>Ga0210400_10003558_pt1 | contig 13776 bp, 10 predicted proteins | sample IncBWH26MmetaG_FD_155456 | JGI IMG/M metagenome (GOLD analysis project Ga0210400, IMG submission 155456) | Forest soil microbial communities from Barre Woods Harvard Forest LTER site, Petersham, Massachusetts, United States - Inc-BW-H-26-M | ecosystem: Environmental > Terrestrial > Soil >...
GCGCACCGTCTGCCCCTGCAGACAGGCGATGAAAGATGCCAACCTCAAGCCTGAGCAGATTGACGAAGTCGTCCTCGTCGGCGGGTCCACGCGCATCCCAAAGGTTCGCGCGCTGGTCAAAGAAATGTTCCGCCGCGAACCGCACACCGATCTCAATCCCGACGAGGTCGTCGCTCTCGGCGCCGCGGTTCAGGCCAACATTCTCGCCGGCGGTTCCGAAGCCACCGAGAACATGCTGCTGCTCGACGTCACGCCACTCTCGCTGGGTATCGAAGTCGCCGGAGGCGTCACCGATAAGATCATTCTGCGCAACTCAACGATCCCCGCTTCGGCCACCCAGTTCTATACCACTCAGATCGACGGCCAGGCGAATGTCGCGATCCACGTGCTGCAAGGTGAGCGCGAACTCGCGAAAGACTGCCGCTCGCTCGCCCGTTTTGATCTCAAGGGCATTCCTCCGATGGCCGCCGGTATCCCGCGTGTCGAAGTGAAATTCCTGATCGATGCCAACGGCATTCTCAACGTCTCCGCGCGCGAACAGCGCAGCGGGAAGCAAGCCGACATCCAGGTGCAGCCGAGCTACGGCCTGACCGATGAGCAGGTCGAAGACATGATTCTCGACTCCTTCGACAATGCCGAGGAAGATTTCCGCAAGCGCCAGTTGATCGAAGCCCGCAACGAAACCGAGACAATCCTCACCGCCCTCGAAAAGGGCAAGAAGAGCTCGGCATGGGGACACCTCACGAGCGATGAGAAGAAGCAGATCGCCAAGATGGAAAAAGCGCTGGCTGCGGTCAATAAGGAAGACGATTATCAGGCGATTCGCAAAGCTATTGACGCCCTGAATCAGGGCACAACACGCTTGGCAGAGCTCATGATGGACACAGCACTCTCAAGCGCCCTGAAAGGCAAGACCATGGACGAGACCGACCTGGGCGAGGGCCCCACCGCGCCTCATCCCATGGCGAAAGCAGAATTCAAGTAACTCTGTGCACCTCTGTACTTCTGTGGTAAAGGGCTTTGAGACCGCGGCAGAGAATCGCAGAGGAAAGCAGCAGAAAGACCAGGAGCAGCAATGGCAAACGAAAAGACCCAAGGCACCGGAGCCGCCACCGAAGAGGCCCCGGGCGAAAACACAGTTCAGATCACTTTCCTGCCCGAAGGCAAGACTGTCACCTTCGAGCACGGCAAATTGCCCTATGAGGATCACGGCAAGGAAGAATCCATCCTCGACATCGCCTTGAATTTCGGCATCCCGCTTGACCACGCCTGCGGCGGCAACTGCGCCTGCACCACCTGTCACGTTTGGGTGAAGGAGGGCGCCGAAAATCTCTCTGCGATGGACGACGACGAAGCCGACCGCCTGGACATGGCTGCCGATCTCCAGCTAAACTCGCGCCTCGGCTGCCAGGCGCAGATCAGCAAGCCCGGCAAAGTGGTCGTGGAAATTCCAGCATGGAATCGCAACTACGTCTCTGAGGAGCACTGAGCATGGCTAAGCAACTGACCTGGGACGACGCCGAAGACCTTGGTATCCAACTTTCCGAAGCTCACCCGGATCTTGATCCCCTCACGGTCCGCTTTACCGACCTGCACCGCTACGTCACAGAACTGCCAGACTTCAGTGGCGATCCCAAAGCCTCCAATGAAGGCAAGCTGGAAGCGATTCAAATGGCCTGGCACGAAGAGTACCAGGACCGCACACAGGCCTAAGATGTGTTTCCCCTCGCGTACCTTCGTGTCCTTAGTGGTTAGTGAGTTTGTGAGCCGCCCTCGGAAAGCTTCCGATAAAACTTCTGCAGCGTGTAGAACGCCAGCTTCCGTTGTCCCCGATTCGAAATTACGCCCTTGCGATTGTGATAATCCTGCACTCCGGGCAACATCCGAAGCGGCGAGCGAAAATCCATCAGCACCCAAGGACTCATCCCCGCCAAATTCGGCATCCGCTCCACCATCCCAAGCTGGTGCTGATACAGGTTTTCTTGATACTCCTCGGTCCACCGCTCATCTGCGTCGCCGTGCCGCCCGTATGGCGCCCCGCCGCCGAATTCGCTGACGATGAGAGGCTTGTTCCACGTCAACTTCCACTGCAACTTGTCCGCATCCTCCGGACGTCCGCCGTACCACCCCAAATACTCGTTCAGCCCGAGCACATCCAGCACCTCTCCCAGAGGATCGCTCAGCGTGCGCTCATTCGCACCCGTATTGTCGGTGTGGTTCAGGGCCGATGTAATCAGGCGCGTCGAATCCAACTCCCGCGCGTCCTGCGCCAGCTGCTTTAGGAAGGTAAGCCGCTCCGCTTTCACCGGAGTCTCATTCGAGAGTGACCACAGCACCACCGCTGCCCGGTTATGATCGCGCGCAATCATGTCGCGAAGCTGCGCCTGCACGTTCGCCAGCGTCACCGGATTCGACCAGTCGATGTCCCAATACACCGGAATCTCGGACCACACCAGCAACCCCATGCGATCCGCCAGACGAATCTCATTCTCGTTGTGCGGATAATGCGCGAGCCGCACGAAGTTACATCCCAACTCCTTCACCCATCCCAGCAGCGTTTGCGCATCTTCGAGGCTGAAGGCACGCCCCTCGCGAAACGGTGCTTCTTCATGCATCGAAATCCCGCGCAGGAAAATCGGCTTCCCGTTCAGCAGAATCTTCGCGCCCTGCACCTCGATCGTCCGAAAGCCAATCTGGTCATGGACGGTGTCATCGCCACTCTTGAGGACCACGTCATAAAGCTTGGGATCCTCGGGGGACCACAGCTCCAGCTTCGCCCTAAACATAAATGTTGCCCGGCCCATTGCATCGGCGCTAAAGGTCTTATGAATGCCCGCCTCCGGAATCTCCAGCGTGATCTCTCGTGACGACCGCGAGCCGTTAAGTTGCACCCAGCCTGAAATTTCGCTCTGCGAGCCCCGCTCCTTTTGCAACGAGTAGTCCTGAATGAAAACCGCTGGCACCTCCACCAACATCACGTCGCGTGTGATCCCGCCATAGCTCCACCAATCGAACCGCATTCCCGGCACACCGTCCAGCCGCCGTGTATTATTCACCTCCACGATTAGGAAGTTTCCGCCCTCCCGCACAGACGACGTAATCTCGAAGTTGAAGGGCGTAAAACCTCCCTCATGCTCGCCCAACTTCTCGCCATTCAGATAAACCGCCGTCCGATAGTTCGCCGCGCCAAAATAAACGAACACCCGCGTACCTTCTCGCTTGTGATAACTGAACTCCCTCCGGTACCAGACCGGCCCTTCATAAAACATCAGCGCCTCGCGCTGCGTATTCCAATCTCCCGGCACATTCAACACAGGCGACAGATCGAAGCTGTACTCCACCAGATCGCTTTTATCCTTCGGCTTCGCATCGCGAGAGAATCTCTCCTTGCCGTTCTCGAACGGATCCACAATCACATGCCACGCCCCACTCAGGCTCGTCGTGCTCCGTGCGGGAATATTCGTAATCAGGTTAGAGGGAGCGATTGCAGCAGCCGCCAAACTCAGCAGCAGGAAGGGAATCCAGCAGAACCTCATGCAAACCCTGCCTTTCGCAGTGCGCCAGCATCATACAAACTTTTTACATTCCCATGACAAACATCCTCGGCCCGCCAGCCTATCCTTTATTCACTTCGGGCTTACAAAGCCCCTCTCTCTCCGGCCAAATGGAAAGGGCACGGCCAAACGCCGTGCCCCTTTTTTATTGGCTAAATCCGCTCAGCCGATGGGGGCCGCCGTAGTCTCCTCGACATTCGCCTCTCGGAGAAACTTCGCAGCCTCTTCCGGCGGAGTCGGATTGATATAGAACCCCGTTCCCCACTCGAATCCCGCCGTTTTGGTCAGTTTCGGCATGAACTCAATGTGCCAGTGATAATGATCATTCGTCGGATCCTGCGCCGGCGAAGTATGAATCACCAAATTGTATGGCGGATTGTCGAGTACCCGGTCTGCTCGTACCAGCAGATTCTTCAGCGCGCGCGCCAGATTCTCAAACATGGCCGACGACGAATTCTCGAACGCCGACTCGTGCTGCTTCGGCAAAATCCAGGTCTCAAACGGAAACCGCGGCGCGTACGGCGCCAGCGTCAGGAACTTGTCATTCTCTGCCACCACGCGTGTCCCGCCATCCATCTCCTGTGCGATGATGTCGCAGAACACGCACCGTTCCTTGTAAAGAAAGTACTGCTTCGCTCCCTCCAATTCCTGGGTGACGTTGATCGGAAGAATCGGCAACGCGATCAACTGCGAGTGCGAGTGCTCCAGCGACGCTCCCGCCGCTTCGCCATGATTCTTGAAAATCAAAATGTATTTGAACCGCCGGTCCTTCTTCAGATCAAGGATGCGATCGCGAAAAGTCCAGAGCACATCTTCAATTCGCTTCGGAGGCAAATTCGCAAGGCTCGCCGTGTGATCCGGAGTCTCGACGATCACTTCGTGCGCCCCGATGCCGTTCATGCGATCGAACATCCCCTCGGCTTGCCGATTGAGAGTGCCCTCGATGCCCAGCGCCGGGAACTTATTGGGAACCACGCGCACCGTCCATCCCGGCATATCTCGTTGCGGCGCCGGACCACCGTTCGGGTTCGGACGATAAGCCTGAATCTCGGGAGGCGTCTTGCTCTCATTCCCGTAGCAGAAGGGACAGAATCCCCCCTTGATCTTCATATTCTCCCGCACGAAATCGCTCGGGCGCTTCGCCCGGTCGGTCGAAATAATCACCCAGCGTCCAACAATAGGATCTTTTCTAAGCTCCGGCACTCCCTACATCCTTTCCTGGAATATTGCGCAAACCTTACATTCTACGCCGCCAAGGAGGGGTTTCGAAAGATTTCGATCTGGGGGCGGGAAGTACGACCGTCATAGTATACGCTCACAATATCGAAGCGCCACTCAGACTGAACCGGCAGGCGCTTCAAGTATTCCCGCGCCACCTCCGCCACTTCCCGTCTCTTATGCCGGTCCACCGCCGCCTCAGCCGTCTTCACATTGTGCGATGTCCGCGTTTTAACCTCAATAAAACAGAGGATATCGCCTTCCCCTCCGATCAAGTCGATCTCGCCATGGCAGCGTGGCGAACGGAGGTTACGGGCTACGATCACGTAACCCATTCGTGGTAGTTGAAAGTAAGCTTCATCCTCTCCGCGCACACCAATTCGCAAATGTTCCGGAGATGTCTCACCCGCCGAAAACTGATCTGCAAGAAAATCCAGCATCCGCACCACCGCCTGCGCTCCGCGTCCAGCAAACATATATTCGCAGGTTACGGCACCCACTGCTCAGCGACTGTGACGAGCCGCACAATGAAAACACGAAACACCTCAGCAGTTCTGAAACGGGAAAACTCTACCAAGTGCGACTCCGCAAGCACGCACTTATCCCTTGCAGGGAACACCTTATTGTTTGCACCGAGAGCGCCACTTATCCTGATTCGAGGAAGAGTTTTGCGAGTTCTCTACGTGCAGGCCCGAAAGACGAATGCGATTTGGTTGAGGATGCAGACACGACCGCTCCCAACTTCATTTTCAAACAGGGAGGATCTAGCGTCCCCGCACGACAAATCGTTTCTCCGAGGTATGAATGCGAATTGCTCAGGTGTCGCCACTTTACGAAAGCGTACCACCCCGTCTTTATGGAGGCACGGAACGAGTTGTGTCTTGGCTGACGGAGGAGTTGGTCCGTCGAGGGCACGAGGTAACGCTGTTCGCCAGCGGCGATTCCCTCACCAACGCCCACTTGATTCCCGTCTGCCCGCAAGCTTTGCGCCTTGACCCCGATTGCTGGGATCCTCTAGCTCAGCACTTATGCTTAGTCGAACAAGTCCTACAACGAAAAGATGATTTCGATATCGTCCACTTTCATATTGATTACCTGCACTTCTCCATGAGCCGCCGCGAGGATCTTTCGCAAGTCACGACGCTCCACGGGCGCTTGGATATTCCTGATCTGGTGCCTCTGTTCCGTGAATTTTCCGAGATGCCTGTTGTCTCGATTTCCGACGCTCAGCGGCAGCCTTTGCCCTGGATCAATTGGCAAGGCACAGTCCACCACGGCATGCCGGAAGACACGTTCGCTCCTCGCCTCGATGCTGGAAATTATCTTGCGTTCCTGGGCCGGATCTCTCCGGAAAAGGGCGTCGATCAGGCCATCGAAATTGCAAAACGGGCCGCTATTCCCCTGAAGATCGCCGCCAAGGTCGACCGTGCCGACAAGAGCTACTTCGAGTCTCACGTCGAGCCGCTGTTCGATCACAAGCTCATCGAGTTTGTCGGGGAAATCAGCGACTTGGAAAAGAACGAGTTCCTCGGAAATGCGTCCGCGCTCCTGTTCCCCATCGATTGGTCGGAACCCTTCGGCATCGTGCTGATCGAAGCCATGGCCTGCGGTCTTCCCGTCATTGCGTACCCGCTGGGCGCTGTCCCGGAAATCATTAAGGACGGCATGTCCGGTTTTCTGGTACATAATGTCGATGAGGCTGCCCGTGCAGTGAAGAACCTCTCCGCCCTCGACCGCCGCAAATGTCGCCGTGCTTTCGAGGACCGTTTTTCCGCAAAACGTATGGCCCAGGAATACCTGTCCATCTACGACCGCATCATCAAACGAGAAACCGAATCCATTGCTCTCACTGACGGAGATCTCAGTTGGACGAAGTTGGCACCACGCAGCAGTACTACATAGCCGCCGGATCGTCCCCTTCCGAGGACCGGACGCGAGTACTCAAATACGGAAAATGCTTCGCCGTCTTCAACCGCTACGGCGATATCGAACCTCTCGGCCTCGGCGAGCATGGCATCTTCTTCCGCGGCTGCCGCCATCTCTCCGAGTTCGTGCTCGGCCTGTGGGATGCGCGCCCGCTGCTGCTGAGTTCGAACGTCAAAGCTGACAATTTTGCATTCGTCGCGGATCTGGCGAACGTCGATGTCACGGAGAATCAAAGCATCGTGGTTCCGCGCGGCACGCTGCATCTCGTCCGTTCGCGCTTCCTGTGGCGCGACGTCGCCCATGAAGAACTCTGCATCGTCAACTATGGCCTGATGTCGCTACGCGTGCCGATTCAGATTGCGTTCGCTGCCGACTACGCTGACATCTTCGAAGTCCGCGGGATGCGCCGCGAACGTCGCGGACGCCGCCTCGACGACGAGATCACCGCCACGTCGATTCTGATGACTTACGAAGGTCTCGACCACGAATTCCGCCGCACCTGTATCCAGGCTGATCCCGCCCCGGTCGCGATCACTGCTTCCGACCTCCAATTTGAGGCTTCTCTCGGTCCGGGCAAGTCTGCGACGTTTCATCTCTCGATCGACTGTAATCCTGAGACCAGGCATCGCTCCATCGGATATGCCCGCGCGATGGCCGGCGCCGAGACTGAACTCAAAGCAGCGTCGTCCAGCCTGTGTAGGATCTCCAGTTCCAACGATCGCCTGACCTCATGGGTCCGCCGGTCCCTCGCCGACGTCGAGATGATGACCCTCGGAAATCCGGAGACGAATTATCCCTATGCCGGAGTGCCCTGGTTCAGCACGGTCTTCGGCCGCGACGGCATCATTACTGCGCTGCAGATGCTGTGGATCGCTCCTGAAATCGCAAAAGGCGTTCTGCTGTTCCTCGCCTCGACCCAAGCCACGGAAATTGATCTGAAGAACGAAGCACAACCCGGCAAGATCATCCACGAAACCCGCCGCGGAGAAATGGCCAACCTGGGCGAAGTTCCTTTCGGCCGCTACTACGGCAGCATCGACAGCACCCCGCTGTTCCTGATTCTTGCTGGATGCTATTTCGATTACACCGGAGACGTGAAATTCCTCGAGCACCTTCGTCCTCACATCGACATGGCCCTGGACTGGATCGACGGCTACGGCGACGTCGATGGTGACGGCTTTGTCGAGTACACGCCTCACGGCGAAAAGGGCCTGGTCCAGCAGGGATGGAAAGATTCCAACGACTCCGTCTTTCATGTCGACGGATCGATTGCTGGCCCGCCGATCGCGCTCTGCGAAGTGCAAGGCTACGTCTATGCCGCCAAAATGGCGGCTGCGAAAATCTACGGCGCATGGAATGATAAGGAACGCCAACGTTCGCTGGAGAGTGAAGCCGCCGAACTGCAGCACCACTTCGAGGAAGCCTTCTGGTGCGACGAAATCTCCACCTACGCGTTAGCTCTCGATGGCCACAAGCAACCATGCCGTGTGCGTACGTCCAATCCGGGACACTGCCTCTTCTCCGGCATCGCCAGCCCCGAGAAGGCGAACCTCGTAGCTCACACCCTGGTCAGCAAAGATTTTTTCAGCGGATGGGGCATTCGCACGGTTGGCTGTCACGAGGTGCGCTACAACCCGCTCTCCTATCACAACGGTTCCGTTTGGCCTCACGACAACGCAATCATCGCCGCGGGTATGGCCCGCTACGACTTCCGGGAGTTTGCCGGACGCGTTCTGATGAGCCTGCTCGATCTCAGCAGCTCCGTCGAACTGCAGCGCTTGCCCGAATTGTTCTGCGGAGTCGACCGTCGCCCCGGGCAAGGCCCCACACTCTATCCGGTAGCCTGCTCCCCGCAGGCCTGGGCGTCCGGCGCCGTGTTCATGCTCTTGCAATCGTGCCTCGGCATCACGGTAGACGCCAAGAAGCGGAGTGTCATCTTTGATCGCCCCTACTTGCCGCAAGGCATCCCGCAACTATCGATCCGCGATCTGCACACCGAGGATTCCCGCGTCAGCCTCTTCCTGGAACGCGACTCCGGCCCAGTCCGAATCCAGGTAGTAGAGAAGCACGGCGAAGTCGATGTGGTAGTGAAGTAGCCCCAAAGCAATAACCACAAAGGACACGAAGTAGCACAAAGGAATTATCGGTTTTTCCTTCGTGTACCTTCGTGCCCTTCGTGGTGAATGCTATTAGCTTTGTATTCCCGAAATCTACGCGTTCTTGCCGACGGCCGAGATGCATTCCTCCAGCACGTCGACCGCAACATCCGCCTCTTCCTTGGTGACGACGAGCGCCGGACACAGCCGGATCGTGCTAGGCCCGCAGCCGAGGAACAAGATGCCCTTCTCGAACGCCATCTCAACGATGCGGTCGCGGTCGGCGGCGCCATATTCTTTCGTGACTTTGTCCTTCACGATCTCGACCCCGATCATCAACCCGCGCCCACGAACATCGCCCACCAGCTTCAGCCGTGATGGCCAATCCGCCATGCGCGCCCGAATGTGATTCCCGACTTTCGCCGAGTTTTCGAGCAGATGTTCTTTCTCGATTACATCGAGCGTGGCCAGCGCCGCAGCGATAGCAACAGGATTTCCCCCGAAGGTCGAAGCATGCGACCCCGGAACCCAGTCCATAACCTCCGCACGGCTCATCGTGATGCCCAGCGGCATGCCCGACGCGATGCCCTTCGCCATGCAAACAATGTCCGGCTCCACTCCGGTGTGCTCCACGGCCCACCACTTGCCTGTGCGACCCACACCGCTCTGCACCTCGTCGACAACCAGCAGAATGCCGTGCCGGTCGCAGATCCGCCGAAGCTCCTGCATGAAGTTGTTGGGAGCGACCACGTATCCGCCCTCGCCCTGCACCGGCTCAACGAAGATCGCTGCCACTTCCTCCGGAGGCAGCGTAGTCTTGAACAATTTCTCTTCGATAAATCGCGCGCATCCCAGGGCAAACTGTTCTGCCTCCTGCTGCCCGCCGACGCGACCACGGTAAACATCGGGATAACGCACGTGCGTCACGCCCGGCACCAGCGGAGCAAACCGCCGCCGCTGTTGCGGCTTCGAAGCCGTCAACGAAAGAGCTCCCATGGTCCGCCCGTGGAACGCTCCGAAGAACGCAATCGCGTTCTGCCGCTTGGTGTGATAACGCGCCAGCTTCAGCGCGCACTCGATCGCCTCCGCGCCCGAGTTCCCGTAGTAAATGCGATGCGGCCCCTTCATCGGCGCGATCTTCGACAGCCGCGACGCCAGTTGCACCATGTTCTCGTAATAGAAGTCGGTGCCCGACATGTGAATGAGTTCGCCCGCCTGGCGCTGAATGGCGGCCACCACGTCCGGATGGCAATGCCCTGTGGAAGTTACGGCGATGCCGGCAGAAAAATCGAAGAACTCGTTGCCATCAACATCGGTGACGACGATCCCGCGCCCGCTCTTGGCTACCAGCGGATACGAACGGGTATAGGACGGCGAAATGTATTGCTCATCGCCCGCAAGCACGCGCTTGGCGTTCGGCCCGGGCAGGGCGGTCTTAATCTTGGGACCAATCGTAGCAGTCATGGCAGTCATGATATTCCTCCGTTCGGGTCGGCACGTCTCTAAGTCGCGCCGTCTAGCCAGTTCGTGAACAGGCACAATTTCAGTCGTGCCGTCTATCGCCAGCTTTGAAAGAGCGCGACTTCGGTCGCGCCGTCCAGGGCCGCTTATAATGTGGGGCTTTAACCCCTGGGGGCGCTCCCGCATCAGGCGATTGGACAAGAGGTCGGACCTCGGCACGCCAGTGGAGACGAAGCCGAGACAGTCCTGCGAAGGAAAGAAACTAGTCGCTACCGAAGAGTGAAGGGCGCAGCCGTGAAGGCAGGTTGGCCCGGTACCGTCGCGGACACACCAGTGAGTGCAGCCAGCACTCGCCCGCTTGGGCATACGGAACACGCGAATTGGCATTTCGGCGCATCATCGTTCGCGGTCAACATCGCTGATTGATTATAGCCGCAGGATGTCCGCTAACGGAACCCCCTTCTAGTAACGATGGTCTGTGCTCCTATCATATTGAGGGTGCACGCTCTTACGTCCGGAGGACTCGCTTTGCTCGCACCATCCCGGCATCCGCCGTTGGGGTCGCCATGCATAGCCGTCCGCTGCTTTCGGAGGTTCTTACAATCTTTACAACTCTCTTACAACCCTTTTGCAGCCCTTTTACAAGTCTTTTGCGATTCGCCAACAATCGGACGGGCCCCGGTAACTAGACTACCTCTGCTCCAGCAGTGAATGAAATTTCGCCGGTCATTGGCCTTCCATTTATCTACAACGGATAGCGCATTTTGTAGCGAAGCGGCACAAGGTAAAGACCGGTGCACCAGCTACGTTCTTGCGCAACGGGTCATTCCGCGGGATTCGGGAATCACAGGTGACACAAATCAAGATCGGATGAGGAGTTCGGAATGCGTGTCGGGACACGGTCTGACGTTCGCTTGATTCAATCTCTTGTAACCTCCGGGTTGATTCTGGCTTTTCTAATCCTGAGCGGTAGCCAGTCGGCGAATGCGCTTCCGGCTTTCGCCCGCAAGTATGGAATGCGTTGTTCTGCCTGCCATGAATCCTGGCCCATGCTCAATTACTTCGGCCAGAAGTTCAAAGACAACGGCTACCAACTGATGAACGATAAGGATTCTCCTATCTGGCAGAATCCTAGCTACTGGCCGGTCACCTTCCGCATGACTCCAATCTGGCATCGGGTGAGCACGGACCATGTTGCGGTCGACCAGGCGGCCACTGGAGTGACGCGCATCACGAGCTCCGGTTTCGACTTGAGCGGACTGGACTTCCACACCGGCGGCACGCTGGAGAAGAACATCTCGTTTTACGTGCTCCCGTCCTCCGATAACCACGCGTCTTTCCACTTTGAGACGGTCATGGCCCGGCTGGACAACCTGTTCGGTAGTCCTTGGCTGAACCTGAAGCTGGGCAAGTTCGAACTCGACAACATGCTCTCGGAAAAGCGGATTCTGACCCTGACCGGCAACGGCGGCATCTACCAGCTTTATCACTTCACGCCAGTGGGTGATGGCAACATCTTCGGCAAGATGGGCGACAACCAGCTGGGTGTTGAGTTGATGGGCCACTCCTTCGACGATCGCACCCGCTACTCGGCGGCATTACTGAGTTCTACCGATGGCAACGTCGGTCTACCGTACGGCAATGCGTACACCGGCTTCTTCACCTTCAGTCAGGCCTTCGACACGGGCAAGCTGGGCGTCGACCGCATCGGCGGATATGCAATGGTTGGCGAAGCCCCAACCTACTACCGGACCTCAGGCGGCCCAACTGGAGTGCTCGCAGGTACAGGAATCAGCAACAAGTCCTTTCACCGCGAAGGCGTCTTTGGCCTGTTCTACTTCGGCCAGCACGTGGACGTGCAGGTTGTGACCCAGCACGGCTGGGATAACGCGTGGTTTGGGCAGGGCTACGGCGACTTGATCAATGGCGCGGCAGCCAACAACAACCTTCCCGGCACGTTTTTGCCTACTGGTTCCCAGGCGCCCACCTGGAACGGCGTATTGATCGAGCCGCACTACATTTACAGTCCGCAGCTGATCTTCCTCGCGCGGTACGAGTCGATTCGGATGTCGCGGCAGGCGAATGGATCGGGTTGCATCGCTTGTGGGGGGAGCGGTTTTCCCTCGCCTTCCAACTTGGGCAACATCGCCACCTACACGGTCGGCATGCGCTACAACCCGTTCATGACCAGCCGCGCCGGTTTTGCCTGGCATAACGAGTTCAACTGGCTGCATCAGGATGGTACTGGACCGATGGTCGGCCTGAGCAGCTCCAACATCAACACCAACGAATTGCTAACAGGGTTTGATTTCGCCTTCTAATGAGGATGAAACCGCGGGTGACTTTGGTCGCAGCGCAGAATTGGTCTTGAGGATGCTTACTATGAAGACGTTCAAGCGGTTGCATTGTCTTAATGCGGTTATCGGTTTCATCCTTGCCGCCGGCTTCACTGTAGTGCGGGCGCAAGATGCGCCGGATGTTGGTCCGCATCCCGCCGAGCCTCCGAAGCACATGGAGAGCCACATCGGCAACATTACCGGCCACTCGCAGGCTGCAAAGAGCGACTACCGGCGATACTGCGCGGGCTGCCATGGCGACCTGGGAGATGGCAATGGCGAGAACGCGCAGTGGTTGGATCCAAAGCCCCGCGACTTCACCATAGCAACCTTCAAATGCCGCTCGACTCCCACCGGCACTTTGCCTACGGATCAGGACCTCTACAACACCATTGGCCGCGGCCTCACCAGTTCCTACATGCCGATTTGGAATACGTTTAGCAAGCAGCAGCGTGCCGACCTGGTCGCATACCTCAAGACGTTCTCGCCGCGGTGGGAAAAGGAAAAGGCCGGTGAGCCGATCAAGGTTCCGGCCGAACCACCGGTCACCATCGAGAGCATTGCTCACGGCAAGGCCCTGTTCACGAAGCTGGAATGCTGGAAATGCCACGGTCCGCAAGGCAAGGGAGACGGCCCGTCGGCACCGACTCTTACCGACAGCAAGGATCAACCGATTCGCCCATATGACTTCTCTGCTGGCAGAGACGATTCCCGCTTCAAATGCGGCTCCACGAATGAGGACACTTACAAGATCTTCATGACCGGTGTCGATGGCACTCCGATGCCCTCATTCGCCGACACCATTCAGCCCAACGACGCGTGGGATTTGGTGCATTTCTTGCGCACGCTTCAGGTGCACCGTCACGGCAAGGAAAACGACGTGCTGAAAGCGGCAGGCGGAAAGATTCCCGCCTATGTTGAGAAATCCGAAGCGCCCGCAAGCGGCTCCGGCAACCAGGGGGCCGGAGGCCAAAACTAAGCCGAGCCGATGTAGGGAGGCCCCGGCAAAAACCGTGTGGAAACGGGCGCTTTCGTCCGTCCCGGTCGCGAAGCGACCGTGCTAACTGTCGGACAGTCCATGGCCTCCAAAGTTGCACCGGCACGCACAAGGCCGCAGAATCACAACCCCTGCATGAAGCCCCGCACGATGCCGAGTAAGGGGGAGACAGCGCAACAAGACCTGCT
>Ga0210400_10003559_pt1 | contig 13775 bp, 9 predicted proteins | sample IncBWH26MmetaG_FD_155456 | JGI IMG/M metagenome (GOLD analysis project Ga0210400, IMG submission 155456) | Forest soil microbial communities from Barre Woods Harvard Forest LTER site, Petersham, Massachusetts, United States - Inc-BW-H-26-M | ecosystem: Environmental > Terrestrial > Soil >...
GGAAGAAAAGAAGTGGGCGATGAGCGGGAAACGCGATCCCTTCTTCAGTCCGGTGGTGCAGCAGAACGGTTCGGGATGCTCGACCGGAAAGAAGTGCCTGGAGATTGGGGCGATCAACCTCCGCGGCGTAGTGAAGTCGGACAGCGGGTTCATCGCGGTGGTGACCAACAACTTGAACAAGGCGTATTTTCTGCGGGAAAACGATCCCGTGTTCAACGGCTACGTAGTGAAGATCACGGGTGATTCGGTGGTGTTCCAGGAGACGATTCAGGACAAACTGGGCAAGCCGTTCACGCGGGAAGTGGTGAAGCGGATCTTCACGCCGGCAGTTTAGACAGGACGGCGAAACCGGAAACCGGGAGCGCCGAAATCAGAGTTGAAGAAGGACACGCGGGCCAGGCTCGCGGGTGGGGGAGAAGCGAAATGCGAAAGCAACAAGTGACATTGACACTGTTCGTATCGGTGCTGGTCCTGGTGGCGGCTGCGGCGGCGCAGACCCCGAACCAACTCGATCGAGTCAACGTAGTCCGGGGCACGGACGAAATCCGGGTCGAGATGAGCTCGCGCGGCACCTTGTCGCCGAAGCTCAGTACTCTGGACTCGCCCGCTCGCGTGGTGGTGGATCTGCCGGAGACCGTAATGGCGACCGGAAGGACCCACATCGCCGTGGGCGCGGATGGGGTCAAGGGTGTGCGCATTGGCACGGATGGACAGACGCATCCGACCACGCGCATCGTCGTCGACCTCGACCAGGCTTGCGCCTACGAGTTGACGCCGGGCCCGGCAGGGAAGCTGGTGCTGACCCTGCACGCCAACGCAGTGGCTAAGGCTGCTGCGGAGACCAAGACGGTAGCCGTCAGCGCGCCGGTTGCTGCCAGCGCGGCGACCACGCCCGCGACCAAAGCGGATGCGAAGGATTCGACTGCTCCCGCAGACTTTGTCGTCGTCCAGCCTGCCTATCAGGCCAAGAACGTTTCGACCGACGTGAAAGATGTGAAGAACGAAAACGCGGCGGATGAGCCCACGGTGCGGGCTCAGGAAGCGGCAGCGCGGTTCTCCGACAAGACGGCCGCGGAACTTCTTCCGGTGAGCGCCAACGCAGCCCAGGCTCAGAATCAGAATCAGGCTCCCACGATTACTCCCGCGGTGAATCTGGCGGCCGAGCAAAAAGCTCAGTCCGGGCAAGCGCCGGCCTCGACCGGGCCGAAGTATACGGGCGAGCCGATCTCGGTCAACCTGAAAGATGTCGACCTGAAAGACTTCTTCCGGCTGATTCACGAAATCAGCGGGCTGAACGTGGTGCTCGATCCGAACGTGCACGGCTCGCTGACGGTAGTGCTCGATGACGTGCCGTGGGATCAGGCGCTGGACATCGTACTCAAGAACAACGACCTGGCGCGTGAACTGGAAGGCAATGTTCTGCGCATCGCCACGGTGGAGACGCTGAAGCATGAGGCCGACGCCCGCCGGGCCCAGATTGATTCGGAAACGCTGGCCGTCGAAAAAGTCTCGGTGACCCGCTTCCTGAGCTACGCCAAGGCGAAAGACGTTATTGTTACGGTTAAGAAATTCCTCTCGCTGCGCGGCGATGTGGTGGCGGACGATCGCACCAACGCCGTTATCGTCAACGATATTCCGAAGACGCTTCCCATCATCGACCGCCTGCTGACGCAACTGGACCGCAAGACGCAGGAAGTTGAGATCGAAGCCCGAGTGGTGGCGGCAACCCGGTCGTTCGCGCGCGACATCGGCACGCAGTTCGGCTTTGGCTGGGGTAACGGCCACAGCGCGATCGGCGGAAACCAGGCTGCGGGGGCTTCTCCGACCACGGTCGGCGGACTTACTCCCGGCTACATCACCGTACCGGGAACCGGCGCGGGTACGACCGGATCTTCGATCCCATTGTTCTCGAACCTGGGCTCGACGGCGCCTACCAGCGGCTTGAGCTTCGTGAGTGCCAGCAACACGGTACGAATCGACGCAGTGCTCTCGCTGGCTGAGTCGCGCGGCTTGCTGAAAGTACTTTCCCGTCCGCGAGTCGTAACTCAGAACAACATTCAAGCTCTGGTGAAACAGGGCGTGCGCGTTCCGATCGTGACCCAGGCGCAGTTGGGTGGTCCTCCGACTGTAACTTACGTCGACGCGTTCCTGCGCTTGACGGTGACTCCGCAGATCACCTCGGAAAACACTATCTTCCTGAACGTCGACGTGGAAAACACCACGCCCAACTTCGGTCAGGAAGTGAACGGCAACCCGGAACTGATCACGCAGCAGGCCACCACGCAGGTGCTGGTGACCGATGGCGGGACGGTGGTGATCGGCGGCGTCATTCAGACGCAGAACTCGGTCAACATCTCGCAGGTGCCGGTGCTCGGCAATATTCCATACCTGGGCAACCTGTTCAAGCACACGCAGGTTACGACCGCCAACCAGGAGCTGATTTTCTTCATCACGCCGCGAATTATTCAGACGTAACAGCGTCAGACCTAGCAGCGAGTTCGAAGATTGAAGCCGCCGTCCTGAAGAACCTGTCAGGACGGCGGTTTCGCGTTTGGGCAAGTTTCGAGCCGGAAACTCCCGAGGCGCTTAGTTCTCGAGTCCTCTCGGTGGTCGATGCCGTTGCAGCGGTGTGCCGAGGAAGGTCCGCTACGGCTTCCTGCCCCAGGCGGGGTCGACACGCAGTTCTTGTCGACGCATCCGCCGACCGTTATTCCGGTCGCGATGCGCGTGAGGCCTGAGCCGTCTGCGTTGATGGCAAAAAGGTCCAGGGTGCCGTCCGCGCTCATGCGGTCACTGCCGAATACAATCCTTGTGCCGTCTGGAGAGTAATAAGGAAGTACGTCATGCGAGACGCCCACGGGATGCGGGAATTACCTAATCTTCCACGCAAGTCCCAAAGCCAGTTGGGTTACTGCAGTAGGAATGATGGCCGCGAGGTGCAGCGCAACAAAGAGGTAGGCCGGGACCGCATTCCGCCCCCTGAGCGCCACAAGCCGGCGGCTCACCAACACCAGTCCCGCTGAGCGCTACCGTCTGCGGGCTGCCTTTCGCGTTGTCGGTAATGGAAAGGTTATTGGTGAAGTCGCCGTCGGTTGTAGGTTCAAAGGTCACATTGATCGTACAGGTTGCACCGGCCGCAAGGCTCGATCCACACGTGTTTGTCTGAGTAAAAGGGGGCGCCGCCGCAATCCCTACGTTGCTGAGTTCTGCCGAACCAGTGTTGCTCAACGTGATAGCGTGCACAGCGCTGGCTGTGTCGACAACCTGATCCCCGAACGAAATGCTGGGAACTGACAAAGTAGTCGTGGGTGATCCATTGACTGACACACTAGCAGTCGGTGATCCGCCGCAGGCAGCCAAAAGGAGCACGCCGCAAACCACGAGTGAGAAATATTTATTCATGGCTGCCCTCCTCGATAACTAGAGTGCTCGTAGCACCAACAACAACAGCGCGCGGGATGAGGCCTGCATCATCTAGTTGGCAATTCAAGTTCTCGAACTGTCGACGGGAATGGTGCCCCATGGCCTGCATGCAGCAAACCCCTTAGTTATCGTCGGCTTGCCCACAACAGGGCGCGTGTGGGTTGCCCGGCCTTAGCGAGGCCAAGCTTTGCTCCCGTTCGGCTGCCTCTCCCAGATCGGAATGTGATAGCGAAGCCCCAGCCGCTGCCAAAGCAACTGGCGGTCCCTTCCAGGGAGAGTGGTCCTAAAGCGTTCGCGGGCTGGGGGCGGGGTTGCCGCGAGGTCTTGCTCCTCACATCCTTCATCCTGAGCGTGTCGCTCGTCGCACGGCGTAAGCAGAACAGTATGGAATCCGTTATTTTCGGCCGTGGCAACGATTTCTCCACGAGCATTGATGTTGGTGGCGACGATCAAATTCCAAGGTGTGTTGTTAGGAAGAAGCAGGTTAAGATCAGTCATCGTGCCGTCTTGCCAAAGAAAGGCGCCGCAGTCAAAGTTGGCGTCACAATCCATGCCCACGATCTGACCTTCGTCGTTAATTCCGAAAGCCCAGCTGCTTGGTAATCCGTACAGCGTGCCAAGATCGGTCATGGCGCCGTTCTCCCAAAGAAAAGCGTGGAAGCTTGTATCCCCCGGCAGATCGGAGACTCCGACCACCTGCCCGCGGTTGTTGATTCCATTCGCCGAATTGTTCAGTGCGCCCCCGAAACCACCGAGATCGGTGATCGTGCCAGCTCGCCATAGCACAGCGTGGAAGATGGTAGGCGATGCTACGCAATCGGTCGTCACTCCGACGGCTTGACCGCGATCATTGATCCCTGAAACTGATCCATCCGGGTCGCCGGGAAGCGGCGGCAGCCCTCGAACAATTCCTTTTTCCCAAATGACCGGTCTGGCTTGGTAAGCGGCGTTCGAGCACGTCGGATCGAGCGTGCTGTCCTCCGCCGTTCCGCCCACCTGGCCTCGGTTGTTCACGCCGCCAGTGGCCCAGCTGTTGTTGCCCCCCAGCGTGGCCAGCGGGACCATGGCTCCGTTCTGCCAAACGAATCCAGTACAGACGAGGTGGGTACCATATGCGCAGAAGTCCTCGCCTAGCGGGTCAGGGGTTGAAGTTTCAGCATTCCCGGCTACCTGTCCGTGCTCACTGGGCTTGAAAAAGGCCGAGCTGTTCGGCCCGCCAAGGGTGCCGAGGTCGGTCTGTATTCCTTTTTGCCAAAAGAAGGCATGTTGGGTCACTCCGTCAGCCAAGAGCGCAGTGCCCGCCACCAGTCCTCTGTTGTTAATGCCTTCCGCGAACGACTGAGTCGGGCCGAGGTCGGTGACCAGATAACGAGGTAACGATGAATTTTGCTGGCGGTGACCCTGCGCGGCCAGCCGAATCGGCATTGCCAAGGCAAACACTACGGCTCCGATAACGAAAATGATTTGGAATGTTTTGGATTTCATGTCGCGTCTCCTCTCCGTTTCCTTCCGAGCTGGCTAATTCTTTGGGCCCAATGCGGGGCCGGGTAAGCGGTACCGGCCCATCCGGCGCATGAGGGATGGGGCCAACGCGCGCCTGGATCGTTTGCGAACCGCGAAACTGGTTAGAGGCACCGCCGCTGGAGTGTCCACCATGCTGTAGTCACAGCCCTCGACGGCGGGATGATTCTCATCGCACGGCATCACCAAAACCGCGTGTGAATCGCCGTCGGGAAGTGTTCCAAACGCGCCGATCTCCCCTCGATCATCGATGAACGGTGCCCAGTACAAGTAAAGTGGGGAATCGGGAGGAATCAAGGTGTTCAAGTCGACTATGGATCCGTCTTCCCACAGAAATGCGTTAAGAACGGAGGTGTCGCATGACCAAGAGCCCCCCACAATCTGCGTCTTAGAGTTGATGAAGTCGGCCTGACTGTTGGGGGTTCCGGCGATCTTCCCGAGATCTGTCATCGCTCCGTTCCTCCAGAGGAAAGCGTGCATCCGGAGTCCCAGACCATCACACGAGCCACTAAGCTCGGCATTACCCACAACTTCTCCGGCCTCGTTGATCCACCTAGCCTCGCCTTTTCCCGTTGCTGAGAACGGCGGCGCGGTCAAGTCAGTGAGTTTTTCCCCGTCCCACAGGAAAGGATGGTTGATTACATCCCCGGGCAACAGAAGTCCGCCGACCACTTCACCACGTTCATTGAGACCGTTTACCGACGCCGTTTGAGTTCCCCCCAAGCTGCCGAGATCCTTCATCCCTTTTCCCTTTTCCCAGAGGAACGGATGAAAGGTTGGAACGAAAGGAGGCGTGGAATTCGGAATGGAATTTGTATACGAAAATCCGGCGACTTGTCCGCGCTGGTTGATCAGGCTCGGAAAAGCGTCAGGGCCACCCAAAGTGCCGATGTCCTGCATCCCATCCTTTTCATCCCAGAAGAATCCCCGAGTTTGACTTCCGTTGGAGAATCCATAAAGGAACACGTAGTAGTACGAGTAGGGGTCGGAGATGCCGTTCAGCGCGAGTCCGGTAATCTGGCCCCGATTGTTGATGGCCTGAGCGAAACTTGTACTCCCTCCCAGCGTTCCCAGATCCCTGATCTGCCCGTCCTTCCATCGCACCGCCCGGATTTCTGGCACGCCAGGGATCAATGGATCGGTCTCTCCGTTTTCGGAGTTGCCGGTAATCCACCCCTTCGCATTGATCCAGAAGGCCGCGCTGCTGGCGCCGCCCGGAAGGGCCCCCAGGTCGGTCTTGATGCCGTTTTTCCATTGGAAGGCGTGTGCCACAAAACAGTCCGGCAAATAACAAAACCCGGGATAGGGATCCGGAGCGGAGGTCTCGGCGAACCCCACAAAGACGCCTTTCGAGTTGCGTACCTGGGCGATGTTGTAAAACACCGTGCCGAATAAAAATACATCGGTAACACTGAGAGAGTTGAAGTAGCTCGAGGGGCCGCCGAAGGTGCCCAAGTCGACGACCTTGTAATGATGGTGCGCTGGTTTCTTGTCCTGATTGTCCTTCCCCGCCGATCGAGCCGGAATCGCTGTCACGGAGAGCAAGACGAGGGCAAAGATGAAGATTGAATTTCGCGTAGGCAAACGCATGCAAGAATCTCCGCGCGGATGTGTGCCTTCGAAAGCTCGCGGTCGCTCGCGCCCGCGGTGGTGCCGACCGCGAATCGCAGGCGAGATTGCTCGATTCTCTCCACCGCGTCAACCGGAGTGTCGCCGGACTCTGGCTGAACTCCGAACTCTTTTCTTGGTGCGGGATTAGCGGCGCTCCCGAACTTTTCCGCCCTCCCGACTTGCACAAAATGTGGTACACTTCCCGGCGCGTTCTGGGGGTGGTGGTTGTGGCATCTCTGTCCAATGGGCACTCCCGCCTGGGTTTTGGCCTGTTCGAGGCCGACCCGTCTTCCGGCCACCTCTACCGGCGCGGTCGCAGGATTCCGCTGCAGGAGCAGCCCTTTCGCATCCTCGCCATGCTGCTGGAGCGGCCTGGAGAAGTAGTCACGCGCGAGGAAGTACGCAAGCAGCTTTGGCCGGACGGGACTTTTGTCGATTTTAACGACGGTCTCGACACGGCGATCAAGAAATTGCGCTACGCGTTAGGCGACTCCGCGCAAAATCCTACTTTCATCGAGACTATCCCACGCCGCGGCTACCGCTTTATAGCTCCGGTCACAAATGGCGGCCTGGCGATGCCTCCACAGATCGCCGACGCGAACGCGTCTTCGGTTTCCTCTAGTACGGTCGCCGGACAAGAACGCAAGCGGAGATATCTCCCCGTCCTGCTGACGGGTGTGGCTGCCCTGCTGTTCGTCGCCGCGCTGGGGATGTCTCGCTGGAAGTCACGCAGTCACGCGCTGAGCGCGGAGAAGGTGGAGATCACGAAACTGACGGACAGCGGCAATGCCACCTACGTGGCGATCTCGCCCGATGGCCGTTACGTGGTTCATGCCCTGCGCGTCGGAGACAAGCAAGGTTTGTGGCTGCGTCAGGTTGCGACCCGCAGCGACGTCCAGATTCTGGCGCCGGATGCGCCCGGCTTTGACGGCATCACGTTCACGCCCGATGGCAACTACATTTATTTTGTCCGCGAACTCGACGACGAGCCCGGCATCAAGTACTTGTACTCTATGCCTTCGCTTGGCGGGCAAGCCCGCCTGCTCATCAAAGACATTGATTCTCCAGTCAGCTTCTCGCCCAATGGCGCACAGTTTGTGTTTACACGAGGTGTCGAGACCAGAAACGAAACGGAAGTCCGAATTGCCAACGCCGACGGAAGCGGCGATCACCTGCTCATGAGCCTGCGCGACACGTTTGCCGGTTATCAAACGGGTGCGACCTGGTCGCCGGATGGGCGGGCCATCGCAGTTGCGGTTGCACGGCTCAACCCAGTCCGCTACGGGTTGGAGACGATTTCCGCTGAAAGTGGCAATGTGAAGGAATTGTTCTCGAGCCCCGCGGAAATCGGGCGTCCGCTGTGGCTGCCGGAAGGCGACGGCGTTCTGCTGGTGCTCAGCGATCGCAGGGAGCATCGGCAGCTTTGGACCATTTCTTATCCCCAGGGAGTCCCGCGGCTTGTACGCAGTGATCTCGCCGACTTCGATTGGCAGATTGATGCCACGCGCGACCTTAAGACGGTGGCCACGGTGACTACCAGCATAGTCTCGAATATCTGGGTGGCCCCTGCGACCGACTTGCACGCCGCCCGGCAGATTACTTCGGGAGAGCTCTCCATGCTGAGCGTTGCCGGAATGCCCGATGGACGGATTCTGGTCAGAAGCCGCGATGGCGATATCTGGATTCTCAATCCCGATGGAAGTCAGCTCAAGGTATTCTTCGACGCATCGAACGTGGAAATCCCGGTCGCGTGCGGGCGCTTCGTCCTGTTCACCACGGAAACCGCGAACTCCACCGATTTGCTCCGCGTCGACCTGGAAGGAGCGAACCCGACCAGTCTGGCCGCCGGTGACGTGGGATGGTCGGAAGCCTGTAGCCCGGACGGCCAGTATGTTTACTGGCATCAAATGGGCCCGCCTCAGAAAATATTGCGAACGGCGATCGAGGGTGGCCCGTCTTCCAAGATCGCCGACGTTCTCGAAGATGGAATGATCGGCAACCTCGCCATCTCACCCGATGGGAAACTCCTCGCGTACCCGTTCGAAGAGTACCAACCAGTGCCGAAAATGAAGCTGGCAGTCATTTCAGCGGACGGGGATGCGCCACCCCGCGTACTGAACGCTCCCGGGAGCGTCTTCGGTGAAATGTCCCTTTCGTGGTCCGCGGACGGCAAGGCTCTGCAGTTCCTCCAGACGCGGAACGGTGCGACCAACCTCTGGCAGCAGCCGATCTCCGGAGGAAAACCGTTCCAGCTGACCACCTTCACGTCCGGCGAGATCTTCCGGTTCAACTGGTCCCTGGATCGAAAACAGTTGCTGTTCACACGGGGCAGCACAACCAGCGATGTCGTCCTGCTGAATAATCTTCGCTAAATCGTCGCATCGATTTGTGTGTGCCCAGCCCACCGATTGGCAAAACCCACACACTGTCCCAGACCGAGGGGTGCTCACGCCGACTCTTTCTCGTTAGTTTTTGATGCTCTCTGAAACCTGGCTGATATCTATAGCTCTTGACCTCGACCTTCCCTAGCCCAGGCGTTCACCTACCGCTAGACCGGCGGATCTTTCCGTGAACAACGGCTGATATCCCTCACCCGCCTGTTACACTCGGCGTAATGGATTTCCAGGCGCGCCAGCAGAAATTGCGGGAGCATCTCGCGACCACTCGGTTTGATGCACTCCTGATCAGCCATCTGCCCAACATTCGATATCTTTGCGGATTTACCGGGAGTGCCGGGTTGCTGCTGGTGGAGGAGGCGGGGAGCGTTTTCTTCACCGACGTCCGCTACGACACGCAGGCCCATGAAGAGGTGAAGGCGGCGAAGGTGGTGATTGCGCGCAAGTCGGTGCTGGCGGCCCTGGCCGATTTTCTCGGCGGGCGGCGCAGGCGGGCGAGCGGCTGGACGATTGGCATCGAAGCCGAGCACTTCACCATTGCCGAAAAGAAGCGCCTGACCAAGCTGCGGCCTTCTGGGGTGACGTTGAAAGATGCGCCAGCGGTCGTGGAGCGGGCGCGCATGGTTAAAGATGGCGACGAACTGCAGTTGATCCGCACTGCGGTTGGCCTGGGGGCGAAGTTGTTCGATCGAGCTCTTGAGGTGCTGCGTCCGGGGGTGAAAGAAGTCGAGGTCGCGGCCGAGATGGAACTGGCGGCGCGCCGGGGTGGGGCGGAGGAGATGTCGTTTCCGACCATCATTGCTTCGGGGGAGAGGTCGGCGCTTCCGCATGGGCGCGCGTCCGGGCAAGCGATTGCGGCGGGTGGATTCGTAGTCTGCGACTTCGGTGTTATACTTTCGGGTTATTGTTCCGACCAGACTCGCACTGTGTGGGTGGGGACTGTTCCTGAGGACGCTCGTCGCGCTTACCAGGCGGTGAAAGAGGCCCAGCAGGCGGCGATTGACGCCGTGCGGCCGGGGATTGCTGTAGCCGAGGTGGACGCGGCTGCCCGTAAAGTATTGCGCAAGGCCGGGTTAGGGCGCTATTTTACGCACTCGACGGGGCATGGCGTAGGGCTCGAGATTCACGAGGTACCGCGCGTCGCGGAGGGGCAGCGGGAGATCCTGCAGCCCGGTATGGTCATCACGATCGAGCCGGGAGTATACTTCCCCGGCAAATGGGGCGTGAGGATCGAGGATATGGTGGCGGTTACGGCCGGCGGCTGTGAAGTCATGACGCCGACCGGCAAGGATTTTCTGGCAGTTTAGTCTTCTTTTCTTGAGCGTTTGATTGAGCTTTAGTATCGAACTCTCGGCCGGGCAAGGATACGAGCCCGGCTTCTTCGCGCGTCCCGACTGTCCCGTGGTCCCATTATTGGATGGTCTGATAGTTCGGTGCGCGGGTTTGGTACGCGCGGCAAAGTGGCGAAGGGTCCAACCCTACACGAATGAATCAAAAAGAGCTGAAAGAGCTAATCGAGTTCCTCATCGAGAAAGATATTGCCGAGTTTGAGCTGGAGCGCGGCGATGTCAAGGTCCGGATCAAGCGCGCCGGGGAGCATACGATCGTCCACAGCCATGGGGAGCCGAGGTTTTATGCGGTGCCTTCGGCTCCGGGACCAGCGCCTGAATTAGGCGCCGCGCCGATGGTAGCCGTGCCCGCTGCCGCGCCGGCGCCGTCGGTTGCGGCGGCCCCCGCTCCTGAAGAGGGGCTCCATATGGTGAAGTCTCCGATTGTCGGGACGTTCTACGAAGCGCCGTCGCCAGGGGCACCTCCGTTCGTGAAGGCGGGAGACTTGGTGGAGGTCGGGCAAGTCCTGTGTATTGTCGAGGCCATGAAACTGCTCAACGAGATCGAGTCTGATTTCGCCGGGGAGATCGTTAAGAAGCTGGCGGTCAACGGGCAGCCGATTGAATATGGGCAGGATTTGTTCGTGATCCGGCCGAAGAAGTGAAAGTTGCAGAGATTCCTGCGGCGCGCCGAATGCGCGCCGCTTTGTGTTTCCAGAAGCCCTTGCTGGCATTTGTCATTCCGAGCGGAGCAAGGAATCTGGGTTCTTGCCGGCTCCAGCAAAGACCGAGATCCCTCGCTCTGCTCGGGATGACAAGAAGGGAAGCGGCGAAGGCTGAGGGCTGACAGCTGAAAGCTGAATTTCAATGTTCAAGAAGATTCTGATTGCCAACCGCGGAGAGATTGCACTGCGCGTGATTTGCGCGTGTAAGGAACTGGGCATCCGCACCGTCGCCATTTACAGCGAGGCGGATCGTAATTCGCTGCCCGTGCGTTTTGCCGATGAGGCCATTTGCATCGGGCCGCCACAACTGGCACTCAGCTATTTGAACATTCCTGCGGTCATCAGCGCGGCGGAGATTGCCAACGTGGAGGCGGTGCATCCCGGCTACGGCCTGCTGGCGGAAAATGCCAACTTCGCCGAAGTCTGTGAGACCAGCGGCATTAAGTTCATTGGCCCGCGACCGGAAGTGACCCGGCTGATGGGTGAGAAAGAAAAGGCCCGCGCCGCGATGAAGCGGGCCGGTGTGCCGATTTTGCCCGGGTCGGATGGAATTATCGCGTCCGACGGCGAGGCTGTGGAGTGGGCGCGGCAGGTGGGTTTTCCCGTGATTGTGAAGGCCTCGGCAGGAGGCGGCGGACGTGGGATGCGCATCGTTCGCACCGAAGAGGAGTTGCCCGCGCTGTTCAAGGCGGCGCAAGCCGAAGCGGCGGGTGCATTCGGCAACGGCGATCTTTACATGGAGAAGTACGTCGAGCATCCCCGGCACATCGAGTTTCAGGTGCTGGCCGATGAGCACGGCAACGTGGTCAGCCTCGGCGAGCGCGAGTGTTCGATCCAACGGCGGCACCAGAAGTTACTGGAGGAATCGCCCTCCACGGTGGTTACCCCCGAACTGCGCGATCAGATCGGCTCAGTGTTGTGCAAGTCGCTGGCGGCGATCGGATACAGCAATGCCGGCACTATCGAATTCTTGATGGACCAGGACCGGCGGCTGCATTTCATCGAGATGAACACGCGCATTCAGGTGGAGCATCCGGTGACGGAGATGGTCACCGATGTTGACCTGGTGAAAAGTCAGATCATGATCGCCGCGGGCGCGAAAATGAGTGACGTGCTGCTGGGGCCGATTGTGCACCGCGGACACGCCATCGAATGCCGCATTAATGCGGAGCATCCGGAGAAATTTACGCCGTCGGCGGGAAAGATCACTGCGTTTAATCCTCCCGGAGGGACCGGGGTGCGGGTCGACACGGCGGCCTATGCCGAGGGAGTAATCCCGCCGTATTACGATTCACTGATCGCGAAGCTGATCGTGCGCGGCAAAGACCGCAACGAGGCGGTTTCGCGGATGGCGCGGGCGCTGGAGATGTTCATCGTCGAGGGCGTGTACACGACGATCCCGCTGCACCGGAAGATTCTGGCGGATGAAGATTTCCGGGCAGGGAAGATTGATACGGGATTTATTGAGAGATTCCTGAAGAAAAACGGCCACTAGTTCTTCCGAAGACTTCGTAGAATTTGATCCAGGTAGCGGGGGACGCAGGAAATGTTCCGTCAGCTTAAAGACTCGGTATCGATGACTCTTGTCGGGCTGTCTCTTGCTGTCGGTGCCGTCGCGCTAGCCCTCACCTTGGGTTTGGTGGAAAGCTCCCCACCTTGGGCGTGGCTGGTTTGTCGTGGTTGATCTGCTGGTAGGTGGCGCAGGAATCGTATACACGCTGGTGTCCGATCGGAGCGGCTAGTCTCGGTTACCCATGCTGCAACTTCCTCCTCTTTACGCGATCGTGGACGACGCCTTTTTCTCTTCCAGCGGAGAACTTCTTGCGTTTGTGGGCGAGTTGGCCGGTGGCGGATGTAAGCTCCTTCAATATCGCAACAAGTCCGGCAATGCTCGCGTGATGCTGGAGCAGGCGCGGGAACTGCAGAAAAATCTCGGCGATTGCATGCGGCTGATCATGAATGACCGAGCTGACTTGTGTCGGGCTGCGGACTTTGACGGTGTGCATGTTGGGCAAGAGGACTTGTCGCCCGAGTCCGTGCGCGCGATCATCGGGCCGGAGCGCTGGTTGGGCGTTTCCACACATAATCCGGAACAGCTGCGCGAGGCCGATCTCACCTCGGCAGATTATCTTGCCATCGGGCCGGTGTTCGCCACTTCCAGCAAAGAGAATCCTGACCCTGTGGTCGGCCTCGAAGGGGTGCGGCGGGCGCGGGCTTTGACGCGCAAGCCGCTGGTGGCGATTGGGGGGATTACGCGCGCGAATGCGGCGTCCGTGATCGAGGCTGGAGCGGATTCTGTTGCGGTGATTTCCGACCTGTTGCGGGAGCCGCGAAAATCAGCAGAGGAATTTTTCCGCGTCTTGAGGTAAAGTTCTCAGGCATCGCGAATATTCGTTTTTCGCTTTGTCATCCTGAGCGAAGCGAAGGACCTATGTAATTTGCGGGAGCCATCTCACCGCCCGCAAGTTGCATAGGTCCTTCGTCGGGCAAACGGCGCCCTCCTCAGGATGACAAATCGAGTAGCGAACGGCTGACGACCGACGACGAACCACCACCGACCAACGACCACCGACCAACGACCAGCGACCAACGACCAGCGACCGATTTCGGAGGCTTCCTGAGTACAACTTCTACGCAGCCGGCTACGGGTAGCGACTGGGACATTCACAGTCATCAGGATAAGGAACTGGTTCAGGGCCTCGGCCTGACCAGCGCCACCATGCTGGTCATGGGGTCGATGATCGGCTCGGGTATCTTCATCGTGTCGGCCG
>Ga0210400_10003561_pt1 | contig 13770 bp, 8 predicted proteins | sample IncBWH26MmetaG_FD_155456 | JGI IMG/M metagenome (GOLD analysis project Ga0210400, IMG submission 155456) | Forest soil microbial communities from Barre Woods Harvard Forest LTER site, Petersham, Massachusetts, United States - Inc-BW-H-26-M | ecosystem: Environmental > Terrestrial > Soil >...
TGAGCAATGTATCAACCGGCAATTACAGTGTACTCATCACTGATGCCAACGGCTGTACAGCTCCCGCAAGTGCTACTTCCTTTACTGTTAACGGATCTAATGCCGTTGTGGCTTCTTTCACTGCAAGTGTTTATTCGGGCCAGGCCCCGCTTAATGTTACATTTAATAACGGAAGTACAGGTGCCACTGCTTATAGCTGGAATTTAGGTAACGGAACTTCAACCGGGCAAACAGCTGCAACTACTTATAATGCCAATGGTACTTATACAGTTTTATTAACTGCAACAAATGGTAGTTGTGTTGACACAGCAACAGCAATAATAATTGTTGATGCTTCTACAAGTATTATTATCCCGAATATATATTCACCTAATGGCGATGGTGTAAACGACGTATTTATCATTACATGTACAGGCATGAGAACCCTGCATTGCGATATCTTTAATCGTTGGGGACAGTTGGTATATACTCTGAACGGCCCGAATGATGTATGGAATGGTATTCTGAATAATGGAAATGCCGCATCAGAGGGAACTTACTATTACATACTGAATGCTGAAGGTTATGACGGCAAAACTTATACAGCAGAAGGCCCTCTGACCCTTGTAAAATAACTCTTATTGATACCTTAAGAACCCTCGCCAAAAACGGGGGTTCTTTTATACTTCTAACCGGGCCTGTTTATATCCTTTTAGTTATTTTCAGAAGTCCAATTATTTTGTAACTAACTCCTTTTATTACCAATGGAAATTGCGTTTTTCTCTTAAATAGGTGAATTCAGATTCATAAGAATCGATTTAAATTAATTTAAAGACCTCCTTGAATTGACCTAACTTCGTAAGAAGAGCATAAATTTCAAACTACTGACTTTACCCTATTAAAAAAACTGAAAGGATATAGAATGACTACTGCGCGCCTTGCCATAATGAGCTTTTTTGCCCTTTCTTTAGCCCTACCTCAATTATCTTTAATTTTATTAATCAGTTCATGGCGAATAAAACAGACCTTTAAAAAAAGAATTCTTTTTATAGAATAAATAACTTTATAAACCTATGATAAAATTTAAACTTAGCCTGATTATCGTGTTTGTTTTTGCAATTCAAAACATCTCATTTTCACAAACTAATATCGACTTTGAAACCGGAAATTTAAACGGATGGACTGGATACATTGGAGCAAATATGAATACAAATGTTTCATTCACCCCCTGTTCAACAGCCGTTAATCCACCTTTAAACGGAACCAATTTAAATATGATCGTTAAGTCTTACTTTTCCATGATGACCACTGCTGCCCCTGTTGATCCTTATGGCCTTTTTAGCCTGACCAGCCCTCTTGGTGGCAATGACGTTATTCGTTTAGGTAACGAAAATACGAATGTAAATGAAGGTGGAGATTGTTCTACTCCGAAAAATTGTGCAGGCATAGGCCCTGCGTATTGCTCAACCATTTGTGGAACACCGGTAGGAAGCTCATACATAGAATCTCCGGCAGAAGCAGTTGTACAAACCTTTGCGGTAACTTCAGCAAACGATTTACTTACTTATGCATGGGCTGCGGTATTAAATGATGGAGGCCACTCCGTAGGCGAAGAACCCTATTTTGAAGTAAAAATATATAATCAAAGTGGAGTAGAGCAAACTTGTTTTACAAACAGAGTCATACAAAAAACCGGGATAACATCTCCGGGATGGACAAAATCCGCAACAAAGAATTGCTGGTACCCGACTAGTCCCGCATCGGATGTTTACTACAAATCCTGGACAACAGTAAACGTGCTTTTGTCTAATTACATCGGGCAAAATATAACCGTACGTTTTGCAGTTGCCGGTTGCGTGGACGGAGGCCATTTTGGCTATGCGTATTTTGATGCAAAAACAGGCCCTGCCACGATCACACCTTCAAACGCCTCGCCTTGCGGAAGTCAAACAATTACATTATCAGCGCCTACCAGCGTTTCGGGTCCTTATTCCTGGAGCGGCCCCGGAGTTGTTTCGGGTGCAAGTACCGGAACAGTAACCGTTAATGCCGGCGGAACCTATACTCTTTCAGTTGGCACCGGAACATGTGTTGCCACAATGACAACAACCGTTACTTATAGCGGCGGACCAAGCGTTACGGCCAGTGCAGGCTCACCGACAATATGCAATGGAGGGGGGCCCGTGATCCTGACGGCGGGCGGCGCAACTACTTATACCTGGAGTGCCAATGCAGGAAGTGCAACTACTTCCACTGTAAGTGTAAATCCGGGTTCAACAACAATCTATACGGTAACTGGTACTAGTGGAGGTTGCACAGGTACACAAACCGTAACAGTCAATGTAACACCCACGCCAACTTTAACTATTAGCGGTACAACAACGTTGTGTAACGGGCAAAGCACTGTATTAACCGCCGGAACGAGCGCGGGCACTTACACCTGGAGCGCCAATGCAGGCGGAGGATCAGTCGGTACAGTTACCGTCACCCCCGGACTAGGAACAACTACATATACACTTTCCGGAGATAATAGTGGTTGCCCGGGGACTAAAACAATTTCTGTCACGGTTAATCCCAATCCGATTGTAACAATAAGCGGATCTAATACGGTCTGTTCAGGAAACCCTGTGGTGTTAAGCGGATCGACAACGGCGGGAACATTTACATGGAGTGCCAATGCAGGTGGAGGAAGTGCAGGATCAGCGACAGTAAGCCCAACAGGTACTACTACTTATACTTTGAGCGGAAGCAATGGCGCCTGTACAGCAAGCACTACCATACAAGTAACCGTTACTCCAACACCAACTTTAACAGTTAACAGTCCGAGTATTTGTACCGGTGGAAGCGCTGTGTTGACAGCTGCAACTGCAAGTACGTACACATGGAGTACAGGCGCAACAACAAATACAATTTCTGTTAATCCCGGTTCAACAACGGTTTATACAGTGACGGGAGATAATGGTAACGGATGCACAGTAGTGAAAACAGCCACCGTAAACGTAACTACTACTCCCACGGTAAATATTAGTGGCACTTCAAGTTTGTGTTCTGGAAATCCTGTTGTGCTTACGGGTGCTACAGCGACGAATTATACATGGAGTACAGGTGCTACTACAAACACGATAAGTGTAACGCCTCCTGCGGGTAATACAACTTACACTTTAACGGGCGCGAACGGAGTTTGCACAGCAACAGCATCAATTACTTTAACTGTTACACCAACTCCTACTTTAGCAGTTAATAGTCCGACTATTTGTTCGGGCAATAGCACGGTACTCACAGCTGCAACAGCAAATACTTATACATGGAACACAGGAGCAACAACAAATACGATTTCAGTAAATCCCGGTTCAACAACAGTATATACAGTAACAGGAGATGATGGCAACGGATGTACGGTTGTGAAAACAGCAACGGTTACTGTAAATACAACTCCAACTGTTTCTATCAGTGGCGCTTCGCCTGTTTGTAGCGGAACAACACTAGTTTTAACAGGAGGAACAGCAACAAATTATACTTGGATGCCGGGAGGACAAAATACCAGCACTATAAGTATCACCCCACCTGCGGGAACCAATACCTATACCTTAACGGGAGCTAACGGAACCTGTACAGCAAGTGCTGTCGCTTTTGTGGATGTATCGGCCACACCAACTATTACGATTGCCGGAGGAGCACCTATATGTTCGGGACAAAATATTGTATTAAATGGTGGGGGAGCCAGTACATACACATGGAGTGCTAATGCAGGAAGTGTAAATACAAACACAGCAAGTGTTACTCCAACAACAACTACCGTGTATACTTTAACAGGTAGTGTGGGCACTTGTACAAGTTCATCTACCACAACGGTAAATGTTACAGCCACACCTACTTTGTCTGTTTCTTCGGCGGGTAGCTACACCATTTGTGACGGAAGCAGCACAAGTATTTCTGCAAACGGAGCAACAACATTTACGTGGACCACCGGAACAGGATTAAGTTGCACGGTTTGTGCAAGTCCAAATGCCAATCCGAATACAACTACAGTTTATACTGTGAGCGGAACTGCCTCCGGTTGCGTAAGTGCTCCGGCAACAGTAACTGTAAATGTAAACCCATTGCCGAATGTTACAGCGGTGCCCAATTCAAGTAATATATGTTCTTCTACAAGTACAACTATTACGGCAAACGGAGGGACAACTTACACGTGGTCTCCTTCAGGAAGTTTAAGCAGTTCAACCGGTTCGCCCGTTACCGCAACACCAACCGCTACTATAACTTATACCCTAACAGGAACTGATAACAATGGCTGTGTAAATACGAATACCGTGTCTATAAACGTAGCACCAACTCCAACCATGAACATTAATGCTGTACCCGGAGCTATTTGCGTGGGACAAAGCGTAGTGCTTAACGGAGGAACTGCAACAACATATACCTGGAGTGCGAATGCAGGAAGCGCTAACACAGGTACAACAACAGTTACACCAAATACAACAGACACTTATACTTTAATCGGAACGATAGGTACTTGTACAAGCAGTGCGGTAACAACTGTAACCGTAAATCCTGTTCCGGTTATAGGAACAAGTTCTGTCACCTCTGCACCTTGCGGACAAAGCACGGGATGTATCAGCAGCGTTTCTGTATCAGGCGGAACACCTACTTATACTTATTCCTGGAATGGTGGAGCGGGTTCTACTTCTTCGCAATATTGTAATCAGCCTGCGGGCACCTATACGTTAGTTGTTACTGATGCCAATGGTTGCACAGCCACACAAAATATTTCTATACCCAGCGTAAATGGTCCGGGTGCACCCACAGTGGCGGTAAGTACAAGCACAATATGTATAGGAGGAACCGTTACTTTAACTGTTACTCCGGCTCAGGCAGGTTATACTTACACATGGACAGATAATACCGGAACACATACCGGAACAACGTATACGGTTACTAATATTACTCCTGCCGGAAATTATTCAATCAGCATAACGGCAACCGACCAGAACGGATGTTTAAGTGCCGCAACTAATACAGTTATTGGTGTAACTGCTTTGCCTAATATCACCACGGCTGCAACTCAAACCTTAATATGTTCGGGTACAAGTACGACGTTAACAGCGAGCGGTGCGACGAGTTATACATGGATGCCCGGTGGTTTAACAACAGGGACTATCACGGTAAATCCGGGTACAAGTACGATCTATACTGTATCGGGAACGAGCGGAGGTTGTCCTTCTACTCAAACGGTAGCAATAAATGTAAATCCGACGCCGACGTTGACGATCAATGCAGGATCGAATGCAGTATGTTCGGGTCAAAGTACGACATTGAGTGCGGGCGGTGCGACGAGCTATACATGGATGCCTGGTAATGCAACCACTCCAACGATAACAGTAACGCCCGGAACTACAACGGTGTATACAGTAACTGGGGATAGCTCAGGATGTAAATCAACCCAACAGGTCAGTATCAACGTAACTGCAACCCCGACGATAACGGCGAACGCATCACAGAATACGATATGCTCAAGCCAGACAGCGACCCTGACAGCAAGCGGAGCGACAAGCTATAGCTGGAATCCGGGTGGAACAGGAAGTACGATAAACGTTACCCCGAATACCAATACGACTTACACCGTGATAGGAATGAACGGAAACTGTAGCGATACGACGACAGTTAATTTAAGTGTAACCCCTACGCCAACGGTAAACATCACAGCCTCTTCAGCAAGTGTATGCGTGGGCCAGACGGCGACCCTGACAGCAAGTGGGGCAACAACGTATACCTGGATGCCGACCAATACAGTAAATGATACTTTGATTGATGCACCGAATAATACCACTACGTATACCGTAACCGGAAATAATTCAGGTTGTACCAATACCCAACAAGTAACGGTGACTGTAAATCCATTACCTACACTGACAGCAGTGGGTAACCAAACCGTATGTTCAGGGGGACAGGTAACAGCGATTAACTATAATAGTTCAGGCGGAGCCACTGTAAACTGGACCAATACGAATATCAATGTTGGAATCACAGCAGTGGGAAGCGGAAACATTACGGGATATAGCGCTCCGAATGTAGTAACACAGCAAACGGGAATAATTACGGCCACCCCGATGGATAATACAACGGGATGTACAGGGGCGGCACAAAGCTATACAGTGATAATAAACCCAAGTCCGACGGCTTCGGGCGGTCAGGTTGACAGTGCAAAATGCGGTAATGCCAATGGCGGAGTAACGGGTATCACAGCCAGTGGGGGCACACCGGGATACACGTATCAGTGGTACAATAATGGAGTGCTGATGCCCGGGCAGACAAACTCAACGCTGAGCAATGTATCAACCGGCAATTACAGTGTACTCATCACTGATGCCAACGGCTGTACAGCTCCCGCAAGTGCTACTTCCTTTACTGTTAACGGATCTAATGCCGTTGTCGCATCAATAACTCCTCCTGTATCGCAGGGACAGGCTCCGTTAAACATTACTTTTGTAAACAACACTACAGGCGCTTCTGTTTACGGATGGAGTTTTGGTAACGGACAAATTTCTAATCAGCAAAACCCTGCTCCAGTAACTTATAATACTCCGGGCACCTATACAGTTTTGTTAACTGCTTCAAATGGCGGATGCCTCGATACCGCAACAGCTGTTGTCATCATCGATGCGCCTGTTTCTATTGTTGTTCCGAATATTTACTCGCCAAACGGTGATGGCATTAATGATGATTTCTTCATTCAGTGCTCAGGCATACGCGATTTACACTGTGATATATTTAACCGTTGGGGACAACTCGTTTATCAACTTCTGGCTCCTAACGACATATGGAACGGCATCATGAATAATGGTAATCATGCTTCAGAAGGAACGTATTATTACATTCTTGATGCAACGGGTTACGATGGTAAACAATACAAATCACACGGCTCTCTTACATTGGTTAAATAACTGTTTCTTTGTTTAGTTTAGTTACAGCAGGGCTTCCAAATCACCGGAAGTCCTGTTTGTTTTATATTCCGTACCTTTGCGGCTTATATTGAAACATGACACAAACATTTGCAGAACTTGGTTTATCAGACAAAATAATTAAAGCAATTACTGAACTCGGTTACACAGAGCCTACCCCTATACAACAACAAACTATTCCTTTACTGTTAAAAGAAAAAACCGACGTGGTTGCCCTTGCTCAAACAGGCACCGGTAAAACCGCCGCTTTCGGATTACCACTTTTGTCGGAAATGGATTTTTCCGAGCATAAAACAAAAGCATTAATACTTGCCCCGACGCGTGAACTTTGCGTGCAGATAAGCACCGATTTAAAAAAATTCGCCAAATATATTAACGGATTGAAAGTTACCGAAGTTTATGGCGGTGCCAGCATAGAAGGACAAATCAGAACCATTAAACAGGGCGCTCCGCACATTATCGCGGCAACACCCGGCCGTTTAATTGATTTATTGAAAAGAAAAGTAGTAAGCCTTAAAGATGTTGAGGTACTTATTCTGGATGAAGCCGATGAAATGTTAAACATGGGCTTTAAAGAAAGTATTGATACTATTTTAGAAAAAACTCCCGGCGAAAAACACGTTTGGTTATTTTCGGCAACCATGCCTAAAGAAGTTGCGCGCATCGCGTCTGCTTACATGAGCAACCCGAAAGAAATAAGCGTAGGAAAGAAAAATGAAGGTGCTGCGAATATTGAACACATGTACTACAGTGTGCAAAGCCGCGACAGATACCCCGCTTTAAAACGTGTGGTTGATTTTAACCCGGATATCTACGGAATTATTTTTTGCCGTACCAAAATAGAAACTCAGGAAGTAGCCGACGCATTTATAAAAGACGGTTACAGCGCCGATACTTTGCACGGAGATTTATCACAAGCACAGCGTGATTTTGTGATGAAACGTTTTCGTAACAAAAACATTCAGTTGTTGATTGCTACTGATGTGGCAGCACGCGGACTTGATGTAAAAGATATTACGCACGTAATCAATTATAATTTACCGGAGGATATTGAAAGCTACACACACCGTAGCGGGCGTACTGCACGTGCCGGAAAAATGGGTGTGAGTATTTCTTTGGTAACCCCGAAGGACAGTTATAAAATCAGGGAAATTGAAAAGATGATTAACAAAAGTTTTAAACGCATGGATGTACCTACAGGTGTTCAGGTTTGCGAAAAGCAATTGTTCCATCTTGTAAGTAAAATTCACCATATCGAAGTAAATGATGTTGAGATTGAAGCCTACCTTCCTAAAATTATGGAAGAGCTGAAAGATTTAAGCAAAGAAGATTTAATTAAACGTTTTATATCTGAAGAATTTAACCGCTTTTTAGAATATTACCAGCAGGCACCTGATTTAAATAAAGGTTCCGAGCGCGGTACTTCAAGCGGCATGACCCGTTTCTTTATTAATTTAGGTGAGCTTGACGGATTGCATTGGAAATTCTTAAAAGATTATTTAGCGGATATTTCCGGAATTACAACCCAACATATTTTTAATGTTGACGTAAAAAAGAGTTTCTCATTTTTTGAGACAGAAGCAAAAAACGCGCAAAGCTTTTTACAGATAAATGATAAGAGCCTTCAGTTTAATGATCGCAAAGTACAGATAGAAGTAAGTGCCGGAAAAGAAAGAAGCGGCGGCGGTAAAAGTTACGGTGGTGATGGAGAAAGAAAAAGTTACAGCAGTGGTGGCGGAAAAAGCTATGGCGGTGGAAGTCGTGGTGGTTACGGTGGAGACAGGAAAAGTGGTGGTGGCGGATATGGCAGCGGAGAAAAAAAGAGCGGAGGTTATGGTGGTAAACGCGACGGCGGTGGTTATAAAGGAAAGAAAGACGATTCAGGTTCAAGCGGATATGCAAGGCGTACAGGCGGCGGCGATTTTAAAAAGAAAAGTTTTGGCAGCGATAAAGGCGGCTCGCGCCCCAGGTCAAAAAGAAAGTTTAACGACTGATAATTTGTCAGTTCAGACGCTTTGGAATAGGTTTTGACTAATCCCGTCAGTTCGGGCTTGTCGAGAATTGTTTACAAGGTCTTCGACTCCGCTTCTGTTAGACATCGGAATAATAAAAAAATAACATAATGTACGGATATGATATGGGTTTAATGCTTTTAGGTATTGCATTTGCAGTAGTGGGCATGATTGTACAATGGAGATTAAAGAGTAAAATAAAACAATACTCTGAAGAACCGCTGAAATTGAGTGGAAAAGAAGTGGCAGAAAAAATGCTAAAAGACAGTGGCATTTATGATGTACAGGTAACGAGCCAACCCGGTTTTTTAACCGATCATTATAATCCTGCAACAAAAATTGTAAATTTAAGTGAAGGCGTTTATAGCGGAAAAAATATTGCAGCAGCGGCTATTGCAGCGCACGAGTGCGGTCACGCGGTGCAGCATGCAGATTCTTACGCCTGGTTAACTATGCGCACTAAATTGGTGCCGGTAGTGCAAATAAGTTCAACACTGATGAACGTAATTATGTTTGCTTTCTTTTTTGCGGCTTACAGTTTGCCTCACATGGGTAATAGTCTTTTATTGATTGTAATTATTTGTCAGGCAGCATTAACTTTATTTTCGGTGATTACATTGCCTGTTGAGGTTGACGCGAGCAGGCGCGGTTTGGCTTGGTTAAACTCTGCCGGAATTGTGTATGGCGAAGAACACGACCATGCGAAAGATGCTTTAACATGGGCCGCTTATACTTATTTTGCGGCAGCTTTGGGTGCGATAGCTTCCTTGATTTATCTGATACTTCGTTACACAGGTAATAGCCGTGATTAAGGTTTCTCGCAGACCTGCCCGCCATCACGCGGACCAGACAAAGGCAGGCTGGAACGCAAAGAGCGCAGAGAGTTTATTTTTTCCATACAAACATGAATATTGTTCACGTTAAGAAAATACAACTTACCAGCTCTGAATGGAGCGGGGGAACGACTACCCAATTATTTATTTACCCTCCTGCAGCCGAATACAGCAAAAGAAATTTTATTTTTAGGATAAGTACAGCAACTGTTGAGGCAGAAGAATCTGTTTTTACTATTTTGCCGGGCATTAAAAGAAAACTGATGGTTTTGGATGGTAGCCTGCATATTGCTCATAAAAACAAATATAGCAAACATTTAAATAAATTTGAGCAGGATGAATTTGATGGCGGTTGGGAGACAAATGCTGTTGGAAAGGTAACTGATTTTAATTTAATGCTTGCAGAAAATAAAGGGGGCAGGGTAAAAGCATTATTTTTTAAAAGTGGTGAAAAAAGTGAAATAGAATTTACAAATACCAATTACGTGGGTATTTATTTTTATAAAGGTTCGGCAGAAATTATTTGTGCCGGTAAAAAATTCAATGCTGAGCAAGGAGATTTTTTAAGCATGGAAAATTATTCTCCGCAAGATAAGATTATAATAAAAGCAAACGTGGATTGTGAGATCATAATTGCGAATGTCCTGGTTAATTAGCCTAATCCTTCCAATTCTTTCAAATAATCATACTGCAAATCTTCGTGCATTTTAGAAATGGATATTTTTATTTTTAGGATTTGCCGCTCGTACATGTTTATTAAAACCTGGCTTTTCTCAATAACAAGCTCTGATTCTTTCAGTTTGCGGCAAAAATAAATGAGTAATTCCGTTTCGGTTTGTTTGGAGCCTGAGTATTTACTGTATTTATTCAGTATGCGTAAAATTTTTCTCAACGTTTTTTTCGCGAAGAAAATGTTACTTGTGTTCACTTCAGTAAACAAAACATCTGCGTCTTCCTTTATGTTTTTTATATAAGCGGATTCATTGCCGGCTTCATATAAAAGGTAAGTGAGTAATTCTTTATTTTCTTTTTTATGCTTTGCAAGGCGCATGCATAATTCCAAAACCTGTTTGGGAGGTAGACCTTCTAATTCTTTTTTTATTTCGTTCAGACCGGCGGTTTTCATTTATTTTTTTGATTTCAGGGGTCTTAGTAAATCTTCCAGTCCGTTTAATTTTATTTCGTAAATGGTTTCCAAAAGTACACCCAATTTTCCATTGGGGAAACCGCCTTTTCGTTTAAACCATTCAAGATACGAAACCGGTAAATCACACAAAACCGTACCTTTGTATTTGCCGAAGGGCATTTGCATTTTTACTAATTCTAAAAGTAATGTGGAGTCGGGTTGCATTTATTATTTCTCCACGTAATCAAGGTCTTTACCAAAAGTCTCTTCCAAAAAGTAAAGAGCAACAAATGCTATCGCCATAATAATCGCGCCGGTTGCAATCGTAGCAGTTAAACTTTCTTTTCCGAATAGCATAGTCATGCCGGTTAACAAATAAGAAATTAAAATCGTAGAGCCCCTTACAAAATTCGGAGCAGTAGTTGTTGCCGTTGATCGTATATTTGTGCCGAACAGTTCAGAAGCTGTACTGATAAATACAGCCCAATATCCTGTGGCAAAACCAATGATTAAAATAATTATATAAAATGTATTTACAGAATTTCCGCCCATGGTAAAATAGGCAACCATACTTAAAATTGTAAAAAATAAAAAAAGCGCTAAAGTTTTCTTACGACTCTTCCATACTTGTGAAATTAATCCGCATAACAAATCTCCAACGGTAATTCCGGTATAGGCAAACATAATGGCGCGCCCTGCTGTAATCAGTTTCGCGTTTTCGGGATTGCCGCTTAATTTTCCGAATAACTCGGGTGAGAAAAGCACCAAGGTGCCCATCACATACCAAACAGGAACGGTTACAAAAATGATGCATAAATATTTTACCAATCTTTTTCTGTTTCCGAATAAGTCGAAGAAATTTCCAAGTTTTACATTTTCAGATTTTACATTTTTGTACATTCCCGATTCAAAAACTCCGATTCGTAAAACCAAAAGTGCAAGTCCCATCGTCCCACCTAAAAAATAAGAGTTACGCCAGTTCTCAATTACATCTCCCATAAACCCGGCAACTACGGCCCCGAAAACCCCTACGGTTGCAACTATCATTGTACCTATACCGCGCTTTTCTTTACTCATGCTTTCACTTACAAGTGTTATTCCTGCACCTAATTCTCCCGCTAAACCAAATCCCGAAATAAATCGTAGTGCTGCGTACCAATCTGTATTTTGCACAAAGCCATTGGCAATATTTGCCAGCGAATAGGTCACAATAGAGCCGAACAGAACGGTAAGTCTTCCTTTTTTATCTCCTAAAATTCCCCAAAATAATCCGCCCACAAGCATACCGCCCATTTGCCAGTTAAGAAGCATTTTTCCGTAATAGGAATTGAGTTCAAGTAATTTTTCGGCAGTAAAATCCGGAAACTGGTTGGCAAGAATTTCTTTTAAACTTACCGAACGCTCTACGCCAAAAAGTAAAATATCATAAATATCCACGAAATAACCCAGCGCGGCTACTATAATAAGCTTGTTAAGCGCTTTGTTGCCACTCATATTTATACAATAATTTAAAATGTGAATTTACTTCACAATCCCGCATTCGTAAATCTTTAAGTTGTAAATTCTAATTTGCGTCTCCGCCAAAGAATTTCTCTTCGGCAATGTCGGCATTATTTGCCACTTCATACAATACCTGGTCAAGCAAAGCTTCGGTAGTATGTTCTTTAGCTAAAGCGGCCTGGCAAATTACAGTTTCACAAGGAGTGCCATCTGCACGTTTATCGGTGGTAACAGTAATGCTTGTGTAATTTCCAAAACCCGATTCTTTTATAATACTGTACAGATTGAGGTTGGAATTGAACTCGCCAACGCGACTATTCATGTAATACGCGGGTTTACCGAAAAAACGGGTTTCTACTTCCCATACATAAACAAACTGGTAGCGCCATGTTTCATCTTTTAATTTTATGGCTACATCCATGCGCCATACATTCGGAGAAACTTCATCTAATTTATATTTCCACTTGGTAGAAATATTTGTGAGGGAGGTTTTTAAATCAATCATAAAAAATGGTGTAAATGTTTTGCAATTTACACCATTTTTTATTTTGTAAAAATATTTCTCTTATTTAATCAGGCTGACACTGCCTGTTTTAATATGTTGTTTACCGGAGATATCTTTATAATTAACTTCATATACATAAACATCTTCCTGTACCGGTTCACCACCGCCTATGGTTCCGTCCCATCCTTTGTTAATATCACCCGATTCAAATAGTTTTTGTCCCCAACGGTTAAAGATGACCATCTTAAATGATTCGGTTTCATACACCCCGAAAGCTTCTGCTTTAAACACGTCGTTTTTACCATCGTAATTCGGCGTAAACGCACTTGGGATATAAATAACATTATCGGGATCAACTTTCACAAACTGAATAACTGAATCTTTGCAACCAAACTGGTTTGTTACCAATAAAAATACCTGGTAAAGTCCCGGTGCGCCGAATTCGTAATCCGGATTTTTAATGCCGGTTGTCATCAGGTTCGCGATATTCCAGAACCAGATATTATTACCGGCTCCGGTTGATGTATTAATAAAGTTAATATGCGGCTCAAGTATCGTAGTGTTGCCCGGATTGGCAAAGAACGACGCGTGTGGTTTCGGGTGAACAATAATTAAACCTACTTTAGTAGTATCATCCTTACACCCATTCGGGTCGGTATAAGTTAACTTAGGAGAGTACGTGCCGGGAATTACGTAAACAGATGAAGGATTAGGTGAAACCGATGTTTGTCCGTTGCCAAAATTCCAATTAAATGTTCCGCCGGGAGGAGTAACATTCGAGGTGAAGAAAATCGCGACGCTTGGTTCGCAACCCTCTGTAGTATCTGTAGTAAAATTAACCAATGGTTCTGCAAAT
>Ga0210400_10003562_pt1 | contig 13769 bp, 6 predicted proteins | sample IncBWH26MmetaG_FD_155456 | JGI IMG/M metagenome (GOLD analysis project Ga0210400, IMG submission 155456) | Forest soil microbial communities from Barre Woods Harvard Forest LTER site, Petersham, Massachusetts, United States - Inc-BW-H-26-M | ecosystem: Environmental > Terrestrial > Soil >...
ATCGCCCCCGGATGCCGTAACTATTGGCAAAACGCTCACGGTAAGGATTGCCTGCCTCGTAGTAAAGGAAGCTGCGTCGGTTCCAGAAGGAAACGTGTGTCGGGTCCTGGAACGCTCCCGTGCCATCCGTGGTGGGGACGGCAATTTCCGCCCGGCCCCCAGGCGCGAGCACGCGATAAATTTCATTCATTGTCTGGATCTTGTCTGGCAGATGCTCAATGATGTCCCAGGCGCGCACGTACTCTACGGAGTTATCCGACCATGGCCAAGGGGCACTCAGGTCGGCCACCTGATCGACACCCGGTCCCGCGACGATGTCAACATTTACAAAGCCCGGGATTGCTGCGTCGCAGCATCCAAGATTCAATTTCATCCGCTTCCCTCCCGAAATTCCTTGTTGCACATAGGCCGCGCATCCCGAACTGTATAGATCAAATAACTCGCCCATGATGGACCGTGGATCTTCCGGCCAGCGCGACCAATACGGATCACTGCATATCTTGGGACTGGTGTTTGCCGGATGAATCATGGCCACATAAAAGCGGTAGTCCGGAAGCACGGCGACCTTCCAATTGTTCTGGTTCCACAGAAATCGCGCGTCTTCGCCAACCTGCACGCCCGGAAAAGGCGACCTCTGCCAGAAATTGCGGGTGTACAGCAGTGATCCACCAATCAACCAGGCTCGTAGATTTGGAGGATAGGTATACAGCCACGTCTTGCTGGTGCTTAGATCATGGAACAGCATCTGCCGCAGGCCGCAGACTTCCGCTCGTTCGCGAAGCAATGACTCTACCTGATAGCGAATGCGGTAGGGCGCGACCCAGTCATCGTCATCCCAGTGCATGATCAGGTTGCCCTGGCTGGCCTGCACGCACTGATTACGTTTTGCGCCCACCGTCTGACGTTGCGTCGTCCGCATGTATTTCACCCGCGGATCAGCTGGCGCCAGGTCGGCGATGCTATCCTGGCCGTCATCCAGAATTACAAGTTCGCGATTGGGATAGTCCTGCTGTAAAAAATTCTGTATCGCGAGCGGCACAAATCGACGCCGGTTCGCAGTCGGCATGATGCAGGAAACCAGTGGTTGTTCCGCCGTTGACATCATCGCGGCCCCTTGGCGGAGGTTCCATTCCGCTTCAAGACTGCGTACGCCACAGCACACCTCGTATTTGTCTTATCTAAAATGAAACGATACATAGCGTCCCGCTGCGGGAATCCATCCTGGATCGCGGTCAAGTCCTGACATGCGAATTTCAATCGGATGGTGGTCCAGAGAAAAAGTCACATCTACGTGAGTTAGCGTAAACACAACATGCGCCGGACGGCCACAAAGCAGCCCCACCGCGTCGTCACGTCCCAATGCTCGCAATAAGCGTGCCCGGAAATAAGACGCCATCCACCCGACCCAACGCTGCAAACGGTCTGGCTCCTCCATCACTTCGAGGTCGCACGACTCATTCGCTGTGTCCGCTACGTCCAGCACAGTAAATCCCGCCGGATGCATTGTGATCAATCGACCATTAGCGAGTGTCGGGCGCGCATCGTATGCTTCGGTAAATGGCTCAAGCCAATCCTGGGGAATTCGCCATTCATCTGGCGGATCAAAGCCACTCCCCGGTTGCTCCGACTTCGTCCGGCCGGCAAGAGAGGCAAGTTCGCCCCAAAGTGGATCTTTCTCAATCTCCCCATCCGTGAGTTCAAAAGAAATCAGGGCCAGGAAGTCCCAGATACTAAGTTCAAGACCAGGTTTGGCGGGACTGGTGAAATCGCTGTATATATAAAGATAGAGAGCCAGCGGCAGGAGAAAGAAAACGCCGCCATATTTCGTTTCCACGCTAATTGACGGTTCAACGACCTTCTTCAGCGGGCTATCTTCTGACAAAACCGCAGGTTGGCTCGCCAGCTCTTGCATCAACAGAACTTTTTGTCCGTGGACAGCATGCGGTTGTGCCTGGTGAGTAACAACGGTAAGCTCGCCGGTAGCCGGCATCGATTGTGGGTCTGAAGCCAATCCTCGACGCCTCTTCCCGTGATCCTTGCTTACATCCACTATAGGAGTGGCACCGCTTTCGACTTCCGCTTCGGCTTGCTCTGATCTCTGGCCTTGCAAAGCAGCGGGAAGCGAAATGGGATCGATCGTTGCTTGTTCTATTGCGGATTTTTCCTTGCCTTCAAACAGAGGAGGCTTTTGTTTTCGTATACTGCGCGATGCCGGCTGAACTTCCGATGTCGACTGATCTGCACTCGCCTGCGTGGTTCCGGCGCTTTCTTGCCACTGGGACAGCTCTTTTTGAAATGCCGCCGTGCGCGCAACACCGGGTGCGCGACGCAACATCAGGGCCTGAATTAGCAGGATCCTTTGCACCGCGGATAATCCTGGCATGAAAGCTTCCGGCACCCACAACTGCGAAGAACCGCGCAGGTCGATTTTCGGCCGTGGTGTTTGTGCCGCCCTGCTGAGCGCTGGTAGCAGTGGCAAGTCCTTGCCGTTCTCCGAACTATCTTCTAGCTGAGAGCGTTCGAAAACGAAGCGTGGAATTCCGAAGGACGTGACCACTGCTTCGAGAATTTGCGAAGCTGCCTGATGGGGAAGTCGCTGCACAAACTGCACAGCGCGTGTTCGTTGCGCCAACAGGTCAAGAGCGCCAGGCACGTACTGGGGTGACTGAATCCATTGGTCAAGAAGCGCGGTAACCACATCGCGTCCGCGCAGGAGTTCACGCCACCACCACTGCAGCGCAAGCGCTCCGCTCATCCAGTCGAGCGCCAGAGCAGCCAGCACTTCAGCGCGATCATAAAACAGCACAGCGTTGATTTCCGCGGGCACGGCTCCGTACGCCGGTCGAGCAGCCGAGGTTGCAAGTTTTTCCAGCGTAGTTGCAACTGCTCTTTGCCAGGCCGCGTCAGGCACAACGTCAGATGGCCCCGCGCGCAAACGTGACGGCAGGGGATCGACTAACCGCCGCACGACCAGCGTAGCGGATTGAGGTAACCCCGCCGGATGCAGCGTGGCAGAGCGCAGCAATCGCGCAATGCGCTGCTGTTCCGCCTGCGGATCAGAAGACCTGCTTCTGATCCGCAGCCGGCCGACGAGTGTCGTGTTGTTTTCCGGACAAAGCATGGCGCTGCCTTAGAAGGCGTACCGCACTCCGCCCTGAATGGTTGAAAACTTGGCCGCTGTTCCAGGCGTGTTTACCGCATGGAAGGTATAGACGCCATCTACGCCGAAATGGGCGTTGAACTCATGCAGCCAGCCTCCTCCGAAATAACCTCCAAAATTGGTTGTTCCCGAAGTGAAGTGATAGCCGCCGAGTCCTGCGCGTACAAACGGGCGGTTTGGCCCAGGCATGAAGTAGAACTTGCCTCCGCCGGTGAATTGAATCGCCGTGGTATCTCCGGCTATCTTTCCGGGGAAATGGTGAACTCCCAGAATACCTTCCACCGAAAAATTCGGCTTCAGGATGTATTCCAGACCAGCATTAAAGCTCACGCCAGTATCCGCCACGTTGCCAAGCGTCCCGTGAGGAATAGCGACGCCGAGATCGGCAAAGACTGCGAATTTGCCATTGACGTTGATGGGAGGCACTCCCTCCAGTGCGTTAACTATGGTCACGACATGGCCAATGCCGTTATTGGGAATGGCAATGCGGTAGAAATCAGGGGCAATTTCGTTGGCGCCTTGCAGAGAGTGCGCCCACCCAGTCACATCTGCATGAGGTATGACATAGTAGCCGAAGCCACTCTGAGGATGGACGATGAGAAATTCCTGGCTCCCGACTTTGACCTTCTTGCCGGAATCGTGGAAAACAAAGACGCGGTACGAAGGCACGGTTTCATTGATTTGTGCTGCGGACATCTGGCGTAGAACAGCTCCAGATTTCTCGCCGTTTCTGCTGGCAGGGGGGCCGAAAAGCCTGTTAAATACGTTCTTCCAGACTGTTTCCGGAACTGACGGCATATTTACCGTCTGGACAAACAGGTACACGTCACGAGGAGCAGGACTCAGCGGCGCCAGTCCCTGAATGTTAATAGCTGCCTTTTGTCTTACTTCAGACGCACCCTTAAAGGTCATGTTCGTGAGAACGCTGTTGTTAAGAAAGGTCAATCCTGGCCCGATGGCAGGCCCCGCATTCGTCCACGTCACCGTATTGTCCATAGTGGTACCGCCTGAGGTGCCATTGAAGGATGGTTGCAGTCCTCCTGATGTTCCGGCTACGGTGACCCTCTGTAGATTACCCAGCGGATCGACAATCGTGGCATTCACTGCATAAGCGTGACTTCCCTGCCACGTGGAAAGAGATCCGCCTGCAAGTTCCACAAGCATGCACTGATCGGATTCTTTCCCGCCTCTAAACTCGGTCAGCCACGGCTCACCCGAGACAATGTCCTGTACTGTCCAATTGAAATTAATCGTCGTGTTTGAAGCCGTAGCACCAGCATTGATAGCTAGTGTGCTAGGAACGTCTTGCCCGCCAGGAATGGTTGTCCAGGGCGCATTCGGGTCAAAGGTACTACCCCAGTCAGCAATGCGAAATGTTGCAGTAATGCCGCCAGCCGGAATTGTGGTCGTCATGCCGTTCTTTGGGCTTGCGAAGAACGTGTTGACCCTGGTGTTGACTCCTACTTGGTCGAACAAGATCTCATTGGGAGCGGGCAGATGGCTGACAGGATCTACGTTAAGGGTTCCAATCTGGTTCTCCGTTATAGAAATGCCCCCTAGTGTGCACGCAGCATCACCCGGGCCTGTAGATTGATGGAAAGAGGCCCAAGTGCTCGGCGCCGGATACTGTACTGTGAAGCCGGGTTGTGTCACGTCTGTGGCTACGGGCGTTCCACCACGGCCGTCTGGAAAAACGGCGTCCCAAACTGTTGCCGGAGTTGCAGGGGGTAAAGCTTCCTGCATCTCAAACCACATCTTGAAGTCTGTCCCCAGATTTACACCGGTGCTAATGCCTGCTGCACTGATCGGGACAATCATCTGTACGGCAAAGTTGCTGTTGGTGATCCACACTCGTGTGTTGTTCATCCAAGCGGGGATGGAACCGAGCGTTGTTGGAACCCCAGCATTGTCCACGGAGAATGCACCCAGGCTGTAATCTGTGCCATCCGACTGTGGAGTGGTGCTGCTGAGATTGATCGCCATTGCAAAATTTGCCGGAGCTCCTGCGGCCTGGGTAAAGCCCACATAGACCACGTTGGCGTTAGACGGGCTCTGGGGTGGAAGCTTGACTAGCCAGGAAAGAAACAACTTGCCCCCAGAGCTGATGGCCTGAAACTGGGCCGTGTCGCCGGACGTGCCGTTGGCCCAGGTCAGACTCCCTGCACCATCCCAGCGTGGATCGTCCAATCCAGTCTTGACTGGAGGATTAATCGTTCCCAGCCAATCGGGCGGCCCCGGCAGTCCTGGTGTTCGGTTTGTGGGTGGAGGAATACAGGCGACTTGCGCCTCCATGGAAACTGAAAAAACCGCGACAAACAGCATCATCGCGAGGATGGTTACAAACCAGGATGTATGCGACTGGTAACCCAGTGCCTCTCGGTCAATGGCGCTGTGGCGCTCCGCTCTAAGTTGCATATGCTCTCCTCTCATTCCGTCAAATTTTTAATGCGGTTACTAATCGCTGGAAATCGTTTCCCTATGGTGTGAGCACCAGATTCATGGGGTAAGTGCGCAGCGGAGTCACCGCTTGGTTCTTGACCCGGAATTCAACTTTTCCTGACGCGCTGGCGTTGGCAGCGGGCGCAACCAGGAAATCCAACAGACGGTTGGCAACGTGATTGGCATTGTTCAGATCAGCCGCACCAATCACCACTGGAGTAACGGTGGTCTGCGCAAACAGCTGGGCTGACCAATTGCTCCCCGATGTCACCACCGCGGTAACGTCGTACGTGCCTGCCACCGTGAAAGCAGCTTGCAGCGTGATCTTCCCCTGGGCGCTGGCCTTGAGTTGGATCTGGGTCTGCGTCGCTGATCCATTGTTGGCAGGAAGAAAAACAGCGTTGGAGAAGTTCAACGTAATGGTGGTATCCGGCTGCGGCGCGGCCTGACCTACAGTCAGGGTCTGTGATCCCGACCCTCCGGACACAGTTCCGGCAGAAGCGTTGACCGCGAGATCAAATGAGCCGGTGGATCCCAGAGGCACCGGATTGATGCTGACAAAGAACGTCTTTTGCTGGCCGGCAAACAACTGAATGCTTTTGGCCGCGATGACTGCCTGGGTATCATCAAGCACCTGTAAATTGCTGTTGAACGCAGATGCGTTCGCCGGTCCTGTAATCACAGGCTGAATGACATAGATTGCATCCAGGCTGGCCCGTGACTTGATAGTGAACTGAAACGTTGCTGCCTGGTTGGGAGTAATAACACCCGTGACAGGACCGACATAGTTAACGTCAACTCCGCCCGTGAGAACAAATGCCGGCAATAGAAAAATGGTCTTTTTGGCCGGCGGCGCGATTCCATTGCTGATCGAAAGCGTCGCTGACCTTCCCTGTGCCGGCACATCTGAAATACTCGCAGGGATAACGAAGACCAGTTGCTGATCGCTCGATCCCGCCTGAAAGGCATTCACCTGTACGGTGTCGATAAATACCTGCTGGGCGCCAATGGAGAATCCGAAGTTCTGCCCAGACACAGTGAGTGCCTGGCCAACCTGGATCGGACCGGACGGCAAGATTCCCGTGATTACAGCGGCTCCGCTGGAACTGCTACCGCCCTCAAGCGCAGTGACCCTGTCATCAATGGAATTGATTTTGTCCAGGATCAGATTCATCAAACTTGAGCCGATCAGTTGGCCAGGAGCTACGTGGTCAGCGATCTTTGTCATTTCTATCCCTCCTTGTTCCTTTGCGGTCCTGCGCTAAGCGTAGTTGGCGTAGTCCCAGTAGCTAAGGTCAAATTGAGCTTTGCCCTCATATCTCATGTGACCGTTGGTAAAGACCATGAAAGGTTGAGGCGGCACACTCGTGGCGCTTGCCACTGCTTCCATGTTCTCGCGCACACGGTAGAGCCAAATCATCTCAGGATTGCTCAGGTCTTTCGCGGGATAGAGCATCGAGTGCGCTATCAATGCCTCCAGCTTGCTGCCCTCAATGAACACCGGGTCGTGATACGTGACGCCGCCGAAGAACTTCAGGTAGTCACATCCAAGAGACCCTTTGATGTTCGCAATTGGAATCAACCCCGCTGCCGGCAGATAGCGAAACGTGTCTGTAGCCGTAAGCGAAACCAGTTGAGCGGGGTTCGCGCGCATCATGTCGTCTACCTGCTCCTGGAATTGCAGGAACATCGCCAGCCCTTCAACCGCTCGCCGTCTGCCTGCCCCCGGAGCCCAGGCATCCAGCAGATCTTTGGAAACCAGAGCTCTCCGCACCGCCCACATGTCGACGAACACCACACCGTCGGTCGCGGTCCAGTACAAAACTGCAAGCGGCACTTCGCAGCCGGTAATCGTATTAGCGGCCCGCAACTGGTCGATCAGTCCATGTCCGTTCGACGAAGCGCCAAATGGATCTGCAACATTCGTCGCCCAGTCCGCGACACCGAAACACTTGTAGGCCACAACGTTGCGCAGGTGATTTACGTCGCCCAGTTCGGTTTGCGTCAAATCAAGCTGTACCAGCCGGAACTGCACGCCGTCGGCTTTGTACTTGCTATTGCAAGGAGCAACGCCGGTGCTTACTCCGCTCACTTCAGCCAGTCCCTGGGTCGCTGACGCGGGGCCAATCGTGAGCAGGTACACGCCTGCTCCTGCAATGTAGACGCCCGACTGCATTGGGAGACACTCGGCAAAAACCGAAGATCCGCCGGTGGCAGGACTGGTTGGGCGCACGAGCGAGATGTCGGTATCACTATCCAGGAGCAGCGTGCCTCCATTGGAATTGATCGCCAGCCCACGGGTGATCGAAAGCACTGGAGACGCAACCTGGCTCAGCGTTGCCGATTCGGAAACCTCAAGCCCATAAGCAACACCCGCGCCAGCCGCCTGGCCAAGCAAACTGTGCGCCACCCGGTTGGCTTGCTGCTCCGCGGTGAGATCTTCTCCGGTCAACAGCCTGCCATTGAAAAAATTCACCGAGCGGGTCCGGTTATTCACAATCGGAGTGAGGAGATTATTTGCCATGGGTTTTCCTATTTCCCTCCGCGCAGGCCGCTTTGCATCCACTCTTGCAGTAATCGCGTGTGCAGCAAAATGGGACGTTGACTTTCATCCAGCGTAGTTTGCCTTGCGCTATCCACTTGCCAGTTCTGTCCCGGGCCAATGTTCACCACTGGAACATCAACTTCCGCCAGCATGAGGCAGTCCTCCGGAGGAGAGATCTGACTGCTCTCACCCGCGCATGAGCAGTTGGGAGAGGGCCATCCGGAATGAAACATAGGCCTAATCTCTGTAGCCCAGATACGAAAAGCGGACTTCAAGTAATCGCCAATCTGGGACGGGTGAATATGAAACTGGGTTAGCGGCGAGCCAAAGTGAAAGTACGTCGCCGGATTCAGCGGCGACGCCACGGGAATCAAAGCTGTGCGCAATGCATCCTCAAACTGCGCGATCGTGGGGAAGCTGCCGGGCGCGTCTGTAATCTGTATCTGGTCGAGCCAGAGGACAAAGTCACGGATCGCATCTTCTTCCTGTTGCATTGGCTGCGTGAGTCGTAATTCGAGGCGGAAGTCATCCACAAGACGCGAGGGCGCCATGAGATCATCCGCGGAGCGACAAGGTTCGCCAGCGATCGGGACAGGATCGACGGGACAATCGCGATAGCAGAGAGCCAGCCACAGCCTGATCATCGAACCCGGCGGTGACGTGCCAAGCACAGCCTGCACGCCCGCCTGGTTTGCGTTGAGCCAATCGTTGAGATAAGCGCACTGCGACGGACAAACGCGGATCATCTGTCCCTTGGGGCTCAGCGCATCCCCGCAGGAAACTGAAACGCGTGGGCCCTTGACCGCGACATCAAGCGAGACTTTGAGCCCGCTGATGGTACCGTACCCAATCAAATCGCGGGCCATCCACTGATCGCGTCCGGCAAGGTAAGCGAACTCCTGCTTGAAGTCGTCCACGCCCAGCAGCATGCCAAATGTATAGTTGACATGCTTGGATGCATCGGGCGCGACTGCGTCCGGGGTGGCGGCGAGTTGCATAACTCCGGTGCTCATTTTCGTTCTCCTTTGCCGCAGCGTCGAGCTGAAAAGTACATGGCTAACAACTCCGGGGACGTACTAAACTGGAATTCAGAAACTCGCGTTCGCGAGGCTGGCACGGCTGCTGGCGGCTGAGATATCCCGATCCCGCATAACTATCCCCCAGCACCACCGGACGCATCAGTTCCGGAGCGCGGCTGCCGTAGTCAAGGACGGAATCTTCACCCAACCTGGCTTCACCCACGCGGAAAAATGCCCAGTAAAATTTGATTTCGAACATCGTGTGCGCCGGTTTTTCCAGCGCCACAACGCGCCGGGCCAGGTCAGATTTCGCGCGATGCGCCTCGGTGTTCTGCGCATCCGCTATCGGCATGGGCAGATACACAGTGAACTGGTGGGCCGATCCCTGTATTAACAGCATCCCTTGAAACTGGTACCAGTCGAGCAGTGGCTGTGGCTTGCGAGGCAGCGCTGACGGAAATGGGACGTCAGTGAAACTTATATACCCTGACCGATAGGCGGCATTCAGCGCGCTCATCACTCCGTAACGGCTGCGGAGAAAGATGCTCCACAAATCCGATCCGCCAGCCGGCTGCGCTGGCACAAATCCCATGGTACTCATTGAGAAGCTTTTCCATTGCGAGTACAACGGGTCTGTTGTGGCCATGGAAATCGGGTATTTCTGGTCTGACGCCAGTCCCAGACTTTGTTGGTAGCGGCTGTCAAGGTCATCTGTTCCCTGTGAAGGAGTCCACGCAGCCGTCTGCAACTTGGTGGGCAGCCCGGAGTCGTCGGTGGTTTGCTGCAACAACCCCAATGGCAATTGCCGGGTTTTGAATTTTTCCATGATCCGCGGTCCGGTATTCGTTTGCACGGGCGCGGAAAACACGCTGGGATCAGCACAGTCTTCAAGAGTCAGGCGCAGCGCCATCATCAGGCCTGGCAAGGTTCCGCGTGCTTCAAAGAAGCCAGCGGCGTGTTGCAGGAAAAGCCGCCGCTTGGCGTCGCCCCATGCGGGATCCAGTGCCACGCCAAACCAGTTGGCCAGCCAATCAAGGGCTTCAGGAGGCGCGCTGCAAGCATCCAGCAAAGCCTGCACTGTTGCTACACGGTCTTCGATGTAAAAGCCCTCCATGTTCGCCAGAAAACGCTCCACAAATGACGCTGACCTTGGGTCGTCACCATAGGCCGAAGGCAGATAATTCCGCAGATAAGAAAAGCGCGGATAATAAACACGCATCGCACGAATTGTCGGTGTGAGCCTGCCATTGCCACCCATTACGATTTTCAACTGCATGTACCGCCCCGCCGCTTTTTGGAACAACAACTCCCACGAACCCAGACCCGCCGGCATCGGAGTCCAGGGAAGTTCGGTTCCGTTGCCACGCTGATACGGCCCGGGTTCCTGGTTCCAGTTCTGAACTGCGAGATAGTTGCTGTCGTTGTGGGCACGGCTGTAGATCGTTATTTCTGTATCGGAAGGAATGGCCGCGTCCAACACCAGTTTGTGCCAGGTGCAATCAGGTTCGTGGCTGTCAAACACTTTGGTGAAGAGCGTGGCCTGATCGACAAAACGCGGTCGCCGTTGAACCACCAGCGGAACAAACCGATCCTGCGAGTCGTAGTAAACCTGACTGGTGCCTCGAACAATCGCGCGGCCTCCGAAGAGCCGCATGGGATAGAACTCAGGCAGAGGCGTAAGAACGAGTTGATCAGTATCGAAAGCGGCCGTGAACGCCCATGCCTGGTCACCGTTTGCCGCGACAACATATAAAGTATTGCTACGCTGGCCAGCCGGCGTCTGCTCCATTGGAATCATGGTGAAGTCGAATCCAAGGAGCGTGAAGGCAGCGCGATCCGCCGGCGCCAGGATATCCAGAACATTCTGCAATGAGACTGGATTCCCAATCTGCTGTCCGTAACGAAATCGATAGATCGTCGAGAACTGTTGGAGCGGATTGCTTTCAAGCAGGAGCACCGTGCCATCCGGCAAAGCCTCAACCGCAATCGCGTCGATGGCGCCTAGCGGCGAAGCCATTCCAAGAGCAATGCCGGTGGGAAAGGTGCGATGCGGATGTGGCAGCGGAACGGAACCATCGGCGGGCGTGAACACTTCAATCTGCTCAGGTGCAATATCAATCGATGACTGGTCCTGGCGGATGACGGCAAAGCTGCGATCCAACGCCCAAAGGCGACGGTTCGCGCGATCGAGAATCCAGACGCCGCCGCCGGGCGCGGGCGCCATATCAAACGGCACAAAATCTATCTCCGCGGGCCAGACGAACTGGCGGGGCGGTCCGCCATGGAAGAGATCAAAGACAAGGAAGCCCTTTGGTTCAAGCACTCCTACAACTAGAAAATGCAGTTCAGTTACGGTCAGCCCACTGAAAGCAAGCGGCCGTTCCGGCACCTGAGCTGCTAGAGCGCCGAACGTGCCATCCTCGCCCGCACAGCTGTGCATGTTTTCATCCTGTGACGCCCAGAAGTGCGTTGTAGCGCTGGTTCCCGAAGAATTCACAAGCAGTTCATTGCCGGAAGAGTCAATCCAATACCAGTTGCCAAACCGGTCTTGTGCCGCGCCCCGGCGCTGCCCGATTGTCGGCGGCTGGTTCGCTGCGGCACTTTTGAAGAGATTTATCCGCACACCCAATGTCACTTCCGACCGCGACGCGCTCCAGGAAAATGACGGACCGGCCAGCTCGACGGAATCAAATATCGAAGAAATCCCGTCAACAGTGCACCGCGCCCAGTCGTCGCGTCCCAGCAGCAGGTGAAAATGTGTGCGATTAGAGTCCATTATTGGCACTCTCCCGGGATCACCGGCACTTGTGCGCCTGATGCAGGAGCTTGCGTCACTCCCGTTCCACGCAATTCATCCAGGCTTAAAGCCGGGCCGTTGACCACACTGATGCCCAGCACCCGAGGCAGTTGCAGACCGGTGATATCCACCTGCGCAACTGCTGCTCCCGATTGCGCCAGTTGTACGTCCTGCACAAACTCAACGCCGGAAGTTCTTCCCGCGACTGTCATAATTTCAAGCGAGATCACTGGCTTGCCCAGCGGCCAGCCTTTGTAAATCGAAGGGGAAAGCGGAGCGTTCAGCAAGACTGCAGGATCATCCGGCAATTGCTGTGGGCCGCCGACAATAGGAGCAAGGAATTGCAGCACGGCGCTCTTCACAGCATCGCGAACCGGCGCTGGATTGAGGCCCGGGAGAACCTGGATTCCAATAGAAATCCAGATACCTACATATTCCGGGCCGCGCAGGAACACCTCTGTCGTAACCAATCGACGCGTATCAAGATAGCTGCATACCGTATCGAGAAAATCGTTGCTCGGCGAAGGAGCGTCCGGTGTTATGGGATCAAAAGTGGGAATCAGCATCAGCGTCACGGCGCCGGCTGCGTCTCCGCCGCGACCGCTGCTTAATTCAGGGTGAAAGTTAGGCAATACTTCCACGCGCCCAATTTCAACACCCGGTGTCCTGAGCGTCACGGTTTCAAAATCGTAAGTCGTCACCAACCGGTCACGGTGCTGAAGATAACGTGAGATCTGCTTTTCGCCTTCGGCCGCAGTTTCTGCGTCTGCTCCGCCCCATGTGCGCACCGGGTTTGTAACTTTGAAGCCCTGAGGAAGGGCGGGCGCGGTGTTGAGAGAGTCCTGGCCAACGTTTCCGGCCGAGCCCTGACTGAAGTCGTAACTGGCGCGCATGATCGCCCCTTCGGGCGGCCGCGCACCATGCGCTCCATCACCGAATGTGATCTGGCCGGCTTCAGGGTCGAGAACAAAGACCCTGGCTTTGGCTGCGTCAAATGGTGGGACCGGACTACCAGGAGGCAGACGCAAGTCCGGTACCGGCACTTCAGGGCCGGCCAGGAAGATGTCGCTGATTTCCGTCCACGTTTGCGTGACGCCCTGCGGAGTCGTGAGCGCGATCGTAACTGTTTTCGCAAGCACAGGAGCCTGCGAAAGTTTCATCACCTGGTCGGGCTCTCCTGTGGCTGTCGGCAACAGTTCAGCGGAGATATGCTCTCGCTGGCTTACCGGAGCGCAGTTGATTCCAATCCACTTGAACTGTGCCGGCGTGGTTGCAGAAGGACGAATCCTAAGCCAGGTAATCAGCCGATCATTCAGGGATGTATCTTCGAGGGAAGGCGGTAATCCTCCAACGCCGCTTTCCAGCGGATCGATGTTATTCCACAGATAAAGGCTATTCTTGTCCGGAAGCGTAACATCCACCACACCGGGTTGTGTGAAGACATCGGTTGAAGGACTGCTATCCAGTGGACGGTATTGCGGTACCCGATTTTGACTATCTACCAGGCCGCCACTGGCGGGAAGATTCGGAATGTCGAATTCCAGCGTGGCCGATGAAGGCGCGCTCACTGCCCTGCCAGAAGGAAGTATCGCCGTGTTGTTTTCAAGAAAAGGAACTATGCCGACTGTGAGTGTTTTTCCGGCAATCGCTTCGCGCGCGGCATCCGCCAGCAGCAATGGCGGCTTGTCGCCTTCTCTTACAAATAATGCCAACCACAAATATCCGTCGACGGTCTGGCTGAGTTGAACGGGGGCCCCGCCGGGCAACGGAAATGAAGCAGCCTGATAGAGAGTAGGCGGAGGGTCCTGC
>Ga0210400_10003563_pt1 | contig 13769 bp, 14 predicted proteins | sample IncBWH26MmetaG_FD_155456 | JGI IMG/M metagenome (GOLD analysis project Ga0210400, IMG submission 155456) | Forest soil microbial communities from Barre Woods Harvard Forest LTER site, Petersham, Massachusetts, United States - Inc-BW-H-26-M | ecosystem: Environmental > Terrestrial > Soil >...
CCCCTTCATGGACTTCCTTCGCGCGCAGTTTGCCGGCAAGAATGTCGCGGGCAAATTCTTCCGGCGTTGTCATGGAAAAGTCGCGCGTAAAGGGAATTTCCAGTAACGCGTCCAGCCCGGTCTGCGCCAGTAGCGCTTCTTTGTTCGCCAGCGGCGTAATCAAACGCGGCGTAACGTCGGGGCGCAAAATGCGGAACGGGTGTGGCTCAAACGTTACCGCCATGGCCTTGCTGTGGTTCTGCCGCGCGCGCTCCGTCACTTCCTTCAGCACACTGAGATGGCCGCAGTGAATGCCGTCAAAGTTTCCTACGCTGACAATCGTCGGTCCGAAATCTGCGGGCACTTCTTCCAGCGAGCGGAATATTCTCATGCGATATCGAACTCCAGTTTCAGCCCGTCATGTGCCAGGCGCACGTGGTCCGGCAGGTTCTTGTTCGTTTCGCGATGCGGCAGATCGTGGGAAATGTGGGTAAAGAAAGCCCGTTGCGGCTTGAGTTCTTCCACCAGTTTGAGCGAGTTCTCGACCGTTGAATGGGTGGGATGCGGTCGATGACGCAGCGCGTCCAGGAACAGAATGTCGAGCCCACGTAAGCGATCTTTGGATTCCGCGGGAATTTCGCTGAAGTCCGTAAGGTAAGCGGCAGAGCCAAAGCGGAAGCCATGGATCACCGCTTCGCCGTGCACGATTTCTACCGGCTCAAAGCTCGCTCCAAAGAGTTCCACTGCTCCGTTGAACCGGATCATCTCAACCCGTGCAATCCCGCCAAATTTGTAATCAGATTTAAAAATATAGCGGAAGATGTCTTCCAGGCTGTCCGCAGCTGAGGGATGCGCGTAGAGCGGAATCTTACCTTCGCGCCTGAAGCTGAGCGGCCGCACGTCGTCCAGGCCAAGAATATGGTCGGCATGAGCGTGCGTATAAAGGATGGCGTCAAGCCGTTTGATGTTCTCGCGAAGCGCCTGTTGGCGAAAATCCGGCGTGGTATCGATGAGGACCGAGTGGCCGTCGTACTCTACCAGAACAGAAGGACGGGTGCGCCTATCATGGGGATCGTCCGACGTGCATACGCGGCAGTCACACCCGATGGTCGGAACGCCCATCGACGTTCCGCTGCCCAGCACGGTGAGAGTCGCCTTCATTTCTTGTCGGGCGGCGGCATCGCTCCCGGCGGCATCGCTCCGGGTTTGGTGGCGGAACTGGCCACGGCATTGGTGATTTCAATGAAGGCCATCCGCAGTTCAAACAGCACATTCTGCAGCAGCGTCTTTTCGCGATCAGTCAGGTTGCCCTTGGTCTTTTCCTGTAGCACTGAGAGCGAATCAATCGTCTGCCGCGCGCCGATAATATCCACGCGGGGCGGCTCATTGTCCTGCCGGATCGCCCCCATCTGAATCAGCGCGCTCATGTAAAACGATTCAATCACGCGCTCAAAACTCATTTCCAAAGGGGCTTGGGGCCCCTTGCCTGCGGCCGAAATCATATCGTCAATTTTCTTGCCGGACGCCCTGTAAGCCTCGCTCTGTTCGTGCTGCTCTTCAGCTGTGGGAGGCGGCGCCATCTCCTCTTCCTGTCCAGCTGCTGGCGATCCTGGCTGGACCTGCGTTTGGCCGGCATGGCCTGGTTGTTCCGCCGCCGGCGGCTGCACCGGCGTCTTAGCCGGTGGTGGCGTGGCCTGTGCTGCGGGCGGAGGCGTTGCCGGTTTTTCCTCTTCAAGCACTTGCGCGTCGGGCCGCGCTTCGCCTTCTGAACCAAATCTGCGGCGATCAGTTACAACAAACTCTGATTTTTTCTCAGCCATTCAATTCCTCATTGTTTTTAAATTTCAAGATTATTAAATTTCAAAAGCCACTTAGATTTTCAAACGGCAGGTCCACCACGGTGGCTTCAATGCCGCCTAATACAATCTTCGGGCTCGCGGCCACCGCCTCGCGGCGGACATACCCCAGTCCAATATTTCTGGGCCGCTCAGTTGTGGGCACGCGGGCAATGCTGGTGACCTCTGCCAGCGCGCGTCCTTCAAAATCATATTTGCCCAGGGCGGGTACAGTGTCGCCGAAGGCAAAGCCCGTGAACTTGCGATGCACCTGTCCGCGTGAACGAATACGTTCCACGATCTCCTGGCCAATGTAACAACCTTTGGTGAAGTTCAGTGCCTGCGATTGTTCCGTTTCCTGTGGCAAGTCGCGATCGCGAATGTCCTGGCCGTAGCTGGGAATGCCATGCAAAACTCGCCACATTTCAAGCGCTTCAGCGCCCACCGGTTTAGCCCCCGCCTTCACCAGCAGGTTCCAGAGGCCCTCCGCGTTGTTGGGATTAAGCCACATTTCGAACCAGCCCGGTTTTTGTTCCGGACCGCGCACTAATGTGGCCGCAATCGATTCAACTCCCACGTCGCGGACTTCCAGCGGCTGCATCCCGCCGGCATTGACTCCAGCAGCAGAGAGGACCGATTCTGCCTTTGGGCCGCAAATGCCAACGGAGACCGAATCTCCGCCTACGCCTGTCAGCTCAACTTTATCCATGATGATGAAGCGCTTCATGGCGTTGGTCAGCGGTTCCACCTGGCTGGCATCGGTATCCAATACCAGCGATTCTCCCCGGTTGTAAATGTAGATGTCGCCCAGGATGCGGCCCTGTGCATTGAGTACGAAGTTGTAATTGCCGCGATTGACCGGCAGGTCGCGCACATTATTAGTAACCATGTTGTGGAGCCAGCGCACGCGGTCCTTGCCGGTAACGTTAATGTTTCCGCGCCAGGCCAGCGCAAAAACGCCGCAGCCGGTACGCAGGGCTTCCAACTCGGCAGTGGGATCGCCAAAGCTCAGCGCCATCTCCGCGCCGTTATACGTGCCGACGCGGGCTTCCGGAGCTTGCAGCCAGGGATGGAGAATAGTCTGCGACATAGTCCAATATTTGATTATAGCCAAGGTCGCAGGATGCATGCCCTTTTGCGCCACGGTCGCTCTGCCGGCGCCGCAGGTGTACAGCGGAAGTTGAGAAGCATTCTGTTTCGACAGTCCGGCTGCTAGACTGGCGTCATGCCCGATCTGCCTCCGGGAAAAAACAATAAAAGAGACGAGAACCTCTGGCGCCAGATTGGCCGCTACAGCAACCTCGCATTCGTCCTGCCGGCCGCGATTGTTGCCGGGCTGGTGATAGGCCATCTGCTGGACCGCTGGCTCAAAACCTCCTGGATCACCCTGGCCGGGCTTTTTGTGGGCTGCATCGCCGGATTTGCAGAACTAATCCGCGGGATTATTCAGTCCAGCAAGGATTCATGACTACTCCACCTGAGGACTCGGCTCCAAATCAAAAAACCGATCCCGCGACGTCCGATCTGAAGCCGCCCGATCAGACGCCGCCCGATCCCGCAATGGAAGAACGTCTCTCTGGCGCCTATCGAAGGATTCTGCGGGTTGCCATCGTGTTGAGTGTGGCTGGGACGCTGGCCGCCGCGCTGCTGTTTAACTGGCAGAACGGGTTAGGTCTGGCCATTGGATCATTGCTGGCATTCATCAACTTTGTGTGGCTTCATCACGGCACCGAACGGCTCGTCGACCGCATGGTTGTGTCGAATAAAACGACTTCCGCCGACAAAACAAAGCCGCGAAAGGTTCGTTTCGCGTTCCCTTTTCCTTTGCGCTACGCTCTCCTGATCGCGGTGGCATATGTTATATTAAAAAGTTATCCAAGGCTGCTCATTGGCTTCATAGTGGGCCTCATTCTGCCGGTTCTGGCCGCAATGGGTGAGGGCATCTACGAAGCCATAGTGACCAGCAAAACTGACCAAGCCTCTCGTTAGATTTCAAGTTCTTATTTTAAATTTTCAAGTTGAAGTAGCGGGAAAATGCCTGAGCAACTCTGGTTTACTGAACTCTTAAATCGTTATTTTGGCGGGATTGCCGCTGCATTGCTGCATATGGTCGGCCTGCAGCCCACCTCCCCCGAAGCGCCCATCACCAATCCAGTGGCCATGGAGATACTGGTCGTTCTTATTCTCCTGGTCTTTTTTGTGGCCGTACGCGCCAGCCTTTCTGTCGACAAGCCGGGCGGCTTGCAGCACCTGGTTGAAGCAACAGAAGAATTCATCGCCGAGCAGGCCCATGGCGTCATGGGACACGGCTATGAGCGTTACATTCCTTATGCCGTCACCATTGGCTTCTTTATCCTGGTGGGCAATTTGCTTGGACTGGTGCCCGGATTTGAATCACCCACGGCCAACCCGACCGTCCCGCTGGGCTGCGCGCTTTTGACTTTTGTTTACTACCATTATCACGGGCTCCGTGTTCATCGTCTTGGCTATATCAAGCAGTTCATTGGCCCACTCTGGATGCTGTCGTGGTTGATACTTCCGATCGAAGTGGTGAGCCATTTTGCCCGCATCCTGTCACTCACTGTCCGTCTTTACGCGAACATGTTTGCCGGGGACATGGTGACGTTGGCGTTCTTTTCGCTTGTACCTGTGCTGGTTCCGGTCGTTTTTCTGGGACTGCACTTGTTCGTATCGCTGGTGCAGACTTTTATCTTCGTCATGCTCACGTTGGTGTATCTGGGCATGGCCGTGAGCGAAGAGCACTAGAGTTGCTAAACACGCCTCCAGCGTGAGGGCGCCTGTCCCCCAGGACCTGGCGTCAACCACCCACTGGGGCAACTTTGATAAAGGAGAAAAAATGAGAAAGCTTACGTTTCTTTTGTTGATCGCTGCTGTGGTCCTGTTGGTCGCATCTCCGGTTTACGCACAAACGCCGGGTGGCGCGCCTGCAGGCAACTGGGCCGTGCCAATCGGCGTTGGTCTGGGCATGGGTCTCGCTGCAGGTCTGGCTGGACTTGGCCAGGGCAAAGTCGCCGGTTCCGTGGCTGAAGCGCTGGCCCGGAATCCCGGAGCACGCGCCGGTATCCAACTCGCACTATTTATCGGACTGGCTTTCATTGAGTCGCTGGTTCTGTTCACCTTCGTGCTGCTCTTTCTGCGCACGCAATAACATTTCGGGAACGAACAGGCCTTCGCTCCGGCGGAGGCCTTTCTTTTTTGTCGCGGTGTTATCCTTGATCCACTCATGTCCAGCGTTCCGGCCCTTGCGTTCAACAATGTGAGCAAGCATTACCGCGGCTTTTTTCGCAGCCAGTGGGTCACCGCTCTGCGCGATTTCTCTTTGCGTGTTGAACGCGGTGAGATATTCGGCTTTCTCGGCCCCAACGGCGCCGGTAAAACCACGGCTATGCATCTGGCTATCGGACTCATGTTTCCCAGCAGCGGTCGGGGTGAAATGCTGGGGCACGAATTTGGACACGCGCCCACTCGGCGGCGCATAGGTTTCCTGGCGGAAAACGTGGCTCTCTACCACCGCTCGGCGGCCAGGCTGGTCCGTTTTTACGGGGCCCTGAACGGCATGCGCGATCCGCAGCTGCGCCAGCGCACCACGGAGATGCTTATGGAAATGGAACTCACGGACGTCGCCGCTCGCAACGCCGGCAAGTTTTCCCGCGGCATGCTGCAGCGTGTCGGACTGGCGCAGGCCCTCGTGAATGACCCGGAACTTCTCATCCTCGACGAGCCGGCTTCGGCGCTCGATCCGCTGGGCCGCCTGCGCGTCCGTGAAATCCTATTGCGCGCGCGAGAGGCGGGCAAGACCGTTTTTCTCAGTTCCCACCTGCTCTCAGAGGTTGAGCAAATCTGCGACCGCCTGGCTATTGTGATCAAAGGCCGTGTAGCCCGTGTGGGCACGCTGGCCGAGTTGCTGGAAGCGCAGGACCGGTTTGTGATCACCGCGAAGGGGATTGACGCGCTCATGTTCGAAGGCATTCCGCAAAACGGCTTCATCAAGATCACGGTACCGGCGCTGACGCAGCGCAGAACAATTGAGAAAATATGGCTTGCCGGCGGTGAGGTGGTGGCCGTGAACCCCATCCGCCGGACGCTGGAGGACCTTTTCGTCGAACTGGCAAACCAGAATGGCGGTGGACACGGCGAGCCCGGTGACAACCAGGAGCCAAATTGAAAACGTGGATAAAAGCGATAGCCCTGTTGACTCTGTGTTGTGCTGTTTCTGTCATCGCGCAAACCGCGCAGCCGAAGTGGCGGGTCGATCTAAGGGAACGTTACGAGTTTCAGGCTTTTGATCGCACCATCAACTTCCGCTGGACCCTGCATCAGGGCGTGCTTTTCCTTTCGCCCGATCGGCTTCTTGTGTACCAGGTGAACCGTTCGCGCGGACCGGCCAGGCTGGCTGCGCGCGACGCCAGCGGCGGCTCCGGCAACTTCATTCTCGAAATTAAGGTGCTCAATGCCCAGGACGGTACCGAAATAAAGTCTCTTCAACTGACCACGAACGCGGAATTCTCCAAGGTGATTGCTACGCGCGACGGCAGGTTTATTGTCCGCACCGGTGACGTTCTCTATCTCTATTCCGCGGACTTCGCGCAGCTTGCTTCGCACGCTCTTCCTTTGAAGCGCCAGGTACAGGAAGAGGGATGGCAGATTGGCGTCTCGCCTTCGGGTGACGAAGTGCATCTCGTGCACCAGCAAATCCTCAAACGTAATGCGCTTTCACCGAGCTCCAGGGTGGAAAAAGCGGAGACCGATATTGAAATCCTCAGCGCCGAGAACCTTCAGACGATCAAGAGCTTCAGCCTGCCATGGTTCCTGGCTGCCTGGTCAGCAGCCGACCATGCACTGCTGAGTTCCAGCCCTACCACCTGGGCCCCCGCCGCCACTTTCGGATTGCTGACGTTTGACGGACAATGGTCAGCGCTGATGCCAGACTGGACTTCCCCGGAACATCCGTGCGCTTACCAGGCTGTTGCATTGGAACATCAGTTGTTTGCAGCTTTTGGTTGCGGCAATCTTTCGGTGTTTCCGCGTACTGGTGAAAAATTGTTTTCCCTCAAGACCGGAACAAAGGAGTTTGTGAACTCCGTGCTGGGCGGGGGGGATTATCTGGCAATCCAGTGGGAGCGCCGCTCTGTCCGGCACGACACGTCCGCAAATATCCCTATCGCCATGGCCCAGCCGCTGCGTCTTGATCTGTACGGGTTAAGAAGCAGCCAGCCTCTGTTGTCCGTTGCTCTCCATCACGGCAACATTTATTACGCAGTCTCTCAGAACGGCGCCTTGGCGGTGGTTGACGGCACATCACTCGAATTGTTTTCGCCCACACACTAGTCCATGCGAGCCATCGTCCTCATCGGCATCAACTTTGTCCGCACCCAGTGGATCGCCCTGGCTGTGATGTGCGTTTACGTGCTCGGTATTGGCGGTGTCTATCGCGTGCACACGCAGCGTGATGAAATACTTTTTTTCCTGCGCTGGCATGCCGGTTACGCCATCTTCTTTGCCACCATGATCGCCATCCCGGCATTACAGACGGAGCGCAGGACGCGGCGCATTCTTGCGGTGCTGTCCAAGGGCATCCATCGCTGGCAATATCTGGGCGGCCTTCTGTTTGGCTGCACCATGATCTCCGCGCTGTTCTGTTTGCTGATCGGCGGGACGGCAGCGTGGCTGGGACAGCAGGGCGGAATCCCTACGGATGGATTGCTCGCGATCATGTTGCTGCTGTTTTTCTGCTGCGTGTTTGCCGTTGCCGTCGGATTATTTTTTGCGACGTTTTTTCACCCGCTGCTGGCCACGGCGGCCACGTCAGCAGTCCTGGCTTTGCCCTTGATCTTCATTCAATTTGGATGGCCTGTGGCCTGGGCATTCTTTCCCGCCGGCGCGTTGTTTCGCACGCTCTGGACTAGCTTCCAGTTTAGACCGATGGGAAATTCGCTTAACCCGCTCATCTTCGGCGCAATCTGTCAGACACTCATTTTCTGGATTGCGGCCACACTTGTCTTCACGCGGCGCGACGTGACTATTTCTCCGGAGTAGTCGCCACGGGGCCAGGGAAGGTGGAGCTTCCGGGTGTCGCGCTGCCGGCCGCCGCCGGGGTGGGGAACAGGTCGCGCGCGCCGGCTTCAGAATATTTCAGAACGTGGCCGGGCATCACGCCCAGATAAATTGTGGCAATTGCCGCCAGCACCAGCGCCAGCCGCATGGCGCCGGAGGCGGGCGCCGGAGCTTCGGCCAGAACGGGCTCACGCATATACATCACAACGATCAAGCGCAGGTAGTAATATGATGCAACTGCGCTGTTTACCAGCCCGATGATTGTGAGCCAGACGAGCGCCGTCGGGTGCGCATTGGCTGAAAGCGCGGCGTTAAACACGTAATACTTCGCCAGGAAGCCGGCCGTCGCGGGTATGCCGATCAGCGAAAGCATGAAGATGGTAAGCGTGAACGCGAGCAAGGGCGAGCGGCGGCCAAGCCCGGAGTAGTCATCGACAGAAACGTAGCGCTCGCCGCCGGCGCCAAAATGGCTGACCACGGCGAAGGCGCCCACATTCATTGCCGCGTATGAGGCGGTATAAAAGATGGCAGCAGAGATGCCAATCTCATTGCTTGCTGCAAAAGCCACCAGCAGATAGCCGGCATGCGCGATGGATGAATACGCCAGCATGCGCTTCACATTGTTCTGCATCAGCGCACCGAAGTTACCCAGCGTCATTGACAGCGCGGCGCAGATCCAGATCAGCGGCAGCCAGTCGGACGACGTGGTGGCAAACAGCACGCGCAGCAACACGGCGAACGCAGCGGCCTTGGGGCCGGTCGACATCAAAGCGACGATCGGAGCCGGTGCGCCTTCATAAACATCGGGCGTCCAGATGTGAAACGGCGCCGCAGCAACTTTGAAGCCCAGCCCTACGATCATCAGCGCAGTTGCTGCAATGGCCAGGAGCCCTGGATTGTTGCCGAGCGCGGGGCCGATCTTCAATATGCTGGTGGACCCGGTCGCGCCAAACATGAGTGCTACGCCATACAGGAAAAACGCGGTGGCAAATGACCCGAGCAGGAAATATTTGATGGCCGATTCGGCGCTGCCCGCGTTGCGGCGGCGGTATCCGGCAAGAATGTACGTGGAGATCGACGAAATTTCCAGTGCAATAAAAATCAGCACCAGCTCCACGGCCGACGACATCAGCACCATGCCCACGGTGCCAAAGAGGATCAAGGCGTAATATTCGCCGCTGCGGATGTTTTGCGCGTCAAGGTATTCGAGCGAAGCCAGGATGCAGACTGCCGAGATCGCGGGAATCAGCAAGTGAAAAAAGATAGCGAAGCTATCCACCCGCACCATGCCAAACCACCCTGGCGTGGCAAAGCTGGCATCGCGGGCGCTCCAGGCAATCTGGCAGAAAGTCGCTGCAATGGCAGCGATGGTGCCGCCCAGTGCGACCAGTCCCAAACCCTTGCGGCTGGCGCCGGGTTTCAGCAAGGGATCAGCCATCATGACGATAATGCCAAAGGCAGTAAGCACCAGTTCAGGCAGGATGCGAATGTAGTCGACTGTTTGGATCGGGTTCATCTATTTCTGCCCACCCGTGGCGGAATCTTTTTGGACCGCGACAGCGGCCGGTGAAGCTGGAACCACTGAGTTCGGTTTGTTTTCATCGGAATGTTTGTGCGCCTGTGCTTTTATCCCCGTAACCTGCGGCAGCGTACTGATGACGGCTGGTTCGATCGATTTCATCCAATATGGCGAAGCCACGCCCATGATCACGGCCATCACTACCAGCGGAACCAGAGAGAGCCGCTCGCGCCCGTCAATGTCAGGCAGTGTCTTGTTCTCGTCATGATGAATCTGGCCGTAGAAAACTTTCTGGTACATCCAGAGCAGGTAGCACGCGCCCCAGATAACGCCGCTGGATCCGAGAATGGCGAAGAGCATGCCATGTGGAACCGCGCTCTGGAAGGCGCCGCTCAGGACGAGAAATTCGCCTACGAAACCGTTCAGCAACGGTAGCCCGACGGAAGAGAGCACGGCGAGCATGAAAAACGTCGCGTACACCGGCATTGGGGTGGCGAGTCCGCCGAATTCCTTGAATTCATACGTGTGTTTGCGTTCATACAGCATGCCGGCCAGCATAAACAAGGCACCCGTGGAGATGCCGTGGTTCAGCATCTGGTAAACAGCGCCGTCAGTGCCAATCGTCGTCAGACTGAAAATGCCCAGCACCACAAAGCCAAGATGGCTGACGGATGAGTAAGCAATCAGCTTCTTCAAATTGGGCTGCACCAGGGCCACCAGTGCGCCATAGATGATTCCGATCACGGCCAGCGTATTAATCCAGCTTGAGTTATAAGCCGCCTGGTCGGGGAACATCCCGACGTTGAAACGCAGCAAGCCGTAGGTCCCCATCTTGAGCAGTACGCCGGCCAGCAGGACAGAGCCTGCGGTAGGCGCTTCCACATGGGCGTCCGGCAGCCATGTGTGTAGCGGAAACAGGGGAACTTTTACGGCGAAGGCAATGAAGAAGCCGAGAAAGAGCCATTGCAGCGCAGTCGATGAGAAACCGCCATGAGCGATGACGTCGCGGAATGCTGCATACTCAAAGTTGTGCTGCGGGTTATGCGTGTAAAGCCAGATGACCGCGACCAGCATGAAGACCGACGCGACCATCGTATAAAGGAAGAACTTTACCGCGGCGTAAACCCGGCGCTCATGCCCGTACATGCCGATCAGCAGGGCCATGGGAATCAGCGTGGCTTCCCAGAAAACGTAGAACAGGAACATGTCCAGCGAAAGGAAGACGCCGATCATCGCCATCTCCAGCAACAGGAGAAGAACGAAAAATTCCTTGACGCGGTCGTGAATCGATTTCCACGAAACCAGCACGCTCACGGGGACGAGCAGAGTGGTGAGCAGCACCAGCCACATGGAGATGCCGTCGGCGCCCATGTGATAGTGGATGGCCTGGCCAATCCAGTTGTGGTTTACATCAAACTGGAAGCCGGAAGCGCCGTAGTCGAAATACATCGGCAGGTAAAGAGACAAGCCGAATGTGGCAATGGAGATGATGAGCGCGGCCCAGCGCAGAGCGCGATCATTGCGCGGCATTAGCATCAACCCCAGCGCGCCAACAGCGGGCAGGAACGTGACCAGCGTGAGAATCGAGCTGTTCATCGGGTCACCCCCAGCCAGATCATGTACCCGACAATGGCCGCTCCGCCGATAGCGACCCACGCGGCATATGAGCGTATGTTGCCGGATTGCATCTGACGCAACTCATTGCCAACGCCCTGCGATGCTGCGCCCGCGCCGTTCACCAGACCATCAATTACGCCCTGGTCAACGCCGCGCCAGAGGACGACCGTGGAGAGTGCGAGCAGCGGCTTGACGAAGATCGCGCCATAGCCTTCGTCGACGTAATATTTGTGCAGGACCATGGTGTAAATGCCGTGCATTTTCGAGGTGATCCGCTCTGGCAGCTCGGGACGTTTGTAGTAAAACAAGTACGCGAAGAACAGGCCGATCAGCGCCGCGGCGACGGAGGTCCCGGCGAGGAGCCATTCTTCACTGTTGTTTTCCGGAGCTGCTTCACCCGCGTGAGACGTAGTGGCATCGTGGTCAGAGACCGCCTCGCCTGCTACGGCCGGCCCTGATTGCATGACGGGCGCGAGGAAATGCTCAATCTCATTATGCCCGCGCATGAATTGCGGAACTCCAACCCAGCCGCCGACGAATGACAGCACAGCCAGAATTACCAGCGGGGCAAGCATGACCCAGGGTGATTCATGCACGCCCCCATGGCCGTGGGATCCGTCATCGGCGTGGCCGTGCGAGTGTGAAGCGGCGCCATGCGCTGCCTGTGCTGGAGCATTTGCTGCGTGTGCCTCTTCGCCAAGATCGACCGAACCCAGCTTGAGTTCACCAAAGAACGTCATGAACCAGAGGCGGAACATGTAAAACGACGTGAGTCCGGCTGTCAGAACGCCGATGGCCCAGATCACTGGTCCGCCATATGGACTATGGAAGACTGCACCGAGAATTTCGTCTTTGCTGAAGAAGCCGGCGAACGGCGGAATTCCGGCTATGGCAATGGTCGCGATCGTAACCACCCAGAACGTTACGGGAATCAGTGTGCGTAAGCCGCCCATGCGGCGCATGTCCTGCTCACCGCCCACAGCGTGAATCACCGAACCGGCTCCCAGGAAGAGCAGAGCCTTGAAGAACGCGTGCGTCATCAGGTGGAAGATTCCGGCGGAGTACGCAGCCACGCCGCAAGCCAGAAACATGTATCCGAGCTGCGAGACGGTGGAATATGCCAGAACGCGCTTGATGTCCGTCTGGGCCAGGCCCATGGTAGCGGCAAAGATCGCGGTGATGCAGCCGATGATGGCGACAATCTGAAGCGCATGCGGCGCAAGATTAAAGATAGCGTGCGAGCGGGCAATCATATAAATTCCCGCCGTGACCATGGTGGCGGCGTGAATCAGCGCGGAGACCGGTGTGGGACCTTCCATGGCGTCGGGCAGCCAGACGTAAAGCGGGACCTGCGCGGATTTGCCGGTAGCGCCGAACATCAGGCACAGAGCGATCGCGGTGAAGAGTCCCCAGCCAGCTTCAGGAGTCAAATGGCCTGCCGCAATTTTGCCGAATACCGCGTCATAGTTGAGCGAGCCAAAATGCTGGATGATCAGAAACATCCCGATCAGGAAAGCGAAATCGCCAATGCGGTTAACGATAAAAGCTTTCTTGCCCGCGTCGGCAGCGGAGTCCTTAAGAAAGAAGAAGCCGATCAGTAAATAGGACGCGAGGCCCACGCCCTCCCAGCCCACGAACATCAGCAGATAGTTGTTCGCCAGGACCAGCGTGAGCATGAAGAACATGAAGAGGTTCAGGTAGGCAAAGAAGCGATAGTAACCGCCTTCATGCGCCATGTACCCGACGGAGTAGATATGAATCAGGAAGCCGACGCCCGTGACCACCAGCACCATGATCATCGAGAGCTGGTCAAGATAGAAACCGAAAGGCGCGGAGAAACTGCCGGCGGTAATCCACGTGCCGAGCGTCTCGATGTGGGGAAGCGCAATGCCGCTGCCCGGCCACGCAGTCCGGACGGCCCACGCTGCCCAGGCAAAAGAGGCTGCAGTAAAGAGCAGGGCAACAGCGCTGACCATGGCGTTCTTGAAGCGACGCCCCAGCAGGCCATTGATCGCCGCACCGACCAGCGGAAGCAGCGGAATTGCCCAGAGATTTAGGTTCTTGGTCATAATTTCAGCAGGTTCACGCGATCAACGTTCAGGGTCTCACGGGTACGATAAACAGAAATGATAATTGCCAATCCGACCGCGGCTTCCGCCGCTGCCACTACCATTACAAAGAAGACAAAAACCTGGCCGCTTAACGGGATCATTGATTTATCGGCAACGGGGTGAGTGTTCCAGTAATTGGCAAAGGCCACAAAGCTCAGGTTTACGGCGTTGAGCATCAGCTCAATCGACATAAAAATCGTGATGATGTTGCGCTTGAGCAGAAAACCCAGCACGCCGAGCGAAAACAAAATACCGCTCAGGATGAGATACCAGGAAAGTGGGACCATCTATCCCTCCCTCTTTCCCAGCACTACCGCGCCCATGATGGCGATCAGGATCAGCACTGACGTGATTTCAAAGGGCAATAGAAAATCGCGAAACAGCAGGCGGGCGATGTTGTGGGTTTCACCGAAGTTGCTGGAAGATATGGTGACGCCGCCCAGCTTCCCGCTGCCGCTCACCAGCAGCCAGCCCACGGTGCCGGCCAGAACCACCACGCCCGGCACGCCCACGAAAAGCGCAATCCTGCTGCCGCGCGTGCGCTCTTCCGCGCCGGCGTTCAACAGCATTATCACAAAGACGAACAACACCATGATGGCGCCGGCATAAACAATCACCTGGATAGCAGCGACG
>Ga0210400_10003565_pt1 | contig 13765 bp, 9 predicted proteins | sample IncBWH26MmetaG_FD_155456 | JGI IMG/M metagenome (GOLD analysis project Ga0210400, IMG submission 155456) | Forest soil microbial communities from Barre Woods Harvard Forest LTER site, Petersham, Massachusetts, United States - Inc-BW-H-26-M | ecosystem: Environmental > Terrestrial > Soil >...
CAGCGAGCGGGCCGCTTGGCGATCGGAGCGGCTATGTCCTGTCCTGGCAGGGGGATCGCCATGACGGATTCCAGTTTCCTCCGATTCAACGGCAGTTGGAGGCGCTGTTTGGGAAGTTCACGTCGCATCTCGACGACAAGACGCAATTGATGATGACGGCGAACTACGTCACGAACCTGGGCGGCACGCCGTCGCCGATCCCGATCGAGAACGGGCGGCTCCTCTCGAACGTCGATCCGGCATTTCCGTACTATCGGAACCTCAACCTGCCGTACGCGCAATACAACCAAGAGGACCTGCGCGGGACCATCAAGGTGACGCGCGAGCTCTCATCGGCCTTCACCGTCAGCAACACCGCGGCGTATCGCCATAGCCGGTACGATTTTCTCAATGACGGCGATGTGTTGTCGCCGCCCTCGTCGCCGGACTCGGCCACCGTGGTGCTGTTTCCGTTCACCTCGCATCGCGAGGAGGACGCGTACTTCAATGACCTGCAGCTGGAGGGGACGTTCGGGCCGCGGGTGATGCGCCACCGGCTGATCACGGGGCTTGATTTCGAGCGCAACACGGGGAATCGCAGTTCGATTCTGCCGTATGGGCCGACGACCGCGGATTCGCTCGCCGGCGGGGTCACTGTGAATTACCGGAATCCGCAGTACCCAGGGCTGTATGATCTGCGTGGCGTCGATATCGGCGGGAGCGCGTATTACACGACGTTCTACTCGGCCTACCTGCAGGATGAGATCGACATTCTGGATCGACTCCGCATCTCGCTCGGCGGCCGGTTCGATCTGAACGAGATTTCGGCGACCCCGATCGGGCCGACCACTCACACCACGATCACCGGCACCTTCAGAAAGTTCACCCCGCGTGTTGGGGTGAGCTACCGACTCCTCGATGGGCGCGCCGCCAGGGACCCGCAACTCAGCGTCTTCGCGCAGTATTCACAGGGATTCCTGCCGCCGGCGTCCTCGATCGACCCGCAGTCGACGCAGGCGCCCAGTGAAAAGCCGGAGACGATCACCAACTACGAGGCCGGGTTCAAGGGGAGCATCCTTGGCGGATTGCTCGGCGTCGACGCGTCGGCGTTCTATCTCAAGCGCGACGGGATCGCGCTCCAGCTCCGGACGAGCGGCAACACGTTTGCGATCACCAACGGTGGGGTCCAAGACTTTCCCGGCGTCGAGGTTGGACTCAATAGTCAGATTGGCTCCGCCGTGTCGTTGTTTGCCAAGTACGCCTACTACGGCGCGCACTTTGGCCCGTATGCCTTCAACAACGGCACGACAACGGACGTCAGCTATACCGGGAATCGCATCGCCCTCGCGCCCAAAGACGTCTACGATGTCGGTGGGACCTTCAACGGCCCGGCAGGGCTGGGCCTCTATCTCGCGGGTCACTTCGAGGGGTCGCGGTATCTCGACTACGCCAACACGTTTCTCCTTGGATCGTACTTCGTCACGAACGGACGGGTCAGCTGGCGATTTCTCCGGTACACGGTGGCGGTGGCCGTGAGCAACATCTTTGACCAGCGGTATCTGACGGACGGCGATCTGAGCACCGCACAGTTCGCGTTTCCCGGCGCGCCGCGTCGCGTGGTGTGTGAGTTCACCGCGGCGTACTAGAGAGGTGTGCTAGGTGTGGAAGCGATGGTTGTATCTGGCGCATCGGTGGATCGGTGTCACGCTGGGGACCATGGTGCTCGTGTGGTTCCTGAGCGGCATCGTCATGATGTACTATGACTGGCCGGCTTACACGGATTCCGTAATGCTGCGCCAGCGCGTCCCGTTTGATCCGCCGGATTCGCTCGTGGGATTTGCCGCGGCGGCGCGTGCGGTTGGCTCCGCTCCCGTGACGGGCCGCTTGCTCCAATGGCCTGACCGGCTCGTGTATCAAATGTGGGGCGAGGCAGCGGGTCGGCCTGTTCCAGGTGGGCTGGTCGACGCGAGGTCCGGCGCCGTGCTCTCCCCGATCTCGCCCGCGGCCGCCACCGCGGTCGCCACGCAACGCGTACCGGCCGGGAGTCCGGTCGTGCGCGTCGAGCTGCTCCAGCGTGGTGATCACTATCTCATGTACCGGGACTATGCGCGGCAGTTCCCGGCGTATCGCGTGCGGTTCGGGGACGCGGCGGCGACGGCGATCTACGTGAGTGCGCAGAGCGGCACGGCCTTCGGTCGAGCGACGACGCGCACACGGATCACGACATGGCTCGGCACCGTCCCGCACTGGCTGTATTTCCAGTGGCTGCTCCAAGATCGCGAGTGGTTGTGGATCCTGGTCAGCATTGGGCTGCCGTCGGTGACTGTCTTCATTGCGCTGACGGGGATCACGCTTGGGCTCGTGCAGTTGTTCCCCAACCGACGGCGTGGCCTGTGGCGTCCCACCGCCTACCGGGGGGTGTCGAAGTGGCACCATCTGGCTGGTGTCGTGTTTGGCCTGCTCGTGCTCACCTGGACGTTCACCGGTATTCTCCAGAATCTCGGTCCGGGCACCTCGCCGCGAGATGGCGAGCTGGAGTCGGCACGGGGCGGACCGGTGTCCTGGGATGCGATCCGCCTCAGTGAAAGGGGCGCGCTCGAGCGCCTCGGCGGCAGCGTGCGACCTGTGGCGATCGATCTTGTGCAGCTCGATGGCCGGCCCGGGTATGACGTGCATCTCGTCGACGGGCGAGAGGCGTGGATCGACGCCACGACCGGGGCGACACGTGAGGAGCTCACGGCCGCCGACGCCGCACGCACCGCGGGGCGTATCATCGGACCCGGTGCGGCGGTGGCCCACGTGGACCGCCTCGCGCGATACGATAGCTATTACTACGCGCGACATGCCCGAGAGCGGCACCTGCCGGTGTGGCGCGTCACATTCGATGATGGGCCGCAGACGATGCTCTATCTGGACGCCGTGACCGGCGTCCCCGTCGGGTTCGCGGACCACGAGGCGCGGGTGTGGCGCTGGGCGCGCGACGCGGTGCACACGTTCGACTACCCCGCGCTGAACAACAAACGGCCGTGGTGGGACTTGGTGGTACTGCCGCTGCTCCTGGGTGGGGCGATGTCGGCCATTACCGGGGCTTGGTTGCTCGTGCGCCGCGTGCGACGCACGTTGTAGGGCGACCCTACATCAGCGTCTCGATGGCCGCGCGGATGTCCGCGATCGCCGCCGGTCGTTGGTCGCTCAACGGCAGCTCAGACAGGGTTGCCTCGACAAACTCCTCGAAGATCACGTGCGACAGGCGTTCGATCGCGGAACGGATGGCGGAGATCTGCATGAGGATCTCCAGACTGTCGCGGTCCTCGGCCAGCATTTTCTTGAGCGACCCGACGTGTCCTTCGATGCCCGCGACGCGGTGTATGAGTTGGCGCTTGCTGCCCAGGCTCGTGCTCATGGATTCCATCCGTTGGTCGTCGGTGAACGATAGTTCCTCGTCCGGGCGTCCGCGAGCGCTCGGCCGCGCAGGGCGCTCCACACGGTGAGGGCGGCGAGGCGCGCGGTCTGCCCGCCGACGTCGAATCGCGGGTTGACTTCGACCACATCAATCGATGTCACGGCCGGGGTGCGGCCAGCGAGAAACGCGGCGCGTAACCAGACCTCCGTGGTGAGGCCATCGACCGTCGGCGCGCTGACGCCGGGCGCCGACGATTGATCGACGGCATCGAGATCGAAGCTCACCAATGCGGCCGATGCCGGTTGGAGGGCGTCGTAGAGCGCCGCGACACGGTCGAGGGTCAGGGTCTGTCGCCAGATCCACGTGCCACCGTGGGCGGCGATGAACTGCAGGTGGTCGCGCGAGACGACGTACGGTTGGAGGCCAGCGACGGTGTACGACTCCGCTACCTGCGACGGATGGAGTAGCGCCTGGCGAAACGGTGAACCGGAGTGTCCCTGGTCGTCCACCAGCTCGCGGACGTCTGGGTGCGCGTCCCAGTTGAGCAGCGAGACGGGCCGCCGCTCGTTGGCGTAGGCCAGGAAATGTCCGTAGGTCGTCTCGTGGCCGCCGCCGAGGACGACGACGAACGCACCGGCGTCGATGTGGGGTTGGAGGAGGCGTCCGAGACGGAGTTGATCGTGCGCCAGGTCTCCGGTGGTCGGCAGGTCGCCGACATCGAGCGTGTGCTCGAGCAGCGCCGCGTGGACGTCGTAGATCGCTGGATCGGGGAGCATGCTATGCAGTGCCTGGCGGATCGCATCCGGTGCGGATGCCGCGCCTGGGCGGCCGCCGTTTCTCTGGACTCCGATATCGCACGGAAATCCGACGAGCACGGCGCGCGGTGGATCGCCAGGCGTGAGCGCGGCGCCAATGCGGGCGCCGAGGCTGTCAGGTCGGTGCGGCACGCCGCTCAGGGTGCGCGCCATGCGACCTGGCCACCGATCACGGTCGTGACGCACGCGTTGGGTCTGAAGTGGTAAATCCACTGCGTGACGTCGTCAGCGTCCATGACCGCGAAGGTCGCCTCTTTGCCAGGCTCGAGGGATCCGATGCGATTGGCGCGGCCGAGGGCCTGGGCGGCGTAGATGGTGGCGCCCTTGAGGGCCTCGGCTGGCGACATGTGTTGCAGGGTGCAGGCGAGGAGCATGGCCAGGGGGAGGTGGTAGCTGGGTGCAGAGCCAGGGTTGAAGTCGGTCGCCACGGCCACGTGCACGCCAGCGTCGATGAGCGCGCGCGCCGGGAGCGGCGGTTGGCCGAGGTAGAGGGTGGCGATGGGGAGGCTGACGGCGACGACGTGTGCCGCGGCCAGCGCGCGGATGCCGCGGTCGGTGATGTGCTCCAGGTGGTCCGCGGACCAGGCGCCGACGTCGGCCGCGAGCTCCGCCCCGCCCATGGGGCTCAGTTGATCGGCGTGCACGCGGGCGGCCATGCCGGCGAGGCGTCCGGCGTCGAGGATGCGTCGGCCCTCGGCGATGGTGAATGCGCCGCGCTCGACGAACACGTCGCAGGACTCGGCGAGGCGGGCCTGGGCGACGGTGGGGATCAATTCCTCGGTTACGAGGTCGATGTACTCGCCTCGTCGATCGGCGTATTCTGGTGGGAGGGCATGCGCCGCCAGGAGCGTTGGCGAGAGTGCGACCAACGATTGATGGGCTGCGGCGCGATAGACGCGCAGCAAGGCCACCTCGTCGTCGACGCTGAGTCCGTACCCGCTCTTGCACTCGACGGTCGTGATGCCGAGGGCTGCCATGGCCTCGAGGAACTGCATCGCTCGGGCGACCAGCGTCTCCTGGGTCGAGGCGCGCGTCGCGCGGACCGTCGACTGGATGCCGCCGCCGGCGGCGGCGATCGCCTCATAACTGCGACCCAGGACGCGCTGCTCGAATTCATCCGCGCGCCACCCGCCGAACGCGAGGTGGGTGTGGCAGTCGACGAGCCCGGGCACCACCAACCGTCCGCCCGCATCGATCGACTCGAGCGAGGCGTGGCGTGTCGGGAGGTCGCGCTCGGGGCCGAGCCACCGCACCGTATCGTCGATCCACACGAGGGCGGCGCGTGGGATGGGATGGACGTCGGCCTGCCCGCCCTCGGCGCGACAAGCCGCGAGCATGCCAATGTTTCGGAGGACCGGCACGGTGCGCTACGCTGACGGCATCGGTAGGTGCAGGCCGTGCGTTGCCGCGGTCTCCAGGGCGATCTCGTAGCCCGCGTCGGCGTGGCGTGCGACACCGATGCCGGGGTCGTTGGTCAGGACGCGCTGCAGGCGGACCCGCATTTCCTTGGAACCGTCGGCGACGATGACCTGGCCCGCGTGCAGCGAGTTGCCGATGCCAACGCCGCCTCCGTGGTGGAAGGAGACCCACGAGGCTCCGCTGGCCACGTTGAGCAAGGCGTTGAGAATTGGCCAGTCGGCGATGGCATCGCTGCCGTCCCGCATGGCCTCGGTTTCACGAAAGGGCGAGGCGACGCTTCCCGCGTCGAGGTGATCGCGGCCGATGACGATCGGCGCGGAGAGCTCGCCGGACGCCACGAGGTCGTTGAGCGCCACGCCGAATCGGGCGCGCTCGCCCTGGCCGAGCCAGCAGATGCGCGCCGGGAGGCCCTGGAAGTGCACTTTCTCCTGGGCGAGTGTGATCCAGCGGCGGAGGTGCGCATCCTGCCGGAAGAGATCGAGGACCAACTCGTCGGTGCGATAGATATCGCGGGGATCGCCGGACAGCGCGACCCAGCGGAAGGGGCCTTTTCCTTCGCAGAACAGCGGGCGCACGTACGCTGGGACAAAGCCGGGGAAATCGAACGCGTTGGTGAGTCCCGCGTCGAGGGCCACGGTCCGAATATTGTTGCCGTAGTCGAAGGTCACCGCGCCGCGACGTTGGAGTTCCAGCATAGCGCGTACGTGCTCGACGACCGAGGCGGTGCTGCGTCGGATGTACGTGCTCGGATCGGACGCTCGGAGCGCGACGGCCGCCTCCAAGGACATGCCCGCCGGGACGTATCCGTTGAGCATGTCGTGGGCGCTGGTCTGATCGGTCAACACGTCGGGCACGATCTCACGCCGCACCAGCTCGGGGAGGACATCGGCGGCGTTGCCCACTAGGCCGATGGACACGCCGCGCCGCGCGGCGCGCGCGTCGTGGACCCACTGCAGTGCCTCGTCGAGACGGTCGGTGATGCGGTCGCAGTAGCCGGTGGCGACGCGCTTGGCGATGCGGGCGCGATCGACGTCGATGCCGAGAAAGACGGCGTCGTTCATGGTGGCGGCGAGCGGTTGGGCGCCACCCATCCCGCCGAGGCCCGCGCTCACGACGAGCCGGCCGGCCAGGGATCCACCGAAGTGCTGGCGCGCGACGGCGCCGAATGTCTCGTACGTGCCCTGCAGAATGCCTTGCGATCCGATGTAGATCCATGAGCCGGCGGTCATCTGGCCATACATGGTGAGGCCGAGGTGCTCGAGCCGGCGAAACTCGTCCCAGGTTGCCCATCGGCCGACGAGGTTGCTGTTGGCGATGATCACGCGCGGCGCGGACGCGTGCGTGCGGAACACGGCGACGGGTTTGCCGCTCTGGACGACGAGGGTTTCGTCGTCCTCGAGCGCGCGCAGCGATCGGACGATGGCGTCGAAGCATTCCCAGTTTCGCGCCGCCTTGCCGGTGCCGCCGTAGACGACCAGGTCATCGGGTCGCTCGGCGACATCGGGGTCGAGATTGTTCATGAGCATCCGTAAGGCCGCCTCCTGTTGCCAGCCTTTACAGGAGAGCACCGCGCCGCGTGGCGCCCGAATCTCACGAGGCATGTGAGGGCATGAGCTCGGGCTGGCCGATGGCCGCGAACGTGCCGTCGTGCACGGCGGCGCGGAGGTTCTCGATGTCGGGCGTCAGGACCCGGTCGCCGTCGAGCGGCAGGACGCGCTCGCGGACGCGGGCGTAGGCCTCCCGGACGCCGAGTCCTGGCTGGAGCGGCTTGCGGAACTCGAGTGCTTGGGCCGCGCACATGAGCTCCACGGCTACGACGTACTCGAGGTGGCCGACGGTGCGTTTCGCCTTGCGCGCCGCCGCCATGCCCATCGAGACGTGATCCTCCTTGCTGCCGCTCGTCGGGACGGAGTCGACGCTCGCCGGGTGGGAGAGGACGCGCATTTCGGAGAGGAGGTCGGCCACCGCTACCTGGGCGATCATGAAGCCCGTCTGCACGCCCGGGTCGCGGGCGAGGAACGCCGGGAGCTCCGACAGGTCAGGGTTCAACAGCCGCTCGACGCGGCGCTCGCTGATGCTGGCCAGATCGGCGACGGCAATGGCGAGGAAGTCGAGCGCCTGGGACACGATCTGCGCGTGGAAGTTGCCCGCGCTGACGACGAGCTCCTGCTCGGGGAAGATCAGTGGGTTATCGGTCGAGCTGTTGATTTCCGTCTCGATGACCCGACGGACGTAGCCCATGACCTCGCGCGCCGCGCCGTGGACCTGTGGCATGCATCGCAGGGAGTAGGCATCGTGCACGCGCGGATCGTTGTAGCGGTGCGACTCGCGAATCTCGGATTGCTCTAGGAGCGCCCAGAGGCGGGCGGCGCTCACGGCTTGGCCGGCATGGGCGCGCGTGGCGTGGATCTCCGGACGGAACGGGTCGGGCGTTCCGCGCAGCCCTTCCAGGCTCATGGCGCCGGCGACGTCGACGCTGTCAGTGGCTCGCTCGGCGGCGAGGAGACTGAGGAGCCCGAGGCCGGTCGTGGCCTGCGTGCCGTTAATGAGGGCGAGGCCCTCCTTTGCGACGAGGCGCAGCGGTTCGATGCCTGCGCGCCGCAGGGCCGTCGCCGAGGGCTCGATCAGCCCGTCGTGCTCGACGTGCCCTTCGCCGATCAATGCGAGGGCGACGTGGGCCAGTGGCGCCAAGTCGCCACTGGCGCCGACGGAGCCGATCTCCGGCACGATGGGGTGGATGCGGAGTCGTATGAAGTCGAGCAGGCGCTCGATGACCACGAGCCGGCATCCGGAGTTGCCGCGTGCCAGGGCGTTGGCGCGGAGGAGCATGATCGTGCGCACCTCGGCGGCGCAGAGGGGCGGGCCGAATCCACTGGAATGGCTGCGGACCAGGTTCAGTTGCAGCTCGTCGAGACGGGCGGGCGCGATGAACACCTCGGCCAGCCGGCCGAAGCCGGTAGAGATGCCGTAGACGCGCTCATTGCGGGTGACGAGTTGGTCGACGTAGTCGCGCGCGGCGGCGACACGCGCGCGGGAGTCGTCGGTGAGGCGGACCTCGTGTTCGCGCCCGTCGGCGACGCGGGCGACCTGATCGAGCGTGAGCGAATGGCCGTCGATGGTTAGCATGGCGACATAGGTACACCGCGTTTGGGGCGTCGTCAACCCACCCCGGGGGGGAGGGGGTCTGGGTAGGGATTTTTCACGCACATGTGAAGGGTTGAGACGGGTTGGGTCGTAGTCCTGGTATCCCGTTGCTGTCACGGGACGCCACCCCTACCCCGGGGGGTGGACGCAGCCGTTTCTGCTGACCCCAGGGAGACCACGCATGTCACACGACGTTCGGTCCGGGTCCACCACGGTGCTCGCGCTCTGGCTGTCGATGACGATGGGCCTCGCGGCGTCCCTGGGGGCGCAAGCGACGGGGAGCGTGCGCGGCACGGTGATCGACAAGGAGTCGCTGGCGCCGATCCGCGGCGCGAGCGTGACGCTCAAGGAAAGCGGCGACAGGACGCGGACGTCGGACGTCGGATCGTACGCGTTCTCCGCCGTGCCAGCGGGCACCTATACCCTCATCGTGGTGGCGATCGGCCACGTGCGCGTTGAGCGACCGGTCGCGCTCGCGCCCGGGCAGTCGGCGGTGGTCGACGTCACGATGCAGCACGTTGTGACGGGACTCAGCGGGGTCGTCGTCACGGCGTCACGCACGGCCACGCAGATCCGCGACGTGCCGGCCGCGGTGAACGTCCTCACTGACAGCGCGATCCTCCAGGCCACCGCCACCAACTTTACCGAGGCGATCAAGACGGTCCCTGGCGTGTCCGTCGGATCCTTTGGTGAAAACTTCAACTCGATCCAGATGCGGGGCGTTCCGCGGTTTGGCAACGAGAACGAAGGCACGTTGATCCTGCTCGACGGCGTGCCGCAGACCGACTCCCGGAACAGTGCGCAGATCCTGACCCTGCCGATCGACAACATCGACCATATCGAGATCGTGAAGGGTCCCAACTCGGCCCTCTATGGCCGAACGGCGATCGCCGGCGTGGTCAGCATCTTCACGCAGAACCCGACGCCGGAGCACCATTTCACGGCCGACCTGCAGACCGGTCAGTGGGGACTCGTTCGCGGGGCGTTCACCGCGTCGGGACCGATCGAGACCGGGAGCCCGGCCGGCTATGTCTTATCGATGTCGGGGGACGAGCATCAGAGCTTCCACGACGTGGCGCCCTACCATAAGCACGCGGCGTCGCTGTTCGCCAAGGTCACGACGCCGCTCGACAGCGCGACGCGGCTCGTCACAGAAGTGAACTATGCCTTGAACCGAGGCGGGACGCCGACGGGCGATCCCCTCGTCCAAGGCACGCACCTGCTGTCGTCGATCGACCGGGGGTTCTCGCCGTACACGAACCTGAACCTGCCAACCGCGCAGTACAACGAGGAGCACGTGCGGACGATGGCCAGCGTCCGGCACGACTTTTCTCCGGCGGCGAACGTGGCCGACGTGTTTGGGTATCGGCACGATCTGTGGAATTTCGTGAACGACGGCGATTTCCTGACGGGGCCGTCGGCGCCGGGCGGCGACACCGTGACCCTGTTTCCGTTTTCACGGCTGCGGCAGGAAGACGCGTGGTATGATGACGCGCGGGCGGAGCTTCGGTTTGGTCCGCCGGTGTTTCAGAACCGCATCCTGGTCGGTGGGACGTTCGACCGGAACACCGGGACCGAGGGGACGCAGACGAACTACTCCGATCCCGTCAGCCAGGGCGTCCCGATCAACTACCATAACCCGATTTATCCGAACGCGTCCGAGCTGCTGACGATCGACAACGGGACGGTCGTGTACCAGGGCACGTTCTTGAGCGCGTACGCGCAAGATGAGATCGTGATCCTGGATCGGATTCGCCTGAACGCCGGTCTCCGGTACGACCACGATGCCGTCGACGCTGCGAATGAGATTCCAGGGTCGCCGACGACGCGGTATGCCGCGGCCGGGCACAAGTTCAGTCCCAAGGCGGGGGTGAGCATCCGCGTGCTCGATCCGCCCGCGTCCCGTGGCCCGGAGCTCAGCGTCTACGCGGAGTACGCGACGGCGTTTCGGCCAGGGACGGTGCCGACGGACATCACGGTGGCGCCCAACCCCAGCAACCCGCTGGCGCCCGAGAACATCACGAACTATGAGGGGGGGATCAAAGGCAGTGCGTTCAACTCGCTGATTGGGTTTGATGTGTCGGCGTTCAGCATGTTGCGGGACGGGATCGAGATTCTGCTGCCGGGACCACACCCCAACACGTTCCTGACGTCGCCGGGTGGGCAGGAGAAGTTCAGGGGGATCGAGACGGAGATCGACGTGCAGCCGACGACGCATCTCTCGCTGCACGCCTTCTACGCGAAATACGATGGAGAGTATGGCCGATTTACGTTCCAGCAGGGCAACACCCTGGTGGATCTTCGGGGGTTGCGCGTGAATCTGTCGCCGCATGACATGATCAACGTGGACGGGACGTACACGGTCGGTCCGGTTGGTCTCACCGTGGCGGGGTTGTACGAGGGCGATAAGGCGCTGGATCCGCAGAACGTGTATATCCTGCCGCCGAGCTTCACGCTGAATGGCCGGTTGAGCTACCGGTGGCGGAAGTACACGGCGGCGGTGGGGGTCGAGAACATTCTGAATCGGGTCAACTTTGTCGACGGGGAGATCACGGCACCGCTGTATGCGTTCACAGGGCCGCCGCGGCGGGTGATCGTGGAGCTCAGGGCGACTTTTTAGCCGCGGGCGCCCCGCCGCCTGGGGCGCTTCGGCGATAGCTTTGCCGTATGTCGGTACAGATCCGTCCGGCCACGGCCGGTGATGCGGCGGCGCTGTCGGCGTTTGCGGCCGAGACGTTTCATGCGACGTACGCGGCGTTCAACACCGCGGAGAACATGGCGGCGTACATTGACGCGGCGTTCAGCCCCGAACGGCAGCGCGGCGAGATCGAGGATCCGTTGTGGGTCGTGCTGCTGGCCGTTGAGGAAGCGGCAATCGTGGGGTATGCCCAGATCGCGCCAGGGAACGGAGCGCTCGAGATCAAGCGCTTCTACATCGCACCGTCGCGGCACGGATGCGGCGTCGCGCAGGTGCTCATGGACGCCGCGGTCCGTAGCGCAGCCGCGCGCGGCGCCGGAGCGTTGTGGCTGAGCGTGTGGGAGCGCAACCCCCGCGCGATCGCGTTCTATCGCAAGGTGGGATTTGCCGAGACGGGTGTCACGACGTTCCAGTTCGGATCGGAGACTCAGCGGGACCTGCTCATGATGCGACATCTGACGACGGCAGACAGGCCGCCATCGTGAGCTGGTTGGCGGTGCTGTAGCAGCCAGTCAGGGGCAGGACCTGAGCGGTGACGGAAGGGGCGCTTTCGGACCGAATGCCCGCGCCGTATCGCGCTGCGGACGATTGGTCCGTGACAGCGCGCGCTGACGCGCCAGTTCCTGCACTCCCAGATCGTGGTACTCCGCGCTTGTGAGCGACGCCAGAAAGGCGACCACGTCGTCGATGTCCGCTTCCGTCAGGCCGAGGGGCTGGATGTCCACATCGAGATACGCGTCGTGTAGTCCGTCCCCCTTGTTGTAGTGGTCCAAAACGTCATACAGCGTTGCCTGCGAACCGTCGTGGAAATAGGGCCCCGTCACGAGCACGTTGCGGAGGTCCGGTGTCTTGAAGGCGGCAATCGCGGACTCTTTCCTCGTGATGAGAAAGCGGCCAAGCACGGACAGGTCGGTCTGGATGGCGGCCTGATCGATGGCGGCAGTACTGCCCGAATTGATGCGCTGTTCGGCGTCGCATGCCAATTGCCCGACATTGCGCCCCGTGATCCCGATTCCGATGTTGTGAAAATTGTTATCCGTAAAAAAGGTGACGTCTCGACGTTGTTCCGAGAGTGCGTGACACTTATTGCAGCGACCGCGGGTGTTGAAGATCTCCCATCCGCGCGCGCTGGCAGCGTCAATGGCATTCGGGTCGCCGGCGACGAAGCGATCGAAAGGCGAGTTAAAGGAGTAGAGAGTCCGCTCGTAGGACGCGATGGCGCGCACCAGGTCGGCGCCGCTGGTCGGGCGGCCGAACACGCTCCGAAACGCCACTTGATATTCATTAATGGCCTCGATGCGGCTGACGGCAGCCTCAAGGCTGGGCTGGCCCATTTCCATCGGATTCGCGATCGGGAGCGCGGCCTGTTCCTCGAGCGTCATCGCACGCCCGTCCCAGAACTGCGTCTTATTGTAGAGGGCGTTAAGAATCGTTGGAGCGTTGCGCTGGCCAACGTGGCCTTTGATCCCAACCGAGGTGGGCCGCCCGTCCGTGAAGGCATGCGCGGGATCGTGGCACGTGCTGCAGGCGATGGTACCGTCCGCCGACAAACGGCCGTCGAAGAACAATTTCTGTCCGAGTGCGATTTTCTCCGGTGTTTGCGGGTTGTCCGGCGGTATCGCTGCCTGAGTTGCAGCTACTGGGAGGCCAGGCTGGCGAAGGGATCGGGGACGAGCTAGTGGGTCTCCTTGCGGAGTCGGCGCGTACTGCGGCGCCTGCTCCTCGTCAGACTGTTCAGGAGCGTTGTTGTAGGCACCGCAACCAGGCAACCACATCGTGGCGCTGCTTATGATTGCCGCTGCAAGAACCAGTCGCGTTCGCTTTGTAGGCTGCGGACGAGATACGCCGTTGACGCTTCGGTCGGCCATGGAGAATCCTCCTCCCTCACCCGCCAGGCGTGGCACGCGTGTGCCGTGCTGAGTGCGTGTCAGCGAAATCTCTGCCAACTGGACCAAAAAGGGGGGTGTACGCGGGGTGCGAGTACGCGGCCCTACCGAGGCTCAGGCGAGAGAGGCATGTTAAGAGCCCCGGATACCGAGACCATGACCGATGCGCGACATCGACACTGGCATTTCTCGCCGCGACTGGCTCGTCCTTAGTCTCGCCGCGAGCGGCGGGATCGCTGCTCAGCGCGTCTTCGGCGCGCACCGCGTCCTCGGCCCAGACTCATCGGGCGGCCTTGTCATCCACAATCCGCGCGCCCTCGACGCCGAGGCGCCGCTCAGCGCCCTGGCCACGCCGCGCACACCGGTCGAACACTTCTTCGTCCGCAGCCACTTTGGCCCGCCCGTGCAGCTCCCACTCGCG
>Ga0210400_10003566_pt1 | contig 13763 bp, 15 predicted proteins | sample IncBWH26MmetaG_FD_155456 | JGI IMG/M metagenome (GOLD analysis project Ga0210400, IMG submission 155456) | Forest soil microbial communities from Barre Woods Harvard Forest LTER site, Petersham, Massachusetts, United States - Inc-BW-H-26-M | ecosystem: Environmental > Terrestrial > Soil >...
CAGCGACGAGAGCACGTTGCAAATGCTGGGTTGGTCGGAGGCGACAGCAACCCCGCAGGTCGGGGTGGCGTTGCGGCATCCGAAGATGACGCTCGTCGCGAACGCGCTCGGCACTCCCCCGCCCGACATGATCAAGCACATCCACGACGAGGGTCGCAAGGTGGCCGCATTGTGCGGCTCGCCCTCACAGGCGCGCAAGCACGCCGACGCGGGTGTCGACATCATCATCGCCCAAGGCGGTGAAGCGGGCGGGCACTGCGGCGAGGTCGGCTCGATCGTGCTGTGGCCGCAGGTCGTCAAGGAGGTCGCGCCGGTGCCGGTGCTGGCGGCGGGGGGCATCGCCAGCGGCCAGCAGATCGCCGCGGCGTTGGCCCTTGGTGCGCAGGGCGCGTGGACCGGATCGCAGTGGCTGATGGTCGAGGAGGCCGGAAACACGCCCGTTCAGCAGGCCGCGTACACAAAGGCGTCCAGCCGCGACACGGTGCGCAGCCGGTCGTTCACGGGCAAGCCTGCCCGGATGTTGCGCAACGATTGGACCGAGGCCTGGGAGACGCCCGGCAACCCCGAGCCGCTCGGGATGCCGTTGCAGTACATGGTGTCCGGCATGGCGGTCGCCGCCACGCACAAGTACCCCGACCAGACCATCGACGTCGCGTTCAACCCGATCGGTCAGGTCGTCGGGCAGTTCACCAAGGTCGAGAAGACCTCCGCTGTCATCGAGCGGTGGGTGCAGGAGTACCTGGAGGCGACGAACACACTCAACGAACTCAACGAGGCCGCATCCGTTTAGGCGGAGCCACCTCATTTAGCCACGGCGCATCCAGCGCCAAGTTGTGTTGAATTCGTAATCGAACACGCGCTCCACGCCAGGTATTCAGGGAACGACCGTATTCCCGGCCGCACGTAGCCGACTGCATGGAGGGCTGACTCTGTGGTTCGCTTGCGACCTCCATCCGTGTCGAGGCTCTGCCTGATGGCGGGGATCGCCGCGGTAGTTGCCACCCTCGGGTTCGTGCACGGGGTAACCAAGAACCCGTGGGCAACCAGCTCACTGCCGTCGGCCGATGCTCAGCCCACCTCTGGTCCGCCTGCGACGCAGACTGTTTCATCGTCGGGGCCCTACCCGTCAGACGACCGGGGATTCATCAACTCCAGCGCCAGATGCGACGGGCCGCAGACCGCCGTCGCGATCGTGCGCACCCAGAACTCGCTTGTGACGATTTGCGCCGACCAACAGGGCGGCTACCTGTACCGCGGCGTGCGGTTGAGCGACGGCGCCGCCCTGACTGTGCCTGCCGAAACAACCGGCGGTCGCGAGTTCGTCGCGCGCAGCGAGGGAGTCACATACTCGTTGTCCACGCAGCAACTCGTGATCACCGCGGGTGACACCGTTGTCCGCCGAGAGCCGGTGATCGAATATCGCGAGTCGCATTCCTTCTCGGCCGAGGTACCACCGGGCGCGCAAACCTCCGTATCGCCGGCGCCGCCCAGCACTCAACAGTCTGCGGGATAGCAGCTTCTGTTAAGCCGAAGTCATTGGGCGGCAATCTTTCCCGCTGATGCAGGCCGTTTGTCGTCGAGGATCGACCACCAATAGTCCTCCGGTATGTCGGCGCCTGCCCGCAGGACCATGGCCAAGCCCGTGGCCATCGCGATGCCCAGAAGTCCGAGCCAAAGTCCCGCGAGAGCGATGAGAACCCACAGGACGGTGGTCAGCGTCGGCCACGGCGACGCCACCGCGAGCAGTGGCGCGAAGAAGAAGCCCGTGCCGACATACCAGGACGACCCCGCTCGGTCCGAAACCATCACGAATCGCAGCCACCGTGGCACCGCGGGCGCGCTCGTCATGTCGTTCCGCGTCATCGCGCTCCTTTCGCATCGTGGTTCCAGACTGCCGTCCGTAGGTAGGTATTGCAATTACCTCCGAGGTAGTGGTGCCGCTGACCGCGACCGGTCAGACTGAGGCGGTGACGCAGGCCAGGGTCCAGATGACCTCATTCGGAGACCTGCTGCGCGAATGGCGACAAAGGCGTCGAATGAGCCAGCTTGACCTGGCCCTCGCCGCCGACGTCTCGTCGCGTCACGTCAGCTTCATCGAGACCGGACGGTCGATCCCCAGCCGCGCGATGGTGTTGCGGCTTGCCGCAGTGCTTGATGTGCCACCGCGCGAACAAAACCACCTGCTGATCGCCGCGGGACTGGCTCCGGCGTACGCCGAGCGCTCTCTCGAAGACCCTGACATGGCGGCCGTGCGGGACGGCGTCGAGCAGGTGTTGGCGGCGTATGACCCGTTTCCTTGTCTGGCGGTCGACCGCGGCTGGCGTGTCCTTCGGTTCAACGCGGGCGCCATGGTGCTGCTCGACGGGGTCGCGGCCCATCTCCTCGAGCAACCCAACGCGCTCCGCATCTCGCTGCACCCGGACGGCCTGGCTCCACGCATCCGGAACCTGGCACAGTGGCGGCACCATGTCGTCGACCGGCTTCGCCGAGAGGTCGCCGTGAGCGGTTCGGATCACCTGTCGTCACTGCTGGCCGAGATCGAGTCCTACCCGGGCGGTTTCGAGAAGACCCGCGATCTGGGCGGCGTCGCCGTCCCGCTGCAGCTTCACACCACGTCGGGGCGACTCCTGACGTTCCTGAGCACCGTCACCACGTTCGGAACGGCGCTCGATCTGACGGCGGCCGAGCTCAGCATCGAGGCATTCCTGCCCGCTGACGAGGCAACCGCGGCGGCGCTGCGCTGACAGGTCCTGCCACCTTTGCGCGACCCCGTGACGAGACCCGGGTTGGTGGTGTAGCAATTCCTTAAGCGCAACAAGAACACGTTCTAGCGAGGAAGTGTGTCAATGCCGACTCCGAACCTGCCCCCGGGATTTGATTTCACCGACCCGGATATCTACGCCGAGCGGCTTCCGATTGAAGAGCTTGCCGAGATGCGCCGGACGGCACCGATCTGGTGGAACCAGCAGCCGATGGGCATCGGCGGCTTCGACGACGGTGGCTTCTGGGTGGTCACCAAGCACAAGGACGTGAAGGAGGTGTCGCTGCGAAGCGACGTCTTCTCGAGCCTGAAGAAAACCGCCCTGCCCCGGTACAAGGACGGCACGGTGGGTGAACAGATCGATCGCGGCAAGTTCGTGCTGCTGAACATGGATGCGCCGCACCACACTCACCTACGCAAGATCGTTTCGCGCGCATTCACGCCGCGGGCGATCGAGCGGCTGCGGAACGACCTCAACGAGCGCGCACAGAACATCGTGAAGTCCGCAGCCGCGGAGGGCTCCGGCGACTTCGTCGAGCAGGTCTCTTGCGAGCTGCCGTTGCAGGCGATCGCCAGCCTGATGGGTGTGCCGCAAGAAGACCGCATGAAGATGTTCCACTGGTCCAACCAGATGGTCGGCGACATGGATCCAGAGTTCGCCGGAAATGACGCGATCGCCGCGTCCCTGGAACTGATCATGTACGGCATGAAAATGGCCGCCGAACGGGCCGATCAACCCGGCGAGGACCTCGTCACCAAGCTGGTCCAGGCCGATGTCGAGGGACACAAGCTCTCCGACGACGAGCTCGGGTTCTTCGTCATCCTCCTGGCGGTCGCGGGAAACGAGACGACCCGCAACTCCATCACCCAGGGCATGATGGCGTTCACCGATTTCCCCGACCAGTGGGAGCTGTACAAGAAGGAACGCCCGATCACGGCAGCCGACGAAATCGTCCGCTGGGCAACGCCGGTCACGTCGTTCCAGCGCACCGCGCTCGAAGACACCGAGTTGTCCGGTGTGACGATCAAGAAAGACCAGCGGGTGGTGATGTTCTACCGCTCGGCCAACTTCGACGAGGACGTCTTCGAGGATCCCTACACGTTCAACATCTTGCGTGATCCCAACCCGCACGTGGGTTTTGGCGGCACCGGCGCGCACTACTGCATCGGCGCGAACCTGGCCAGAATGACGATCGATCTGATGTTCAACGCGATCGCGGACAACGCGCCCGACCTCACGCCGTTGACCAAACCGGAGCGGCTCAGGTCGGGGTGGCTCAACGGCATCAAGCACTGGAAGGTCGACTACGCCGGCAAATGCCCGGTGGCGCTTCCTCGGGGGTAGAGCGCAGCGACGGGGGAAGACGTTCCTCGGGGGTAGAGCGCAGCGACGGGGGAAGACGTTCCTCGGGGTAGGTGATCACCCAGGCGGCGGTGGTGGAGGCGCGTCCGTCGGTGGGGCGGTGTCGGGCGCAGGCGATGTGTTGGCAGGCGGCTGCGCGTCTTGGTGAAGGCCGGGGATGTGCGACAGGATTCGGGTCAACAGCGGCGGTTTTTCGCCCGGCACCGGGGGGGCGGCGGGCGGTGGCGGAACGTACGCTGGCGGCGGATCGGACGCCGGCGGCGGCGCAGCGTCCGGCGCAGGCGCCTGCTGCGGCTCGCCGGAAGACACCTCCTCGGCGGGGCTGATGGGTGCTTCGACCGTCGGAATCGCAGTCGGCGCCGGAGGTAGCACTGGCGCAGCCTGAGGGGGCGGCGCGACCCGGAGCGGCGGCGGTGCCGCGGGCGGCACCACGACCTGGGCGGCAACGGGTGGTGCGGGCGGCTTGGCCGCCTGCCGCTGGGCCTGGGCCGGGGCCGTACCGGAGCCGTTGCTCGACGTGCGCTTCCGCCCTGCCACCAGGGAGACCGAAACAACGAACGCCAAGACGCCGACGACCAGCATCGTCAGCGCCGCGGTATATGGCAGCGACCGTGATCGCCCGCCCGCCTGATGGCCGATACCCGACAGGCCGTACTCATCGACGGTGAATTCCGGGATCTGCGCTGATGCCAACGCCGCTCCGCGCGCAAGCGCCAACTCTGCCTCAGGAGGTGCGAACACCGGGATGCCCAGCGCCTGCTCGATTTGCTTGGCGAGCGCGGTGAGGCCGGCGTCGGGGCCGACGATGATCAGGCATTCGGGGTGCCAGTCGTTCACGTCGAAAATGCCTGAAAGCCAACCGATTAAGCCGCGGTTGCTGTCATCCTCGTGGTAGCTGATGGAGTGCACGGCTTCGTCATGAGTGTCCACCACCGACACGACGACGGATTCCGGCTCGAGTAGACAGAGTGCGGTCAGCCGATAGCCGACCGCGCGTCCAACCCCCCGTGCCAAGGCCTCGCCGGCCTCCGGAGACCGGACGGCGACGATGTTGTCGAATCCGGCATCGGTCAATAACTTGAGAAGCAGCGACGCCTCCAACTCGGACTCATCGCTCCACGTCACCCCGATGGCGTGCGGTCGGCGACCGTGTGCCATCGCGCGGGTCCGCGACATTGCGCCGGCGACATATTCAGAGGTACTGATGGCGGTCGCGCCTCGCCGTGTGGGGACATCGAAGGCGTCTTGGTCCATGATTTCGCCATCGGCTCCGTGGCCTTCGACGAGGACCAGGCCGACCGCGGTCGGCGTCATCGACAGTCCGAGTACCGTGTCCAGTTCGCACCTCTTACGTACCCGGTCCCACACGCTGCGACCTGCGGGTTCGCGGCGGCTTCTGCCGCAACGAAACCTCCAACACCGCTACGTGGACCGGGACAAAGGTTGTTCGTCCAGTTACGTCGGCTGAGCCTACCCGCGGACGGCGGCCGCGTCGCGGCGGGGACCACAGATCGCAATTGGTCTGACCACTTGACGTCTGACCGCTTGTCGGCGATGGTAGGGACATGGCATTACAGCCCGTCAATCGCCGCTCGGTACCTGAGGACGTGTTCGAACAGATCGTCGCCGAAGTGCTCAGCGGTCAGATGCAGCCCGGTGAAAGCCTGCCCAGTGAGCGCCGACTCGCGGAGGTCCTCGGGGTTTCGAGGCCGGCGGTGCGTGAGGCGCTCAAAAGGGTGTCGGCGGCGGGTCTCGTCGAGGTCCGCCAAGGAGATTCGACGACGGTGCGCGATTTTCGGCGGCATGCCGGGCTTGATCTGCTGCCCAGCCTGTTGCTGCGCGCCGGCGAACTCGACCTCGACGTTGCGCGAAGCATTCTCGAGGCTCGCCTGCACAACGGGCCAAGAGTTGCCGAGTTGGCAGCCAACCGTCGCCGACCGGAATTGGCAGCGCTGCTGGATGATTCCGTGCGCCAGCTGGAATCCGAAGATGACCCGATCGAGCGCCAGCGCTGTGCCCTGACATTCTGGGATCACGTCGTGGACGGCGCCGACTCCATCGTATTCCGGTTGATGTACAACACCCTTCGCGCCGCCTATGAGCCGGCGTTGCCCGCGCTGGCCGCCGTCATGCAGGCCGAGGTCGGCCGACCCGACGCCTATCGCCGCTTGGCCGATGCGATTGCCGCGGGCGACGCGGACCGCGCCGTGCACGCCGCCAGAGAGCTACTCGAACCGGCCACCCGCGCACTGATGGCGGCGCTCAACAGCCTGGAGGGTCAACGTTGACCACGATTGCGCACACCACCCGCAGAGCGTTTTCCCTGTCGGACGCCCGGCGCGAGTTCTGGAAGCACCCGTCGCCATGGATCATCGCCGCGACGCTTTTGGCCGCGCTTGCCGCACGCGTGGCTGTCGGCGACTGGCAGATCACCGATGCGATCGTGCCGGTGGTGATGATCGCGGGTTTCCCGTTCTTGGAGTGGGTGATTCACGTGTTCATCCTGCACTGGCGGCCACGCCGCGTGGGCGGAGTCACGGTTGACCCGCTGCTGGCCCGCAAGCATCGGGAACACCACGTCGACCCGCGTGATGTGCCGTTGATATTCATTCCGTGGCAGTCCCTGCTGTGGGTGGTGGCGACCGAGATTGCGATCACGCTGCTGGCGTTTCCGCGACCCGGAATGGGCCTGACGTTCCTGGCCTTCCTCGCGGTGCTCGGTATTGGCTACGAGTGGAGCCACTACCTCATCCACAGCGACTACAAGCCGAAAACCAGTGTCTATCGCGCTATCTGGCGGCACCACCGGCTTCACCACTTCAAGAACGAGCACTTCTGGTTCACCGTCACCAGTGCGGGCACCGCGGATCGGGTCTTGCGCACCTCGCCCGCTCCTGCGACTGTCGCTACCTCGGCAACGGTCAAGAATCTGCACGGCGGTCGACTGCCGCTGTGACCCCCAACCGCGCTACGCCTCTACGATGATCGGGTCACCGATGTTGACGGTATCGACGCGCCGTCGACCCTATTTCCTGATGAGCGAGGCGCGCATCTGTGTGAACCGGAACAGACCCGGTCGGCCCGACACGGCCTCGTAGGCACTCACCAGCTCGCCGACGAACCTCGTCCGGTCGTCCACGGTCACTCTGTCTGTCCAGGCGGCACTGCCCACCGCACACCAGCGCGCGAACCGCTCGCGCGTGCCGAAATCCCATTGCCGATCCGTGACGGTGAGATCAGCCATCGCAAGCCCAGCCCTCGTTGCCAACTCGCCGAAGTACTCCGGGTCCACATGAATGAACGGCGCGCTGAAGCCGGCGAACCGCGGCGCCCAGTGAGGCCGGCCGCACAGGGTCATCGCGACCGCTTCCACGCTTGGCCGCTCGCCAGCGCAGACGACCTGGATCAGCACGCGGGCGCCCGGACGCACCACTGAGGCGATCTGCTTCAGTGCACGCTGCTGTTGTGGTACCCAGTGAAGCGCGTTGAATGACACTGCAACATCGAAGTTTTGGGCGAACGGCAGGTCGCGGACGTCTGCTCGCGCAAACGACGGTCCCGACGGGCCGGGGCGATCGCCGCGCGCCGCCTCGCCCAGCATTCCCCGCGAGGGGTCGATTCCGACGACATACCCGTCGGGCACCATGCCCGCAATCATCCGGGTGACGTGGCCGTCGCCACATCCCACGTCGAGCACTTGTTCATTGCCCGCGAATTGAACCCACGCGACGGCCTCTTCTGCCATTGCCCGCTGCAGAGCGCTGATGTTGGCGTAGTCTTCGCCGCTCCACTCCGTCATGCGCTCAGTTAACGCCGCACTGCCGGACCGCGTGGGATGTCACAGCAATTCAACAGGATTTGTCTTCGGCTGCGCCCGTGTTCGCCTGCCGGGGTGTCGCCGACTGCGGCTTGATAGCGCATTTCGTTGGAATCGGCGGCAACAACCCGCACACTCGGCGCGGTCGTTTCCGTACTGTAATCGCTTTGGTGCAAACGCGTTTTCTCGTCGGGCGGGTGCCACTGAAATGATTGCGCGCATGGCGCGGGTGACACGTCGAGCGGTCTTGCAGGCCGGCGGCCTGGCGGCGGGTACCTACGCGATGGCAAATCTGTTGGCCCCCGGGGTGTCTCGCGGTGAACCGTCCGCAGCAGCAGCCACTGCACCGAAGTATCTCACCGGCTCGTTCATATCGGCCGCGCGTGGCGGCATCGAGACCAACTGGGCGATCGCCCGGCCGCCCGGACAGACGGAGACGTTGCGCCCGGTCATCGCTCTACACGGCCGAGACGGCAACGCGACGGCCGTGATGGACCTCGGTGTTCCTGACGGTCTGGCGCGGGTGGTCAGGGCCGGCTTGCCGCCGTTCGCGGTAGTGTCCGTCGACGGCGGCAACACCTACTGGCACAGACGGGCGGCAGGCGCAGACTCCGGCGCGATGGTGCTCACGGAGCTGCTGCCAATGCTCGCCACGCAGGGCCTCGACACTTCTCGGGTGGCGTTCATGGGTTGGTCGATGGGCGGTTACGGCGCCCTGCTGTTGGGCGCGCGGCTCGGCCCTGCGCGGACGGCGGGCATCTGCGCGGTCAGCCCGGCGTTGTGGACGTCATATCTGCAAACCGACGACGGCGCCTTCGACAGCTCGGACGACTGGGCTACGAACACGGTCTTCGGACTGCGGCAGCTGGCGTCGATCCCGATCCGGGTGGACTGCGGCACCAGCGACAGGTTCTACGCGGCCACCCGGCAGTTCGTGGCGCAACTGCCGAAGCCGGTGGCGGGTGGTTTCTCCCAGGGTGGCCACGATGTTTCGTTCTGGCGCCCCCAACTGCCTGATGAGCTGACCTGGCTGGCGTCGTAACCGCGCCGAGGTCGCTAGCGCGGGACGAAGTCCGTTATTGCGGTGACGATCTCAGCGGCGGCGTCTTCCTGCAGGTAGTGGCCGGCGCCTTCGAGAATGACGGTCCGATGTATCGGGAACAGGGTTTCAAAACGTTTGCGCTCGGGTTCGCGGAACGCGAAGTCGCTGGTGGGCCAGATGATCAGCGCGGGCCGGTCGGACAGCGTAGGCAACCCATCATTGACCTCTGCCAAAAACTGTCTGCTGCTTAGGATTTCGCGTGGAAAAACCGCGACCGGCCGTCGGGACTCGGGCGTCGGGAACGGTCCACGATAGGCGTTCATCTCGTCTTCGGAGAGGCGACGGCGGCGCACGCCTCCGGGCAGGATCGTTTCGACGAAGAAGTTCCTCCGTTCGATCAGGTACCTGCCCAGCGGGCTGCCGAGGATCCGCGAGAATGCCTGGGTGCCCAGATCGGTTTTCGGCCACGCCCAGGTGTTGGCGATGACGAACCGGATGAACCGTTGGGGCTGACGGGTGGCGACGGCGAAGCCGATCGGGCCGCCCCAGTCCTGAACCATCATCGTCACCCCGGTCAGGTTCAGTTCGGCCACGAACTGAGCAACGACGTTGGCATGCTCTGCCGGCGTGAAGCCGTACCCGAAGGGTGCTGCCGACAACCCGAAGCCGGGGTAATCCAATGCCACGCAGCGGTATTGGCCTCGGAGCCCGATGATGATCTCGCGGTACAGAAACGACCAGGTCGGATTTCCGTGCAACAAGAGCAGCGTCGGACCGCTGCCTTCGTCGACGTAGTGCACCACGGATCCGTCGATGTGCAGATAGCGGTCCTGGAATGGGTACAGCCGGTTGGGTACCCAGGCGGGGCGATCGGGAGTGGTCATCGGCTCAATTCTCGCCGACAGGGCCCCGGACCGTCCATCACAGATGGAGTTGATCGGTGATATCGGTCCAGCCGGTGCTGTCGTTGCGATGGTTCGCGGTATTCCGGCATTCTCCATACACCTTCATGACCCCGGAGGTGAGGCGATCGGGGTCCCGGTACAAGATGACCGTGACGCCGTCCTTGTACAGCGTGGCGCCGAACAGGTACTGGTTGGGCGGTAGGCCTTTCTGCCAGCCGTGCGGCACCATCGCCGCCGCAACCTGGTCGAAATAGTCGACTGACCCGGGCAGGTCGAACGTCACATAAATCGCGCCCTGGTACGGCGGATCAGCCTCATTCCTGCACGACATCAAGATGTAGCCGCCGCTGGCGCCGTGCAGGTTGGCGACCGCGACCATCTGCTTCGCCGGCTCGATGACTTGGGTCTTGGTCTGTTCGTCACTCAGCGGTTGCGCCGGACGGTTCAGCGCGTCGCCGCGCGTCCGGAGCACGAGGAACGCTGCGCCCGCAGCCACCACCGCGGCGAGCGCAACCACTACCAGCACGAGTGATCGCGGCGGGCCGACCCGTCTGGTCCTACTGCCGTTCACTTCCCGCACTTCAAGCACCTCGTTGTGCTTCCAGGCTAGTGGACGTTCTGCTTAGATCACGGCATGGAAGGGTCAGTAACGGTGCACATGGCCGCGCCCCCGATGAAGATTTGGGATCTGGTGGCCGACGTTCGAAACACAGGCCGGTTCTCGCCGGAAGTCTTCGAGGCGGAGTGGCTCGAAGACGCGACCGGCCCGGCGGTGGGTGCTCGGTTCCGCGGGCATGTCAAACGCAATGAGATCGGGCCCGTCTACTGGACGACGTGCCGCGTCAGCGACTGCGAGCCCGGTCGCGAGTTCGGGTTCGACGTGATGCTCGGCGATGATCCGGTCAACCACTGGCACTACGAGTTCGCGCCCAGCGGTGAGGGCACCGACGTCACGGAGTCCTTCCGGCTGAAGATGTCCCCGGTGCTACGCGTGTACACAGCGACGCTCGGCCCACTGCGCCGGCGCCGCAACATCCGCGACATGCGTAAGACGCTCGAACGGATTAAGGACGTCGTCGAGACGGCTTGAACCGCGCCGCGGGTAGCGCTGCGACCTGGGAGCCAGCGATGCCGGCGATCAATCGATCGCACACCAGATGCATTTCCGCTCTCACTCGATCAGCGTCGGCGGCGCGTGCGACGTACAGTGCGGCCTCGTCGAGCGCGCCGAGCAGCACGTGAGCGGTCGGGCGCACCGGCTGGTCGGGCACCACCCCGTCCGCAATCGCCTGCGCCAGCATCGCCTCGATGACCCCGAGCCCGTATTTCATGCCGACCGTGCGCCATTGCTCCCACCCCAGGACGGCCGGCGCGTCGATCAGCACGATCTGCTGAACATCCGGGGCCGAAACGAGATCCAGGAAGAGGCGGGCGCCGACCCGCATCGCCTGCAGCTGGTCCGCGGGCGAGGCGGCCACGATGCGCTGCCCGACATCCGCGACCAGCTCGCGCTCAACCTCTTCGTACACCGCTGCGAACAGCGCGGCTTTGTCGTGGAACTGGTGATACAGCGCGCCCCGGGTCACACCTGCGGCCGCGACGATCGCCTCGGTCGATACAGCGCTGAAACCCTTCTCGGCGAACAGCTTTCGGGCACTGTCGATCAACCGCGCCCTGGTCGCCGCGGTCCGCTCGGCTTGGGTTCTGCGAGTCGGTGGCGCGCTGCCAGACTTGACTTTCATACAGCTTGCACGTAACTTCCGTACCGAGTGTTTGTAAGTTGCAGTAGAGAGGATAGCGGACATGCCCCAAGCGACGCTGGATCACGCGACAATCGATTACCGCGTGTTGGGCCCGGACGACTCCCCCCACCCGCCGGTGCTGTTCGTCCACGGAATCCTCGTCGACCACCGGCTGTGGCTGAAAGTCGCAGAGGAATTGGCGGGCCGAGGATTCCGGTGCGTCCTTCCGGATTGGCCGCTGGGATCCCACACGGTTCCCGTCAACGACGGCGCCGATCTGTCACCGCCCGGCGTGGCGACAATGATTCGCGACCTGATCGTTGCACTCGACCTCACGGACGTAACGCTGGTGGGAAGCGACACCGGCGGCGGGTTGTGCCAACTCACGATCGACGCCTACCCCGATCACGTTGGCCGTGTAGTGCTCACCAACTGTGACGCCTTCGACAAGTTCCCGCCATTCCCGTTCGATGTCGTGTTCGCGTTGCTGCGCGGCCCGATGTCGATCAAGACCCTGTTCGCGACGATGCGGCTGAAAGCGCTGCGACAGTCTCCGCTCGGGTTCGGGCTGCTGGTTCGCCACCCCGATCCGGTGCTGACCGCTTCGTGGTTGCGACCGTGTCGCACGGACTCGCGTATTTGCCGCGATCTGGCAAGACTATTGCGCCACGTAGCCGCAACCGATCTGACCGACGTGGCGACCCGCCTACCGCGGTTCACCAAGCCGGTCACGCTCGTCTGGGGCCAGGCGGATCGCTGTTTCACCCCGTCGCTGGGACGGCGACTGGCTGAACAGTTTCCGCACTCGACACTTATCGAGGTGCCGGACGCCAAAACATTCGTGGCGCTGGACGATCCTGCGGCAGTCGTCGGCGCGATCGAGAAGATCGACGCGCAACGGCCCGCCTGATTACGACATGTGGAGCCGCTGCGCGATCATCCCTGGGTTAGCCGACTCGCACTAGCCCTTTTCGCAGGTGAACTGGCAGACGTCGATGTAGCCCTCGCGGAACAGTTCCGCGCAGCCGGTCAGGTACCTCATGTAGCGGTCGTAGATCTCTTCGGACTGGACCGCGATCGCCTCATCCTTGCGGGACGCCAGGGCCGTGGCCCAGTGGTCGAGCGTCCGCGCATAGTGGAACCGCAGTGACTGAACTTGCGTGACGTTGAAGCCGGCCTTCGTCGCATGCTCCTCGACGCGCGCCACCTTCGGCAGCCGCCCGCCGGGGAAGATCTCCTCCATGATGAATTTGACGAACCGGACAATCTTCATCGTCAACGGCAGCCCGCGCTGTTTGATCTCGTCATCGCTCGCCTGGATGATCGTGTGCAGCAGCATCACGCCGTTGTGCGGCAGCACACCGTGCGCCATCGTGAAGAACGGGTCGTAGCGGTCGAAGCCGAAGTGCTCGAACGCGCCGATGGACACGATGCGATCCACAGGTTCGTGGAACTGCTCCCAGCCCTGCAGGAGCACCCGCTTGGAGCGCAGGCTGTGGGATTGCGCGAACAGCTTCTCGACGTGCGCCTGTTGGTTCTTCGACAGCGTCAACCCGATGACGTTGACGTCGTACTTGCCGCCGGCGCGCAGCAGGGTGGCGCCCCAGCCGCAGCCGATATCCAGCAACGTCATTCCCGGCTGCATTGCCAGTTTGCCCAGCGCCAGATCGATTTTGGCGATCTGTGCTTGCTCGAGCGTCATGTCGTTGCGCTCGAAATACGCGCAGCTATAGGTCTGGGTGGGGTCGAGGAACAACCGGTAGAAATCGTCGGACAGGTCGTAGTGGTGCTGCACGTGCTCGAAGTGAGGCGTCAGCCTCTGACGTTCAGCTGGTGTCTTTCGCAATGTCGATCCTGTTCAGCGCCTGTGAGAGGGCTCTCGCACAACGGCCCGTCGCGGTTCTCTTCGGGTTGACCTCGTCCCACGATGGTCCGAGATGTTCGACGGAGCCAAGGCGCAGGGCGTCCCGCTGCTGATGACGCGACGTGACAGGATTCGGCGATCACCCGGTCGGCGCGGCCCCGAGCACCCGCTGCAGATCCGGCTTCATGGCCTGTAGCTGGCCACCCCAGTAGCCCCAGCTGTGCGTCCCGTTCGGCGGGAAGTTGAACACGCCGTTGCGGCCGCCGGCC
>Ga0210400_10003567_pt1 | contig 13760 bp, 13 predicted proteins | sample IncBWH26MmetaG_FD_155456 | JGI IMG/M metagenome (GOLD analysis project Ga0210400, IMG submission 155456) | Forest soil microbial communities from Barre Woods Harvard Forest LTER site, Petersham, Massachusetts, United States - Inc-BW-H-26-M | ecosystem: Environmental > Terrestrial > Soil >...
CGTCTTTTTTGACCGAGATATCGTAGGAACCGGGGGCTAGATACAGGAAAAGGAAGTGTCCATCGTCTTCGCTCGTGGCCGACGCCGTGATATTCGTTGTTTCCTCGCGGGCAATGACCTGAGCGCCTGGCACGACCGCTCCGGAAGAATCGGTTACGGTCCCTTCGATGCGTCCGGTGCCCGCCCCAGCTTGGGCGCGCGCGGGATTCTGGAAGAGGAACAGCAGGCCAAAAACACCGAGCAGTAACGCAAGTGCGTCCTGGCGACGGACGAAGCAACGGCGAGAAGTAGATTTCATTAAACCATCCCGATTTCTATAAGTTCGCACAGATAATGCAAAATGGCTGCCCCGGGGGTGTAGGGGTTCGCGCAGAGAATCGAAGTTTAGGGACTGTAACGTACGTTGCAGAAATGCGTCAAGATTTTCCGGCACGGAAAGCGCGAAACCCAGCCGAATCTTCCTGAAGTTTTCTTCGGATCGCCCAGGAAACTTGGACTAGGTCACCCCGTTTTAGGGATCAGGGGGGCTTGCACGCGATACGCGTGTTGCCGCAAGAGACGTCCGCTGAGGAACATTGGCGATTCGACCGGACCAAGTTCATCCTTGCCGCTCAATGGTGCCTGTTACTCCTTCTTCGACCACGGCGGCGCAACCCCGGTCATGCGCGCGTACGCGACCAGCTGCCCCATGTGCTCGTTCGCGTGAACGATTATCCGCAGATACATCCCGTCCACCGTCGCGTCCCGATCCGCGATGTGCACTTTCCGCTCCAGCTCTTTCGGCGTCAGCGACGCATGCGCTTCCTTTACGGCCTCCAGCGAGCGTTTCAGCCACGCGATGACTTCCGGCTTTGACGTGACCGTCTTGTCCATTCCTTGTTTCAGGTCCGCCGGCATTTTCGGACCTGTCACGCTCAGCAGGTAAAAATTGGCCAGCGCAATGTGCATGTACACCTCGCTCGTCGAGCGCACGCTCGGCGCAGGACGCCAAGAGAACTTGTCCTCCGGCGTCGCCTCCGCCAGGTCCACCAGTTGCTTCGACACGTGACGCCACTCCCCGTCGTACCCCTGCCAGATTCCCTCCGGCGGCGCCTGACCAAACGCCGGCCGCGCACAGACCAACAGCAGCACCAAGATCGCTTTTCTCATTTCCTATCCCTCCGTCCGTTTCGTGTTGGCCCCGATCGATCCGAAATCTCCCTGTAGCGGCACGGCATGCTGTGCCACCGCAAAGAATCCCAGCTTCACCCAACCTCCCAAAAACGCCCGCATTCTACATCCATCTCCGCCTTGCATTCCACGAACGTCACTCCGAGGGTCGATCCCCGTTTCACTTGTGTATCAAACATGGCAATTCTCTGGTTCCACCACTCAATCAAACGGCACATGGGGCACACCCAGCGGGAGCGGCGGGCCGGTGGGCAGCGTCACGTTGGAATGGGTTCTATCCCACCTGGGGTAACATAGCGACCCCGGCGTGCCACTAAGGGCAAAGGAGGAATCATGAGGATTCTGATCGAAGTATTGCTGGCCGGGGCAACTGTTGCGGCGCTTGCTGCCGGTCCAGGTCGGCCAGTCGAACCGGCACTTTCGCTTGCCCTCAGTACAGAAAAACCTGTTGTAAAGGCTGGAGAAGAGATATGGGTAAAAATCCAACTAACAAACAAGTCTAAGCAGGACGTGAACTGTACCTCAGCTGACGTCGGACCAGTCAGTCTTAGCTATCAATATGACGTTCGTGATAGCGCGGGCAATCCAGTTAAGAAACTGATCGCGCACCCAGAGCTAATACCCGGACACTTCAGATTCTGCAACCTCAAGCCGAACGAAACCATCACCAACGACAACCGGATTAGCTGGCTGTACGACATGACCCGGCCTGGCAAGTACATCATTCAGGTCTCGCGCAGTATTTCCGAGGACGAAAAGAGCGGTGTGGTCAAATCGAACGCGATCATCATAACCGTAACTCCTTGAGGCGGGGCGCGTGGGGTTGATTAGACGGGGGAATCGGGGACAGACGGGACGTTTACCTCATTGGACTAGCACCGCGACGAACGGCAGTCTTGAGTCATGCCAATGAGGATGCTCATGAGATTGACTGTGAACCTTCTGCCCCTTCTGGCCTATTTGCTCCTTTCCTTGTCGTCGGCGGCGGACGGACGCTCCGACACCAACCAACTGTTTTCACTGACGTTGCACGCACCTTCCACGCCCTTAAAATTTGGAGCAGAAGTGCGCCTCAGAGTCACTGTGACCAACATCTCCGGCAATACCATCCGCTTCGGTAGAACCCCGGGAATCGTTCCTGAGGAGGAGTTGAGCTACGACATTGAAGTCCGGAACGCACCTGGACAGCTACCGCCACTCACGCCCTTTTTTCGTCATCTGAAAGAAAACCCCGCATCCACTTGGGGAAGCTACACGACTTATAGTTTGGAACCTGGGAAATCATTTGACGATGAACTGGTGATTACAAAATTGTATGTGCTCACAGAACCCGGCAAATACACGATATGGGTTGCGCGGGGACAAGATCCCTTGGAGAAATCAGGCAAGGGTGTCGTCAAATCTGACGACATCACCTTGACGATAACGAAGTAGGAGGGATGGCGCTGGTATAGCACGACCAGAGCGCCGGAGGATGGCCGGGTGCCGGACGCTTTGATTTGGAAGGGTCCGGGTTTAGAACTAACTTCAAGCATCAACGTCTTGGACAACTGCGGCCCGCCAATCTACATTTGTTTGTCGGTGGCTTTTACGTTCGGAACAATACCCTGACATGGACATCGACTGGCGTGACGGTGACAAACAATGGCCCGACAAGTTGAAATCACGATCTTGATTGGCTGTTTGGCTTCGACCGCTCTCATGGGTACGCGACTGCAGACTGAAGCGCAAGCGCCCGGAAAACCACAAACAGTGCAGGACCCCATGAAGCAAGCTGTGCCGTCTTTGGAGCTGAACAAGGAAACAATTCTCGACGGCCTCGGCAAACTAAATCAATCCACGACTGGTATCGGTATTGCCGTCGAGGTACCATTAGGCCAAACGATATCGGCTAAGGCTCCGGCGTTGCGCACGTTTCAAATTGTTCTCGCGCCGAACACGCTCGGGAATGTTCTGGGTCAGCTTTGCCAACTAGACCCTACGTTTTCGTGGCAGCAAATCGGTACCGAGATCAACGTCTTTCCTCGTGCGCTTGAAAATGACAAAACCTACCTGTTCAACCGTAAGCTCGACGTTTTGGAATTCAAGGACGTGCCGGATGCTCAAGCGGCAGTTTTCCAAGCCGTAGCCGAATTGCCACCTCCAAAAGAGCAGATCGCCATTATGCAAACGGGCGCATCAATAAATTTCGCCCGCCCGTGGACCGCCTCGTTCAAGGACATCACGATTCGAGAAGCGTTTGACAAGATCGCGCAACAGATCGGTAGTAACTACGGTTGGCAATTTACAGGCGCAGCGGACTTCCGACTCGTTATTTTTTATGCCCGACTCGGGACAATGCCGACCAACAACCCCGGACAACCCAAACCAGCGGAACAATAAATCGTACAGTCGGGGAGCCTGAGAATTCAGGCTCCTTTTTTTTCACCATGAAGAGATTCATCCCAAGACCTCTGGCACAATCCGTCCTTCTGGCTGGCGTTTGCGGTCGGGCTATCTCCTCAGCCCAATATTCGGCCGGGTGCCGGACCCTTTGATTTTGGAAGGGTCCGGGTTTAGAGCTAACTTCAAGCATCAGCGTCCCGGACAACTGCGGCCGCCAATCTACGCAAGATAGGAACCGGGTTGCAGGACGGAGTCGGCGACTGGCGTGGATTCCTAACGCTTCCCATTCCACCAGCAACGCTCAATGCTCGTAATCCCCATTCAACCCGAAATTCTACCGTTCAATGTTTTTTGATTTACTTCCAAGTTAAATCCACGCTACCCTTCGCTCCAGTCCCCACCCAAAGTCGTAAGACCCTCCGACCTTCAGACCCAACGACACGAACCAAGCAACCGTCGTCTGCACCACGTTACGTCAATATCTCCCCCGTTCTCAATAGCTTCCGCATACCTCCCGTCACCATGGAGGTGTACTACCCTTCCGTCATTCCCCTCTGCGCCCTCTGTATTGCGCTCTTTCTTGTAACTTCTTTTGTTATCAATGGCTTGGCGCCTCTTTGCGTCTCTTTGCCGTCTTTTTTCACGCCCCGCCCTTTGTTTTCAATAACTTCCAGCCTCTTTTTGCAAAACACCCGGGGTGGGGGTACCTTTGCAAATCCCCCTCTTAGAATCAGCAACATACAGACTCTTTTTTCGCGCCCTGTTTGCAGAGCAGTTACCGATCCCCATCCCTCGCCTGAATCCTTTCTCGGTGCCCTCGGTGCCTCCGCCTGCCCCGACCGGGTCGGGGTGGCAAATCCAGTTTTTGTTCGCCCTTTGTTTTCACAACCTTACGAATCCCTTTTTTCGCAACTCCCGTGTTTTCACATCCATACAAATCCCCCGGGGGTGTGCCCTCAAACAGTCGGCCTCCGCGGCAACTTTCGGACTACCCACTACCCACTACTCACTTTCCGCCCTAGAATGATCGCCTATGAAACTTGCTGAATTCATCGAAGACCACCACGAACAGCATCTCGCCGAGCTTTGCGAATTCCTGCGCATTCCCAGCGTCAGCGCAAAAAGTGAACACAAGCCGGACATCGAACGCGCCGCAAGCTGGGTCTCCGAAAAATTGCGCGCCGCCGGATTCAAGAAAGTCGAAATCGTTCCCACCAGCATGCATCCGCTGGTTTACGCCGAATCCCTCGAAGCGCCCGGCAAGCCCACCATTCTTTTCTACGGACACTACGACGTGCAGCCCGCCGAGCCGCTCGATCTCTGGACCTCGCCGGCTTTTGAACCCACCGTGCGCGAAGGCAATCTCTTCGGCCGCGGCACCGCGGACGACAAGGGGCAGGTGCACATCCATTTGAAGGCGCTGGAATCCTTGCAAAAGGTGAACGGCAAATTTCCCATCAACGTAAAAATTCTGATCGAAGGCGAAGAGGAAGTCGGCAGCGTCAGCCTGTGGGATTACGTCCAGAAGAATAAAGAAAAACTGAAAGCCGATGCGCTGGTGGTGTCGGACACTTCCATGCTCGCCAAAGGCGTGCCATCCATCACCTACGGTTTGCGCGGTCTGAATTACTACCAAATTGAATTGACCGGCCCGGCCCGCGATCTGCATTCCGGTGTATACGGCGGCGCCGTGCCAAATCCGCTCACGATCCTGACCGAGCTCTTCGCTAAATTGCACGACAAGAATTTCCGCATCACGGTTCCCGGCTTCTACGACGACGTGGCCAAGCTCGGCAGCGCGGAACGCAAAGCCTTAAATTCGCTGCCCTGGAAGAAAAAAGATTTCGAGAAAGCGGTGGGCGCGCCCGGCTACGTCGGTGAAAAGGGATTCTCCATCGTTGAGCAGCTCTGGACCCGGCCTACTCTGGAGCTCAACGGCATTTGGGGCGGCTACACCGGCGAAGGCGCCAAGACCGTCATTCCGTCGAAGGCCTACGCCAAGTTTTCCACTCGGCTGGTGCCCAATCAGGAGCCGCAAAAAATCGCCAAGCTCGTCGAAAAATATATTCGCAAACTCTTGCCCAACACGGTGAGCTGCAAGTTTGAGCTTCTCAGCACCGGCAAGCCCTGGGTCGCACCCTATCAGGATCCCATCTTCGCCAAAGCGCAAGCCGCGCTGCAGAAAGGCTTCGGCAAAAAAGCGGTGTTTATCCGCGAGGGCGGCTCTATTCCTTTCGTCACGCAAATGTACGACACGTTCAAAGTGCCCTGCGTCCTCCTCGGCTTCGGCCTCCCCGACGAGAACGCCCACGCGCCTGACGAGCACCTCGCACTCGAAAACTATTTTGGAGGCATTAAAGCCATCGCCAACTTTTACTCGGATCTAGGAACCCCATGAACGACACATCCAACTGGAAAGAAATCGAGCAGCGCATTGCCGCCGCCGTGAAGTTGCCCCGCCGGCCGGTCGCCGTTTCCTTCCTCGACTCTGCTCCCGCTAACGTGCAGAAGTTTTCGGGCAGCGAACCTTCCGGCTGCAGCTACTGGCGCTTGGCCGCCGAAGGACGCGTGTTCTACACCGCGCCGGAAGACCATTTCAACTGCGCGGTGGGCGCGTACACGCACAATATCTCGCTGTCCCCGGAACGCGAAAAGGAAACACAGCAAACGCTAAAAATGATGTTCGAGCTCAATTATGTGAAGCCTGAGGAAGTCCCCACTATTCCTCGTTTGGCCAATGCACCGGCAGCGATCGCGTATGCCCCTCTCGGGGATTCACCCTTCGCGCCCGACGTTGTTTTGTTTTCGTGCAAGCCTTCTGCGGCAATGCTCCTCAATGAAGCCGCCAATCGGGCCGGAGTCGCCAGCGGCGCACCGGCTCTCGGACGCCCCACGTGCATGGCCCTGCCGGCCTCCTTGCAACATGGAGCCATCCTGAGCCTCGGCTGCATCGGCAATCGCATATACACCGGCTTGGGTGAAGATGAAGTCTACGTTGTATTTCGCGGACGCGACCTCGCGATTGTAGCGGATGCGCTCGCCACAATCGTCAGCGCCAACGCCGCGCTCAGCGAATATGCCGCGGACCGGCGGCGGCACCTGGCAAGCGTCTAGCCACTTCGCCAACGTGTGAGCGGGCGCTCGCGGGCATGTGGAAAACCGCCATTTTTGCGGTCTTTTCGCGTCCAATTGTAAAAAATACGCATTTTTCCAGCGTTTTTCGCGGCTTTTTGCTTGCGTTCTCGAAAAGCCTTGGCTATAGTGCAGCAGCCCGGATTTTTCGGTGCAAGCACGGGGGAGAGTCCGCGGCTGGCCTCGATCATCTCGAGACTCAGTAAAAAATCAGGAGGATAAGAATACTAGATGGCAGCCAAGCCAATGAGCAAGTCGAAGATTGTGTCGCATCTCGCCGAGAAGTGCGGCACTCCGAAGAAAACCGCTGCGCTCTTTTTTGAAGAGCTCTTTAAACTCGCGGTGAAGGAATGCAAGGGCGGCGCCGGCAAGTTCGTCGTCCCGAACATCGGCCGCGCTGTGAAAGCGCACCGCAAGGCGCGCATGGGCCGCAACCCGCAAACCGGCGAGGCCATCAAGATCAAGGCCAAGACGGTGGTGCGCCTGCGCGCGGCGAAGGCGTTCAAAGACGCCATTCTGAAGTAGTTTTCGCGGCAGGAAAAACGTAGGGCCCGAAAACAGCGCCGCAATCGAATCGCGCCGCAAGAAATTGGCGGCGCGGCAAAGCTTCGATGGCGCCAGGTCGCGGGCAGGTGTCTCAGTTGAGTTTACTCTTGGTTGCGCGGCGCTCAGCCTGCGCAACCAAGACTTTTTTTAGGGAAGTTTTTTAGGGCAATAAAAAAACGCGATCCGCGGAATAACGATCGCGGCGGAAAGACCAAGGCGCATCCTGGCGAACTCGAAAAAATTCGCGTGGGCCTGAAAAAATTTGCGTGAGCTTGAAACGTTGTCGCCGTCGACTACAAAGTCCTTACGTAAGCCACGACGTCTTTGATTTGCGCTGGGTCGAGGACATCTTTAAAAGGCGGCATCAGCGTGTCGCCATTTTCGATCCAGGTCTTTAGCGTTTCGTCGGTGACTTTGTTGTTGTTTACTGTGAAGGTGCCGCGCTTGTTCAGGCCTTTCAATCCCGGGCCGATCTTTTTCTGGTCATTATCCGCGTAATGGCAGATGGCGCATTTTTTATCGAAAATATCTTTGCCCCGCTCGGCCGCGGCGGCGTTGCCGTTGGCCGATTTTTTTGTTTGCGACTTTGCAGCCGGTGGATCCTGCGCGAAAACGGCTCCGGCAACTGCCAGCGCTGCTGTCCCAAGAATTAGAAAATTGCGGTTCACAATCCCCCCTGGCGAAGCGTAGTGAGCTGCTCGTTCGAATGATCCCACTTCCATTTTCCATGTTTGCAGTCCGAAATTCCACTCACACCCGGCACAAAGGACAGGTTCCCTCCGCGCACGGCTATTACTTTCGTACTTTTGACGCGCCCCTAAGCGTGTGCTAAAAATCGCGCATGAGCCGGGAAACCCTCACGCACGCATGGGAAGTTCTGCAGGACGCCTATCAAGCCCAGATGGAAGGCGACTACGACCGCGCGGTGGAGTTGTATCAATCTTCGTTGGATCTATATCCCACCGCGGAGGCACACACGTTTTTGGGATGGACGTATCATTTTCAGGGCAAGTTGGATGAAGCGATCGCGGAATGCAAGCGCGCTATAGAAATTGATCCGGAATTCGGTAATCCCTACAACGATATCGGCGCGTACATGATCGAGATGGGACGCTTCGAAGAGGCGATACCGTGGCTGGAGCGCGCGATTGAAGCGCGGCGATACGAGCCGCGGCATTTTCCGCACTACAATCTGGGCCGCGCGTATCTGGGCGTGGAAATGTACGCTCGGGCGAAGCGCTGCTTTCAGGAAGCGCTGCAAGTGGAGCCGCGGTATTCGGCGGCGCGGCAGGCGTTGGAGTCATTGCGGCGCATGGTCAATTAGCGAGGGGGATTGAGCTGCGGGCGGCGGATACAGTTCACAGTTTTAAGTTATAAGTCGGATGAGAAGAGATAGAAGAATTGGTGTGAGACCTATTTCGGTTTCCGTCGACGTGCGCGCCTCACGAAGACGGTTCACAGGTTTAAGTTTTTAGTCGTAAGTTGTAAGTCAGAAGAGAAAACGTAAGCACGCGCTCATCGTCTTCAAAGCCATTTTCAACCGACGATCTCCACCGCTGCCGCACTGTACTCGTTTTTGGCGGAAGAGAAACTTGCGGTGATGAGTAGGGTTTGCGTAGGTGTGCGCCCACAAAATAGCGCAAACTAGCGCTACCGAATCGCGTCTTGCGACTCAGGTTTTACTAGGCGGTCGTAAATCCACAATAAAATTGCGGTGAGGACGCCGACCGCCGTGATGGCGTACCAGGTGCGCTGCGGGTGGTGCTGCACTTCGCCGAAGTGATGCAGCATTGTGCCGCCGAACCATCCACCGAGGATCGAGCCGATTCCGATGGGGAGAAACGCAAATCCCATGTAGGTGCCTTGCTGTCCGGCGGGCGCAAGCTTGGAGATGTATTCGTAATACTTCGGCGCCTGAGTGATTTCGCCGAGAGCGAGAATAAAAATGGAGAGCACGGCTCCCCAGTAACTGGGCCACAAGGCGAGGATCAGCCATGACAGAGCGGAAACGAGAGTGCCAAGAATCACAGCGCGAAACGGCGGGATCTTTCGAATAAGGTGATTCCAGGCCAGGGTGAAGCAAATCACAACCGCTGCGTCGATACTCAGGACGCGTTCCACACGAGCATGCGGGTCAATAAAGGTGTGGATGTAGCCAGGCAACAAAGTGAACTGCTGCCAAAAAACGATCCAATAGCCGCTGAAAATCAACAGAAAGAGCATGAACTTGGGATTGGAGAGCACGGTCAGAAAGTTTTTCGCGGTGACCGCGAGCGACGGAGGCGGCGGCGCAGTGGCTTGTGCCTTGGGCTCTCGGAAAAAGAGCAGGACGAAGAAGACCATCGCAAAGACGCTGAGGGCAGAAATGCGAAAGACATTCTCCACGCCAAATTTTGCGTGCGCCCAATCAGCGATTGCCGGGCCGATCGTGCCGCCGACATTGACCATGGTGTAGTAGATGGAATATCCGATGGAGCGGACATTTTCCTTGGAAGCGCGAGCGGTCGTACCGACGACGCAGGGCTTAACCAGCGAAATTCCCAACGCCGGCAACAGCAGCACGATGGCGACAAACAGTCCCAAGGGCATGGCATTGCGGACTGGACCGAGCCAGGGCGCGCCGATAGAGCCGAGAAGAAAATACGCGCCGCTCAGGATGAGGTAGGCGAGGGAAAGGGCGCGCCGAAATCCAAGCCAGTCTGCAACGGTGCCGCCGAAAATGGCTAGAAACCAGACGGCCCCGCCAAAAATGCCGGCCAGGGTGCCGGTTTGCTCGGTGGAGAAATTGAGTTTTTCGTGGAGATACAACGCGAGCGAGGAAAAGGCGCCGTAGTAGGAGAGGCGCTCGAAGATCTCGCTGATGTTGGCGACCCAGAAGGGGCGCTCGAAGCCGTGGCGGATTTCCTGGAGGCGCTGGGAAATGGGCATGAGCGGGGATGATAGCAGAGGGCGGCGATGCAAAGCCGGAATTTCACCACAGAGCCCACAGAGGGCACAGAGCGAAAGACAGCGGAAACGAGAAAAGGCGCACAGCCAAAAATCGCTGTGCCACGGTGGTGGACAAGGGTGTGGTAGTGTTTCGCGGGGTTGGTAGGTGTGGGCTGCGTTGCGAAAGCGGCGGCAAGACCGCCGCACTCCAAAAATGGGAGGGGTGATGAGGTCTGCGATCGGGTCGGTGGCGGCGTCGGTGTCGATGGTGATGGTAGTGGTGGCTGGGTTTGCTTTACCGGTGAGGGCGCAGCAGGGGACTCCGTTGCTTCCGGAGAAGGAGGTGGCGGCACTGGCGAATGAGCTTAGCGGGGAGACGGCGAAGCGGAATCTGGAGGGGCTCGCGCGACTGCACCGGCAGCGTGGGTCGAGCGGGTTTCATGCGGCGGCGGAATTGGTGGCAGAGCGGGCGCGGGCGTATGGGTTGAGCGACGTGCAGATTTTGCAGTTTCCCGCGGATGGCAAGATTTTTTACGGGACGCAGAGGTCGCGGCCGGGGTGGGACGCGGAGGAAGGGGAGTTATGGGAAGTGCCGCCGGCTGGCGAGCGAGAAGGGGCGACGGGTACGCGCGCGGAGCGAAGTGGCGAGTGGCGAGTGGCGAGTGGCGAGAAGAAACTGGCGAGTTACGAAGCGATGCCGATTGTTTTGGCGGAGGATAGTGAATCGGCGGAGGTGACCGCGGATTTGGTGGATGTGGGCGAGGGGACTAAAGAGGCTGACTACGCTGGGAAGAATGTGAAGGGAAAGATCGTTTTGGCGGGCGCGCAGCCGGGGGCGGTGCAGGATTTGGCGGTGGGAAAATTCGGTGCGGCGGGGATTGTCAGTTACGCGCAGAACCAGAAGACGGCCTGGTGGGGCGAAGATGAAAATTTAGTTCGGTGGGGACACCTGGAGACGTTTTCGGCGAACAAGACGTTTGGGTTCATGGTGTCGCTGAAGACGGCGCGGGGATTGCGCGAGAGGCTGGCGCGTGGGGAAACCATTCGGCTGCATGCGACGGTGAAAGCAGGACAGCACGCGAGCAACTATGAGGTAGTGACGGCGACAATTCCCGGGGCGGACGCGAAATTGAAGGAGGAGGAGATTGCATTCAGCTGCCACCTGGATCACCAGCGGCCAGGGGCGAACGACAATGCCAGCGGATGCGTGACGATCCTGGAGGTAGCGCGAACGCTGCAGAAACTGATCAGCGAGGGGAAGCTGCCGCGGCCGGCGCGGACGATTCGGTTTATCTGGCCGCCGGAGATCGAGGGCACGCTGGCCCTGCTCAACGGGAAACCGGAGTATGCCCGGCGGATCAAAGCGGCGGTGCATATGGACATGGTGGGCGGGGGCCCGGCAACGAAGGCAGTGTTCCACGTGACACGCGGGCCGCGGAGCCTGCCATCCTTTGTGCACGACGTGGCCTGGGCATTCGCAGAGTTTGCGAACGAGCAATCCTATAAGTTTGCGGCTACGGGGAGGGCGGAGTACCCCTTGGTTGCGCCGGAGGGCGGGAAGGAGCCGCTACAGGCGCAATTCAGCGCTTACACGATGGGCAGCGACCACGATGTGTATCAGGATTCATCGTTTGGCATCCCGGCGATTTACCTCAACGATTGGCCGGACCGCTACATCCACACGAACTTCGATAGCGCGGCGAACGTCGACCCGACGAAGTTGAAGAGAGCGGCGTTTATTGGGGCGGCGAGCGGGTATTTCCTGGCGACGCTAGGAAGGCAAGAAGTATTGCTGAGGACCGCGATTTTGCAGGGATATGAGCTGCGGAAATCGCAGGCGGATTCTCGTGTGTGGAATTTAGGGCTCGAGGAGATCTGTGTGGACCATGACCAACGGCTGGCGTATGAGAAGGCAGCAGCAGATTCAGCGAAGAAGTTCACGGGCCAGTCGCTGGCCAGCATCATTACGGAGACGGCAGTGGGGTGCGATGGGCCGCAGGGCCGAGTGCCGGAACGCGACGTGGTCTACAAACGGAAAGCCGAACCGAAGGGGCCGCTAGTGGTGTTCGGCTACGACTATTTTGCAGACCACGCCAAAACAGCGGGAGTGGCGACGCCGAAGCTGCTGAGCTATCAGGGACTCTGGGGCAGCGGGGAAGAGTACGCTTATGAAGCGCTGAATTTTGCGGATGGGAAGCGGAATGCGCAGAAAATTCGGGATGCCGTCGCGGCGGAGTATGGGCCTGTGCCGTTCGAAGCGGTGGCGGAATATTTCCAAGCGCTGGAGAAGATTGGGGTCGTGGAACGCGTGAAGTAGTCGTTGCTGAACAAATTGTCAGTTCAGGGTAGAACATCGTGCCAAGCTGGGGCGCAGCTATGCCTGCCTGCCGCAGGCGGGCTGCACCCCTACTGGAGGGTGCACTTGTGACGGCACCGATTATGCAAAACATTGACTCGCTGATTGCGACGCGGATTGAGCGGCTGCCGCTGGGGAAGTTTCACCGGCGGTTCATCACGCTGGTCTCGATGGGAAATTTTTTCGATCTCTACGACATTTTCATCGTGGCATACATTGGGGCGGCGCTGCAGCAATCCGGATTTCTTACCCTGAAGCAGTTCAGCTTGTTCGTGGCTTCCGGATTTCTGGGCATGTTTTTCGGGACGATTTTTTTTGGAATGGGCAGCGACCGGATGGGGCGGCGGGTTTCGTTTATCACGCTGCTGCTGATTTATTCGGTGTTTACGCTGGCGGGAGCCTTCGCGCCTACGGCGGGCTGGTTGATTGCGATGCGTTTTTTCGCAGGCGTGGGAATCGGCGCGGAAATCGTGGTGATCGACACGTACGTGACGGAGATTGTGCCGAGTTACGCGCGCGGGCGGTATGTGGCGATCACACAGGTGGCGGGATTCATCGGCGTGCCAACGGCGGCGATATTGTCGCGCCTGCTGGTGCCGACGCATTTTCTGATGGCGGGTTGGCGTTGGGTGATGGTGATTGGAGCAAGCGGAGCGCTGCTGACCTGGTGGTTTCGCCGGCGGCTGCCGGAATCGCCGCGCTGGCTGGAAAGCCAGGGACGGATTGCGGAAGCGGATGCGGTGTTGCGATCGCTGGAGACGGAATCTCTTTCGGCGGCGCCGGCAAAACAAAGTGCGGCGGCCGCGGAATTGCCCGCGAAGAGTGCGGCGGCGGAGGGCGGGGCGTTTGCGGAATTGTGGCGGCCTCCCTATCTGCGGCGGACTGTGATGCTGGTACTGTTCCAGACGCTGCAGACGATAGGTTTTTACGGCTTTGGAAATTGGGCGCCGACATTTTTGCTGAAGCGCGGCTTTTCGCTCTTGCATTCCTTGCAGTACACCATGCTAATCGCGCTGGTCTCTCCGATTGGGCCAATTTTGTGCGCGTGGACTTCGGACCGACTGGAGCGGAAGTGGACGATTGTCGTGCTGGCGCTGCTCGTGGCGGCGTTGGGGCTGGGATTTGGCAACGCGAGCACGCCGGCAATGGTGGTTGCTTTTGGAGCGCTGCTGACGCTTTGCAATTACTGGTTCTCCGCGGCGTTCCATGCGTTTCAAGCGGAGTTGTTTCCCACGCGAATCCG
>Ga0210400_10003568_pt1 | contig 13757 bp, 8 predicted proteins | sample IncBWH26MmetaG_FD_155456 | JGI IMG/M metagenome (GOLD analysis project Ga0210400, IMG submission 155456) | Forest soil microbial communities from Barre Woods Harvard Forest LTER site, Petersham, Massachusetts, United States - Inc-BW-H-26-M | ecosystem: Environmental > Terrestrial > Soil >...
ACCGCTGAAGTAGAGGAAACCGCCGACTTCGACGGCCTGGGAAAACGGACCGACCGGCGGCGCGAGTTCGGGCGAGGTAACTGCGGTCTTGCTCATGGCAAACTCCTTTCGATACTGGGTTAGATGGTCAGGATGGTGGAGCCCGAGGTTGCGCGCGCTTCCAATGCCTTGTGGGCGCGGGCCTTCCCCACATCACTCAACGCGTCCATGCCCAAGGAACTCACGATTCCCGCAGCGCCACAATAGGATCCACCTTGGTCGCTCGCCAAGCCGGAATGTAGCTGGCGGCAATCGCAACCACGAGCAGAAGCAACGGCACCAGCAGAAATACAGCCGGATCATGTGGGCGAACGCCGTAGAGCAAACTTGCCATCATCGAGGCGGTAGAAGCGGAAAATATCACACCGGTCACAATTCCGAGGCCAGCCAGGCCTACACCTTTTCCCAGGACAAGTCGCAAGACATCCGCTCGCTGGGCACCCAACGCCAACCGCAGACCAATCTCGCGTGATCTTTGGCCAACCATATAGGCAAGCAAGCCGTAAATTCCGATCGAGGCCAGCAAGAGCGCTCCCCCCGCAAAGCCCGCCACCAAATTCGCCGAAAACCTGCGCGATGCCAGCGATGCATCCAGTACCTCATCCATCGAGGTGACGTTGAACACCGGCAGCCCCGGATCTACGCTCTGAATCGCGCCGCGAATTTGCGCCTCCAGCGTGCTCGCCGGCACTGAAGTTCGCAGCGCCAAGCTCAACGACCGCCCGACAAATTGATTCAGCGGAACATAGAGGTGCGGCACGCCATCGACATCGAGCCCGTCGTGCTTGATATTTTTCACCACGCCCACCACGGTGCTCCATGGATTCACAGGATTCTGCCCGAAACGCAATCGGATACGCAGCCGCCGGCCCACCGGATCATGATCCGGCCACCAGTAGCGCCTTGCCGTCGCCTCATCGATGATTACCACGGGCAGTTTGCCGTTCTCGTCGGCTTCGGTGAAGAAGCGCCCCTCCACCAGGGGGGTTTGTATCACCCGAAAATACTCCGGGCTGATGCGGATAACTTCGGCGCTCAAATCTCCCGAGGATTCCGTGGGCCGGTCTTCGATGGCCAGCGAATTGTGATTCGTGGCGCCGTAGGCCGCCGCATCGCTATTGATTGTGTCTGCGGCCGGCAAATTGGACGTAATCGCCGCCAACTCCACCCCCGGAATCGCGTTCGCGCGCCGCAGCAGTTCGCGATTAAACGGAATCTGCTGCGCTAAGGTGTGATATGGATCGAGCTGCGGATTATTCGGGTTCGGCAGATAGATATTCGCTGTCACCACTTGCGATGGATTGAAGCCCGGATTCTGCCGCAACAAATCGCGCAGCGTTTCCAATAGGAGCCCCGCGCCGATCATCAGCACTACCGCAAAAGCCAGCTGCGACACCATCAGTGCGTCGCGCATGCGCCCGGCCTTCGCGCCGTAGCCCGAGCCGCGCGAGCCCTCGCGCATCGTGCCCGCAAGTCCCGCCTTCAAGGAATGAGTCGCGGGAGCCAGCCCAAACAGTAGCCCGGTCGCGAGCGAAATCAGTAACGCAAATCCCAGCACCCGCCAATCAATGTTTACTTCGCCCAGCCGAGGAAGATTCGCCGGCACAAATCGCAAGACGGCTTTCAGCGTGATCACCGCCGTCGCGAGCCCTGCGATTCCCCCGATGAAAGCCAGCAACAGCGATTCGGTGAGCATCTGTCGAATCATTCGGCCCCCGCTCGCTCCCATCGCCGCGCGCACTGCCATCTCTTGCTGTCGTCCGGAGGCGCGCGCCAGAAGCAGGCTGCCAATGTTTAGAGACACGACGAAAACGATTAAGATCACGGCAGCCATCAACACGACCAGCATCGGTCGAACCTTACCCACCAACGATTGCTGCAACGGCACAATCTCAACCGTCCATTTGGCTTGCGGAGGGTAATCATTCGCAAAGTCGCGACGCAAATTAGCAGCCATGGCATCAAGCCGCGCCTGAGCTGGCACTACGGTGAGGCCCGGCTTGAGACGACCGATTGCCCCGGGTAATATGCGCAGGCCACGCGCCGGCGCTGGGAACGGGTCGCCACTGAATCCGCAGGTAATCCACACTTCAACGGCTGGAATGGTCGGTCCGGGGTGGCGAAATCCGGGAGAAAGTACACCTACAATCGTATATAGATCGTTATCGAGGAGGAGGCTCCGGCCGAGGACGCCAGGATCAGCCCCATAAGATCGGCGCCACAAGGCATCGCTGATCACGACCACAGGCGCGAAACCAAGCGCGAAGTCCTGGTGACCAAATAAGCGTCCTAGTTCGGGAGTGGCGCCGAGCATGGAAAAGTAGTTGGGAGAAACCTCCATCATTTCCAAATGTTCGGGCTGTTTGGTACCGGTCAAGTTTGTGGGGCCCAAAACGATGACACTCACATCTTCGAACACATCCGTCTGCGTTCTAAGATCGTCGAATTCCGGCACGGAAAACCGAACGCCCCGCAAACCCACACCTGGATTGTTAAAGTAGATCCTTACAAGACGGTCGGGGTCGGGGAACGGAAGAGAACGGAGCAACACGGCGTTCACGATGCTAAAGATCGCCGTGTTGGCCCCCACGCCCAGAGCCAGCGTCAGGACCGCCACGATCGTGAACGTGGGCTTCTTGACCAGCATGCGCAAACCATAGCGAACATCCTGAAGTAAAGTCCCCATGAAGACGCTCTTTTCGGTCAATACACAGACTCTTATTTAGTTACCAGTTTGCAGCGGTCTTACTTAGACCAAGGCGGAACCACGCCGTTAACGCGCGCGTACGCGATCGACTGCCCCAGGTGCTCGTGTTGATCTTCGAGAATCAGCATCAGCGCGCCCTGCTTCGTCATGTCTCTTCCGAACAGTTTCACCGGCGCCTGCAGGTCGTTGTCGGAAAGTCCTGTAATCGCTTTTTGCAGATTGATGTAAGAAGCCTTCAGAGCTTCCTGCAATTTCTCCGGATCGGTGATGGGCGCGGGCTGTGCCCCCGTATTCGGTGTGCCCGAGAGCACGCCGGCGAGCAGGCCGTTCTCTTTAACGATCAGGTTGAAGACGTCGGCGACGGAGCGAACGCCCTGGCCGGGCTTCCAGTCGTACTTGCCCGACATAACGCGCGCGAGTCCGGTGAATTTGTCGGAAAGCGTTCCGGCATCTTTTCCGAAGGCGGCCTGCATTCCTGCCGGCTGCCCCTGCGCCAACGGCACCATCAGAGCGACCGCAAGCGCGCACACTCCGTACGGAATCAGAATCTTCTTCATGTGGAACTCCTCTACGTCGTTTAAAACGACTCGTGCTGTTCGTAACGCCAAATGCAGGTCTCAGCGCGGCGAACTTTCCCAAACCGAAGTCAATCATGCGTCTTCAGGGTTTCTAAACTTCTTGCTCGTTGTAACTGAGACCCGATAATTCCACAAGTTCATTATCATCACAATGATGTTGCCGTTTACGCACGATTCTGCTATTCGTTGGGAGGAGCTTTTAGGAGTACTTTAGGAGGCTCCCTTGCTCGATGATTTACGCGCCCTCGTAGAGTTTGCCCAGGCCGGGTCCATCGCCCGTGCAGCCGATCGTCTATACCGGACACCCTCCGCTATAACCCGGCAACTGCAAAGGCTGGAGGCTGCATTGGGGGCTGAGTTGCTCGACCGCTCAGTAAAGCCGCCGCGCCTGAACTCGCTGGGCTCCAGGGTGCTTGAACAAGCGCGAGATCTGTTGCAGCGGACGGAGGCGATGAAATCTGTTGCGTCGCGCGACGCCGAACCTCACGGCCTCTTGCGCATCGGGCTCGCGCATGCCTTGGCCGAGGGGACGCTGATCAAACCTATTCGCGCGCTGACTGAAAAATACCCCAAGGTCCGGCTGCGGCTGTTGAGCGCACTTACCGGTGAATTATTTAACCGGCTGCTCGCCGGTGAACTCGACGTTGCTGTCGTGTTTTTGCCCGAAGGTAAGACCGCGCCTTCACCTCTTCTGACGAATATCATCGCTAGCGACCGCATGGAGATCGTTCAAAGCGCCGCAGGCAACATTGACGATGATTGGGAAAGTTTGAGCAGAGCACCCTGGGTGCTCAACCCGTCTGGGTGCTTGCTTCGGGCAAGCCTCATCGATCAGATGGAACGTGCCGGCTTCACGCCCATGGTTGCGGCTGAAATCCACTACAACATACATTTGCAGCTAGCGCTCATTCAGTCGGGATATGGAGTCGGGCTGCTGCCCGCCCGCTTTATTGCCAGGAAAAATTGTCGAGACACGGTTGAAGTGTTGCGCCCCCCATCATTTGACTTGCGCCTGTCCGTGGCGATAACGCGGGTTGGACAACTGGGCGCCCTGGAGAGGGCCGTCGAACTGTTGGAACACGGCATTCGGCATTTGTTTGAGCCAGCAAACACAACGAAGCCCGTATCGAGGAGCCGAAGGGGTAGACCCGCAAGTAGGCGGGCGGCGCGACCGCGCAAGTAGTCACCGGACATCGCCTGTTGCAGCTTTTCAACCACCGCCGCGGCAGGTCCGGTAATAGACTGCAAATGAGAGCTTCCAGTGCAACTGGGAAGGCTGCAACGCTAACAAACAAATAAAAATCTGTCTGTACGAACAGGTCAGGGTGAATTAGCAAACCGCTTCCAATATCTCGCGCTTTCCAAATTCAACCAACTAAATGCGAAGACAATTGAGAGGCATACGGCGAAGCGCGAGCTGAGCATGGCGCGCGATTACTGATTTGCATCTCCGATGATCATTGAGACTAGAATGCGTAAAGTTCCCTGAATTTTCCCCATACTTGCCAAATAGTGCACGCTTAACCTCCCTCCGTTCAATACTTTCTGTATAGCACGCCTGCCTCCTCATGTTTTTGCAAATTCGTCATGTGGCGAACTCCAGGAAACTAAACGACTTGCGAATTAAGCACTCCTGTCTGCCGGAATTCCACAGATGAGTTTTGAGTGAAAGGAGCCTTCATTAACTTAAAGAAAACAAGCGAGATGTTTTGGTCGGGGCACCGAGATTTGAACTCGGGACCTCCTGCGCCCAAGGCAGGCGTGCTATCTCTCGGAAGTCCTTCCTTTTCAATCTCGGTTTTGAAAATAAACGAGTTAGAAAAATATTTGATAGTGGCACGATGTGCGGAAATGTGGTCCCCCATGCTTGGAGTCCCCCGAATTTTCCCCATAGCGAAATAACAGCGAAAGTGCTCCGATCGGTTCTCGCTCCTTACAAAAACTATCTGGCAACACGGCGTCTTGCAGCTCGTTCTCGTCCGTCCGTTGCCGGGCGGCGAGGTTCAATTTGGTAGCGAACCTTTACGGTCTCGCAGATGTCAGCACGAAACTTAATTTATCGGGCATCTTGTTGGCCGTAGATTCCACCGGGTGGCTGTAGTAAGTACCAGTTCGCTTCCCTTTGTCATCACCAACGGACTGCCAGGCAAACACGCGCACTCGCGACTTGCCGTACACATGAATGACAGCGACGCCATTCCGATCGGTGTCTTTGATGCCGTTGGCATTTTCTAGAGCCCCGTATGTCTTAGTGTTGTCGTACAGGACGCAGACATGGGCGTCCGGTGCCGCGTTTCCATTCGGCCATGTAACCCGCACCCGAACGGTCCGCTCGATGAGGCGAGGGACGGTGAAGTCGATTCCATTGATCTGCTGACCCGCAGCCAGCTCCAGAGCTTGAGCATCTTGAGCACGCAAGGCGGAACGATAATACTGGACGTCATAAGGCCATTCGTCGTAGGGACCATAGGGATTGACCATCACGAAGTACCGGCCTGGTGGGGTTTTCTTCACTTGGTAAAAGCCATCGGGGTTGGTTTGCAAGAAAAAATTTACGTTGCCGGGCAGACTGCTTCCGTCCGTGCTCACCAGCATCACCCAGATATGGGCAGGCTTTCCCGAATCATCCTTGACGTGGCCCTCGATGAGGCCATTCCAGAACAGGTCAAAGTTATGTTCCACCAGTCCTCCGCTGTTTAGGTGCACCCTTGCCCGTGACCCTTCACCGTCGAAGAAACCTGCCACCTGGTTTTGCGGGATAGCTAACTGCAACGTGTAGTCACCGGGTGGCAGGCCGTCCAACTGATAGATGCCGGTCTCATCCGTCGAAATCGTTTTTGTGCCATTTGTTCCTGTCACATCGATTCTCGCGCCTGCGAGAAAACTACGCGGGGCCGGTGGAGCAAGTCCTCCTCGAAAAACTTCGGGTGGGCGTACATAACCGATGAGTCGCGTACCGCCTGCGGGCGGAGCTTCACGCAGAACGCGCAGGTCAATGATGGCATCTTGGACGGGCCGGGACCGACTGCAACTAATTCCTGCTCCGACGATCGGAAGTGCCCATGTCAGGAGTCCATTCTCGTGGGAGCCGTCGATGAAATAGGTTTCCCCTTTCCAGTAAATGAAATTCGTGAGAAGCACGACATGTGGTGCCCATGAAGGCAGTCCCCAAAACCTTTCTTGAACCACACCGATGGCCCAATCTCCCACGCGCGGATCATGAAATCCAGGGAGATTCATTCCGGAATCATGCGTCAGAGCGTAAAAGGAGCGGCCCACGAAGATGATACGGGCCGTAAATGCGACGTGCCTTGCAGACAGTGCGTGAGTAAATGGCGGTTTTCCTCCGCAGTCTCCGCTGAAGAGCGATGAAGTCAGCGCGGAGAGGCCTAGCGTGACCGCAACATCGAGGCATAAAACAACCAGGCACGTAACGACAAGTGCCGCAATTCGTTTGGCCATGGTGCGTGGACGAGGCCGAAGCAACGTGGGCCAAGCAAGCTTATGCGTTCCCAGCCAAAACAATCCGAACAGCAGGAACGGAGCTGAGTAAACCGCAAGGTGAGGCACTAACACAGGAGTCCAACGAGAGCGCAGGAATACAAGCACCGCAATCGCTGCAGTGATTGCAAAAACATAGGCAGCGCGTTTTTTGTTGCGGAGCGTAAACAGCGGGGCCACAAACGGTGCGAAAAAGAGGGCCGTCAAACCTGTGCCCGTCAAAGGGAGAGGCGTCTCAAACCAGCCGCCGCCATCCGCGTGCCACACCAGAAAGCCCGATTCAGGATATGCCAGGCAGAAAGCGGTAATAGGCAGGAGGGCCAAAAAAACGATTCCAGCGCGCCTAGGGTTGCGCGGCGCCAGGATGGAACCAATCAGAAAGCCCAGTCCGAACAGGCCGACACCCGCAAAGGTCAACCAACGCAGGAACCAGCCAGGGTCGTGGTCGCCGAAAGGAAGCCACCATGTCCCAAATCTCGCCAACGCGAGAAGTCCGAATAAAAAACCGAGCGACGCTACGAGCCAACTCAACACGGTTTTTGGTATTGACCGCATGTCCGCCTAACAGGCCCTGAGCGCCTGGCAACTACGCGATTTTCCCGACGCTACTATTGTAGACACCGATGCGCCCTGCCGAGTTCCTGAACTATGGCGAATGTAGTCTATGGGCTAGTGGCAGGTGTCTTGACACTTCCCCTAATATAATCTAATATTTAGATGTTAATGGAGGAGTCATGCAGAAGCAAAGGTTGAAGCTAAAGCAGGCAAGCGCTGTCCTGCAGATTGAACCGAAGGAACTGCAAAACCTCGTCCAATTCGGCGTTGTGAAGCCCAAGCGGTTTGAGGGAACGTATTTCTTCGACGCGAACACTCTTATGGTAGCCAAGGTGGCGTTCTGTCTGAAGGAGTCGTTGGGTACGCGCACGAGTGTTTTGTCCAAGCTGATGGACGTATTTCTCGCATCGGAAAAGGAGTTCAAGGCAGACAATCCGAAGTATATCGTTTTTAAATGCCGCCTTTCAGCCGAGGAGGACCCCATAAAGGTCGGCGTGCCGTTCCGCGCACTCGGAGAACAGCTCCAAGAGCAAATGATACGGGCTGACTTGTACCGGGATCTGCCTCGCGGCCGCAAACGCCGGGGCTGGAAGAAGGAGTTTCTGGAGTCGCTGACCGAGGCGGCTAAAGAGATCGGCGAAGTCTCAGACGAGGAAATCTTGCAGACAGTTCGAGCTTACCGTAAGGAAAGACGAGCGCCGGAGATTACCGTTGCCGCGGAAAGCTAAGAAGCAAAAGTCTCGCGGCGTCGTTGACACTAACGTGCTCGTGGCGGGCATTTCGGGTTTCAGAAAGCCATACGTCCGGGGCAAAAACACCAGCGCCGATGTGTTGTACAAATGGGCCGAGAAGGGCAATTTTGTCTGGCTTGTGACGGAAGACATTCTGGATGAGTACAAGGAGGTCTTGAAGCGGCTTAGAGTGCGATCAACTCTAATCGGCGCTGTCATCAATCTTATCCGCGAGCGAGCCGAACCGGTGAACGTTCACGCCTCCTTTGAATTCTCCCCCGATCCCAAGGACGATCCGTTCTGTCTCTGTAGCGAAGAAGGGAATGCAGATTTCATTGTCACCCTAAATCCCAAGGACTTTCCGCAAGAACGGCTCAGGGCAAAGGTCATTTCACCCGAAGCCATGGCGTAGCAAGCGTCGCTGCCGCTCCCTGATGAACGCATCGGAGCGATTCAGAACTGGACGATTAAGACGACAAATTGAGAGACGTTGCGAAGCTCGGGCCGGCCCGAGTGCGTGATCACCAATTTGCAGTTCTGAAGATTGAGTAGACGAAAAATGCACAGGGTCCCCCGAATTTCCCCCATACTTGCTAGATGGCGCGCGCTTAACTTGCCTTCGTTTCAATGGTTTCTGAATAGCACTCCTGCCTCCGCGTGTTTCTGAAAATTTGTCATGTGAGGAACTCTTTGGAATTAAACGACTTGTGAATCGAGACCTCCTGCCTGCGGGAATTCCACAGGTCAGTTTTAGGCGAAGTTAGCTTTCGATAAACCGCAGAAAACACGCGAGATATTTTGGTCGGGGCGCCCGGATTTGAACCGGGGGCCTCCTGCGCCCAAGGCAGGCGCGCTACCAGGCTGCGCTACGCCCCGACATAACTAAGTTTTTTTATTCTAGCTTACTTTGCGAGCTTGTGGCTACCGCCTCTCGTCTAGGTCGTGCCGCAAGTGAGTCAAATTCTTGAAGTTCCCTCGCGCCGTGACCGGCCTGAGCGATGACCAGCGCGAGGCATGAACCGCATTTCCGTTTAATTTGAATTTGCCGCTTGGTTTCCAAGTATTCACGCGCAAAAGTCCTCCGCTCTTGGTCTATTCGACACCTGCCTGCAAACCCAGCTTTGACCCTGCTAACGGCTGATATAGGATTAGATTTCCTTCCAAAAACCGGCACGCGGCTACAGGCTGCCCTCTTTCAGCCCTCACAGTCGTGTTCCGGAGTAGCACTTTCTAACCTGGTGTGAGATGACGACGAAGTCTCTGTTGAGTCGCAAGATGCAACTCGCGTTCGCGTCCGCCATTTTGACCTTACTCGCGGTGGGTGCCATCTCTTATCGCGGCATGGTCTTGTCCAGTGAAAGCGACCGATCGGTGCGGCACACCCACGAAGTTCTAGAGAATCTGCAGGATTTACTCATTTCCATGCAGAGTGTCGAATCGGGCTATCGCGGATTTGCGCTCACCGGCAGTGAAAAATATTTCCAATCATTCCATGCGGACATTTTGCGTTGGCAGCGGGACCTTACAACCCTTCGGAACCTTATCGCAGATAACCCCGCTCAGCAGCGCCAGTTTCCGGCGCTCGAACGGTTGGCCAATCAGAAGTTCGAGTTCGGCGAGAAAGTCATTAGCCTGCGCCGGACAAAGGGTTTGGAAGCGGCAGCGGACTCCATTCTAAGGGGACAGGGCCAGCGGATCATGGATGAGTTTCAGGGGGTAGTTCGCGGGTTGCAGAACGAAGAACTGCGCCTGCTGGTGCTACGCAACGCGGACGCCCAGCAGCGCTTAGGTCAGACCAAAATCGTTCTCATCCTGGGAACCGTTCTGTTCTTGTTGATCGCTGCTGCCGCAGGTTGGAGCGTCCAGCGCGACACTTCCGGACGCGGGCTTACCGAGGAGGCGCTTCGGGACAGTGAAGAAAGATATCGGATGCTCCTGGACGGCGTCCAGGACTACGCGATCTATATGTTGGACCCGCAGGGCCAGGTTGTCAGTTGGAATGCCGGTGCCGAACGAATCAAAGGTTATACAGCCGAACAGATTATCGGTCACAACTTTTCCTGCTTCTTTCCTCCCGAAGATATCGAGCGGGGCAGGCCGGTGGAAGTACTCCGGATGACTGCCGCAAGCGGCCGGCACGAAGAAGAAGGCATGCGCGTGCGGAAAGACGGCTCACGATTCTTGGCGCGAGTCACCCTCACAACGCTGCGCGACGCGAGCGGAAATCTGCGGGGCTTTTCTGAGATCAGCCGCGATCTCAGCGAGAGCAAGGAGTCGGGGGCGAAGTACCGCGGGCTGCTGGAGGCGGCGCCGGACGCGATGGTGGTGGTGAACCAGGGTGGAGAGATCGTCCTGCTGAATGTTCAGGCGGAGAAACAGTTCGGATACCGCCGCGATGAACTCGTAGGGCAGAAGGTGAAGAACATCATTCCGGAGGGCTTCGCGGAACGGCTGATCGCCGACGGTACGCGAACCGCGGCTGACGCGCTGGCGCAACAGATCGGTACGGGGATTGAGCTCAACGGGCGGCGGAAGAATGGAAGTGAGTTTCCAATCGAGATCATGCTGAGCCCGCTGGAAAGCGCCGAGGGAATCCTGGTGACCGCCGCGATTCGCGACATCAGCGTGCGCAAGGATGCGGAAAAGCATCTGGCGCAAATGGAGAGCAGGTACCGCGGGCTGCTGGAGGCGGCGCCGGACGCGATGGTGGTGGTGAACCAGACCGGAGAGATCGTCTTGCTGAATGTTCAGGCGGAGAAACAGTTCGGATACCGCCGCGATGAGCTCGTAGGGCAGAAGGTGAAGAACATCATTCCGGAGGGCTTCGCGGAACGGCTGATCGCCGACGCTCTTCGATCCGCGGAAGACGCGCTGGCGCAACAGATCGGTACGGGGATTGAGCTCACCGGTCGGCGGAAGAATGGAAGCGATTTTCCAATCGAGATCATGTTGAGCCCGCTGGAAAGCACCGAAGGAATCCTGGTGACGGCGGCGATCCGTAACATCACCAGGCGCAAAGAAGACGAAGCGCATCTTCTGCAAAAGGTGGAGGAATTAAACCGCTCCAACGAGGAATCGGGGCAATTTGCCTACATTGCTTCTCACGATTTGCAGGAGCCGCTGCGGATGGTGGCCAGTTACACGCAGCTTCTATCCAGAAGGTACAAGGGAAAGCTGGACTCCGACGCCGATGAGTTTATTTCTTTCGCAGTGGATGGGGCTAGCCGCATGCAGCGATTGATCCAAGACCTGCTGGCCTATTCGCGCGTTGGGACAAAAGGAATGGATCTGCTCGATACCTCCAGTGAAGCAGCATTGCAGCAGGCGCTTATAAACCTACGTGGCGCCATCGAAGAAAGCGGTGCACTGGTGACGCACGATCTCCTGCCCACCGTCCCGGCGGACGAGATGCAACTGATTCAGTTATTTCAGAACCTTGTCGGCAATGCCATCAAGTACCAAAACCCCGGAATCCCCCGGGTACACATCTCCGCCGCCAGGAATGGAGGGAAGAAATGGATATTTTCAGTGCAAGACAACGGACTGGGAATTGACCCACAGTACTTCGAAAAGATTTTTGGCGTGTTCCAGCGGCTGCACAAACGTGAAGAGTTCGCCGGCACCGGCATAGGATTGGCCATCTGCAAGAAGATTGTCGAGGGGCACGGCGGCAGCATCTCGGTCGAGTCACAACTTGGGCGGGGTTCCACCTTTCGGTTTGCCTTGGCAGGAAGCGAGAGGAAATCATGAAGGCCACCAGAGGTGAAGGTATGTTCAAAGAGGTTCTCTTAGTCGAAGACAGCCCCGGTGATGTCCGGTTGACGCAGGAAGCCTTCCGCGATGCCAATAGTTCTATCCATTTGCATGTGGCTTCCGACGGAGTGGAGGCTATGGCCTTTCTGAGGCACGAGGGGGTACACGCCCATGCCCCTCGCCCGGATCTTATTTTGCTGGATCTAAACCTCCCCAAAATGGATGGCCGCGAGGTTCTGGCTAACATCAAGAAGGATGACGGCCTGAAAACGATCCCTACAATTATCCTGACGACTTCGGAGGCGGAAGCGGACATTTTGAAAAGCTATCAACTCCAGGCGAACTGCTACCTCAACAAGCCCGCGCAGTTGGACGCGTTCGAGAGCCTGGTGAAGAGCATCAATGATTTCTGGCTGACAAAGGTCAAGTTGCCGCACCAGAGGCAAAGCGGATGACCAAGAAATCGATCAAAATACTTCTCCTGGTGGAAGATAACCCCTTGGACGCCCGATTGCTCCGCGAGATGTTCACCGAGCAGGGCTCGCACGACACCGATTTCGCGCACGTGGAGTCCATGGGTGAGGCCGAGAAGCTCCTTTCGGAGCGCACGTTTGACATTATCTTGGTCGATCTGGGCTTGCCCGATACACAAGGACTGGGAGCGGTTCGGCGGGCCCACGCAGCCGCGCCCCACCTCCCCCTGGTGGTGCTCACGGGCTTGGACGACGAGACGCTAGCTGCACAAGCCTTGCAAGAAGGCGCTCAAGACTATCTCATCAAAGGCCAAATCGATGCGCGCAGTCTTAAGCGAGCTCTTCGCTATGCCATTGAACGCAAGTTCATGGAAGAGGCGTTGTTCGCGGAAAAGGAACGCGCCCAAGTCACGCTCAACTGCATCGGCGACGCCGTTGTTTGCACGGACATTTCAGGAAACCTCACCTTCCTCAATCTCGTCGCGGAAAAAATGACGGGCTGGCCTCGGCAAGAAGCGGCAGGCCGGCCCATGGGCGAAGTTTTCCGAATCCTGGACGCTAAGAGTCGCCAAACCATACCGAATCCGATGGAGATGGCCGTTGGGCAAAACCGAACCATGCACCTGCCTGCGAACTGTATCCTCATCCACCGTGACGGATTTGAAATTCCGATCGAAGACTCCGTCTCTCCCATTCACGACCGTGAAGGGCACGCTACCGGAGCGGTAATTGTTTTCCGCGACGTCAGCGCGGCTAGGGCGATGGCGCTGCAAATGACCCACTCGGCCCAGCACGACTTTCTGACCGGTTTGCCCAATCGAATGCTGTTCAACGACCGCGTTAGCCAGGCGGTCGTCTTAGCGCCACGTCACATGAAAAATGTCGCGGTGCTGTTTTTGGATTTGGATGGCTTCAAACACATCAACGATTCCCTGGGACATCCCATCGGCGACAAACTTCTTCAATCCATCGCCAAACGCCTGGTGGATTGCGTGCGCGATTCGGACACGGTAAGCCGCCAGGGAGGCGATGAATTCGTCGTGCTGCTTTCAGAAGTGGAACAATCGGAAGATGCTTCCATTACGGCGAGTAGAATGCTGCGCGCGGTGGCGGGGGCTCATTCCATCGACCAACACGATCTTCACGTCACCGCAAGCATTGGCGTAAGCGTTTATCCCGACGACGGTCTGGACGCGGAGACGCTCATCAAGAACGCGGACACCGCGATGTACCAGGCAAAGGAAAATGGGCGTCAGAGCTATCAGTTTTTTAAGCCGGCCATGAACGTTCGAGCCGTGGAGCGGCAATCCATCGAGGAGAGTCTGCGGCGTGCTCTGGAGCGGCACGAATTCGCGCTGCACTACCAGCCGAAGATCAATCTGAAGACAGGAGAGATAACCGGCGCGGAAGCATTGATACG
>Ga0210400_10003571_pt1 | contig 13750 bp, 7 predicted proteins | sample IncBWH26MmetaG_FD_155456 | JGI IMG/M metagenome (GOLD analysis project Ga0210400, IMG submission 155456) | Forest soil microbial communities from Barre Woods Harvard Forest LTER site, Petersham, Massachusetts, United States - Inc-BW-H-26-M | ecosystem: Environmental > Terrestrial > Soil >...
CTCCCGGATATCAAATCCGCCAAGGTTGAACTGGCCCGGAGTAAGGCGCTGCAAAATGAAATCTGGAAGGACGCGATCGTCGCCTGCCGCGACTCCGGCTCGTCACCGGCCACGATGTTGCTGTTACCGGCGTTGAACCAGATGATTGACGTCACCACTACCCGGACGGTGGCGGCCCGGACGCACGCGCCGCTGGTCATCTATGCGATGCTGGGGCTGCTGGTGCTGGCCGGCTCGCTCCTGGCGGGGCACGGCCTGGCCACCAGCAAAACCCGCGATTGGTTTCACGCTTCCGCCTTCGCGTTGATCCTGGCCCTTGCGATCTATGTCATCCTCGATTTCGAATTCCCCCGCCTGGGACTCATCCGGCTCGATGCCTACGATCAAGTGATGGTGGACGTCCGCGAAGACATGAACCCGAGGGAACCGGCAAGGTGAGCTTCTTCACCGAATTAGAGCACGAGACAATTGGCCGAACCAGTCGTAAAACGCAGCACAGCTCCTGCCTTTAGGTTTGGCAGGACCTTCTTGGGGCCGGATTTCCGCGGTGCGTAAGGTGCTCGGCAGGGAACCATTTCATCATTTCATCTCACCCTTACCTGTCAAAACTGACAGTTACTCGCGTGTGTCAGCCTTGGTTAAATAGAGTCGAATCAAAAACAAATCCGTAGAGACAACGATGAAATCAGCCCTTGCACGAGCCTTTTGGCCGCATCCTGTTTGCACGCTCACCCCAATGATCACTCATGCGCAAAGCGATTCGCCCGCTAACAGTACGCTGACCATGGCGCCCCCGAAGCCGTCACGGGCGGAGGCGCAGGCGACGACGAGAAGGCGCAGGAAGACCGGAGCGAAATATTACGCCGACAAACCCAGCGGCGGTCCGGACTGGGGAATCCGGCTTCACCGTCGCGTTACTTTTCCACAAATGAGCCAAAAGGCGCGAACCGAAAGGCTGCACTTAAGCAATTAAAAAACACCATGAAGCAAGACAATGCTGACGCTATGAAAACAAAACTGGCTCTAATCCTCTTCAGCCTCGCGGCGGCCCTTGCCCCGCAGGCTCTGGCCCAGAACTCCGACGTGAAACTCGACCGGACAGTGCTGCCCATTCCGGAACCGAACTACCCGCACAGCACGGTGCTCGACGCCCGTGACGCCAAGCCACCGCCGCGTTTCGAGATCAAAGCGCCAGCGGCGGCGCCGAACGTGCTGATCGTGCTTGTAGATGACATAGGCTTCGGCATGCCCAGCGCCTTCGGCGGGCCGGTGCACATGCCTGTGACCGACCGGCTTGCCAGCCAGGGATTGCGCTACAACCAGTTCCATACCGCGGCACTGTGCTCTCCGACGCGCTCGGCCCTGCTCTCCGGACGCAACCACCACATGAATAACCTGGGCGGCATCACGGAGATCGCCACCGCCTTCCCGGGCAACACGGGGCAGCGGCCCGACAACGTCGCGCCGCTGGCGGAGATGCTGCGCTTGAACGGCTACAGCACCGCGTTCTTCGGCAAGAACCACGAGACGGCGGCGTGGGAGGTCAGCCCCTCCGGGCCGACCAGCCGCTGGCCGACGCGCTCGGGCTTTGACAAATTCTACGGCTTTATCGGCGGCGAAACCGACCAGTGGGCGCCCAGTCTCTACGAAGGCCTGACCCGGGTCGAGCCACCCCATTACCCGGGCTACAACTTCATGACCGACATGACCGAGCAGGCCATCGCCTGGATGAAATTCCAGAAGGCGCTCACACCGGACAAGCCGTTCTTTATCTATTTCGCGCCAGGGGCGGTCCACGCGCCGCATCATGTGCCCAAGGAATGGATCGACAAGAACAAGAGCCGCTTCGACGGAGGCTGGGATAAGATGCGAGAAGAGACGCTGGCGCGCCAGCTCTCCATGGGCGTGGTGCCAGCGGGCACAAAACTGGCCGCCAAACCCAAAGAGATTAAAGACTGGGACAAATTAACTGCGGACGAGCAGAAGCTCTTTGCCCGCCAGATGGAAGTGTATGCAGCTTTTTGCGAATATTGCGACCACGAGATTGGCCGACTGTTCGATGCCATCGGCGAGGTGGGCCAGCTCGACAACACGCTGATCTTCTACATCCTCGGCGATAACGGGACGAGCGCCGAGGGCGGCATGAACGGCATGTTCAACGAAATGACCATCTTCAATGGCGTTCAGGAGACGGTGCAGGACATGCTCAAACATTACGACGCGTGGGGCGATCCCTCGACCTTTCCGCACATGGCCGCGGGCTGGGCCGTCGCGGGCGATACACCTTTCATGTGGACCAAACAGGTTGCCGGTAGCTACGGTGGCACCCGCAATGGCATGATCGTCTCGTGGCCCAGGCGCATCAAAGCCGTCAACGAAATTCGTTCGCAGTGGCACCATGTCATTGACGTTGCACCCACCGTGCTCGAAGCCGCCAACCTGCCCGAACCCAAAAGCGTCAACGGCACCGTGCAGGAACCGATCGAAGGGGTGAGCATGGTTTACAGTTTCGACCATCCGGACGCGAAAAGCACCCACAAGACCCAGTATTTCGAGATCACGGGCAATCGCGGCATCTACCACGACGGCTGGTTTGCCGGCACCATCCACCGGGCGCCGTGGGAATCAACGCCCCGGTGCAAGCTGCTTGATGACAAGTGGGAACTCTACGACACGAGCCAGGATTTCAGCCTGGCGAATGATTTGGCCGGCGCCAACCCGTCGAAGCTCAAAGAAATGCAGGGCCTCTTTATTAAGGAGGCGATCAAGTACCGCGTGTTGCCCATTGATGACCGAAGTTTCGAACGCTTCAACCCGGCTCTCGTAGGCCGGCCTGACCTGATGGGGGACCGCACGTCGCTCACGCTCTCCGAGGGCATGGTGGGCATGAGCGAAAACGTCTTCATCAACATCAAGAACCGGTCGCACTCGATCACCGCGGACGTGGAGATCCCGGAAGGTGGCGCGAATGGCGTGATTCTCGCCCAAGGGGGACGATTCGGTGGCTGGAGCTTGTATCTCAAAGACGGCAAGCCTGCGTATTGCTACAACTTTCTCGGGCTGCATGAATCCAAGGTTTCAGCCCCGCAGGCACTGGCGGCGGGCAAGACGACCATCCTGCTGAACTTCGATTATGACGGCGGGGGAATCGGCAAGGGCGGCACGGCCACGCTCCTGGTCAACGGCGAGAAAGTCGCCAGCGGCCGGATCGAACGCACGCAGCCAATGTTGTTCTCGACAGACGAAACAGCCGGAGTGGGGGTGGATGACGCCACGCCGGTTACGTCGGACTACAAGGAACGCGACAACGCCTTCACGGGCAAGATTCTCAAGGTCACCGTCGATGTGAAGCCCGTCGGAGCCGCGGTCAAGGCGGAGGAGGACTCGGAAGGCGCGAAGGAAGCACTGGCGAAAGCCTTGTCCGAATAAGAGCGGCTAGCCAGGGGTTGGGGCGGACTGGTCGGCCGAAACAGCTTGAGTCCGGAATGAATTACAAAAATCAAACACTGCGTGAAAAACACAATGTATGAACCCAGATCAAAATGTCCCTCTGAAGTGAGAATATCCCCTGTTTTACTCGTTGCGCTAATCGCCATGGTTACAACTTTCAGCATCAACGCCCAAACCGAGGCCGACGCTGACACCGCCGCGGCCGACGAGAAGGCCCAGGAGGCGGATTTGGTCAAGAAAACGCTGAACCCAGTCGCCAGCCTGGTCAGCGTTCCGATCCAAAACAACTGGGACTTTAACATCGGACCAGCCGATGCCATGAGGTACACAGCCAACGTTCAGCCGGTCATACCTTTTACTTTGAACGAGAACTGGAACTTGATCAGCCGTACAATTCTGCCCTTCATTTACCAGGAGTCCCGCTTTGCGGGTGACGGCTCACATTCCGGGTTGGGCGACATCGTCCAGAGCTTGTTCCTTTCACCCAAAACCTCCTTGGGTGGTTGGATCCTGGGCGGCGGTCCGGCCCTGCTGTTTCCGACCGCGACCGACAGCGCGCTCGGCGCGGGGAAATGGGGAGCAGGACCAACTGCCGTTGTGCTCCGCCAGGATAACGGCTTTACCTATGGCGTGCTCGCTAACCATATCTGGTCCTACGCCGGTTGGGGAAATCGAGAGGTGAGCGCGAGCTTTATCCAGCCATTCTTAGCTTACAGCACCAAGACTTTTACCACCTTTGGCGTAAACACCGAGTCCACCTATGACTGGCAAGCTCGGCAGTGGTCGGTGCCGCTCAACTTTTCGATTACCCAGCTTCTCAAGGTGCGCAATCAACCGATTTCACTGCAACTGGGCTATCGCTACTACCCGGAAGGTCCGCGCGGCGGTCCGGATTGGGGCTTGCGCTTTGCGGTGACGCTTTTATTCCCGAAGAAAAATTAGAACAAACAAACTATGATAAGAAAAATGCTAATCAAATACGGCCTGACGGTACTGGCCGCTGCCTTCCCCCTGATAGGCGGGGATGTTGCCGCGCAAGCGGCGGACAAGAAACCCAACATCGTCGTCATTATGTCGGATGATGTGGGCATCTGGAACATCAGTGCCTATCACCGCGGGATGATGGGCGGCAGCACGCCCAACATTGACCGCATTGCCAGGGAAGGCGTGCTGTTCACCGACTACTACGCGCAGCAGTCCTGCACGGCAGGACGCGCGGCCTTTATCCTCGGCCAGCATCCTTTTCGGACGGGGTTGATGAAGGTCGGTTTGCCGGGGGCCAAGCAGGGAATTCAGGACAAGGACCCAACCATCGCCGAACTGCTCAAACCGTATGGTTATGCCACCGCGCAGATCGGCAAGAACCATCTGGGCGACCGTAATGAATACCTGCCCACCCTCCACGGCTTTGACGAGTTTTACGGCAACCTTTACCACCTGAATTCCGAGGAGGAGCCGGAGGATCCCGAGTATCCGAAGGACCCTGCGTTCCTGGCGAGATTCGGCCCGCGCGGGGTGCTCGACTGCAAAGCCACCGACATTGATGATCCGACGGAAATGCCGCGCTTCGGCAAGATCGGCAAGCAGACCATCAAAGACACTGGCCCGCTAACGAAGAAGCGGATGGAAACCGTCGAAGACGAACTGCTCGCGCACTCGTTGGACTTCATTGATCGCTCGGTCAAAGCGAACAAACCGTTTTTCCTCTGGCACAACGGCACCCGCATGCACGTTTGGACGCGCCTCTCGCCGAAGTGGGCTGGCAAATCTGGCTTCGGACTCTTTGCGGATGGTATGATGGAACTCGACTACGACGTCGGCGAGCTGCTCAAGAAGCTCGACGACCTCGGCATCGCCGACAATACCATCGTGGTCTTCACCACCGACAACGGGGCGGAAATCTTCAGTTGGCCGGACGGCGGCATGCAACCCTTCAGGGGGGGTAAGGGCGAGACTGTTGAAGGCGGCTTTCGCGTGCCCTGCGTCGCCCGCTGGCCCGGTGTGATCAAGCCCGGCACTATCGTCAACGACATCATGTCCCACGAGGACTGGATGCCGACCTTCCTGGCGGCTGCAGGCGATCCGAATGTAAAAGAGAAGCTGCTGACCGGAATGAAGGCGGGCGACAAGACGTTCAAGAACCACCTCGACGGCTACAACTTCATGCCCTTTTTCAGGGGCGAAGTGGCAGGAGGTCCTCGTCACGAGATCTTCTATTTTGATGACAATTCCAACCTGAACGCGCTCCGTTACAACGCCTGGAAAATCAACTTCTCGTGGATTGAAGGAAACCTTTTCTCCGGGAAGCGCACGACCGCCAACCTTCCGCTGGTTGTCAATTTGAGGGAGGACCCGTTCGAGAGAGCGCCGTTCGAGTCGGACATGTATCGCGCCTGGCAGGCGGAGAAGCTCTGGACCCTCGTTCCTGCGCAGGCCATTGTGGCGCAGTTCATCCAGACATTCAAGGAATTCCCGCCCAGCCAGAAAAGCGGCACCTTCACCCTGGACCAGGTGATGGATGCGCTCCAGTCCGGCGCAAGCGCCCTTGGCCACTGACGCCGCGCTATATGAAACGCTGACTCAACTCACCGGGTCGTACCCGTTGCAATCGGGTGCGGTCCACGCAAGATGAAGGCCCCGATTCAACAGGGTACGAAGACGAGCAACAAAACCACGTGCAAATCTGAGAGCCGGCCAAACACCAAAACAGATGAACCGAATTCAACAGGAGCAAGCAGAGAGAACGGAGAAGAAATCGATGAGCACGCGGAAAAACCTACCCCAGCGCGGAAGGCAGCAAGTCACGTTCCATGGGACCAAGCGCTTCCCCTGGGTTGTGGCGGGCGTAGCGGTCATGGCGGGGCTGGTCGCCTTCATGTTGTTGTGCTCACCGTCCACTGGTCCCGCTTCAACAGCCAGCACGAATGAAAAAGACGCAGCGACAACCAAGTCAGCATTCGCTCCTACCATTCCGGACAAAACTCCCGCGCCCGGCCCAGCGCCCCAAGGGATGGTTTGGATTCCGGGCGGTGAGTTCTCGATGGGGAGCGACGAGGCCGGGGAGTCGCTGTGTGGGCTGCCTGGGGTGACTCGTGACGCACAGCCGATTCATCGCGTTTATGTGGATGGCTTCTGGATGGACAAGACCGATGTGAGGAACGAGCAGTTCGACCAATTCGTCAAAGCCACCGGCTACGTCACGATCGCCGAACGCACGCCGACCAAAGAGGAATTTCCGGGTGCGCCGCCGGAAAACCTGGTGGCCGGTTCCACTGTTTTCACCCCCACGGCCGGCCCGGTCCCCCTGAACGATTATTTCCAATGGTGGCGGTACGAGAAAGGGGCGAATTGGCGGCATCCTGAGGGATCGGCTAGCGATCTCAAAGGCCGGGAGAAATATCCGGTGGTACACATCGCCTACCCCGACGCCGAGGCCTACGCCAAGTGGGCTGGCAAACGGCTGCCCACTGAGGCCGAATGGGAATTCGCAGCCCGCGGCGGGCTCTCGGGCAAACTCTACGCCTGGGGCGACCAGCTCAAACCCGGCGGCAAATGGATGGCGAACATTTACGAAGGACAATTCCCAGTGAAAGACACGGGTGACGACGGTTTCGCCGGCCTCGCTCCCGTCGCGCAATTCCCAGCGAACGGTTACGGGCTTTACGACATGGCCGGAAACGTTTGGCAGTGGTGCAGCGATTGGTATCGGGCCGACTACTTCGCGACACTGGCCGCGCAGGGCGGGGTGGCGCGCAACCCCCAAGGCCCGGAAACGCCTTACGACCCCGCCGAGCCAACGGAGAAAAAACGGGTCCATCGTGGAGGTTCCTTTCTCTGCACATACCAGTATTGCACGCGCTACATGGTCGGCACGCGCGGCAAGGGCGAGGTCACCACCGGCAGCAATCACTTGGGATTCAGGTGTGTGAAAACGGGTGAAGCCGTCAAGTGAAGAAGAATGAGCCACTGACCACTGGCACTTCGCCATTTGGGGTTCGGCGCAGCTCGGCTATCGCTGGCTGGCCACGGACTACCATACCGGCGGCGGCAGGAGCCAGTTCGTCTACGACGTGCTCCTCCAAGGCCCGGAAATTGATCTCACGATCCGCAAGCAATTCGATAAAAAAATGAAACCAAACCGAGAGTGGCATGATCGGACGCCCGCCCTCACCCTTGGTTCGCCGAAAATTGCCTGCGAAGTCGGCTGTTCAAGTTTTGAAAACTAGTCTTATGAAAACCACCCACAAGCAAAACCTGCGCGCAGTCCTGTGCGCATTCGGTCTGTTCGCCCTGTGCGTCGCGCATGCGGCGGACGACGCGGTCCCGCCGCCGTCGGCGGCGCCAAAATTCAGCGCAGCGGAACTCGAGAAGCTGGCGGCACCCATTGCACTGCATCCCGACCCGTTGATCGCCATCCTCCTGCCGGCATCTGTTTACCCGCTGGAAATTGTGCAAGCGGCACGGTTCATCAGGGACACTAACAACATCCCGCAGGTGGACGACCAACCGTGGGACGAGAACGTTAAGGCATTGGCGAGGTTCCCGGAACTGATCCAGAAGATGAACGATGACCTCACGTGGACGATGAATTTAGGCCAGGCATTTCTAGATCAGCAAAAGGAATTGATGGACACCATCCAGGCGTTGCGCGCCAAGGCGAATTCCGCCGGCGTGCTCCAAACCACTCCTCAGCAAATCATCGTCGTCACCAACACCGTGATTGAAAGGACTGTTGAGCAGCAGATCGTTTACGTCACCAACACGATCGTGCAGATCCAACCCGCTAATCCGCAGGTCATCTATGTCCCAATCTACCCACCGACTATCTATTATTACTACCCGCCGCCGGTTTACGTGGGACCCCCGCCCGTGGTCACGTTCGCGGCGGGCATTACCGTCGGGTTGATCATCGCCAACAACTGCAACTGGCATAGCGGTGGGATTTACGTGAGCCATCGCGGTGTGGCCGTGTGGGGCGGCGGCAGTTATCACGGGCACGGAAACGTGAAAATCAACGGCGATGTGAATATCAACCGGGGGAATAATAATGTGAATATCAACACCGGGAATAAGAACATCAACACCGGCAATATCAACTCTGGGAACCGGCCCACGCAGTACGGCGGCAACCCTTCCACCACCTCCGCTGCGCCACAAAAATGGCAGCCGGATCAAAGCCGCATGGCCTCCGCAGGCGCGTCAGGGTCGAGGCCCAGCACACAGACGGCACAGGCGCGTGGCTGGAGTTCGGGCACGGCGCAACCCACGCCGGCAAACAGAGGAACGACAGCCGCCGCCCGGCCGTCACCCAGCACCGGTGCGGCGAGCGCGCAACCGCGGCCCTCGCCCAGCACGGGTGCCGCGAGCGCTCAGCCGCGGCCAACGCCGAGCCAGTCCTACAATCGGCCGGCGACCAGCACCGGCACCGCGAACGCGCAGTCGCGCCCCTCGCCCAGCCAGTCTTACAATCAGCCGTCGCCCGGTTCGTCTTACTCGCGGCCGGCACCGAACGCTTCGCAACAAAGCGCCTTTAGTGGGGTGAGAAATAGCGCCAGCACGCAACAAGCCAGCAGCCGTGGCTCCGCCAGCCGTGGTGGCGGAGGCGGGGGCCGTTCCGCCGGCGGACGCGGGCAGTAACCTTCAACTACTGACTCCACCGAAATATTTATTATATGAAACACATTGTTCCAAACTCGATTTCCACGGCCCGTTGCGTGGTCGCGTTCGCGCTGGTTTTGTTTGCTGCGGCGCAGCTTTCCGCTGCGGAAACCGGAAAGACCTTTGCCACCCCGGAAGAAGCTGTCGCCGCGCTGGTCAGCGCGGTGAAAACTGAGGACCACTCGGAACTTCGCGCTATCTTCGGCCCGGCGGCGGAGGACCTTGTCAATCCCGACACCGTGCAGGCGGCGAATGAATTTGCGGCGTTCGCCACCGCGCTCGGTGAAACCAACCGACTGGTCCACGAGTCGGATACGCGTCGCGTCCTTGAACTAGGTAATGACGCCTGGGCTTTCCCCGTTCCCATCGTGCAAAGGGACGGACACTGGTTTTTCGACACTGCCGCGGGCACGGAGGAGTTGCTGAATCGCCGCATCGGGGCCAATGAATTATCGACGCTCGCAGTGGTGCGCGCCTACGTGCAGGCGCAACGCGAATACGCCAGCCGCGACCGTGACGGCGGCGAGGTCCTTAAATACGCGCAGAAAATCATCAGCACGCCCGGGGCGAAGGACGGCTTGTTCTGGTCGCCTGATTTCGACGATGAAATCAGTCCGCTCGGTCCGCTCGCCGCCGACGCTGCGGACGAAGGCTACCGTAGCGGACAGCAGAACCCCGGCGACGAACCGCACCCGTTCCACGGATACTTTTTCAAAATCCTCACGCGTCAGGGCAAACACGCTCCCGGCGGCAAGTATGATTACGTGATCAACGGAAACATGATTGGCGGTTTCGCCTTCGTAGCCTGGCCGGCCGAATATGGCAACTCCGGCATCATGACTTTCATCGTCAACCAGCAGGGCCGGGTCTATCAAAAGGACCTGGGAGAAAAGACCGGCAAGCTGGCTCCGGCCATGAAGCAATATGATCCGGATCTGACCTGGCAGTTAAGTCCCGATTGAACAAAACAAGCCTATTAAAACTGAAAAGGAGAAAATGAATGAGAACACATGAACGAAGGACGGCCCGCGAATTCGCCAACGAAACGGGAAAAAGGACTCCAAAAAAGACACAACTTATGACCAGAGCCCTTCCGGTGAGCACAGCCATCTGCCTGGCTCTGATGGCAACGTTTGAATGGCCGGTAGGCGCGCAAGAAGTGCTGCCGTTCCCGCCAAAACCATCGGGAAGCATTGCCGGACGCACCCTGCAGGAATCGGTTTACAGCCCCTTGCCAGAGCCGAAACGTTTGCCGGCCGACGCGCCGAACATCCTGATTGTCCTCATTGACGATGTCGGCCCCGGCCAGTGCGACACGTACGGCGGATTGATTCATACACCGACGCTCACCCGCATCGCCAAGGAAGGCATTTCCTACAATCGCTTTCACACCACTGCGATGTGTTCGCCCACCAGGGCATCGTTGCTGACCGGACGGAATTCCCACCGCGTTGGGAACGGCCAAATCGCGGAACTTGGCAACGACTGGGACGGCTATACCGGCCTCATCCCCAAGAGCAGCGCCACGGTGGCCGAGGTGCTCAAGGACTATGGCTACAGCACGGCGGCCTTTGGGAAATGGCATAACACCCCGGCGGAACAGACGACGAGCGCCGGTCCGTTTGATTACTGGCCGGCCGGTTATGGTTTCGAATATTTCTACGGTTTTCTGGGCGCCGAAGCGTCTCAATTCGAGCCGAACCTCGTGCGCAATACCGCCTATGTCGAGCATCCCCACACTTCCGGTGGCCACGATTACTATCACATGAGCGAAGACCTGGCCGACGACGCCATCGACTGGCTGCGCAAGCACAAGGCCTTCGCCCCGGACAAGCCGTTCTACCTGTATTGGGCCAGTGGCGCCTCTCACGGTCCTCATCACATCATGAAAGAGTGGATGGACAAATATAAAGGTCGGTTCGACGACGGCTGGGACAAATATCGCGAACGCTCCTTCGAGCGAGCCAAGCAGATGGGCTGGATTCCGCAAAACGCCGTGGACAATCCGCGGCCGGCCACGCTGCCCTCGTGGGACAGCATTCCCGATGACGAAAAACCGTTTCAAAGCCGGCTCATGGAAGCATTCGCCGGAATGACCGAACATGTGGACACAGAGATCGGCCGCATGGTTGACGAGATTGACCACCTCGGCTACGGCCAGAACACTCTGATTCTTTATATCTGGGGTGATAACGGCGCGTCGGCGGAAGGGCAGTCCGGCAGCATCAGCGAATTGCTCTGCCAGAATGGGATCCCCAGCACCATCAAACAACATATTCAGGCGCTCAATTCATTGGGCGGCCTGGAGGTGCTCGGTTCACCCAAGACGGACAACATGTATCACGCGGGCTGGGCCTGGGCCGGCAGCGCGCCGTATCAGGGTCTTAAACTGGTGGCTTCGCATTTCGGAGGAACGCGCAATCCCATGGCCATTCGTTGGCCGGCCAAAATCAAGCCCGACGCCACGCCCCGTTCCCAGTTCCTGCACGTGAACGATGTTGTGCCGACCATTTACGATGTGGTGGGCATCACACCGCCGCGCGTGGTCAACGGATTCCCGCAGGATCCCTTTGACGGCGTCAGTTTCAAGAGCACTTTCAATGACGCCAAAGCGCCGGAAGTCAAACACACCCAGTATTTCGAAATCATGGGCAGCCGCGCCATCTATCACGATGGCTGGGTCGCCTGCACTTTTGGCCCGCGCATACCCTGGCTGCTCGGATTGCCGCCTGGCATCAAGGATTGGACACCCGTAAACGACAAATGGGAACTCTACAACGTGGCTGAAGACTGGTCGGAAGCGCACGATCTGGCCGCCCAGATGCCGGACAAGCTGGCCGATTTGAAGGACCTGTTCCTGATCGAGGCCACCAAAAACAACGTGCTGCCCATCGGCGGCGGCCTATGGATACCCGTGTTCCACCCGGAATTGCGGAAGGGCCCCCCCTACACGAAGTGGGATTTCGCAGGCGAGATCACCGGGATGCAGGAGTTCTCCGCGCCGGCCCTGGGCAACCGGCCCAACGTGATCACCCTGGACGCGGACATCCCGGACCATGCTAACGGCGTGCTTTACGCACTCGGCGGTTTTTCCGCCGGCCTCTCCTGCTATGTGAAAGACGGCACGTTGTCCTACGAATACAACCTGTTTGAAATCATGCGGACGCAAATCAAGGCGAAGAATAAGCTGCCGACCGGCGCGGTGAAGATTGAAGTCGAGACGTCCTACGTGGTGCCCAAGCCAGCCGGCCCCCTGAAAATTGTCATGAAAGTCAACGGCCAGGCAATGGACACGGTGACCACGGTCAATGGCCGGGAAGTGACAGACGCCGGAACGTTGAACGGCCTGACAGTCGGTCCGGGCGTGGTGCCAATCAGCGCGCCCTTGGCGTTCACGGCGAACGAAACATTTGATATCGGCCGCGACCAGAGCTCGCCCGTCTCGCTCGATTACTACGATGTCGCGCCGTTCAAGTTCAACGGCAAGGTCGAACGGGCGCGCGTCGAATATACCAAATAGTTTCTCAATCAAACCTAGCAAAGCACATTAATTCGGCGGCTACCGCAACCGCTCCACAATGTCTGCGCCCACGAAAGAATCGGACGTCGAACGCTGATTCGCACAGGATGAAACCTGTTACTTTTGACAGTTACTCGAGTCCGTATTGCAGGACTAGTCTCGCTCCTGATTCTGTTAAACCGCTAATCAAACCTACGACAAATGAAGTCTCGAACACTGCTTATCCTCGCACTTCCTGGCATCCTGTTCCCCTCGCTGTCCCATGCCGAAGAAGCCGGCAGCGGACATTATCTGCCTGGCGCGACCGCTTCTTTTATCGACGTATTGCCGGGCCGTGAAGCCCTGGCCTACATGAACGCCTTTACTTACTACAACGGCTCGGCAGGCGGCGGACGAACACTGGAGTTCGGCGGGAATTTGGCCTTGAACATCAACGGAACAGTTTACGCCGACACTTCCATTCTCCTCTATCAAACCCCCTGGACATTCCTTGGCGGTCGTTATGCCGCTGCGGCCGCCTTCCCCTATATGTGGATGGAGGTTACCGGCGATGTGCAGAGAACCGGTCCGTTCGGAGGCGTACAAAGCGTCCATCAACGCGACAGTGCTAACGGAATCGGTGACGTCCAGATCCTCCCTTTCATGATGGGCTGGACAAATGGCGACCTGAAGTTTGGCACGTCTCTGGGAATCTACACGCCAACCGGTGATTTTGAAAAAGGACGACTAGCCAACATCGGGAAGAACTTCTGGACCGTTGAGCCGGGTGTCAATGCCAGTTGGCTTAGCAGCAAAATCGGCCTGGAGTTAACTGCCTTCGCTGGTTTCGACGTCAGCACGAAGAACGACAAAACCGACTACCAAAGCGGCGACGTTTTCCACCTGGATGGCACGGTCGCTGAGCATCTGCCCCTGCTTGGCGGCTTTGCAGGCGTTGGTGGCAACGCATTCTATTACCAACAAATCACCGGGGACCGCGGAAGCGGCGACCTCCTGGGCTCCTTCGAGGGGCACACGGTTGGTGTGGGCCCTGTGGTCTCCTACGTTACCAAACTCGGTCAAAAAACCGACCTCGCCTTCGAAGTCAAATGGCTGCCGGAACTGAACGTGGAGCACCGCCTG
>Ga0210400_10003572_pt1 | contig 13749 bp, 14 predicted proteins | sample IncBWH26MmetaG_FD_155456 | JGI IMG/M metagenome (GOLD analysis project Ga0210400, IMG submission 155456) | Forest soil microbial communities from Barre Woods Harvard Forest LTER site, Petersham, Massachusetts, United States - Inc-BW-H-26-M | ecosystem: Environmental > Terrestrial > Soil >...
GATTACGCACGTTCGCCCTGATGCCGTCATCAATGAACTGACCTCACTGCCGCGGCATTACACTCCAGCTGAGATGAAGGCTGCTGCGGAACGCGACAGCAGGGTCCGCAGGGAAGGACACGTCAGCCTTCTAGCAGGCATGCGGGAGAGCGGTGTGCGCCGCTACGTGCTGCAGTCTTCGGGATTCTGGTATGCGCCCGCTCCAGGGTTGGCTGACGAATCGTCGCTCCTGGCCGTTGATGCTTCACCCGGCGTTGCCGCCGGCGCTCGCACCTATGTTGAACTCGAATCGACGGCCTTTGGGGAATCGGAAATAGACTGCGTCGCGATGCGTTACGGATTCTTTTACGGACCGGGCACCTGGTTTACGAACGCCGGTGATATGGGCGAGCAGGTTCGCCGGCAGCAGGTGCCGGTCATCGGCGCCGGCCAGGGCGTGGCGAGTTTCGTTCACATCGAGGACGCCGCATCCGCTACGGTCACGGCGCTCGAATGTGCTCCGGGCGCCTACAACATCGTTGATGATCACCCTAGCCAGCAGCGCGTATGGCTGCCGGCGTTCGCACGCGCTTGCGGGGCGCCGGAACCGCTTCAAATCACCGAGCAGGAAGCTCTGGCGACTTCTGGCGCCGACAGCGTCTATTACGCGACGCGCCTGCGCGGAGCCTCGAACGAGAAGGCCCGACACGAACTCAGTTTCCGTCCGCGTCCGCTTGAGTGGCTCCAAACACGAGCGGTCCCGGCCTAAGTGAATGAACGAAAAATCGCTTACCTACGAGAAGAAGGGAAATTAAGCAATGGTTTACACCATCACCAATTAAGAAATTAGCTCACGCCGAAACCGCATCGCGGCGGCGCTCGGCGCGCCGTTCAGAATGCGCCGGACTTGCTGCCGGAGTATGAGCCACGGTCGGTTCGTTCCTGAAGATGTTGCGAGGACTCGAAGGGCGTTTGGAAAGCGATCCGCGAAAGATCGCGGACGTGATTCTGCAACTGGCAAATAGCGACGAGGTGCCGGTGCGGTGGATCCTCGGCGTGGATGCAGAAAAGCGGGTGCAGCAAGCAGAAGCTGCGCGCGCCGCCGAGGCCGACAAATGGCGGCACCTGACAGTTTCAACGGTTTTTGAAGATGGGCGCTTCGACAGGTGATTTTCTATGGCAAATAGCGGAATCAATTCCTGAGTTGCTGAATCATGAGAAGCACGATTATGAAATACAGATTACTCGGCGAGAGCGGACTGCGGGTCTCCGAAGCGGCGCTAGGCACTATGACTTTCGGAGACGAGTGGGGATGGGGATCACCGGAGGCTGAAGCGCGGAAAGTCTATGAAACCTACCGCGAGGCAGGCGGAAATTTCCTTGACACGGCCAATTTCTACACCAGCGGCACGAGCGAAAAATTCGTGGGCGAGTTCATCAAGGGCCATCGTGAGAGTGTCGTTCTAGCGACGAAATACTCCAATGCCGCGCCAGGCAACGATCCCAATGCGGCGGGGAATCACCGCAAGAGCATGATGCAGGCACTGGAAGCCAGTCTGAAGCGACTGCAGACCGACTACATCGACCTGTACTGGGTGCACATCTGGGATGGAATCACACCGGTGGAAGAAGTCATGCGCGGCCTGGACGATATCGTTCGCCAGGGCAAGGTTCTCTACGTCGGCATCTCGGACGCTCCAGCATGGTGGATCGCCCAGGCAAATACTCTGGCCGAGCTTCGAGGCTGGACACAGTTCACCGGGTTGCAGATCGAATACAGCCTGATCGAGCGAACGGTCGAGCGCGAACTGATTCCCATGGCGAAAGCTTTGAACTTGGGGGTTCTGGCTTGGTCTCCATTGGCGAGTGGAGTTCTAAGCGGGAAATATCACGGTGAAGGCAAGGCCGACGGAGGGCGGATGAGCAATGAGGGAATGAAGGAGTTCCTTCCCGAGGAACAACGCACGGCGCGGATCATCTCAGCAGTGAAATCGGTCTCTGAGCAGGTCGGCCGAAGCATGGCGCAAGTAGCGCTCGCCTGGTTGCGCCATCAAACGGTGCCGGTAATCCCCATCATTGGAGCGCGGAAGGTATCTCAACTCCACGACAATCTCGACAGTTTGGATCTGGAACTCTCCGCCGAACAGTTGAAATCACTCAATGGAGCAAGCCAAATCGAACTCGGATTCCCCCAGAGTATTTACGAGAGAGAAATGGTTCGTTCAATTAGGTATGGCGGCACGTGGGATCGCTTGCTGCTCTAAGTGCGGCACTTCGGGCAGAATAGTGATGCAGGTGCAGGCGTTTAAGCTTCCCTGCGTGAGGAACGGACTTACCATGGGTCGTTCAGCGAGGTAACGCGCGTGTGAAGAACTGGTGGTCGACACTCACGATGCGTGCGTCCGCAGCCGAGTATCGGAGTTTGCCTCTTCGTGGACACGACCTTCTTCGTGACGTTCCGCTCTATGACGTGTCGTCTGTAGATCTTCCTGGAGGCGGCAGCGGGCGGACCGTCGCGGACATTCGTGCGCTCGAGGCCGAGACGGCTCCGAGCCACATTGCGACTCTCCTTTACGGCCTCCGATATTTTCTCGGCCGGGTATTCGGTTGGGATCGAGAACCGATGCGGCCGGAAGACTCATTTCTGGAACGCCTGTCGGAACGCGACCGACGCGACTCCGAAATAACGCCAGGTACTCTGGATGGCCACTTTTGGGTCTTGTATCAATTTCCGGGAGAAGCGCTTCGTGAAACCCGCAACAGGACGGTCCACGGCTTCATCTGTACTGCCTTGGTGAGCTGCCCAAACGGGTACCGTTTGTACTGGGGAGTCTACGTCTGCCGGGTGTCGTGGCTCACGCGACCGTACCTCGTGGCGATCGAACCATTTCGTCGCGTTCTGTATCCAGCCATGCTTCGCCGCATTCGTCGCGCGTGGCTTGTTGCTTACACCGGCATGAGCCGAATCGATACCACCTGATGGACGATTGATCGAACTCAGCGTGGTATTCCACCATCGCAGAGTGGAGAAGAGGCTGAATCCCTGGAGCGAACGATCACCGATGCCATGGACGTGATGTGAATGATGCAGGTGGAAGAACAGCCGTTGCCGCCTTATGGCGCAAATACCGAACTAAGCAACCAGGATTAGCTATCATCCGGAACGGAAGAATTGGATTGCATGAAGAAAATCGGGTTCCTCTCATTCGGGCATTGGACACCTTCGCCGCAGTCACAAGCGCGGTCCGCGGGTGATGTACTTTTGCAGTCCATTGACCTCGCCGTGGAGGCCGAACGCCTGGGAATGGATGGAGCCTACTTCCGTGTTCATCACTTCGCGCAGCAACTGGCATCACCGTTTCCGCTACTCGCGGCGGTTGGAGCTAAAACGCGAAAGATTGAAATTGGCACCGCAGTGATCGACATGCGGTATGAAAACCCTCATTACATGGCGGAGGACGCTGGGGCTGCGGATCTAATCTCTGGCGGGCGACTGCAGCTGGGAATCAGCCGCCGTTCCCCCGAGCAGGTCATCGATGGTTGGCGCTATTCAATAACTTAGAGGTTGGATGAGCAAGTCGATTTCCATTGACATAGTGACATCATGATGTCACTATGTAGATATGGAGCGTATTGATCCGCACAGCGCGCTACCTCTATACGCGCAAGTCGAGGCGGCCCTTGCAGCTGGTTTAGCCAATGGGACATACCCGCCGGGAAGTCTCCTACCAAACGAACCCGCGCTCATTCGCCAATATGGCGTGAGCCGCACAACGATCCGCCAGACAATACAAAACTTGATCCGGCGGGGATTGGTTGAAATTCGACGTGGCAAGGGCACCTTCGTTTTGGAGCCGAAGATCACACAAGAGCTGACAGAATTGACTGGGTTTGTGGAGGATATGCGAACGCTCGGCCATCGTCCCTCAGCGCGCGTCTTGGATCGCCAGATTCTTCCTTCCAGTGCGGAGGTCGCTCGTCATCTTGCCATAGAAACAGGCACTCAAGTCGTTCGCATCCAGCGTGTGCGGCTGGCAAACGAGGTGCCTATGTCATTCGATGAAACGTATTTGCCCCGTGAAATCGGAGAGAAGGTCCTCGAGAACGATCTGGAGACCGAGCCTATCTTCACCTTGCTTGAGGAGAAATACAATACGCCGCTGATCGAAGCAGATTACCAACTGGAAGCCGTATCTGCAGATTCGAAGGTCGCCCGCGCTCTCGGGATCTCCGCAGGCAGTCCGATTTTCCTCATCGAACGGACGTCCTTTACAGAAGGAAACCGGCCCGTCGATTACGAGAGGCTTCATTATCGGGGCGATCAAGTGCGCTTCACGACTCGCCTTGCCCGCCGCGCGAAAGCTCCGGGAAGGATCGTACGCCCGTGATGGATACGCGCTTCACACTATGGCTATTCGCCGTGTCGGTCGCGACGAGTGCTCTTGGCGGAATGTTGGGCATGGCCAGCGGAATCTTCATCGTTCCTGTGTTGGCGATCTTCGGTCATGTCGAGATCCATCGGGCCATCGGGGCCAGCCTGGTTTCGGTAATCGCCTGCTCTTGCGGAGGAGCCGCTCCGTTTCTTAAGAGCCGGCTCACAAACATCCGCCTCGCGGTCGTGCTCGAAGTCGCCACGACTCTTGGCGCGTTAACCGGTGTGTTGTTGGCAGGAATCGTGCCTGTACCGTATTTGTTCTTCTTGTTTGCGATCATTCTGTTCGTCTCGGCTCAGCAAATGCTCGCGAAGAGGCGCGAACGCCAGCAGGCCGGCGCGCCGGGCCAGAGTTGCCGGTGGGCGACCGCCCTCAAGCTCCATTCCAGCTATCCGGACCGTGAGCTGGCGCGAGACGTCGACTATCACGTACAGCAGTTGCCGGTGGGCATGGCCTTGATGTATGGCGCAGGATTGGTTTCCGCACTTCTGGGGATTGGCAGCGGTGTTCTCAAAATACCAGCCATGGATACAGGAATGCGGTTGCCCATCAAAGTCTCGTCCGCGACATCGAATTTCATGATCGGCGTAACGGCCGCGGCGAGCGCGGCAGCATATTTCATGCGTGGGAGCATCGTCCCATCCATCGCAGCGCCGGTCGCTCTCGGATCGTTCGCCGGCGCGGTCTTCGGCGCCCATGCGCTGATTCGGGTGTCGAGCGACAAGCTACGGTTGTTTTTCGTCGTTGTACTCGTTCTTCTCGGTATCCAAATGCTCCTGTCAAGCCTGGGAATCCATGTGTCTTGAAATGTCGAAGCGCTCAACCGTGACGGAAAACTCGCGACTGGAGCGTATGCTCTCCGGACTTCTTGGCTACGGTGCGTGGCTGGCCTCTCTCGTGATTGGCGCTGGGCTTGTCCTTGCGTCAGCGAATCCGAAAGGTATGCGGATCGCTAACGCCGGCATCGGTCTTCTGATTCTCCTGCCCGTATCGCGCCTGCTTCTCATGCTGATCGTTTTCCTCCGCGACCGCGACTATCGCCTTGCACTCGCAGCGACCCTTGTTCTAAGCATCATTCTTGCTGGTGTCATTGTGGGGATTCGTATGGCTGGCGCGTTGGGAGGTTGACTCGCGTGATGCCGCAATCGCTTACGATTTCCCGGAGCTTTGGCGCTCGCTCAACGAGGTTGAGACCGCGCGTTTCCTCGTTGTCCTGGCCGACATGCCCCTGGAGGCGAGTCCGTGCGAAGCACTCAGGAGGGCGCCGAGAGTAGCGGAACCTCCCCGGCGTCGGAATCCGTTATGGCGATTTAGAGTCCCCGCGATCCCTGATCGTTTTGGCGTGAGCGGTGATCTGGCGCGCAAGAATATGCCTGTTTGCCGTTCTGGCTAAGGCGACAATAATGGCGAGGATGCTAGTTGCAAGCTTTGAATCCGTCGAGGCTTGGTGGAGGGAAATACCCGCGCAAGAAATACAAGCGGGAAGCCCTAATCCGTAAGCCTATGCGACCTGACCAGGAACGAATTACTGAATGGCCCAGCGAGCGTGACCCTCAGCTTTGCTTCGCCACGGCGTTCAGCGGAATGATTCGACGTAAACCTCGCATGCCTCCGGTTCCTGCTGAACTTCTCCGCCCGTTGACACTCTACACTTGCGCGAAAGCGACACCACAAAGACTCCTTTCGACCCGGCGGATACCGCCCGGACTACTTCTCGTAACCGATCGCCCGTTCGGCAGTATTGCCACGGATTTCGAGCAGTTCATGCCACGAGGCTGGTCCTTCGCTGCCAGCGGCATAGTTGGGGAAGTCCGGCGCCGGTAACTGCGCCCATGCTTTTTCAATCGGCGTAATGATGCGCCACTCCGCCTCTACTTCGTCTCGGCGCGTAAATAGCGTTGCATCGCCACGCATCGAGTCGAGCAGCAGAGTTTCGTACGCAACCGGCCCCTTCGACCCAAAGCTCGCCTGGTAAGAGAAGTTGGCCTGAACCGTCACTGTACGCACCTGCGCTCCTGGTCGCTTCGCGTCGAATGCAATGGAGATTCCCTCGTCCGGCTGAATGCTAATTGTGATGACATTCGGATCAATAACCGACGACGTGCTCGCAAACAATGCCTGTGGTGTCGGTTTGAGATGCACGCGGATCTCAGTCATATTTCGTGCAAGACGCTTCCCAGTCCGGATGTAGAAAGGAACGCCCGCCCAACGCCAGTTCTCAATATGAAACTTCACCGCGGCGTAGGTTTCGGTAATCGAACTGGGATTCACTCCCGGCTCTTGCCGATAACCCGGTACGCGTTTCCCGTCAATCATGCCGGAACCATACTGCCCTCGAGCGGTGAATCGTGCTACATCTTCGACACTCATCGGCCGAATGGATCGAAATACCTGTACCTTCTGTTCACGCACCGAATCCGCATCAAACGCTACCGGCGGCTCCATCGCAGTCAGCGCCAGCAATTGAAGCAGATGGTTCGCCACCATATCGCGCAGAGCGCCCGTCTCTTCGTAGAACGCCGCGCGGTTTTCGACTCCCACCGTTTCAGCCGCGGTGATCTCTACATAGTCGATGTAGTTCCTGTTCCACACCGGTTCGAACAGCGAGTTGCTGAAACGGAAAACGAGGATGTTCTGCACTGTCTCTTTGCCCAGATAGTGGTCAATCCGGTACACCGTTTTCTCGTCGAATACGCCCCGCACGACGTCATTCAGCGCCTGCGCCGATTCCAGGTCCCGCCCGAAGGGCTTTTCCAGAACAATTCGCGTCCAGCCATGGTCGCTGTGGTTCAGTCCAGCCGCTCCCAAACCTTCAATGATGGGGCCTGCCACCGACGCGGGCGTCGATACATAAAACAAATGATTGGGGCTCGACCCATTCTTCTCCATCTCCTTCAGGCGAGCGCGCAACCGCGGATAGAACTCCGGATCATTGATGTCACCTGGCATGTAGCGCAGCCGCGCTGCAAAGTCTGTCCATCCCGACTCGCTGAAGCCGCGTGTGTCTTTCGACTTGGCGGCTGCCTCCCCTGTCTTCTTGCGAAACTCTTCGGAACTCATCGGCGTGCGACCGATACCGAGAACTTCAAATTCAGGGTTCATGCACCCCACACATGACAGGTTGTAGAGCCCCGGGATCAGCTTCCGGTTCGTCAGATCGCCCGAAGCTCCAAAAATAACCAGGACACACGAATCTCCGGTGGGGAGTCGTTCTTGCGACAACTTCTCGAGGGGACTGGCTTGGATAATCGCAGACATAAATCCTCTCTTTTCTAGATGCTGTCGATATCGATTTCGATTCGTAATTGGAAACGGACCTACTCCGGCAAATCCTCGTCCCTCGGCCTTTACCGCGATTGAGACTTCATCAGGTTTACAGCGCTATAAACGAATTTCATCGAGTGCGGTTGCATAAGCCTGTCCTTTCAATCATGAGTTCGCTCGCCACAGGAGAAGTGCAACTGGCGTGCCAAACGGTTTGCAAATCGGGGAGAGGATTTCCGAGTGTTGGTGGCCGATAGTGTCTGTTAAGTCAGCGGGACGTCAGAATGTCAGGGGGCCGTCGCCCGAGTGCGGACTGGGCACAGGGTTGGTCGCCTTTCGGAGTTGGATCGTTCAAAGGGCGCTCTCTTCGTCCTTAAAGCGCGTTTGGTACACAGTTCGCTGCAGATATATCCGAAGAAAAGCTTATGCGGTCTGTAGCCCCAACCACAGCTTCCAGCCAAGCGGTAAACCACACACAGATCCAGATCAGTGACGGCTGTCATTGTGGGTTTGTAGATAACGCAGATGCTGCACTTGTCAGCTCGCTACGAGCGGGAGACGTGCGAGCATTTGAGGTTCTGGCAAAGAGGAATCAGGGGCGCCTGTTCAAAGTCGCTTTGAAAATCACTAACAACCGAGAGGACACCGAAGAGGCTGTGCAGAACGCATTCTTAAACGCATTTAAGCACCTGGACGATTTTCGGGGCGATAGCAGGCTTGCAACCTGGCTGACACGCATCACCATCAACCAAGCATTAATGGCAATGCGAGCAAAACCACGGAAGACCACCTCGCTTGATGAGAGTCGCGGATTTAGCAAGAAGGCAATGTTTGCCAGCGCGTTCAGAACATCTGGTAAGCTGACTGATGAGCGGGCCAAAACAAATTGTCCGGCCTCCCTAAAGCATTGATACGGCCCGGCAGATGTCGCGACTGCAAGAGCCCCAGTTTCTACAACATGATTGACCGGCTGTTCAGTCCTGTCGCCCCGTCAGGCGCCGCTGGGCTCGGCGTCGCGATCTGGAGAGTTCCACTTCCGTCATAGCAGCGGACGGTTAACGTGTGCTTGCCCGACTTAAAGGGCCAGTCATACCGCCAGATGACCCAAGTCAACTGTGACAACGGTGTGCGCAACATCGCCTCCTGCCATGGACCGTCATCCACTTGCACCTCGACCTTCGAGATGCCGCGCGCGCCCGCATGCGCAATCCCGCCAATCGGCACCAGCCTTCGCTGCTCACTGTGGACGATGTTCATATCCAGGGCAACAGTGTCGATCACCGACGTCGCATGCATCTGTGCAACTTTATTCCAGCCTCGCTTCACCCAATAGCCCGGCTCCCAGTGGTCGATGGCTTCGATGGATTCAATCCATTTGGGCTGTTTCATCCCATGAACGTCGGGAATATAGATCCTGAGCGGGAACCCGTGCTCACGCCTGAGCGGCACGCCATCCCATGCGTAGGCCAGCATAATCCGGTCGTCAGCCTCGATTGCATCCAGCGAAACCACTTCGAAAAACTGGTCTGCTGCGCGAAACTTTAGGTGTGTGGCGGCGGGTTTTAGGTGCAAGTCAGCTAACAGGCGCTGCATGCTGACGCCCGTCCAGCGGGTTGTGCCGATCAAATCCCCACCGACTGGATTTGAAATGCACGACAACGTGATGAACTGATGCGTTGGTTCGTAGCGCAGCAAGTCTTCCAGAGTCAGCGCCAGAGGTTGCTCCACGAGTCCGCTGGTAGTAAGCCGCCACTGCTGCTCGTCTATCGCAGGCGGAATCGTGTTGATGTCGATACGGTAATGCCTCTCCAACGGGGTAAACTCCGGCCGCGTCCCGGGTGCGGGCGTTACCGCAGCATTTGAGTTCGGCAACGGGTGCGTGGTTGACCATCGGACTGGCTCGCCGCCAGCCATCATCAACGCTTCTCTTCGCCGGGCATCGGAAAGTTCCCCTACTACTGCCCCAACGACCGTGATCGCTGCGGCACTGGCGCCTAATCTCACCAAGAAGCGTCGCCGGTCAATTCGGTCAACCTTGGTTATATGGGATCTCCCGACCCCGTCATTTGTGGCTTCAATGCCAATCAGTCGTTGCCCTGCGCGTCCCAGAACTGCACCCCAAACGAGAAATAAACCCAGGACCCAGACCACGCGCGCTCCCGAACTCATACTGGTGGTCTGGCTCGCGTGCAAAGTGACGAGCGTTGCCGGAACTCCCAAAGCTATTCCGAGCACAAGCCCGGAGGCGACGGCATGTAGTCCGCGGATTGCACGGAGGACGGTGAACAGGATCATACTGCCAACAACTCCGGTAGTAAGCAGACCAGCTATTGCCATCGCCTGTTCCGCCATCTTTGCCGTTTCTGAAGTCGGACCCAGATTCAAAGCGCGTATCACGGTCACCATCGCCCCAATGCCGAAGGCAATGACGCGTCCCGGTAGTACCCGCGCTAACCAGTCAAAAACATCAAACGGCACAAACGGTAATCCGGCTAGCTTCCACCCAACGAAGAAAATCGCAATCAATGCTGCTGTCACCATTCCGGCCACGAATAAACTACACAACATGCGTCGATACCAAAATGCTTTCATCGCAGCTCCCCTCTCCCCTCCGATCTTGCAGGTGTGAGGCCCGTGCTCCTTGGATAATCGATCTCTTGTGATTCGCCTGACGCGATTTGCTTTAGAAGACGCATCATGATTCCAAACCGAGCCTGTCAAACCGCCGCCACTTGTAGACAACGACGGAGACGATCCAACTCAAGATAAAAACAGCCACGACGAGGTACCCGAGCTCTCCGAAGTTGCTGTTGATCTCCAGTACGAATTTTACTCTGAAGATGGAAGTGTTCGCCGGCCAATCCAAGCATCTCGATTCCGCCAATAATCAAAGCGACGACAACGGGCGCGGAGGTTATGGTCAAGTTGTAGTAGAATTTGCGGACCGGTTTCACAAAAGCCCACTCGTAAGCTCCCAACATTAGAGTGTTGTCCGTCGCGTCCACGAGCGCCATCCCCGCCGCAAAGAGCACAGGAAGATGAGAACAGTCCACAGAGACATTCCTTTGGAGCCCTCGACAGCAGAGATGGTTAACACTCCTACCTCTGTCGCAGTATCAAACCCAAGTCCGAAAAGAATTCCGAGCGGGTACATCTGCCAGCTCCGATGGACCGTCGCAAATAAGGGCCGAATTACACGGGCGAGCAGCCCACCGCTGCATAAAATGAAATCAACGTCCTGGGTCTCGCCTGCTTCTCCCCGGCGCACTCTCCTGAACTTCCTGATAGACAGTACGCAGCACAATGATGTTTACAATCGCAATGGCGAATAGGAAGAACGCTGAAATGAGCGTTCCTGCAAGACTTCCCAAGCTCCTGATCGCGCTGAACCAATCATTCGTAAGCGGCGCCGTTTGGGTTATGAATGCTGAGCCCACTAAAACGATGGTTGAGTGGCCCAGGGAAAACATCAGACCGACCCGCCTTAATGTGGTGTTGCTGAATTGCTTCCGAAAGCCGGTCGAGCAGGGGATCGGGCCAGACATGGCGGAGGGTATTGAGATGAGCACTTTCCGTCCCGGGATCATCCCGCCCTTCTCCGCATGGAAGAGAGACTGAAAGGCGGTCAGCGCCGCAACAGGAACAGCAGCCGCTTGTGCGAAATTCAGGCTCGGCATTGGGGAGACATTCCGTACGAGGACGCGCATGAATTCCGCACAGCTGCCCATGTCTTTCCGTCCGCCGCGCTCCACGTGATCACGCGATCTCCTTGCCTGAATTCTGTGACATGCGAGCCCGTTCGCTCCACAACACCGGCAGCATCCATGCCGGTGACGAATGGAGAGTCGACGTCTCGTAATCGATACCCCGCGCGAGCACTCTCGCCCGAGCGTGCTTTCAAGTCGGATGGGTTGACACCCGCATAGCCGACCCGGATCAGTACTTCACCTTCTTGCGGCTCCGGGACTGGCATGTCCCTCAAGCTCATGACATCTGGCTCACCGTAGCGGTCGAAAACCATTGCTCGCATATGCAATCCCTCCTGTAACTGCGTAATCCTTAAATGTCTGTCCACTTCGTCCACCTTGTCCGCGTCAGCTCTGCAACCGCTCCACTGTGTACGTCCTTTACCTTTTCCTCGCGTGTGCTTCGCCAATGAGCCTTGTGACGATCGCGAACAGAAGGCTTGCGGACACCCCACACATCAACACGCCGATCATGCCCTCCATCGGCCCTAACATCCGCCAGTTCGAGGGAAGGACTACATCGCCATAACCAACCGTCGCATAACTGCTGGCCGAGAAGTAGAAGGCCGACTCCCACGATGGCAGACAAAACCAGTGATAGCCGCCAGCCCACAAGAGAATCTCGAGTCCATGCAGAACGATTACGCCTGCGGTAGATCGCATGATCATCGCCGCAGAGCGGAATGGCCCCAGCTTGTAGATGCCGCTTGCCACAGCACGCCTGAGCCACGTGATAAGCACGGCAAGCCCGGCACACTGCAGACACAATGTCAGCACTACCAAAAGAACAGCTACGCCGGCTTGATAAGCAAAGCTCATCGTTTAGCGCACTCCTTCAGTGAACGGCAACCTGCCCGCTCTTTGCTGGTTTGTTTTTGGCTAGAAAGAAGGACAGCAGAAACATCAGCACAGAAGTCACGGCGAGCAGCCAATAGATGTCAATATAAGAGAGAGCTTGTGCCTGTCCCATGACCATGCCGTACATTCTGGCAAGCGCTTGTTGCTGGGCCGAGTGCAGGCTAAGACCGGCATGTTGGAGACGGCTCGTCAAGCCTGCGAAGGCCGCAGCGAACCGCGGAGATCGCGTGTACTCGGCTAGAACCGATTGATGATATTGACTGCGGCGGGCAAGCAACGTAGTCACAAACGACGTTCCCACACTCTGCCCGATATTGCGCGTGAAATTGATCAAACCGGCAGCGGCATTGCTTTTCGACGCCGGCATACCCACATACGCGGCCATGGTGAGTGGAACGAACAAAAATCCAACCGGCATATACTGCCAAACGCGCATCCAGGCGGCCGCTCGAAAGCTGATGAGCAGATCAATGTGTTTCCACGAGAAATACATGGCTATGGCAAGCGTGATCCAGCCGAAAGCAAGAAGGTACCGGGCTTGAAAATGCCCTGCGAGGCGTCCGATCAACGGTAGGAGAAAGACCAGAAGAATAGCCGCCATAGAGATGACCATGCCGGCTGCCTGTGCCGTGTAGCCCATCAGCGTTTGCAGGAACTGAGGGAGAAGCACCGTACCACTGAACAAGACGGCTCCAAGCACGAACATCATGAGGTTGCAGCTGGCAAAATTAAACATTTTGAACAAACGAACATCCACAATGGGTTCCTTGTGACGCCACTCCCAGATGACAAAGGAAACCAAACTCCCGGCCGCAAGGATGATCAGTGTGGTGATGAAATGAGAGCCGAACCAGTCGTCTTCTTGTCCTTTATCGAGCGCAACCTGGAGAGCGCCTACACCGACAGCGAGCAGGCCAAATCCCATGTAGTCAAAGCTCGCCATGCCAGCTTTCAGGCGGGACAAGTTCGGAGGATCCTGGATAAGCTGCGAGACGAGCAGCAAGGCCAGAATTCCCACCGGGATGTTGATATAGAAAATCCAGCGCCAGGAATAGTTGTCGGTAATCCAGCCGCCGAACGTGGGGCCGATGGCGGGGGCACAGACGATGGTGATTCCATACAGCGCGAAGGCCAATCCGCGTTTTTCCGGCGGGAAGGTATCGGCGAGGATTGCCTGCGTCATCGGCTGCAGTCCGCCACCGAATGCGCCTTGCAGCACGCGGAAAAGGAGCAGCACTCCAAGGCTCGGCGCGACGCCGCAGAAAAACGAACTGAGTGTAAAAAGAGCGATGCACATCAAAAAGAAACGCTTGCGTCCGAGCCAGCCAACCAGGAAGCCGCTAATAGGAAGCACGACGGCATTTGACACCAGATAACTGGTCAACACCCACGTGCTCTCGTCATTGCTCGCGCCCAGATTGCCTGCGATGTGCGGAAGGGCAACATTGGCGATGCTGGTGTCGAGCACT
>Ga0210400_10003576_pt1 | contig 13742 bp, 12 predicted proteins | sample IncBWH26MmetaG_FD_155456 | JGI IMG/M metagenome (GOLD analysis project Ga0210400, IMG submission 155456) | Forest soil microbial communities from Barre Woods Harvard Forest LTER site, Petersham, Massachusetts, United States - Inc-BW-H-26-M | ecosystem: Environmental > Terrestrial > Soil >...
GGAAGCAGAAAAAGTGGCAGCTCATGCTGAGCGAATTGAAAAACGGGGACAAGATCGTAACCAGCGGCGGGCTGCGCGGGACGATCGTCAGCCTCAAGGACGATGCGCTGACTTTGCGCGTGCCGCCTGACAATCTGAAGCTCGAAATCAGCCGCGCATCGGTGGTATCGGTGACGCCGGCGGAAGAAGGAAAGTAGTTGCTAGTCGCTGATCGCTTGCGAGGCGGCTTGACCAACGACCAACGACGATCGACGTTTTTTCATGAATAAGAACCTTACTTGGAAGTTGCTTGTTATCGTCGGGATCCTGCTGGTCTTCCTGTTCGGCATCTTCGGTGTTCCGAAGGACTGGTCGGGCAAGGGGATACTGGCGTCAATCACCGACCGCATTCATTTGGGCCTCGATCTTCGAGGGGGGACGCACCTGATCTTGCAGGTACAGGTCAACGATGCGGTCAATGTCGACTCCGACAATGCGATCGCGCGTCTTAAGGAAGCCTTGCGGACACGCAAGATCAATTACGCCGATATCACCAAGCCCGATCCGGTGAACCATCCCGAAATGATCGTGGTGAAGGGCGTTCCTCCGGAGCAGACCAGCGATTTCAAGAGCGTTGTTGCCGACCTGCAAGAGTACGATGACTCCCCGGGCCCGGACCATTCCTGGACCGTTGCGATGAAGGCCCAAAACCTAGCCGATTTGAAGAATCGCGCGGTTGCCCAGGCTATCGAGACCATCCGCAACCGAATTGACCAACTCGGCGTGAACGAACCGGTGATTCAGGAACACGGCCTTGGGCAGTACCAGATTCTTGTCCAGCTTCCGGGCGTGGACGATATCGCGCGCGTGCAAGAAATCATCCAGTCCACGGCCATGCTCGAAATTAAGCAATCTCTCGATGGACCGAAATCGTACCCAAGTCAAGAGGCGGCCTTGCAGGAGCACGGTGGTGTGTTGCCGCCGGACGCCGTCCTGATGGCTGGGAAAACCGTCGGTTCACGCAACACCGAAGGTGGCGAAGCCTGGTACGTCATTTCTCGTGCCTCGGCCGTGACAGGCCGCGATCTTCGTGACGCGCAACCAGGCACCGACGAAAACGGCCAGCCGGAGGTCAAGTTTGTCCTTACCGGGGATGGCGGCCGCAAGTTCCAAGCCTTTACCTCCGCTCATATCGGCGATAGCTTGGCGGTTGTGCTCGACAACAAAGTGCAGGAAGTGGCGGAGATCAAGAGCGCCATAAGTGACAGCGGCGTCATTACTGGCCGGTTCACTCAGCAAGAGACTCAGGACCTATCGATGACGCTGCGTTCCGGTGCTTTGCCGGCGGGTATCAAGTACCTGGAAGAGCGCACGGTCGGGCCGTCGCTCGGCGCCGACTCTATCCGTTCCGGCGTTCGGGCGGCCATCGTTGGCATGCTGGTCGTCCTCGTTTTCATGCTGATTTACTACCGTTGGGCGGGCGTGAATGCCGATATCGCGCTCATCCTGAACCTGATCATCCTGCTCGGTTTCATGGGCTATGTCGGAGCGGTGCTGACTCTGCCGGGTATTGCCGGCGTCATCCTCACCATTGGTATGGGCGTGGACTCAAATGTCCTGATCTTTGAGCGCATCCGGGAAGAGCTGAGAAATGGCAAGACCCCGCCGTCGGCCGTCGAGCAGGGATTCAGCCATGCCTGGATCACGATCGTCGATACTCACGTCACGACCATCGTTTCCGCGGCGATTCTATTCCTCTTCGGTACAGGGCCGGTAAAGGGTTTCGCGACGACGCTGGTATTCGGTCTGGCCGCAAACCTGTTTACGGCAGTGTTTGTGTCACGAGTGATTTTTGATTGGGTACTGAGCCGCAAACAGCGCGGCGAAGCATTGAGTATCTAGGCGGTCGTTTGTCGTTGGTCGATCGTCGTTCGGTAAGCTGAAACGAACGATGCAGCCCGAGCGACCAACGACCAGCGACAAACGACTGATTTTGAAGGGATCTTGAGCAGCGTGGAATTTTTTAGAGATACCAACATCGATTTCCTCGGGAAGAAGTGGTACTTCCTGACCTTCTCGCTGATCTTCAGCGTCGCCGGAGTGCTTTCCATGGCGTTCTGGCATGGCATCCCGCTGGGTGTCGACTTCCGCGGCGGCACGCTGGTCTATGTGAAGTATGCGCATACGCCTGATCCGGCCGCGATCCACGCGGAGATCGAGCGCGCCGGCTTGAAGAATGCCCGCGTTCAACGGTACGGACAAGCCGCCAATAATGAAGTGCTGATCGCTCTTGATATTCAGGAGACCAGCGAGCAGGCTCTCGACAAGGGCAAGAGCCAGATCATTCAGGCGCTTGAAAGCAAGGCAGCCGCGGGCAAGCAGGATCTCAACAACTCGAGTTCCTTGACCATCGCGAATTATCTTCTAGAGAAAGACCCGCTCCACCTTGGAGCGGACGCCAACCCACGCTACACCGCTATTGCGCAAGCCATGGTTGACTATCGCGACAAGGTAAAAGGCGGCGTGCTCGACTCGATTGATGAACTGAAAAGCGTGGCTGCTCCCGCAGCCGTCGCCTCGCTCCAGGACATTTTTTTCGTTTCCGATTTTGGCATTCGCAATGTCGAGATTGTCGGCCCGCAAGTAGGGCAGCAATTGCGCAAGCAGGCGCTTCTCGCCACCCTATATTCGCTGGCTGGAATGCTGGTTTACCTGGCGCTGCGCTTCGAATGGATCTACGGAGTTGCCGCCGTTCTGACGGTTTTCCACGATACATTGATTACTGTAGGCGCCTTCTCGCTGCTGAACTGGGAAATATCCCTGACCGTGATTGCGGCCATTCTGACCTTGATCGGATACTCCAATAACGACACCATCGTCGTGTTCGACCGGATCCGGGAGAACATCAAGCTGCTCCGGCGGGACAAGCTGGCCGACATCGTCAACAAAAGTATTAATCAGACTTTAAGTCGAACTATCTTGACAGCGGGCCTGACTTTCCTTACCGTGCTTGCTCTGTTTCTTTTCGGTGGCGAGGTGTTGCATGGCTTCAGCTTCGCCCTGGTCATCGGAATCCTGATCGGGACGTATTCGTCGATCGCGATTGCCGCTCCGATTCTAGTCGCCTATCAGGAATGGCGGGGAGAGCGCGGCAAGAAGCCGATTGCCATGCCGCTGCGGGCCGGGAGCAGTCCGACGCAGCCGAAAGAAAAGGTTAAGGCTTGAATTGCCATGTGGCTCGAACAGTTTGCTCTACGGTGTCAACAACTTACGGCATCGCTAAAGCGATGCCCCGATGTACAAAACATGAATTCTTCAGCAAACTTTAAGTTGAGCGGTAAAACTCATTAACCCGCCCGCAGCGGCAGGAGTTTACAGAGGCAAAGGCTCTAAAGACCGGGAGCAAAGAGGATGCGGCCGGTGTCTAAGTTCTCGTAGAGGTCTGATGTAGGAGAAGCCTATGTTTGAAGACAGCCTCATTGAATCAGGCAACAAACTGAAAACTAAGCGGTTGGGCACAACCATCTTGTCCTTCCTGCTGCAGGTCGGGCTCATTTGCATATTGATCTTGATCCCGCTGATTTATACCGACGCGCTGCCCAAAGGGAACCTGATGACGTTCCTGGTAGCGCCCCCGCCGCCACCCCCACCGCCGCCTCCGCCAGCAGCCGCGCCTAAGGTGGTGAAGATCCAAAGTGAAGTCATCAACGGTCAGTTGCGTACCCCGACCAAGATTCCAAACAAAGTTCAGATGATCAAGGAAGAAGAAGCGCCTCCTGACCTGGGCGCGGGCGGTGTCCCGGGCGGCGTCCCGGGCGGCATTCCCGGAGGTTCGACGGGCGGCGTGATGGGCGGCATCCTCAATTCGGCTAATACGGCTATCCCGAAAGTCGCGACTCCGCAGCGTGTTCGCGTGTCGACAGGTGTCGCGACCGGTCTTTTGATCAAGAAAGTTACGCCCAATTATCCGCAACTGGCCAAACAGGCCCGTATCCAGGGGACGGTCGTCCTGCAAGCGGAAATCAGCAAGGATGGTACGATTCAGAACTTGCAGTTGATTAGCGGACATCCGATGCTGGCGCCGGCGGCGATCGAGGCCGTAAGGCAGTGGCGCTATAAGCCATATTTGCTCAATGGCGAGCCGGTGGCCGTGGAAACCACGGTGCAGGTGAACTTTAGCTTGTCCGGAGGCTAGACTCTCCGGGCTGGCTGGTAGCTGTGAAAGGTTGTGGCGGTTTACAGCCCTCCCCATCCCACCTTTTCCCGAGACGGGGAACCGGGATGGTTTTGACACCCGGGGGCAATTCTGCCCACTTTGGTTTTCTTGCATCAAACGATTGTGATCAAGTGGCTGTGCCCGGTTTCCGAGATGCGGCTTGCGCGTCTCTCGCCACAAGGTCAGACGGAACAAGCCCCGGTTCTACACGGGAATTAGTCAACGTTCAGAAGCGAGTTTGAAACAGTTCTGAGGAGGAAAGCAACTCATGGTAGTGAATCTGGCAGCAGTCGCACTCTGTAATTTCCATCTCTTCGCCGCCTGGCTTTTTCAAGACAGCTCGGTCGGCTGGGACCCGATTTCGCTCTGGAAGCAGATGGGGCTTCTGGCGAAAGTCGTGGTTATCATTTTGTTCATCATGTCGGGGTGGTCAATCGGCGTGATGATTGACCGTTGGATGGCTTTCAACGCCGCACGCAATCAGTCCCGCTCGTTCGCTCCCGCGGTTGCCGGAGCGCTGCGCGAAGGCAAGATTGACGAAGCGATCAAAGTGGCCGAGCGCAACAAGAAAAGTCACCTGGCGAAAGTCGTCACGGCAGGCCTGATGGAATTCAAGGCCCACCAGGATAGCCCGGGTGAAATTCCTGGCGAGACCATTGAAGCTTCCAAGCGCGCACTGGAGCGCACCGAAGCGATCGTGCACGCCGAACTCAAGCGTGGCTTGGGCGGTCTGGCGACAATCGGTTCGACGGCTCCCTTCGTGGGACTGTTCGGAACGGTAGTCGGCATTCTGAATGCCTTCAACGGTATTGCCAAGGAAAAGGCAACCGGTTTGGCAGCGGTCGCAGGCGGCATTTCCGAAGCGCTCGTAACCACCGCAGTCGGCCTGTTCGTGGCGATTCCGGCGGTTATGATGTTCAACTATCTGACCGGCCGCGTGGAAGCGTTCGACGTCGAGATGGATAACTCCTCGAGCGAACTGATCGATTACTTCCTGAAGCGCCGCAGCATGCGCCGGTCCTAAAGTAAGCGCGCCGAGGGTTGCACCCATGAGTTGCTGAAGCGACGGAGGGACGGGCGTTCTTGCCCGTCCAGCCTGTGGTGGCCGGGCGGGGACGCCCGGCGCTCCACGAGCAAGTTTGGGGCGGCAGCAGAAGTAACCGCAGGGTCGGCGAGGGCACGCACACACGCAGGAGACAGAATTCCATGGCACTAGCAAAACGAAACGAAGCGGCAAACGTCACCTCCGACATCAACGTCACACCAATGGTGGACGTGATGCTGGTCCTGCTTATTATCTTTATGGTGGTCACGCCCATGCTGCAGCACGGCAAGCAAGTGGACATGGCTCAAGTGAATAATCCCACGGATATGCACGACGCCGACAAAGAGGATGCGTTGCAGGTCGCCATCACTCGCGATAACCATGTCTTCTTCGGCACCGACCCCATTAATCCGGACGATCTGACGCAGAAGATCAAGGATAAGCTGGCGAACCGCACCGACAAAAGGGTCTTTCTCAAGGCCGACGCGCGGGCAAAGTTCGGCTGGGTGGTCGAAGTCGTAGACAACGTGCGCGCGGCCGGTGTCGATCAACTCGGCCTTTTGACCGATCAAAAGAAGTCCGGATCTTTTACTCCGCCGCCGGGCGCCACTGCACCGGTACCCACACCGACAGGCGGGCAATAGTACGCAGTAGCAATACAGGAGATCGATTATGGCTATGGCAATGGGCTCCAAAGGGGGCCAGAACGCGAACATGAACGTCACGCCCCTGATTGACGTGCTGCTGGTGCTGCTGATTATTTTCATGGTGATCACGCCCCTGACACCCAAGGGTCTGGACGCACTGGTGCCGCAGCCCCCGCCGAAGGATCAGAAACAGCCGCCGCCCACGCCCGATCGCACCATCGTCGTTCAGTTGATTGACCACGGTGCCGGCAACCCTCCGGGTCTCAAGATCAATCAGGACGATGTGACGTGGGAGACTCTGCAGGGCCGGCTGGAAGATATTTTCAAGACGCGCGCTGAGAAGGTTATGTTCGTGAAGGGCGATGACAATGTACCGTTCGCCGATGTGGCCAACGTTATTGATATCGCGCATTCGGCCGGCGTCGACAAAGTCGGCTTGATCACAGCGAAAATCGAAGCGGGTGGGTAGAACCGTTCTAGTTCTAATGGTGGAGTGACAGGCTTTGCCGGTCCATACGGGTGGGTACGCCCGGCTCTCCACGACAGGTTCTTACACTCCGCTGCAAGGGAGATTCATAAAGCGATGAAAACAACTCAAAGGCTTCTGGTGGTATTCGCCGCCGCCCTGGTGATCCTCTCCGGCACCGGTTGCAACAAGCTCGCGGCGCGTGACCATCTCAACAAGGGCGTGCAGGCTTACAAGAACTCCAAGTTCGAGCAGGCGATTAACCATTTCCAGGAGGCCGTTCGCCTCGATCCCACTCTTATTAATGCCCGCCTGTATCTAGCCACAGCCTATGCCCAGCAATACATCCCGGGCGCGGATACTCCCGAGAACAACCGCAATGCCGAACAGGCGATTGAGCAGTACAAGCAGGTGCTGCAGGTCGATCCCAGGAACATTAACAGCATCAAGGGCATCGCCTATCTCTATCTGCAGATGAAGAAATTCGACCTGGCCAAGGAGTACTACAAGAAGGCTTCCGAGGTGGATCCCAACGATCCCGAGCCTTATTACTCGGTCGCTGTTATCGACTGGACCCAGACCTACGTGCCCCGTCAGGAAGAGCGCGCCAAACTCGGCCTGAAGCCCGAGGACTCCCTGCCTGCCAAGGACAAGAAGGTCTGTGCCATCATACGAGAGAAAAATACCCCCAACGTTCAGGAAGGTATCGATAACCTGAACAAGGCGCTCCAGCTTCGTCCCGACTACGATGATGCCATGGCCTACCTGAACCTGATGTACCGGGAACGCGCCGACATACAGTGCGACGATTCAGCAGCTCGCGCCGCCGATCTCAAGACCGCCGACGAGTGGGTCGACAAGACCATGGCCACCAAAAAAGCCAAGGCAGAAAAACAGCCCGCGGGCGCGATTGTGATTGATCAGAATAAGTAAGTACCTCGTGGAGGGACGGGCGTCCTCGCCCGTCCAGCCGGGCGGGACGCCTGGCTCTCCACAACCGCAAGTGATTTGCGGCATGCACTCCCTCCGCTCCCGCAGGTAAAATCAGTGCGGCACCCGTACGTCCAGCGACTAATGTTCAAGAAGATTCTGATTGCCAACCGGGGAGAGATCGCGGTGCGCATTATCGCCGCCTGCCACGAAATGGGCGTCGCCGCCGTCGCCGTCTATTCCGACGTCGACCGCGCCGCGCTCTATGTCCTTAAGTCCGACGAGGCGTACCCCATCGGCCCGGCTCCGGCCGCCGAGTCTTATCTTCGGATGGACAAGATCCTCGACGTAGCGAAACGTTCTGGCGCCGAGGCCATCCATCCCGGGTACGGCTTCCTCTCGGAGAACGCGAAGTTCGCCCAGAGGTGTGCCGATGCGGGCGTGAAATTTATCGGACCAACCCCGCACTCCATGGAAATGATGGGTTCGAAAACCCGAGCCCGACAGGAGATGGAAAAAGCCGGAGTCCCCGTTGTTCCTGGAACCTCTCGCGGACTCGTTTCTCCAGAAGAAGGCGAAGAAGTCGCCGCGCGCGTCGGCTACCCGGTGATGCTGAAAGCCACGGCCGGCGGCGGCGGCAAGGGCATGCGCCTAGTTCACACCCGAGAGGAACTTCGTTCTGCCCTCGCATCCGCCCAAAGCGAGGCGCAACGTTCTTTCGGCGACGGCGAAGTTTATATCGAAAAGGCGATCGTCAATCCCCGCCACATCGAGATGCAGGTGCTGGCCGACGAGCACGGTAATACCATCTGGCTCGGCGAGCGCGAGTGTTCCATTCAGCGCCGCCACCAGAAAGTTCTTGAGGAGGCGCCTTCACCGGTCGTAGATCCCGACATGCGCCGGCGAATGGGCGAAGTTGCGGTTAAAGTCGCGCAGGCGGCCAACTACACCAACGCCGGCACCGTCGAATTCCTCGTCGATCTGCAAAAGAACTTCTACTTTCTTGAGATGAACACGCGCCTCCAAGTGGAACATCCGGTCACCGAGTTAACCACCGGACTCGATCTCGTTCACCTCCAGATCCGGATCGCTGCCGGCGAGAAGCTGCCCTTCAAACAATCCGGCGTCGAGATGCGGGGGCACGCCATCGAATGCCGCATCTACGCCGAAGATCCCGATAACAATTATTTTCCGAGCCCCGGCAAGATCACGCTGCTGCTCGAGCCCTCGGGACCGGGAATCCGTCGCGATAGCGGCATGTACGAAGGCTGGAATGTTCCCATGGATTACGATCCGCTGCTCGCCAAACTGATCGGCTATGGAACCGACCGGGAGCAGGCAATCATGCGGCTACAGCGGGCGCTCGATGAATATTTCGTGGCCGGCATCAAGACCAACATTTCTCTGTTCCAGCGCATCCTGCGCGATGCCGATTTCCAGGAGGGAAAACTCGACACCGCATACCTGGATCGGTTGCTCGCGAAGGGCAACGCGGCTGGCACCTTTGGAGAACAGGAGCCCCGTCTCTCGGGAGCCGAAGAGAAGACCGAACATCTGGAGACGATCGCTGCAATTGCCGCCGGAATCTTTGCCGTGCTCGACCCGGCTCCGCCGGTTAGCAAGAATGAGAGCACCGCCGGAGCAGGTTCTGGTTCCGCTTCGGTTCCATCCAACTGGAAACAGAAAGGGCGCTCGGAAGGGCTGCGCTGATCTTATGGTTTATGAAGTCGTCATAAGCAGCAAGCCGAGCAGCAAAGCGAGCAGCACACCAGCCGGTAGAGCGGGCAGCAAAGCGCATCGGCTTGAGCTTGAAAAAGCCGTCGGCGGATGGGAGTGCCGTTTAGATGGCCAAGCATTCCATATTGGTGCGATCATCCCGCGCCGCGACGTTCTGTCCCTGTTGGTCGATGGCCGCTCCTACGAAATTAGGCGCGAGCAGACCGCGACCGATCTCCATATGTGGGTCGGCACTGCTTGCTTCGCGGTCGAGCTGCGCGATCCGCGCTCCTTGCGCTCGCGCAACAGAGTTGCCGGAGATGACATGGGCCCCAGAAAAATTTTGGCTCCTATGCCCGGACGAATCGTGCGTCTGCTCGTCGCGGAAAATTCCGGCGTCGAAGCTGGCCAGGGCATCGTCGTAGTCGAAGCAATGAAAATGCAGAACGAAATCAAGTCGCCAAAAAAAGGGATCGTGAAGATATTGGCGATCTCGGGTGCGGCGGTGAACCCCGGCGACGTGTTGGCCATCGTGGAATGAGAAATGAGACATGAGAATGGAGGGCCCCCTTCATTATTAAGGCAGTGAGCCTGTTTCAAGACGCTCGCAGCCAACAGTCGAAACCGTCCAACAGCCCCAGCACCTATGTCATCTCAAACCAGTCCCAGCCGGCGCGTACCATGGAGGGCAGCGACAGATAGAAGATGGCAACGGCGAAGGTCTCTTCATGAAGCTGCAACGGATCGTTGGTTTTGCCACTCTGGCAATCTCGATTCTTACGCTCGTTCTTGTGCTAAAACGCCCTGCGCCGCTGGTGCCCGCGCTCGCGCCCGCTAAGGTTGCCGCCAATGCGCAGTCTTTCCAGGAGAAGGTGAACCGGCTCGCGGAGCCCAGGGGGCCCGGCGAAGGTGAAAGCGAAGTCCGCATGAATTCCGGTGAAGTGTCGGCTGCGCTCGCGCAAGCTGCCGGCCTGCTTCCCACAACAACTCTTGCGCCCGCGAATACTTCCAACAACTCGCCCTCCAATCCTCCCTCGGCCACGGGTGCGATGGAGTTTCCCGGCGCGGTTCCCAATGTCAAGGATTACCAGGTTTCCATGGATGGAGACATCGTTCGCGGTCAATTTCTCACCCAGATCGCCGGCAAAGATGTCTATCTCACTCTGGCCGGACATCTCGGTTCCAAAGACGGTTACGCCACCTTCGACGCCACCGAGGTCAAGGTCGGAGGTCTCTCCGTGCCCGCATCGCTGGTCAACGAAGTGTTGCAGAAAAAACTGGCGGAGCAGCGCGATCAGCTCAAGCTACCCAATAACGTAAAAGATCTCAAAGTCGAAAACGGCGAACTGGTATTCGTCGAGAAATAACTTGAGGCCGCATCAAAGGCGCCGCCGGGGACCCCCGTCCTCCACGAACCTATCACCCTGCAGAAAATGCCGAACGCCTACGAAAACACATGCTTGTAAAGCAGAAATTGCCCAGCTTGCTACACCAAGGTTTCCTTCCGACAGAGTCTTCTAATCTCCATCTAATCTCTTTCTAACCGAATCCGTTTCAAATCGACGGTATGACGAGTTTCCCAATCCCGCACAACTATGCTAACCACGTCCTGGTGGCCAGCCCCAGCAACGTGGTACGCCAGCGCGTCCTCGAAAGCCTGCGTTCCCCCGCCCGCCGTTTCGAACAGGTGAGTGGTGGAGCCGAAGCTCTAGTCCATTTGGAGAGCGGCTTCTGGCAGGTGCTCTTTCTCGATCGCTGTCTGCCTGACCTGGACGCCGAGGAGCTGAGCCACACCGTTCGGCAGCGCTTTCCTGGAATCGAAGTCGTATTGCTCGATCCGGAGAGCGATGCCGAACCCAGTGCGGCCCAAAAACAAGGAAAGGTGCTTCCCGAAATGTGGCCCGCCCCATCCAGGGTCACGGAAAAGGACACAGACGAAGACAAAGAAAAAAATAAGGATAAACGCGAGGACAAGCGTCTGCATCCCGTCCACGCCAATTTCGAAGGCCCATTACCCGGAATGATCGGCAACTCACGCATTATGCAGCCCGTCTATCATCTGGTGCGCTTGCTGGCGCCGCGCAACACAACCGTCTTGATAACCGGCCCGACGGGCTGCGGCAAGGAAATTGTCGCCCGCGCCATTCATCATTTGAGCCCGCGCGCTCCGCGCACCTTCGCGGTCGTGAATTGCGCGGCGATTCCCGAGACCCTGCTCGAAGCCGAACTCTTCGGATACGCGCGTGGCGCCTTCACGGGAGCCATGCAATCGTATGCGGGAAGAATCCAGACGGCGCAAGGAGGCACGCTCTTCCTCGATGAAATTGGCGAAATGCCGTTGAGCCTCCAACCCAAGCTCCTCCGTTTTCTGGAGCAGAAGGAACTGCAGCGCCTGGGCAGCGCCGAAGTCGTGCGCGTGGATGCCCGCGTCATTTCCGCCACCAACGCGCACCTGTTGACCCTAGTAAGGGAAGGAAAGTTCCGCGAGGATTTGTACTATCGTCTCTGTGCGTTCCCCATCGAAATTCCCCCGTTGCGCGCCCGGCCGGAAGACATTGCGCCGCTTACCGCGCACTTTCTCACAAAATTTGCCGCGCCCCTGCCCGCGCCGGAATTCTCCACCGCAGCGCTGCAACTGCTCAAGACGCAGTCCTGGGCCGGGAACATTCGCGAACTGCAGAACGTTATCGAACGCGCGCTGATCCTCTCCGGAGATGGAGCGGTGATTGGCCCCGAGCATCTGTTGCTCGCTGACAAAAGCTTTTGCGGATCGCGTTAGCGCCTCGACACGCCAAGCTTCTTCGCCGTCGAGACGGGACTTGCCCCGTCTCCTTTGTGCGCGGTGGGAGACGCGGCAAGCCGCGTCTCTACGGGCAGTTACGCGTTGCAGTAACGCGATGCGGCGAGCGATTGGTCGTCTTCATTTGTACCCCGCATGAGAGCGTTCTAAGGCAATTTATGCCGGGCTGGCAGCGCCGTTGCAGGGTGATATTCATGTCCACCTCATTTTCAACCCCGCGAGATCCGGCGCACGACGCCGAGCATCCCCTGGCTCGCGCCTTTGCATCGTTCACCGAGGCGGCGAGTTCGCTCGAGCGCACCTACGGGCAACTGCAAGGGCAGGTGGCTCATCTCCGGCAGGAACTGGAAGGCACCAATCGCGACCTGGCAACCAGTCTCGAAGAAAACCATCGTATCCGCGAACGGCTGCGCCGCATTCTGGAAGACTTACCGTGCGGCGTGCTGGTGATCGAAGCCGGAGCCCGGATTTCGACTCTCAATCCCGAGGCGGCGCGCTTGCTCGGCGGCAGTTTCGAATCGGCGGACGCGTTGCCGGCGGCACTCTCGGCGGCGCTCGACAGGGCGCGCCAGACCGGCGAAGAGCCCGAATTGCGGCTGTCAGGTTTGAACCAGTCTTTCTTGAATCAATCTTCTCCGACTCAAACATCTTTGAAGCAGCCTACTTCGAATCGGGACAAACCCGGCTGGGTCGCTATCCGCCATGCTTGGCTTGAAGAAAGCGAGGCCCGCGCTACGTCGGTTTTTATTCTGCGTGATGTCAGCGAGGCGAAGAGGCTCGAACAGGATCGCGAGCATCTCCGGCGGCAGCAGGCGCTGGTAGAGATGTCGGCCCTGCTCGCCCATGAAATACGCAACCCGCTGGGCAGCCTCGAACTCTTCGCCGGATTGCTGGCCGAAGCTAACCTTGAAGCGGAAAGCCAGAGCTGGATCGAACACGTCCAGGCGGGTCTGCGCACTCTCTCCGCCACCGTCAACAACGTGCTTCACCTGCACAACACGCCCCAGCCCGAGCTTACCCCCACCGACGCGGGCCAGCTCCTTGACTGGGCCTACAACTTTCTCCTGCCGCTCGCCAAGCAGGCGCGCGTCGAAATGCAGATCGTCAACGGCCTCAATGGGGTCATCATTCACGCCGACCGGCACCGCCTCGAGCAGGTGTTATTAAACCTCGCGCTAAACGCGCTTCGCTTCATGCCGGGCGGCGGATCGTTCTCGATTCGCGGAGTTGATTGCGGCTCGCTGTGCTGCAAGAAGGAGGATGCCGGCGTGGAAATTGTGGTTCGCGACACGGGCCCAGGCATTGCGCCGGGCGACCTGCCGCGCATCTTTGAAGCGGGATTCAGTACCCGGGAAGGCAGCTCCGGACTTGGGCTTGCCGTCTGCCATCGCATTCTCGAACAGCATGGAGGCTCGATCACGGTCGAGAGCCGCGCTGGTTGTGGCGCCACCTTCCGGCTTCGCTTTCCCCGCAATCGAATGCTGGAAGCTGGATGTTCGTCCGAGCATCCGCTAGAGTATTCCCCCGAAAACGCGTTCGAACATATTGCCGAACCAGGCGACGAATCTGGAGCGCAGCTATGAAGCGGCTGCTCATCGCTGACGACGATGCCGGCATGCGCGCCGCCCTCGAAGCGCGCTTCCAGCGCCGCGGATGGCTGGTCGATATTGCCGTGAATGGCACCGAAGCACTGGCCAAGTTTCGCGAAGGCTTACATTCGCTCGTAATCACGGACGTGCGTATGCCGGGATGCGACGGCTTCGAGCTGATGCGCGAGGTGCAAACATCGTCGGCGCGCACGGCTGTGATTTTGCTGACTGCTTACGGTTGCGTGCCCGACGCGGTCGAAGCCATGCGCAACGGAGCCTGCGATTACCTGGTCAAACCAGTGTGCTTCGAAAAACTCGAGCTCGCCGTCGAGCAGGTATTGCACCGCGCCGAGG
>Ga0210400_10003577_pt1 | contig 13741 bp, 13 predicted proteins | sample IncBWH26MmetaG_FD_155456 | JGI IMG/M metagenome (GOLD analysis project Ga0210400, IMG submission 155456) | Forest soil microbial communities from Barre Woods Harvard Forest LTER site, Petersham, Massachusetts, United States - Inc-BW-H-26-M | ecosystem: Environmental > Terrestrial > Soil >...
GATCAGTACCACCGTCTGCAGCCAGTGGAAACCGCCGACCTTGACCGGCGCCAGCCGGGTCCACTGGTAGTACGTACCGCCGAGAAAGGTGATGGGAAGGACCACAAAGCCGAACATGAGCCCGATGTTGCGGGGTTCGAAGCTGGTGCCCAGGACCAGACCCAACGAGGTCATGGCGATGCAGGCCAAGGGCACGATGGTGACGATGATCCACCAGTGGAACGAGAGATTGGGCTCCACCCCGGCGGCGTGGACGACCGAGGCGATGGGCAGCACGATGGCGGCCGAGATGATCCCCTGGGCACCCCCCGACAGCACCTTGGACGTGGCCACCAGCCAGATGGGGCACGGGGCCTGGACCCGGTCCTCGATCTCTCGGGTGAACCCGAATTCCTGGGCCAGTTGCATGGCCACGGCCTGGACGCCCTGGAACATGATGGAGATGCCCACCACGCCGGGCACCAGCACGGTGGCGAATGCGGACTCGGCCGCGGGGCTGCTGGCGCCTCCGATGCTCTGGCCAATCTTGGGAAAGACGTAGAGGAACACGAAACAGAGCAAGAAGGGCTGCACCAAGGTGCGCACCGCGAACTCGATGAAGTTCTTCTTGAGCACGACCAGGTCCCGCAAGATGAGCGCCCAGAGCGCCACCCAGCTGGCCGCCCCGGCCGAGCGGGTGGGCACCCTGATCACCTGGTGGCCCTCGTAGATATGGGTCGGGTCCGTCGTTGTCGTCGCCATCAGTCCCGGAGCTCCTTTCCGGTCAAGTTGATGAACACCGTCTCCAAGCTGGGCTCGGCCACGGAGAGATCGACCACCGGGAACCCGGCTCCCTCCGCCGCGGTCACGATCCGGGGTACCAGGCGCTCGCCCGCCTGGACGTGGAGCTCGACGCCGCCCTCGATGGCCCGGCTGTTGGTCACCCCGACCATGTTGTCGGTGAGGGCGGCGGCCAGCGCGCCGGAGTCGCCCGAGGACTTGATGGTCACGATGGTGTCCGCCCCCACCCCCTGTTTGAGCTGGGCCGGGGTGTCGAGGGCCAGGACCTTGCCGTGGTCCATGATGGCCACCCGGCCACACAGCTGGTCCGCCTCTTCCATGTAGTGGGTGGTGAGCAGGATGGTCTGTCCTTCCCGGTTGAGCTCGCGCAGGATGTCCCACAGGGCCAGGCGGCTCTGGGGGTCGAGCCCGGCGGTGGGCTCGTCGAGGAAGAGCACGGCGGGCCGGTGGAAGATGGACCGGGCCACCATCAAGCGCTGGGCCATGCCCCCGGACAGGGCGTAGACCGAGGCGTTGGCCCACTTGGCCAGCTGGAACTTCTCCAGCAGCTCGGTGGCGATCTGTCGCGACTCCTTGGCCCCGATGCCGAAGAGCCGCCCGTGGAAGTAGAGGTTCTCCCACACGTTGAGCTGGCGGTCGAGCGTGTTCTGCTGGGAGACCACGCCCAGGAGCTGCTTGGCCAGGGCGGGATGGGCCACCACGTCGATGCCGGCCACCCAGGCCGAGCCGGAGGTGGGGATGACCCTGGTGGTGAGCACCCCCACCGTGGTCGTCTTGCCCGCCCCGTTCGGCCCGAGCAGTCCGAAGATCTCCCCGGGCTGCACCGTCAGGCTCAACTCGTCCACGGCCCGGAAGTCCGTCTCCGGGTAGACCTTGACCAGGTCGGTGGTGCGGATGATGCCCTGTTCCACCGCCGCTGCCGTGTCGTGCTCCTCGGTGCTGGTCCCGATCACCGGAGCAGTGCCGCGGCCACCCGCACGACCTCGGCTCGGTGGCGGGCCTTGTCCCCCGAGGGCAGAAACGAGGCGTCGAACGAGTTGGCCACCAGCTCGACCACCTGGGTGGCGGTGAGGCCCAGGGCATGAGCAGTAGCAGCCAGATTGTCGGCCACGTACCCGCCGAAGTAGGCAGGGTCGTCCGAGTTCACGTTGACCGCCAGTCCCGCATCCAGCAGGCGCCCCAGGTTGTGCTGCTCGAGGGTGGGGAAGACCCTGAGCTTCACGTTGGACAGCGGGCACACGGTGAGGGGGACCTGCTCGCCGGCCAGCCGCTTCACCAGGTCGGCATCCTCTTCGCAGCGGACGCCATGGTCGATCCGTCGGACGTCGAGGAGGTCCAGGGCCTCGGTGATGTAGCTGGGCGGCCCCTCCTCTCCGGCGTGGGCCACGGTCAGAAACCCTTCGGCCCGGGCGCGATCGAACACCTCGGTGAACTTCGAGGGTGGGTTCCCCTGCTCGCCCGAGTCGAGGCCCACGGCCACAAAGGCAGGGCCGAAGGCCAGCAGCTCCTCCAGGGTGGTCATCGCCGCCTCGGCGCTGAGGTGGCGCAGAAAGCACGGGATCAGGTACGAGGTCATCCCGAAGGCCGATTCCGCCTCGTCCAGGGCCCGGCTGATCCCGTTGACCACGGCAGCCAGCGGGACCGAGCGATCGGTGTGGGTCTGCGGGTCGAAGAAGACCTCGGCGTGACGCACGCCCTGGTCGGCGGCCCGGCGGACATAGGCAGCAGTCAGATCGTAGAAGTCGTCCTCGGTGACCAGCACGTCACACCCCTGGTAGTAGAGGTCGAGGAACGACTGCAGGTCCTCGAAGACGTAGGCATCGTGGATGGCGGCCACGTCGGCGTAGGGCACGGTGACATTGTTCCGTTTGGCCAACTCGAAGAAGAGCTCGGGCTCGAGGGTGCCTTCCAAGTGGAGGTGGAGCTCGGCTTTGGGCAGCTCCCAGGCCAACCGTTCGATCAACGAGGACCCGTCCTGACCGGGCGATCGCCCCTCGGCGGTTGCCTCGTCCTTCGTGGTGGGGCTCATGGCTTAGCTGGCCGGCACCTTCCAGCCGTTGCCCTCGGCGATCTCCTTGCAGGTGGGACAGACGGGATAGCGCTTGGGATTGCGGCCGGGCACCCACACCTTGCCGCACAGGGCTCGGACGGCGGTGCCGTTGACCATCCCTTCCACCACCGAGGGCCCGGCCGAGACGAAATCGCCCTCCTCCGGCTTGTAGCCCTCGAGCACGATATGGCTCATGCGCTCGTGGTCCCCATCGAGCTGCGGGTCCGTCGTGGTCGGCGAGAGTGTCGTCCCCATGTCCGTCATGGACATAGGTTCGCGCATTTGCGAGAGGGCGGGCGGTAGGCGGGCGCACGGGGGCCCCGGTGATTGTGACGGTCAGCCGGCTCCGACTGGCACACTGGTATGCCGTGTCTACCCGTGATCTGGTGCTCGCCTCCGCCTCGCCGGCACGACTGCGCCTGTTGCGTGAGGCCGGATTTGAGCCCACGGTGATGGTCAGCGGCGTCCCCGAGGACCTCGACGACGACCATGTCCCCTCGCTGGTCCTGTCCCTGGCCGAGCGGAAGGCCTCGGCCGTGGCCCCCCGAGCCGGTGATGCCGTGATCGTCGGGTGCGACTCCCTCTTCGAGTTCGAGGGTGAGGCCCATGGCAAGCCCACATCGGCCGAGCAGGCGGTGGGCTGGCTGCGCCGGATGCGAGGGAGCGAAGGGGTGCTCCACACCGGTCACTGCGTCATCGACGGATCATCGGGGGCCAAGGTCGCCCAGACGACCGGCACTGTCGTTCGCTTCGCCGAGATCAGCGACGGCGAGCTCGACGCCTACGTGGCCAGCGGGGAAGCGCTGGTCGTCGCCGGGGCCTTCACCCTGGACGGGAGATCGGCGCCGTTCGTCCGCGGCATCGACGGCGACCCCGGCAACGTGGTCGGGCTGTCCCTCCCCACCCTTCGTACCCTGCTGGCCCGACTGGGGATCGAGATCACCGACCTGTGGGCCTCATGAGCCCGCCGGTGGGCCTGGTGGGGGCGAACGCGCTCGAGGCGCCCTCGACCCTGCCGCTGACCATCGGCCCCCTCGAGATCGACCCACCGGTGGTGCTGGCCCCCATGGCCGGCGTGACCAATCGGGCCTTTCGCCGCTTGTGCCGCACCTACGGCGCCGGGCTGTACGTCAGCGAGATGATCACGGCCCGAGCGCTGGTGGAGGGCAACGCCAAAACGCTCGACATGGTGACCTTCGGTGAGGACGAGCCCTACCGGAGCGTCCAGCTCTACGGAGTGGACCCTGTGGTCATGGAGGGGGCGGTACGGCGCCTGATCGACGACATCGGGGTCGACCACATCGATCTCAACTTCGGTTGCCCGGCGGCCAAGGTCACCCGCAAGGGGGGTGGCGCCGCCCTCCCTGTGCACCGGGCCCTGCTCCGGGCCGTCATCGCCGCCACCGTGCACGCGGCCGGGTCCGTCCCGGTCACGGTGAAGCTCCGGCTCGGGGTGGACGAATCCCACCTCACCTTCCTGGAGTCAGGGCGGATCGCCCGGGAGGAAGGGGCGGCCGCCGTCGCCCTGCACGCCCGGACGGCGGAGCAGCTCTACTCCGGGGCGGCCGATTGGACCGCCATCGGCGAGCTGAAGGCCCACGTGACCGGGATACCCGTGCTGGGCAACGGGGACATCTGGGAGGCATCCGACGCCATGGCCATGATGGCCACCACCGGATGCGACGGCGTGGTGGTGGGACGGGGCTGCCTGGGCCGGCCCTGGCTGTTCCGGGACCTGGCCGACGCCTTCGCCGGTCGAGCCCCCCAGCGGCCACCCGATCTCGGCCAGGTGGCGGCCGTCATGGTCACCCACGCCCGGCTGCTGTGCGGCCTGTTCGGCGAGACCTACGGGATCCGGCAATTCCGCAAGCACGTGTCCTGGTACCTGACCGGATTCCCGGTCGGCGGGGAGCAGCGCCGGGCCATGGCCCAATTGAGCTCGCTGGCCGAGCTGGACGCGGCGCTGTCCCGGTTGGACCACAGCCAGCCGATGCCGGTCGAGGCCCTGCGCATGGCCCGGGGACACACCAACGGGCCGCGCCCGGTCGCCCTGCCCGTCGGCTGGCTGCGCAGCGTGGACGACCTCACCCCGCCCGACGGGGGCGACGAGCTGGTATCGGGAGGCTGAACCTCGGTCGGCAGCGGTGTCGGGCGGTTGCACCGACCTCGGTATTCCGTGTGGGAAGATGGCTATCGGGTTGATCGCGCCGGGAGCCGCCGGCACTTCGCTCCGGTACACCTGTCCGGTCGGCCCCCGCTCACCCACTTCCCTGATGATCGTCGGATCCTCCCTCACCATAGAAATCGGCGACCGGACCCTGCTCCGTGACGCCTCCTTCGTCGTCGGGGCGGGCGAGAAGGTGGGGCTGGTCGGCCGCAACGGGACGGGCAAGTCGACCTTCATCTCCGTGATCATCGAAGAACCGGGACGCAATGTCCGGTCCACGGGCAGCGTGCGCATCCGGGGCACCTACGGCTACCTGCCCCAGGTGCCCGTCCCCCTCGGGCTGGGCCTCGACCCCAACGGGTTCTCCCATGTCCTGTCGGCCCGAGGACTCGACGTCCTCGACGACGCGCTGGGCAAGGCCCGCACTCAGATGGCCAAGGACCCGAGCTCGGAGAACATCGAGCTGTTCTCCGATCTGGAGGAGCAGTTCCGCGAGAACGGTGGCTACGAGGCCGAGGCCATCATGGCCCGGCTGGCCGACGGCTTGGGACTACGCCAGGAATTGTTGCTCGAGGACATCGAGGGCCTGTCCGGTGGCCAGCGCCGTCGGGTCGACCTCATCCGCATCCTGTTCCAGGGGCCGGACATGATGATCCTGGACGAGCCGACCAACCACCTCGACCTGCCGGCCAAGAAGTGGCTCATGGAAGAGCTGCAGAAGTTCCCCGGGGCCATCCTGGTGGTCAGCCACGACCTGAAGCTGCTCGACCGCTCGATCAACAAGGTGCTCCACCTCTCCGACAGTCGACTGCACGAGTTCAAGGGCACCTACTCGAGCTACCTGACCCAGCTCGAAGCGGACCTGAGCCAACGGGAACGCTCGGCCCAACTGGAGGGGCGGGAGATCAAACGCCTGTCCACGCTGGCCGACTCCATGCGGGGCAGCACCAACCGGCGGGCCCGCATCGCCAAGTCGATCGACAAGCGCGTCGAGCGGTTGGAGTCGTCGAAGACCGAGGTGCACAAGCGGGAGCGGGCCAGCAAGTTCCGCCTGCCCACCCCCACGCGATCGGGCGAGGTCCCGATCCGCACCCACGAGCTGTCCGTCCGCTACGGCCGGTCCACGGTCTTGTCCAATGTGGAATTCCATGCCCGCCGACGCGATCGGGTCGTGATCGTGGGACGCAACGGTGCGGGCAAGTCGAGCCTGCTCCGTTGCCTGGCCGGCGTGCAGAAGCCCTCGGGCGGCACCATCGAGCTGGGGGCCAATGTGGCACTGGGCTACTTCGCCCAGGAGCATGAGCAGGTCAACCTGGACGCCACCGTGCTGGAGAACCTGGACGACAGCGTGTTGACCACCGAGACGGAGCGACGCGCCCTGTTGGGATCGTTCGGCATCGCCGGGAAGGCCGCCCACCAGATGCCGGGCACGCTCTCCGGTGGCGAGCGAGCCAAGCTGGGCCTGGCCATGCTGGCCGCCGGGCGAGCCAACGTGCTGTTGCTCGACGAGCCCACCAACAACCTGGATCCATCATCGATCAAGGCCGTCGGGGGCATGCTCAGCGATTGGGAGGGCACCGTCGTGGTGGTCAGCCACGACCGGGACTTCGTGGCCGCCCTCCAGCCCACCCACTGCCTACTGCTCCCCCAAGAGCAGTTCGTCCACTGGGACGAGCGCTACCTTGAACAGGTGGAGATGAAGTGACGGCGGACCCCACCGCAACGGGCTGAGCATGAAAGTCCGGGAGCCGGCAGAAGACGCACCCGGGGTCGAACGCCTCCTGGCCCTGTCCGACGGCGTCGTCGCCATCGCGTTGACACTGCTGGTGCTGTCGCTGCACGTGCCGGTCAGCACTGCCTTGCATCCCATCAACCCGACGTCCCCAAGCGATCTGTGGCATGCCCTCCAGAACTTGGCCGATCCCTTCATCAGTTACATCATCTCCTTCTACGTGATCGCCCAGTTCTGGTTGGCCCATCACCGCACGTTCCGGCTCATGGTCGGCCACGATGAGGGGTTGGCCTGGTGGAATTTTCTGTTCCTGTTCGCCATCACGCTGCTGCCCTTCAGCGCCGACCTCCTCGGTCAGTATTCCGAGAATCCCGTGGCCGTGGACCTTTTCGCTTTCAACCTCCTGGTAGGCAGCCTTTCCACCATCACGGTCATGACCGTGGCCCAGAGAAAGGGCCTCCTCAAGCCCACGGCCAATCCGCAAGTGCTCCGGGCCGGACGGGTGCGCGCTCTCGGGATCATGCTCGTGGTCGCGGCCTCGATGGGAGTGGCATGGTTCCCCCATCGAGGCCCCGATGTGGCCAAGTACATGTGGTTCCTGATCGCCGTGGTGCCCCGGGTGATGAACCGGTGGGTCGACCAACACATGCCGCTCGACGACGGAACCGCCCCGGCAACCGGCACCGTCGCCCCGGCCGACTGAAGCCACCGGGTTGCGCCCGAGCGCACCGTTAGGCTGATTCGATGGCGGCACATCCCTTCGAGCTGATCTGCGAGATCGAGCCACCGACCACGCCCGACCTGGACCATGTCCGGGACCAGATCGAGGCGCTGGGACCGGTTGCGTCCGCCTTCCTGGTCCCCGACAACCACATCGGACGGGCCACCGTCTCCAGCGTGGCCGTGGCCCATGAAGTGGCGGTGATGGGTGGTCGGTCGATCGCCTGTCTCAATGCCCGCGACCGGAACCTCTTGGGCCTGCAGCGCGACCTGTTGACGGCGGCGGCCTATGGCGTCGACCAATTCCTGTTCGTCTACGGCGACAAACCGGCCACCGGCGGCCGCACCGGTGAGCTCAACGTACGGACCATGATCGACGAGGCTCGAGCGTTCACCGAACGGCCGGGGCTCGACCAGACCTCGCCCTTCCGCATCGGGGCCGCCGCCGGCCTGGGCCCGCTACCGGCGTGGAAGGGCCAGGCGGACTTCCTGTTCGTCCAAGTCGGCTTCGACCTCGCTGCGCTGTTGCGATGGCGCGACCGCATCGAGGCGGACATCCCCGTGTACGCCGGGGTCATGACCCTGGCCAGCGCCACCATGGCCCGCAACCTGGCCGCCACCATCCCCGACATCGCCATCCCTGCCGCCCTGATCCGATCGGTCGAACAGGACCGGACGGCGGGGGTGGAGGCGGCCTGCGAGCTGGTGCTCGAGATCCGCGACAGCCAGGCCTTCGAGGGCGTCCACCTGGTTCCCGTGTCCCGCTACCGCGAGGTGGCCGCTCGCCTGGAGGGCTCGCTGCACTAGCCGTTCAGTTGGGAGACGGGGTTGTTCAGTTCGGAGCCGGTCGGGACAGAGCAGGTTCGGACAAATCAGAGCAGGCCGAGGCGGGTCAGGGTGGACGAGAAGGCATCGAACAGTTCGAGCTCGCCCAGCTCGTGGTGGGCCACCCATCGGGCCTCGGCCGTCTCCCACCCGAGCGTGGCCGGCGGTTCGAAGCGCTGGGGCACGTCGATGATCACCGTCCAGTACGACCAGCCGCCGTGGTCGTCCTGGTGGGTCTCCCCCAGCTCGAACCGGTCGAGCTGGGACCCGATCTCCTCCCCGAATTCCCGCAGCGCGCCGTCGATGGGTTCCTCGCCCAGATCCAAAGCCCCGCCGGGGATGGCCCAGGTCCCTCCCCGGTGGCAGTGAAGGGAGCGTCGGGCCAGGAAGAACCACGTGCCGTCGTCACCCACGTGGCGAACCAGCACCCCGGCAGCCCCGTATCGGCCCCAGCGCACCGACCCGTCAGCCAGCGTGATGAACCCGTCGCCCGATCCGGCGAGGTTCACGGCGACTGCTCTGTGGTCATGGAGTTGGGCACGGTCATGGGCTGCGATCAGTTTTGCACCGGCCAGCGTAGGGCGCCCAACGGATCGGCAGTGCGAGGGTCAGGCCAGAGTCGGACGGGCCTCCAGCCACGCTTCCCATGTCTGGGTTCCCGACCGGTGGTCAGGGGCCAGGTGGACCCCCTGGTCAAACGCCTTGAGGAAGCCGATGGCCGGTACCGGGAGCAGCCGGGCCCCCTTGCCCGTCACCCTCCTCCGGATCCGGTTGAGGTCGTCGATCGACAGGATCTCCGGTCCGCCGAAGTCGGGAGCGCGCCCGCTGGGACCGGCGGCCACCAGCTCGGCCAGCCGTGCGCTCACGTCGTCGGTGGCGACGGGTTGAAATCGGAGATGTGGGGTCTTGACAAAGACGGGGAAGGCGAGGAACCGATCCACCAGATCGTGGAACTGGGTGGCGCGCTGAATGGTCCAGCCCCCGCCGGATTGCTCGAGCAGCCGTTCGGCCTCCAGCTTGGTGCGGTAGTAGGCGAAAGGGTGTCGATCGACACCGACGATGGACACATTGATCACGTGCCGATCGCCCCGGGCGGCCAACAAGGTGCGCATCCCCTCGAGCTCGGTGGCCTTTTGATTTCGGGTGCTGGCTACGGCCTGGATGACCGTGTCGACACCGTCCAGGGCCGAGGCCAGGCCTTCCCCGGTCCGGATGTCACCGCGGTGGGACACCACTCCGGTGGGCACGACCGGGGCACTCCGGCGGGACAGCACTCGAACGCCGTGACCCCGTTCGACCAGGACGGAGGCGAGCGGTTGACCGAGCGTGCCGGTCCCTCCGATGACCAGTACCTGAGCCACGGAACCCGACCCTAGCCATGTGGCCCTGGTGGCTCCACATCGAACATATGTTCGCTACCATGGTCGGTATGAGTGCCCCCGCCTCCTTTCGGTGGAAGCTGGCTGACGACGAGACCGGCGGCGGCCAGCTGGCCTTTTTCAGCCCGGAAGACCTGGGCCGGCGCCACGTAGGGACGGGGGAGTTCCGGGGCTACGAGTTCCTCCACGTCAACGCCAAACGGATCATCAACGCGGTGCCGGCCGCATCATCCATGCCCTTCCGCCACACCATCAACGCCTACCGGGGCTGCAGCCATGCCTGCGTGTACTGCTTTGCCCGACCTACCCACGAGTACCTGGGACTCGGCGTGGGCGAGGACTTCGAACGCAAGCTGGTGGTCAAGATCAACGCCGTCGAGCGGGTGCGGGCAGAACTTCGATCCGACCGGTGGGCGGGCGAGGCCATCGCCATGGGGACCAATACCGACCCCTACCAACGCTGCGAGGGCAAGTACCACTTGACCAGGGGAATCGTCTCGGCCCTGAGCGAGGTGGCCAACCCCTTCTCCATCCTCACCAAGTCCACGCTGATCGTGCGGGACCTCGACCTTCTGGCCGAGGCGGCCACCCGGACATCGGTGCAGTGCAGCTTCTCCATCGGCACGCTGGACGATTCGATATGGCGAGCCACCGAGCCGGGAACCCCGCACCCGCGCCAGCGAGTCGGGGCGCTCAAGAAGCTCGTCGATGCCGGTGTAGCCACGAGCGTGCTGGTGGCCCCGGTCATTCCCGGGCTGTCCGACGCTCCCGATCAACTGGCCGAAGTGGTCGATGCCTGCCTGGAGGCCGGGGCCCGGTCGGTGACGGCCATCCCCCTCCACTTGCGACCGGGGGTCCGCGAGCACTTCATGGACTGGCTCCGCCGCGAGCGGCCCGAGCTGGTCCCGCGCTTCGAACGGCACTACCGACGGTCCTATCTCGCCGCGTCGGATCAGGAGCGGATCACCGGGTTCGTGCGAGATCGGGTGGCCGCCCGCCGATGACCATTCGTTCTAACGGTCCTTCATCACCAGGTCGGCCAAGTACGAGCCGCCTCCGGGCAGGGTGACCACCTCGAATCCGTTCCGCTCGGTGAGCCACTGACGGTTCCGTCTGTGGATGTCATGCTCCTGGTCGAACCGATTGAGGGCAACGACCAGGCGCGCCGATGCCCCGTCGGTATGGTCTGTGGCCGAAATGCCCCCGACCAGGGGCGAGAGGGCCTCGGTCGACAGTCGGACGCTGTTGATCGTGCCCAGTCCGGCATCAGCCACCAGCAGCACGATCTGCGGTCGGAGCAGCCGGCCCAGGTCGACCGCGTCACCGTCGGACGCCTGGGGCGAGCGGACGCCGCCCGCCGTCTCCACCAAGCCGACGGCTACGGGGGGCTCGGGCCAGCGGAGCTCGTCGGCCAGGTCGTCGACTGTGAAGGGGGGAAGGCCGAGCATCTCGGCCGCCATCGGGGGAGCCATGGCCCGGTGGTAGGAGCGAGCGGGCAGGCACACCACATCAGGGTCCTCGCCCGACGCCTGGCCCAGGACTTCGGCGTCGGTACGCTCTCCCAACTGGTCGGCCTCCAGGTCGACATCGAAGGACTGGGCCGGTTTGCGGGCGGCGACGGTGAGCCCCCTCACCCGCAGCTCCTCGAGCAGGTTGGCCGCCACCCATGTCTTCCCCACTTCGGTGCCCGTGCCGCACACCAGGACCAGCCGTTCAGGAGGCGAGGGCATTGGTCTCCGTCGACCCGCTGGGTCGGTCGGGGGGCGCGGCCGCCGTCGGGTTCTCGGGCCCGGCCGCCGCCAGGGCCAGGCCGGCCAAGCCCGATGCCAGCCGTTCCACCTGCTCGTCGGTGTGGGCCGCCGACAGGGTCACCCGCAATCTGGACGTCCCCACCGGGACGGTCGGCGGTCGGATGGCCGGGACCCAGAGCCCTTGCGACTGCAACGCGCTCGATGCAGCCACGGTGTCGGACTCCTCGCCGATCACCACGGGGATGATCGGGGACCGGTGTTGGGGGTCGGGGGCGATCCGGGCCACGAAGCGGGACAGACGGGCGCGGAGGCTGTCGCCCTCCGCCGATCGCACGATGCCGAGCGCGGCCAGGGCCGCGGCGGCATCGGCCGGGGTAGGGGCGGTGGTGAAGATGTACGGTCGAGCCCGATTGACCAGGAGCTCGATCGAACGGGACGGGCCGGCGACGAATCCGCCCAAGGCCCCCAAGGTCTTGGACAGGGTCCCCACCCGCAGCACGTCGATCTCGTCCATGGCCCCGGCCCGCAGGTCGGGCCCGAGCACGGCGTGGGCCTCATCCAGGACGAGCAGGGCGCCATGGCGGCCGGCCAGGTCCACCAGCCCCTCGAGATCGGCCTCGTCGCCATCCATGGAGAAGACCGTGTCCGACACGATCACTGCCCGCTCCGGTGACGCTGCCACCAGCCGGTCCAGCGCCTCCAGATCGCGATGGGGGAACACGGCGACCGGGGCCCGAGCCAGCCGGCACCCGTCGATGATCGACGCGTGGTTCAGCTCATCCGAATAGATCCGGGCCCCCTGGGCCCCGAACACCGACAACACCGACAGGTTGGCGGCGAAGCCGGTAGGGAACAGGACCGCCCGTTCGCACTGCCGCCACTCGGCCAGCGCCGTCTCTAGCGCGACGTGGATGGGGCGGGAGCCGGTGATGAGCCGGGATCCTCCCGAGCCGGCACCCCACCGGTCGAGGGCGTCGTGGGCGGCATCGACCACGGCAGGATGCGACGTCAGGCCCAGATAGTCATTGGAGGCGAACGACACCACCTGGTTCCCGGCCGCGGCCAGGACGCCAGAGGGCCCCCAGGCATCGAAGGTGCGCGGCACACGCCACTGCCCGGCGGCCTCCACCGTGGCGCAGGTCGCTTCCACCCACTCCGACCACGGCGACGGCCGGTCGCTCACCGGCTGCCCTCGGCCGAGAGGCCTCGACCGTCCTCGTCCCACACGGCGGCGATCGAGGCGGCCAGGACCTCGACCACGTGGTCGATCTCGGCCACCGTGGTCGTCAACGGAGGCATCACCACCACCACATCGCCCAGCGGACGGAGCAGCACGCCCTGATCGACCGACCGGGCGCACACCCGTCGACCCCAGCGCTCGCCTCCCGCTGGTGGTGCCAGCTCGACACCGGCCATCAACCCCCGTTGGCGAACCGCCCCCACCCCCGGGCGCGCCTCGATGTGGGTGGCCAGCGCCTTGGTCAAGGCGGCCGCCGTGGTCGTGACGTTGGCCAGCACGTCCCACTCCTCCAGGAGCTGCAGATGGCGCAAGGCCACCGCGCAGGCCAGCGCATTTCCACCGTAGGAGTGGCCGTGGTACAGCGTCTGCTCGCTGAGATCAGGCCCGTCGAAGGCGGCGATCACCGGACCGGAGGCCACGGTGGCCGACAGGGCCAGATACCCACCGGTGATGCCCTTGCCCAGACAGAGGATGTCCGGTCGAAGGTCACCCCACTCGGAGGCGAAGAGCTTCCCGGTGCGCCCGAAGCCCGTGGCCACCTCGTCGCAGATGAGCAGCACGTCGTGGTCTCGACACGCTCTTCCCAGGCGGGCCAGATCGGAAGGCTCGGCCACCAACATGCCCGAAGCCCCTTGCACCAACGGCTCGATCACCACCGCGGCCAGCTCGGGTGCGTGCCGCTCCACGGCGGCCACCGCCTTGTCGGCCCAATCGGCCTCGGCGTAACCGGGGGTCCGGAGCACCGGGAACCGGAGGGGATCGAAGAGCCCGGTGCCGAATCCCCCGTCACCCAGTGACAGCGCGCCGACCGAGTCCCCGTGGTAGGCCCCGCCCAGGGCCAGGAACTGGGTCCGACCCTGCTCTCCCCGATTGACCCAGTACTGGAAGGCCACCTTGAGCGCCTGCTCGACGGCCACCGCCCCATCGGAGGCGAACAGCACGTGGGCATCGTCGACCGGGACCACCGCGGCCAGGGCCTCGGCGAACTCGATCGACGCCCGGTTGCCGTTTCCGAGCAGGGTCGAGTGGGCCACCTTGCCCAGCTGGTCGACCAGTGCGGCGTCCAGTTCGGGCACGTGGTGCCCGAGCGTGGTCAC
>Ga0210400_10003578_pt1 | contig 13740 bp, 9 predicted proteins | sample IncBWH26MmetaG_FD_155456 | JGI IMG/M metagenome (GOLD analysis project Ga0210400, IMG submission 155456) | Forest soil microbial communities from Barre Woods Harvard Forest LTER site, Petersham, Massachusetts, United States - Inc-BW-H-26-M | ecosystem: Environmental > Terrestrial > Soil >...
CCCTGGCACTGCTAGCTAGCTAGCCTGACTTTCGCAATTCGTTGGCGCAAAAAAAATGAGGGGCGCGGAAGCCCCTCATTTCTTAGTTGGTTGGAAGTTACTCGGCGGCCATTTCCTCGGCTTCGCCTTCCTGGCGCAGTAGTTCCAGAGCGCGTTCGGCTTCGGCGTAGGCTTGGGAAACTTCTTCCTGTACCTTGGCCGCTGCCTGCTCGAGTTCCGGCGAGAGACGCACATTGCGGTAGTACTCCATGCCCGTGCCAGCCGGGATGAGCCTGCCCACAATCACGTTCTCTTTGAGTCCGCGCAGGTGGTCGACCATGCCCTGAATTGAGGCCTCGGTCAGCACGCGCGTGGTCTCCTGGAAGGACGCTGCGGAGATGAAGGACTCGGTTGAGAGCGAGGCCTTGGTGATACCCAGGAGTAGCGGGCGTCCGGTTGCGGGGCGTCCACCGTTGGTGATCACTCTCTCGTTCTCTTCGCGGAAGCGGAACTTATCCACCTGCTGTTCGAGCAGGAAGGTGGTGTCGCCCACGTCTTCCACTTTCACCCAGCGCATCATCTGGCGCACGATGACTTCAATGTGCTTGTCACTGATGGTTACACCCTGCAGGCGATAGACCTCCTGGATTTCGTTGACCAGGTAGGCCTGGAGTTCTTTCTCACCCAGGACAGCCAGGATGTCGTGCGGGTTGAGCGGTCCATCCATGAGAGGCTCACCGGCCCGGACGCGCTCACCTTCCTGCACATTGATGTGCACGCCCTTGGGGACCGAGTATTCCTTCTCGGTGCCGTTATCGGCTACGACATAGACCTTGCGCTGACCCTTGGTTACTTCACCGAACTTCACCATGCCATCGATTTCGCTGATGATGGCGGTCTCACGCGGCTTACGGGCTTCGAACAGCTCGACAACGCGCGGCAGACCACCGGTAATGTCCTTGGTCTTGGTGGTCTCACGCGGGATCTTCGCGATCACGTCACCAGGATGCACTTCATCGTTGTCCTGCACCATAAGGTGAGCGCGTGAAGGCATCAGGTAACGCCGGGTGGTCTTGCCCGTGGCCCCTTTGACCACAATGGCCGGCTGGCGCTTCTCGTCGGGAGACTCGCCTACCACGTGTTGAGACAGGCCGGTGACCTCGTCCACTTCGTCATGCAGGGTCACGCCTTCCTGCAAGTCTTTGAATTGGACAGTGCCGCCAATCTCGGTAAGGATGGCAAAGGTGTACGGGTCCCACTCAACCAGCGTGGTGCCCATGGTGACCTGCTGACCGTCCTGCACTTTGAGCTTGGCGCCATAGACAACCGAGTACCGCTCTTTTTCACGGCCTTTCTCGTCTACCACGGCGATAGAACCGGCGCGGTTCATCACCACCAGCGTGCCAGTCTTGGCCTTGACCGTCTGCATGTTGATAAAGCGAACCGTACCGTTGGTGCGGGCTTCCAGGCGCGACTGCTCGGAAACCCTGGATGCCGTACCACCGATGTGGAAGGTACGCATGGTGAGCTGGGTACCCGGCTCACCGATGGATTGGGCAGCGATTACGCCGGTCGCTTCGCCAAGTTCTACCATGCGGCCAGAAGCCAGGTTACGGCCATAGCACATGATGCAAACGCCGCGCTTGGATTCGCAGGTCAGCACTGAGCGAATCTTCACGCGCTCAATGCCGGCAGACTGGATGGCATTGGCGAGCTCTTCAGTGATGTCCTGGTTTACGTCGACAATTACGTTGCCTTCGTAGTCCTTGATCTTTTCGAGCGACACGCGGCCCACGATGCGGTCGCGCAAGGGCTCGATGATATCCCCGGCTTCAACGATGGAGCCGACGTAAATCCCGTCCACGGTGCCGCAGTCCTGCTCGCTGATGATCACGTCCTGGGCCACGTCCACAAGGCGGCGGGTCAGGTAACCGGAGTCAGCGGTCTTGAGCGCCGTATCCGCCAGACCTTTGCGGGCGCCGTGGGTGGAGATGAAGTACTCCAGCACGGTAAGACCTTCACGGAAGTTGGCCGTGATGGGTGTCTCAATGATCTCGCCGGAAGGCTTGGCCATGAGGCCGCGCATACCGGAGAGCTGACGAATCTGCTGCTTCGATCCGCGGGCGCCAGAGTCAGCCATGACGTAAATGGGGTTCAACTGGCCGACCTTATCCAGCTCCTGCATGTTGTTGAACATTTCGTCGGCGACCTTTTCGGTCACGTTCGACCAGATTTCGATCACCTTGTTGTAGCGTTCACCGTTGGTGATGGCTCCATCCAGGTATTGCTGCTGGACGGCGATACCCTGCTTTTCAGCGTCTCGCACCAGGCCTTTTTTGTTGTCCGGGATCACCATGTCATCAATGCCGATGGAGAGACCGGCCTTGGTGGCATAGCGGAACCCAAGTTCCTTGACCTCATCGAGCATCTTGACCGTAGTTTCCAGGCCGAACCGCAGATACGTGTAGTTCACCAACTGACCAATGCCCTTCTTCTTGAGCAAGCCATTGATATATGGCATCTCCTTGGGCAGGTGGTCATTCAGGATGGAACGGCCGACCGTGGTGTTGATGAATTGCCGCTCAAACTGGACCACATCGGTGTGAATGATGTCCTGGTTGTCATAGGCCTGGACAAGGTCAATCACTTCACCGGTATAGCGCAGGCGAATGGGAGTCAGGGTTTCGACCTCGCCAGCTTCCAGAGCGAGCAAAACCTCTTCCACGTTGGCGAAGGCGCGGCCCTCTCCTTTTGCTCCGGGCTTGCCTTTGGTCAGGTAGTACAGACCAAGAACCATGTCCTGGGTGGGCACGGTAATAGGCTGGCCTGACGCCGGCGACAGGATGTTGTGCGAAGACAGCATGAGCACGCTGGCTTCAACCTGGGCTTCCGGCGAGAGCGGAATGTGGACTGCCATCTGATCGCCGTCAAAGTCTGCGTTGAAGGCGGTGCATACCAGCGGGTGGATCTTAATGGCCTTACCTTCCACCAGCACCGGCTCAAACGCCTGAATACCAAGACGGTGCAGGGTTGGTGCACGGTTCAGCAGCACGGGATGGTCTTTGATGACCTCTTCCAGGATGTCCCAAACAATGGACTCCTGCTGCTCTACCATCTCTTTGGCCTGCTTGATGGTGGTGCAGTGGCCGGTCTGCTCCAGACGGTGATAGATAAAAGGCTTGAACAATTCCAGAGCCATTTTCTTGGGTAGACCGCACTGGTGGAGCTTGAGCTCGGGACCCACGACGATCACGGAGCGTCCGGAGTAATCTACGCGCTTGCCGAGCAGGTTCTGGCGGAAGCGGCCCTGCTTGCCCTTGAGGGTGTCGGAAAGCGACTTGAGCGGGCGATTGTTGGCGCCACGCAGCACGCGTCCACGGCGTCCGTTATCAAACAGTGCATCCACGGCTTCCTGCAGCATGCGCTTTTCGTTGCGGACAATCACTTCCGGCGCGTGCAGGTCCATGAGCTTCTTGAGCCGGTTGTTGCGGTTGATCACGCGGCGGTACAGGTCGTTCAAATCGGAAGTGGCAAAGCGGCCGCCATCGAGTGGAACCAGCGGACGAAGCTCCGGTGGAATGACCGGGATCACGTCCAGGATCATCCATTGGGGCTTGTTGCCGCTCTTGCGGAAGGCCTCCACCACTTTGAGCCGCTTGGCGTATTTCAAGCGCTTCTGCAGCGAGGTTTCGTTCTTCATTTTCTCGCGCAGCTCAACGGAGAGTTCTTCTACATCAATCCGCTTCAGGATTTCTTTAATGGCTTCAGCGCCCATCATGGCCTTGAAGCCGGTGGCGCGGTACTGCTGGTCCAGCTCGCGGAAGCGGGTCTCTTCCTTGATCACTTCCCGATCTTTCACTGGGGCTTCGCCCGGATCCACGACTACATAAGACTCAAAGTAGAGGACCGACTCCAGATCGCGCAGAGAGATATCGAGCAGGTGGCCGATACGCGAAGGCAGGCCTTTGAAAAACCAGACATGCGAGCACGGCGACGCCAGTTCAATGTGGCCCAGGCGCTCACGACGGACATTGGATAGCGTGACTTCGACGCCGCACTTGTCGCAGATCACGCCCCGGTGCTTCATGCGCTTGTACTTGCCGCACAAGCACTCCCAGTCTGTGACAGGACCAAAGATGCGAGCGCAGAACAGTCCATCGCGCTCCGGTTTGAAGGTGCGGTAGTTGATGGTTTCCGGCTTGGTTACTTCCCCGTGAGACCAACTGCGGATCTTCTCGGGCGAAGCCAGGCAGATTCGAATGGAATCGAAATCGGTAATGGTATTGTTGGCTCGGTCAAATGGACTTGAACGGTACAAGGTGTCCTCCTGCGGCTTTTACGCTTACCGCGGACGGCTTCTGGATTAAAACGCTTGCAAGGTCTCAACTCCAGCGCAGAAGCGTGCTGGAGCTGAGACGGGCTGCTGACTAGTCAGCAGCCGCCGCGATCTGCTTGCGACCGCCTTCGATACTCTTAATCAACTCCACATCCAGACACAGCGACTGCAGCTCGCGAATCAGCACGTTGAACGACTCAGGCACGCCCGGTTCAATGGCGGCTTCGCCCTTCACAATGGCCTCATAGATCTTGGTGCGGCCAAAGACATCATCTGATTTCGCGGTGAGCAGCTCTTGCAGGATGTAAGCTGCGCCATAAGCTTCAAGCGCCCACACTTCCATCTCTCCAAAGCGCTGTCCGCCGAACTGCGCCTTTCCGCCCAGCGGCTGCTGGGTAATCAGCGAGTACGGCCCAATGGAGCGGGCATGGATCTTGTCGTCCACCAAATGCGAGAGCTTGAGCATGTAGATGTAGCCCACAGTTACCGGTTGTTCGAACTTGTCGCCGGTCATGCCGTCATAAAGGTCCGTCTTGCCCGATTGAGGCAAGGAGGCTTCATGCAGCATGGACTTGATTTCCGACTCGCGGGAGCCGTCAAACACCGGAGAAGCAAAGTACACGCCGTTGGTCATGGTCTTGGCTACGTGCATCAGCTCATCGTCTTCCAGTTCGGCGATTTTGGCGCCGAACGGAGTGTCTTTGAAGATGGACTTAAGTTCGCGGCGGATCACCTCTTCGCGCGAGTTCTCTTTCAGGAATTCAGTGATCCGTTGTCCAAGCTGATAACCGGCCCAACCCAGGTGTGTCTCCAGAATCTGTCCGACGTTCATACGGCTGGGGACGCCCAGCGGATTGAGCACGATCTCAACCGGCGTTCCATCCGCCAGATAAGGCATATCCTCTTCCGGCAGAATGCGAGCGATTACACCCTTGTTACCATGCCTGCCGGCCATCTTGTCGCCCACACTGAGCTTGCGCTTCATGGCGATGTAAACCTTCACCAGCTTGATCACGCCGGGTGGGAGTTCATCGCCCTTCTGCAGCTTGGAGATCTTCTCGTTCGTGATCTTGCGCAGAACATCAATCTGGCGCGAGGTCATCTCTTCGATCTCGTCGATCTGCTCGTTGACTCGTGGGTCCTTATCGGCGTACTTGATACGCTTCAGGTTACGCGTAGAGATACGCTCGATGGTCTCGCGATCGAGCATGGTCCCCTTGGTGAGCAACCGTTTGTTGGTGCGCTCATCATGCAGGTCGGCCTGGACTTCTTTGCCGCCGAGAATCCCTTCCAGACGCTTCAAGCGCTCGTCGGTAAGAATTCGGATCTCATCGGCAAGGTTCTTCTCCAGCCGTTCGATCTGGGTGGTCTCAATGGACTTGGCGCGCTCGTCTTTCTCCTGGCCTTTGCGGGAGAAGATTTTCACGTCAACCACCGTGCCCTCAATACCCGGAGGACAGGTAAGAGAGGCGTCGCGAACATCTCCGGCCTTTTCGCCGAAGATGGCCCGCAGCAGCTTTTCTTCCGGTGTGAGTTGGGTTTCGCCCTTGGGCGTAACTTTGCCCACCATGATGTCGCCTTGCTTTACAGTGGCGCCAATGCGGATCACGCCGCTTTCATCCAGGTCGCGGAGAGAGGATTCGCTCACGTTAGGAATATCGCGAGTGATCTCTTCCGGCCCCAGCTTGGTGTCGCGGGCTTCAATCTCGAACTCCTCAATGTGGACCGAGGTGTAGTAATCCTCTTTCACCATTTTCTCGGAGACCAGGATTGCGTCCTCGAAGTTGTAGCCGCGCCAGGGCATAAAGGCTACGAGCACGTTGCGTCCCAGCGCCAGTTCGCCTTTATCGGTGCAAGGGCCGTCGGCAATGACCTGGCCCTTGGTGACCCGATCGCCCTTCTTCACGATGGGCTTCTGGTTGATGCAGGTGTTCTGGTTGGAGCGCTTGAACTTCGTGAGCTGGTAGATATCGCTACCCACCTCGCGGGAGAGCTGGGTGGGATGATGCTCGCCCTCCACACGCACGATCACGCGCTCAGAATCAACCGAGTCGATGATCCCGTTGCGGCGGGCCAGCACCACAGCGCCAGAGTCGCGCGCGGTCACGCCTTCCATGCCGGTTCCCACGAGCGGAGCGGCGGCACGGAGCAGCGGCACGGATTGCCGTTGCATGTTGGCGCCCATCAGAGCGCGGTTGGCGTCGTCGTGCTCCAGGAAAGGAACCAGAGAGGCGGCGACGGAAACCAACTGCTTGGGGCTGACGTCAACGTAGTCAACTTCTTCTCTTGGAACCAGCACGAAGTTGCCAGCCTTGCGGGCGTTTACCAGTTCAGCGACGATGCGGCCCTTATCATCCAGTTCGATGTTGGCCTGGGCGATAACGTGGCGGTCCTCCTCCCATGCGGAGAGGTAGAAGGAGAAAGGCTCGGTTTCAATCAGCTTCTTGCGGCGTTCTTTCAAATCCGCATTGGCCTTGTCCGCCTCTTTCAACTCGATATGGTCGCCTACGCGGTAATCGCTGTCACCGGAATTAACCACGCTTATAAAATCGACTACCCGTGCATCTTTAATGCGCCGGTAGGGCGATTCGATGAAGCCATAGTCGTTGATCCGGGCGTAACAGCTCAATGAGCTGATCAGACCGATGTTCGGACCTTCAGGGGTCTCAATAGGGCAAATGCGGCCATAGTGCGTTGGGTGGACGTCGCGCACCTCGAACCCTGCGCGCTCGCGGGAAAGACCGCCCGGCCCAAGAGCGGAGAGACGCCGCTTGTGCGTGATCTCCGAGAGCGGGTTGGTCTGATCCATGAACTGCGAGAGCTGCGACGATCCAAAGAACTCGCGGATGGCAGCCATGACCGGCTTGGCATTGACCAGGTCGTGCGGCATGGCCGTGGACATCTCCTGGTACACGCTCATCTTTTCCTTGATGGCGCGCTCCATGCGGACCAATCCGATACGGAATTGGTTCTCCATCAGTTCGCCTACAGCGCGAACGCGGCGGTTGCCCAGGTGATCAATGTCATCCACCGAGCCGAAACTTTTACGGAGCTTCAGCAGGTAGCGGATGGTGGAGTAGAAATCATCGGGATCCAGAGTGCGCTTTTCCAGATCGGTGGCATCGTTCTTGTCGTACAGCTTGATATTGAACTTCAGGCGGCCCACGCGGCTGAAGTCATACTTGCGCGGATCAAAGAACATGCCATGGAACAATGCGGTGGCGGTGTCCAGAGTGGGCGGATCGCCAGGACGCAGCTTGCGGTAAATCTCAATCAGGGCCTCCTGCGGGGTCTTGACGGAGTCACGGCGCAATGTGGCGCTGATCACGTTGCCTACGTCATCGCGCTCCGGGAAGAACACGTGGATCTCTTCGATACCGGCATCCATGAACTTGGCAAGCTTATCGGCGGTAATCTCGCTGTTGGCTTCCAGCAAGACCTCCCCGGTGTTGATGTCCACAATGTCAGCCGCGGTAAAGGCGCCTTCCAGATCGGTGGTGTCAATGTCGATCTCCGCGATCTTAGCCTTCTGGATCTCTTTCAAGACCGCCGCGGTGATTTTGCGCCCGGAGTGTGCGATCTCGTGGCCACTTTTGTCCTTGATGCTGTGGGCCAGCTTGAGACCAACCAGGTTGGTAGGACGCTCAATGGCGCTTTCCATCATCCAGCGCAGCTTCTTATCACGCAGGCTGATGCGGTCCACGGTATAGAAGGTCTTCAAGATGTCTTCATCGGAACGCAGGCCCAGGGCGCGAAGGAAGATGGTGCCCAGGAACTTGCGCTTGCGGTCAATGCGTACATAAAGAACGTTCTTCTGGTCGTATTCGAACTCCACCCAGGAGCCGCGATACGGAATGATCTTGCCCAGGAAGTAAGTGCGATTGTTGGCGGTCTCGAAGAAGACGCCGGGGGAACGGTGCAACTGGCTTACAATCACACGTTCCGTGCCGTTGATGATGAACGTGCCGTTCTGGGTCATCAGCGGAATGTCGCCGAAGAAAACTTCCTGCTCTTTGATGTCGCGGATGCTCTTGTTGCCGCTCTCCGGGTCTTTGTCGTAGATAGTCAGCCGGATGGTGACTTTCAGGGGCGCGGAGTAGGTCATGCCTCGCTCTTCGCACTCCGCCACGTCATACTTCAATTGCAGACCGACCGGGTCTCCGCACTTGTTGCAGAAATCTGGGGTATTGGCGTTATAGGTGCCGCACTTTCCGCAAAGCACTTCGCCAGGGTGGAACGGGTCGGTGATGACTGTGTTGCCGCAATTGCGACAGGTGGTCCGGAGGTGGTGGAGTCCCTTCAAGTGTCCGCACTTGCACTCCCAGTTGCCGATGGCAAAGTCAACAAAGGCCAGTTCGGAAACGTTGCGAAAATCCGTGATGGGAAACACCGACTGAAAAACCGCCTGGAGGCCACTATCGTCGCGCTCGCTGGGCAGCTTGTCCATTTGCAGAAAACGATCATAAGAGCGCTTCTGCACTTCGATCAGGTTTGGAATCTGCAGCGTTGCCGGGATCTTTGAAAAATCAAGACGATAACGGTGGGCGCCATTCTTTTTGGCCATGAATAACTCCTGAATCTTTGCTGTTCCGTCCGCTCTCTCGTTTGGCGGACTGGAGGGGCAGCTTCCAAAAATCCTTGCATTTCGGAAGCAAACCTGTTAACTAATGCAGCTTCAGTAGCTGCGTGGACCGGTCGTATTCCTGCCTGGAGCGGGAAAACACAAACGGTCAACGGAAGACAAAAGTCCCCGTTGACGCGGTATGCGCTTAATGCGAATCCTGAATTGTGCTTGTCCGCCCCGTCTGATTTCGACCGTTTATGGCCTGCTTTTCGTCAGGCCTGTTAATAAAAGACAAAACGGCAGGTCAGTGCCCCAGCCCCTTCTCGTTTGGAGGAGCCATTTTCCTGTCCTGCGAATCCTTTTGATAAATGGGAGAGAACCTCGCTATCTATTTGATAACAGAAATCCCCTCCACGATTCAAGTTAGCTGGAGGATACCCTCTGCACAATTTTCGGGGCACCACGCCAGAACTAGCCCCGAAAATCCTTAGATCCTTCGCTTTGGATGACCGCACCGGGCTCGGACGCCCGGTAAACGCGAGATCCTTCGCTTCGCTCAGGATGACCGCACCAGGCTCGGACGCCTGGTAAACGCGGTCACTTTACTTCGACGGTAGCGCCAGCCTCAGTAAATTTCTTCTTGATGGTCTCGGCTTCTTCCTTCGAGACATTTTCCTTGATCGGCTTGGGAGCGCCATCCACCAAGTCTTTGGCTTCCTTCAGGCCCAGGCTGGTTACCTCGCGTACAGCCTTGATCACATTGATCTTATTGGCGCCCGCGCCGGTCAGAATGACACTGAACTCGGTTTTCTCTTCAGCCGGAGCGGCCGCCGCTGCGCCGCCACCTGCCACCATAACCGGAGCGGCCGCTGCTGCGGATACGCCCAGGCGCTCTTCGAGCTTCTTGACGAGCTGGGCCGCATCCAACAGGCTCAACCCTACGATTTGTTCTTCTAATTGCTGCAAATCTGCCATTTTATGTCTCCACTTTTCAACTCAATTTTGTGCTGATCGCCGCCTGCCCCTCATCGTGTTCCAATGCGCCCAGACCGCGCCACGTGAGTGTCTGACAGCGAGAACCCTAACCCTGAACGGCTGCACCCGCCTTTCAGGAAAACCAAACCGGCCAGTTAATCGGTAACCTGACTGTTAACCGCTGCCGGAGATGCTTCCGCGATCGCTGCCATGGCAGGCGCGCCAGTGGCGGCTCCGCCAGTTTCCTTGAACTTTTTCTTCTCCACGCCCTGATTGAGCACCACGGCGATATCGCGGCCTACGGCATTCATCACCGTAACCAGGCGCTGCGCCGGCGCATTGATCAGGAACAGGAGCTTGGAATAAATCTCTTCCTTGGAAGGCATGGTGGCCAGTGCCTTGATCTCCTTCTGGGAGATCAGGCGGCCTTCCAGCACCCCTGATTTAAAAGAGAATTCCGGGTTATCGTCAACGTATTTGCTGAGAGCCTTGGCCAATGCGACCGGGTCGCCTGAGGTATACGCGATGGAGCTGACGCCCTTGAGCCCTTGCAGGGCTTCGGCGACCTTGGTTCCCTCAGAAGCGCGGCGCGCCAGGGTGTTCTTAACCACCCGGTACCGGCCGCCAGCGGAGCGCACGGTCTTGCGCAGCTCAAAATCCTTGGCCACGGTGAGCTTGGAAAAAGTGCCCACAATCATGCTGCTGGCTTTCTGCAGGTCAGCATTCAGCTTTTCAATCTGTTCGGCTTTTTTAGCTTTGGTAACAGCCATTATTCAGTCCTTTGTATGTTGTTACTTCGTTCCAGGCCGTCTTACAGTTAAAGGTCCTTCGCTAACGCTCAGGATTTCGGCAGCAGGCTCCCGCTCCGCTCACGCCTGCTTAGCGCCTCAACTTTAGTAACAGCCATGATTCAGTCCTTTACGAAATCTCGTTGCGTTCAATTACAAACCGCAATTGCCAGACCGCTTTTATGCTTTGGCCGCAGCTTCAACGGCTGCGGTGTCTACCGCGATGCCGGGCCCCATGGAGGAAGAGATATATGCTCCCTTGATGTACTTTCCTTTGGCGGCAGCTGGCTTGGCCCTGACCACGCTGGAAATCACGGCAGAAGCGTTGTCCACCAGCTTGTCAGGCGTAAATGAAATCTTGCCTACGGGAACATGCACCAGGGCGGTCTTATCGGTGCGAAATTCCACCTTGCCGGCCTTGATCTCCTTAACGGCATTAGCGATATCAAAGGTAACGGTCCCGGTCTTGGGATTCGGCATCAGCCCGCGAGGGCCAAGCACCTTACCGAGCTTACCCACCGACTTCATCATGTCGGGCGTGGCGATCACGGCGTCAAAATCGGTCCAGTTTTCCTTCTGGATTTTCTCCACCATCTCTTCGCCGCCCACAATGTCGGCCCCGGCAGCTTCGGCTTCCCTTACTTTTTCGCCGGTGGCAATGACGAGCACTTTCTTGGATTTACCCAGGCCGTGCGGCAAAACCACGGTCCCGCGCACCATCTGATCGGCATGCTTGGGGTCCACGCCCAGGCGCAGGGTGACTTCTACGGTTTCGTCAAATTTGGCGTACTTGACTTTTTGAAGAAGGGGGACGGCATCATTGAGCTGATACGCCCGTTTTTCAATGGCGGCACGCGCCTTGGTGATATTTTTTCCCGCTTTGCGACTCATCTGTTTTCCTTGTCTCCCACCGCTCCGGGGAAATCTCCGGGCCGTAGTACATGCGATTCATTACTAGTTCTTAAGCTACGACTTCAATGCCCATGCTGCGGGCTGTGCCTTTCACGCTCTTCACAGCCGCATCCACAGAGGCGGCATTCAGGTCAGGCATCTTCTGCTTGGCGATGTCCAAGACCTGCTTTTCAGTCACCTTGCCCACCTTGTCCTTGTTGGGGGCGCCCGAGCCTTTGGCAATACCCGCCGCGCGCTTCAGGAGCACTGAAGCAGGGGGTGTTTTGGTGATGAAAGTGAAGGAACGATCAGTATACACGGTTATGACAACCGGAATGATCAGTCCCGCCATCTCTTTGTTGGAGGTACGCGCATTGAACTGCTTACAAAACTCCATGATGTTGATCTGCGCCTGGCCCAACGCCGGACCGACCGGAGGAGCGGGAGTAGCCTTGCTGGCTTCAATCTGGAGCTTTACCTGTCCTTGAACTTTTTTCGGTGCCATAGTTTTTGCGGTTCCTGAACTCTTTAATTTGTTTCCGCACAGCCGAAATCGGCTGCGCCCTATATTTATCTTGCTGCGTCTTTAGATCGAGGATCGAAGGATCGCGCTACGCTACTTTTTCCACCTGCCCAAACTCAAGCTCTACCGGTGTGGCGCGACCGAAGATCGTGACCATTACTTTCAGGGTCTCGCGGTCTTCATTCACTTCATCCACAGTGCCATTGAAATTCGCGAATGGCCCATCGGTGATGCGCACAGTTTCGCTCTTCTCGAATTTGACCTTGATCTTGGGCTTGTCTTTGCCGGTACTCACGCGAAAAACGATCTGGTTGACCTCATCTTCCGACAGTGGAGTCGGCTGCTGGCCTGTGCCGACAAAACCGGTCACCCGAGGCGTCGACTTCACCACATGCCACACGTGATCATCCATGTCCATCTGCACCAGGACGTAACCGGGATAGAACATCCGCTCCACGGTGTACTTCTTTCCTCCGCGGATCTCGGTCACCGGCTCGGTGGGAATAAGCACCTTGCCGATCTTCTCCTGAAGGCCGAAGGCCTGAACTCGTGACTCCAGGGATTCTTTTACTTTTTTCTCAAAGCCGGAATACGTGTGGATGATGTACCACCGCATATTCGGATTGAGGTTTTCGGGAGCCCCGGTTGTGATCTGCTCATCCATAGCTTCGCGTTGCGAACTTTCCGGCGCTTTACTTCGCGCCACGGCTTATCACCCATTGAACAGCGTTGCCGATCCCATAGTCGATGACCCAGAAGTAAAAGGCGAACAGGAACACTGTGATAATGACCACGGTAGTAGTCGCCTGGACTTCCTTTCTGCTGGGAAAGGTGACCTTGCGCATTTCATTGCGAACGTCAGAGAAAAAATCTTTGGTGCGCCCCGGGAACTGCTTCAGCCTTCCGCCGAGGCTCTGTTCGTCGCGCGCAACTATTGCTGCTTTTGCCATCCAAATTCCTACTTTCTTAAGACGATCAAGCGAAAGAGTAAGTTCATCTTTCCAATCGCTCAATCTTTACTGGCAGGGGCGGAGGGATTCGAACCCCCAAGTTCGGTTTTGGAGACCGACAGTTTAACCGTTGAGCTTACGCCCCTCCTGAGAATTGAGTAATTTAGTAATTTGTAATTGATAATTTTGGCCTTGATTTCTCGCACTCTCTGCCCCAATTACTCAATTACGAAATTGCCCGATTACCCAATCTACTTAACCTCTTTGTGCGCCGTATGTTTACGGCACCGCTTGCAAAATTTGTTGAACTCCAGACGACCGGTTGTGGTCTTCTTGTTCTTGGTTGTGGAGTAATTGCGCTCTTTGCAATCTCCGCACTGTAATGTCACGATTTCACGCATAAAAACCAGCCCTTTAGCTGCTAGCTACTAGCCGCTAGCTCTACTGAATAATTTCCGAAATGGTTCCGGCGCCCACGGTCTTGCCGCCCTCGCGGATGGCAAAGCGCAGCCCCTTTTCCATGGCCACCGGCGTGATCAGCTCAATGGTCAGTGATACGTTGTCGCCCGGCATCACCATCTCCGTGCCTTCCGGCAGCTCCGCCACTCCCGTCACGTCCGTGGTCCGGAAGTAGAACTGCGGCCGGTAGCCCTTGAAGAACGGCGTATGGCGCCCACCCTCTTCTTTGCTCAACACGTAGATCTCGGACTTGAACTTGGTGTGCGGCGTGATCG
>Ga0210400_10003579_pt1 | contig 13738 bp, 7 predicted proteins | sample IncBWH26MmetaG_FD_155456 | JGI IMG/M metagenome (GOLD analysis project Ga0210400, IMG submission 155456) | Forest soil microbial communities from Barre Woods Harvard Forest LTER site, Petersham, Massachusetts, United States - Inc-BW-H-26-M | ecosystem: Environmental > Terrestrial > Soil >...
TCCGATCTCTTGATCGCAGTCACGCACTTCAGCGCCAAGGCAGACGATACCCAGACAAAGGGCGCCGGCAGCAAGACGAATGCCCCGGTGCCGGGTGCCGATCCGTCCGTGCAATTGAGCGACGCGCAGCTCAAGAGCATCAAGATCGGGCCGGCCTCAGAGCATGCGTTTGCGCAGGAGCGCTCCGCGGTGGGAAGCATCGACTTCAATGAGAATCTTGCGGTCCAAGTGTTCTCACCCTATCAGGGCAAGATCATCAAGGCGTACGCCGAGGTAGGCGACCCGGTGAAGAAGGGCCAGACGCTGTTCACGATCGAGAGCCCGGATCTCATTCAGGCGGATTCAAATTTGATCGCGGCGGCGGGCCTCTTGCAATTGACCACGCACGCTCTGGAACGCGCCAGGCAGCTCTACGCGGTCCAGGGCATCGCGGAGAAGGACCTGCAGCAGGCGATCTCCGATCAGCAGAGCGCGGAGGGCGCGCTCAACGCTGGTCGCGACGCAGTGCGTGTATTCGGCAAGTCGGAGACCGAGATCGATGCCATCGTCGCGCACCACAAGATCGATCCGGTCCTGGTCGTCCCGAGCCCGATCGCCGGCCGCGTCACGGCACGCGTGGCGCAACCTGGGCTCTTGGTACAGCCCGGCAATGTACCCGCCCCCTACACGGTCGCCGATCTGGTGACCGTGTGGATGCTGGCCAATGTCTCCGAGAGCAACATCAAGTACATCAACGCAGGGCAGAAAGTGACCGTCTCGACCATGGCCTACCCGGGGCAGCTCTATGAAGGTGAGATCACAGTGGTCGGCGCGACCGTCGATCCCAATCTGCATACCATGCTGATCCGCTCCGAGGTTCAGAATCCGCGGCGCGACCTCAAGCCTGGAATGCTCGCGAATTTCGTCATCCGCATCGGTGATCCGGTGGTCGCACCCGCAGTGCCGCCCGACAGCGTCGTGCGCGCCGGCGACGGTACCATGACCATCTGGGTGACCACCGATCAGCATCGCTTCACTCGGCGCAAGGTCAAGCTCGGTCTGCAAAGCGACGGCTATGACCAAATCCTCGAAGGGCTGAAGCAGGGCGAACTGGTCGTCACGGACGGAGCCGTGTTCCTCGACAACATGCTCGTACCCAGCAGCGACGGCTGACATGCTGAAAGGTGTACTTGCGTTCGTGCTCACGCGCCGCGCAATCGTGCTATTGGGATTGGTGGTGTTTCTCGGCGGCGGCGTGGCCGCCTTCACCATGCTCAACATCGAGGCATACCCGCAACCGGCGCCGGTGATCATCGAAATCACGGCGCAGCAGGGCGGCCTGTCGGCAGAGGAGATGGAGCGCTACTACACCATTCCGATGGAAGTCGGCATCTATGGAACGCCGTACATCACAGCGGTCAACTCCACTTCGTTCTATGGCCTGAGCTTCCTGCGGGTCACGTTCAAATACGGTGTCGACTTCTATTTCGCGCAAACCCAGATCGAATACTCCCTGCAGCAAAATGTCTCGCTGCCCAACAACGTACAGGCCCAAATCCAGCAATCGAGCCTCGTCGGCGAGGTCGTTCGTTACTCGATGGTGGGGCCGCCGCATTTCGGCCTGGACAACCTGCGCACGGTTCAGGACTACATCGTGCTGCGACGGTTATCGACGGTTCCCGGCGTCGTGCAAGTCAACAGTTTCGGCGGGCCAACCAAGGAATTTGAAGTCGAGGCCGATCTGCAAAAGCTGCAGACCTATGGCATCACGATTCCTCAGATGATCACTGCTCTGGGAAATGCCAACGTCAACGTGGGCGGGCGCGAGATCAATATCGGCCAGCAATCCGTCAACATCCGCGGGATCGGTCTCTTCAACGATGGCGGCAACGAGGATTTGACCAAGGGTTACAAGGTCGACGACATCGAGAACGTCCTCCTCACCCAATCAGGCGGCGTTCCGGTACGGATCAAGGACGTGGCCCGGGTGTATGTCGGCAACGTGCCCCGGCTCAGCATGGTCGGCAAGGATCATGACGATGACGTGGTGGAATGCATCGTGGTCATGGGGCGTACCTTCCATACCCAGGACATCGTTCCGCGAATCATCGCCGAGATCGATTCGATGAACCACGACGGCAGCCTGCCCGCCGGGGTCAAGGTCGTGCCCTTCTACGACCGGATGAACCTGGTTCACGTGACGACGCATACGGTGCTGGAGAACCTGCTTTTCGGCTGCGTTCTCGTCTTCTTCATCCAGTGGATCTTCCTCGGCGATCTGCGCAGCGCCATCGTCGTCGGAGTCAACATTCCCTTCGCCCTTCTCTTTTCAATCATCATGCTGGTGCTGCAGGGCGAAGATGCCAATCTGTTGTCCATCGGGGCCGTCGACTTCGGCATCATCGTCGATTCGGCGGTGATTCTCGTCGAGAATATTTTCCGAAACTTTCAGTTGAGCAGAGAGAAGCAACAAGATCTGCTGGAAGATTTGGCCGAAGGCCACATGGGACGGGATCCGAGCGTCAAGCAAGATATCGACACGATGTCCACGTGGACCGATCGGCTGCGCCTCATCTACATCAGCGCCATGCAAGTCGACCGCGCGGTGCTGTTCTCGGTCGCGATTACCGTCGCCGCGTTCGTACCGCTGTTCACCATGCAGGGTGTCGAAGGTCAGATATTCGGGCCCATGGCGCGAACCTACGGCTACGCGCTGGTCGGCGCCGTGCTTGCGACTTTCACGGTCACGCCGGTGCTCGCCTCGATCCTGCTTCCGGAACACGTGAAGGAGGTCGAGACGCGGGTGGTGCGGGCGGTGCGGGCAGCGTATACCCCGGCGCTGCATTGGGCGCTCGAGCGGCGGCGGGTCATGGTCGGGATCGGTGCGGTGTTCTTGCTGGTCACGGGATTGCTGGCAACGCGACTCGGCAGCGAATTTCTGCCCGCTCTCGAGGAGGGTAATTACTGGATCCGACTGTCGATGCCGCCGACCATGGGATTGGCAGCGGGCACGGACGGAGTCAAGAAGATCCGCGAAATCCTGCTGAACCATCCAGAAATCGTCACCGCGGTTTCGCAGCATGGCCGCCCCGATAACGGCAGCGATCCGTCGCCCTTTTCCAACGTCGAACTGTTCGTGCCGCTGAAGCCGCACAGCCAGTGGCCGGCAGGACTGACCAAGGACAAGTTGACCGCGCAGTTGCTGCAGGAGTTCAACGACGCCGTGCCGGGTCTCACGTTCAATTTCTCGCAGAACATCCAGGACAACATTGAAGAGGCCACATCGGGCGTCAAGGGTGCCAACTCCGTCAAGATAGTCGGCCACAATCTGGAGGAGCTCGAAAAGCTCGCCCTTCAGGTGAGCGACCAGATCAAGCTGGTCCGAGGCATGGAGGACGTGGGTACGTTTCACGTCGTGGGACAGCCCAACCTCAACATCACGATTGATCGAGAAAAAGCCGCCCGCTATGGACTCAATACGGGAGACGTGAATACCGTCATTCAAGCGGCGATGGGCGGCGCGGTCGCGACGACGCTCTTGGAAGGCGATCGGTCGTGGAACGTCACGGTTCGCCTCGCGCCCAAGTACCGCAATAACATCGAGGCGGTCGGCGATGTCAGAGTCGGCTACCAGAACGCCGCCGGCGCAACGTCCTATATTCCCTTGCGCGAGCTCGCGACGATCAGTTTGGATACGGGCGCATCCTATATCTACCACGAGGCCATGCAGCGGTTCATTCCCGTCAAGTTCAGCGTTCGCGGCCGCGACCTGGGCAGCACAGTTGCCGAAGCGCAGGAGCGAATCGCCAAGGATGTGACCCTGCCGACGGGCTATCGCCTCGTATGGGCCGGCGAGTACCTCGAATGGCAGCAAGCAAAGCATCGCCTCGAGATTGTCGTGCCCTTGAGTCTGGTGCTGATCATGGTGCTGCTGCTCGGATTGTTCAATTCGCTGCGCGACAGCCTGCTGGCGCTGGCCGGTATCCCCTTTGCGATGGGCGGCGGAGTCATTGCGCTGTTCGTCTCCGGTCAGCCCTTGAGCGTCTCGTCCATCGTCGGCTTCATCTCGTTGTTCGGTGTGTCCGTCATGAACGGAATTCTGATCATCACCTATTACAATCAGGTCAAGACCGTGACCGGGCGAAGCGGCCTCGAGGCCATGGCCCACGCCGCCGAGCAGCGGATGCGGCCGCTATTGATGACCTCGTTGGCCGCCTGTATTGGTTTGTTGCCCTCCGCGCTCTCGACCGGCATCGGCAGCCAGGTGCAACGGCCGCTGGCATCCGTGGTCGTTGGCGGCATGCTCGTCGGGCCGATTCTACTGCTCCTGATCGTACCCGCCCTCCAGATGATGTTCCTGAGTGACGATGATCGCGCACGGCGCGACGCGCCTTCCCCATGAGGCGACAAAGTCTCTTGAACATAGCCCTGATCGCCGGGTTGTTCGTTCTCGGTGGCCTCTGCGGGCTGGGGCTGCGCACCTGGATCGGCGGGCTCAGGGCTCAACACGGGCAGCTCGAGCGGTGCATCCTCGCCTCGAAGCATTCCCACCCGGGCGGGGATGCAGGCGCGACGTTGGCGCATCTCGATGCGGAAGTGCCGGTATGCATGAATGGGGCTGGTTACGAAAAGGCGCTCGACAACCAGGGCTGCGCCCCGGCGTTTTGGCAGGGCGATGTCTTCTGCTACTTGCCGCAAAGCCGTCTGGGCAAGCTGATCTATCGTCTCGCGGAATTGCGGCCTGAGCGGCGATGAGCGTTGCTTTGCGGCTGTGTGCGCTATGCGTGTGTTGGACGATGGCCGTTGGCGCCGGTGGGGCTGCAGCGAAGACGGGGCACCCGGCGACCGGGCGCGTGGTGGTTAAGGCGCCGCACGCAGCCGGGTCGCTTGCGCGCAGCAGTGTCCTTCGTCCGCGCGGGCTCGTCGCGCCGGCCAGCCGCCGCGCCCCTCCGAGCGCGCAGGTGGTGCTGCCGAGCGTCAAGAGGGCGCCCCGAGGCCCCATCATTGGCGGACCACGTGCTGCCGGTGCCGGGCGGCTGGGCGGACCCGCAATCGGGCAGACGCGCCGAAAATTTTAGTTGTATTCCTGATCGACGCCGCCGGTTCGGCGTTTTGCGCGAGTGTGGCAAACTGCACGCCGGCCGCGGCATTGCGCGGCGTCCGGCGAGAGTTCTCCAAGCAGGGATACCATGAGCGAAACTCAAAGCGATCCGAACCCGCCGGTTAACGGGCAGGAGGCGATCGATCGGCGCGCCTGGTCGCGCGAACGGCAACTGCGCGCGGTTGCCATCGGCATCGCGGCGGCGATCGTGCTCGTGCTCGGCCTCTGGCTCGGTGGCCGGCTGTTCGGCCGGCACGAGGCACCGATCGCCGAGGCGCCATCGCCGCCGGGTACGTTTCGCGCCACGCCTCAGCAACTCAAGACCTTGACCGTCGAATCCGTGGCGCTGCATGGTTTCGTCAGCGAAGAATTGACCGAGGGCAAGATCGCAGTCAATGCCGATCGGGCGACGCCGCTGTTCTCGCCTTACTCGGGTCGCGTGCTGCGGGTCATTGCCGGGCTGGGCGACACCGTCAAGCAGGGTGCGCCGCTCGCCACGATCGAAGCTTCGGAATTCGTGCAGGCGCAGAATGATCTGAACACCGCCGCCGCCCAGGTCAAATTGGCGCGCATCAATGAGACCCGCAAGCACGCACTCTACGATGCCAAAGGGGGCAGCCTGCAGGATTGGCAACAGGCGCAGTCCGACCTCACGGCCGCGACGACTGCGTATGGGGCGGTGCGCAACCGTTTGCGAATCCTGGGCAAGTCGGAAGCACAGATCGCAGCGCTCGAGTCGGCGCAGACGATCGATCCGGTGGCGACGCTCAGCGCGCCCATCTCCGGCGTCGTCGTCGACCGCCAGGTGGGTCCTGGGCAGTACCTGCAAGCCGGCAGCGGCACGCCGGTCTACACGATTGCCGATCCCTCGAATGTCTGGTTGCTGGCGAATGTGCGCGAGACGGATGCCGGACTGGTCCGCCTGGGGCAAGCCGTCGAAGTTCATGTGCTGGCCTATCCCGGACGCGCCTTCAAGGCTCGCGTGACCTATGTTGCTGCACTGGTGGACCCGGTCACTCACCGGCTCACGGTGCGCGCAGAAATCGACAATCGCGACGGCGCACTGAAGCCGGAGATGTTCGCCAATTTCCGCATCGTCACGGGCGACGTTGCCGAATCGCCGGCTGTGCCGGAGGGGGCGGTCGTCTACGAAGGCAATGCCGCGCACGTGTGGGTCATTGCGGGTGAGGGCTTGCTCGCTTATCGCGCCATCCGGATCGGCCGCAGCAATGAAGGGCTGGTGGAGGTACTCGATGGATTGAAGCCCGGCGAGCAGGTCGTCACCAAGGGCGGCTTGTTCATCGACCAGGTGGCGACGCCCGCCTCCTCATGAATTCCATCGTCTCATTCGCACTGCGTCAGCGAGTGCTGATGGTCATGATGTTGGTGATGGTGCTGGGCGGCGGCCTGGCCAGCTTCCTGGCGTTGAACATCGAAGCCTATCCCGATCCGGTGCCGCCGCTCGTCGATGTGGTTACCCAGAGCACGGGGCAATCGGCCGAGGAGATCGAGCGCTACATCACGATCCCGCTCGAAATCCAGATGGCCGGAATCCCCAACGTGCAGGCGATTCGCACCATCTCGCTGTTCGGTCTCTCGGATGTGAAGGTTCAGTTCACCTATGACTTTACCTACCAACAGGCCGAGCAATGGGTGACCAACCGTTTGTCGCAACTCAGCGCGCTGCCGAACGGCGCGCAGCCGCAGATTTCTCCGACCAGCCCCATCGGCGAGATTTTCCGCTATCGGGTGGTCGGGCCACCCAATTACTCGGTTACGGACCTTAAAACTCTCGAGGATTGGGTGCTGGAGCGGCGCTTCAAAGCGGTACCCGGGGTGATCGACGTGACCGGCTGGGGTGGCAAGACCAAGACTTACGACGTCGCCATCGATCAACGCAAACTCATGGGCTACGGCCTGTCCGTACCGCAGGTCTTGACCGCCCTCGGCAACGCGAACATCAACGTCGGCGGCCAAACGGTCAATTTCGGCGCTCAGTCCGCGGTGGTGCGCGGCGTGGGGCTCATTCACTCGGCCGATGAGATTCGCCACACGTTGATCGCCAACCAGGGTGCGCCGATCGTCATCGGCGATGTGGCCACGGTGAGCATCGGCAATCTGCCCCGTCTCGGCATCGCCGGATTCAACGACACGGACGACATCGTTCAGGGCATCGTGCTCATGCGCCGCGGCGCGCAAAGCGTGCCGACCATCAAGCGCGTCGAAGCCGAAGTGGACAAGATCAACCAGAGCGGCATCCTGCCGCCCGGCGTCAGTATCGAGCGCATCTACGACCGCAGCGATCTCATCAACATCACCACGCACACCGTGCTGCACAACATGGTTGCCGGAGTGGTGCTGATTTTCCTGCTGCAATGGGCGTTTCTCGGCAATCTACGCAGCGCCTTCATCGTTGCGATGACCATCCCGTTTGCACTGTCGTTCGCCATCGGGCTCATGGTGCTGCGTGGCGAATCGGCGAATCTGCTGTCGGTCGGCGCCATCGACTTCGGATTGGTGGTGGATGCCACCGTCATCATGGTCGAGAACATCTATCGGCATCTCGCCGAGGCGTCCGCGCATCTCGGCCATGGACCGAGCACCCTGCATCGAATGCGGGTGCGCAGCGGCTTCCGCGGCAAGACGGGGACGATTTCCATCGCCGCGGCCGAGGTCAGCCAGTCGATCTTTTTCGCGGCCGCCATCATCATCGCCGGCTTCGTACCGCTGTTCACTCTGTCCGGCATCGAAGGCCACATATTCGGTCCCATGGCAAAGACCTACGCATATGCCATCGCGGGAGGACTGATCGCGACCTTCACGATCGCGCCGGCCTTGAGTTTGGTGCTGTTTCCGCAGGTGGTGGAAGAGCGCGAGACCGCCGTGGTGCGCGGCCTGCGCCGCGCTTATCAGCCCGCGCTCGAGTTCGTGCTCGCCAATCGCATCGTTACCTTTGCGGGCTTGGGAGTGATATTCGTGCTGGCCGTGTTAGCGGTACGCTCCCTGGGAATGGAATTCCTACCGAAGCTCGAGGAAGGGAACTTGTGGGTTCGCGCCACCTTTCCGCAATCGATTTCGCTGGAGGACAGCGATGTTTACGTCAACCGCATGCGCGTGCTGATGAGCCGATATCCCGAGGTGCAGAACGTGGTGTCGCAGCATGGCCGTCCCGACGACGGCACCGATGCCACCGGATTCTTCAATGCCGAATTCTTCGTGCCGCTGAAACCCTTCGACACGTGGCCCGCCGGCATGGACAAGGACAAGCTCACTGAAAACATGACGGATGGCTTGCAGCAGCAGTTTCCCGGCGTCGATTTCAATTTCTCGCAGTACATCCAGGACAACGTCGAGGAAGCCGCATCCGGCGTCAAGGGCGAGAACTCGGTGAAGGTTTACGGCAATGATCTGGAGACGCTGGAAAAAGCGGCGAAGGATATTGCGGGCGTGCTGGCGGAGATACCCGGTATCACCGATCTCGCGGTCCTGCAATCGCTGGGCCAGCCGACGATTCGCATCGATGTGGATCGCGTGCGAGCGGCGCGCTATGGGCTTGCGCCGGGCGACATCAACGCAGTGGTCCAGGCGGCGATCGGCGGGCAGAGTGCCGGCGACCTGTATGAAGGAACTTCCGACCGGCACTTTCCGATGATGGTGCGCTTGGCCGTTCCCTATCGGCAAAATCTCGAGGCGATTCGGCACATCCCGATCGCGGCACCGGCCAGCACCGGCACCGGATCCATTCAGGTGCCCCTCGAGGATGTCGCCGACGTACGCTTGATGTCGGGCGCGGCGTTCATTTATCGCGAGGAGCAGCAGCGCTACGTGCCGATAAAATTCAGCGTGCGTGGCCGGGACCTGGGCAGCGCCGTGCTCGAGGCGCAGCGCGCCGTGGACGCCAAGGTTTTATTGCCGGGCGGTTACCACCTGGAATGGGTGGGCGAATTCGGCAATCTGCAGGATGCCATCGCGCGCCTGAGCATCGCCGTACCGTTCTCGATCGCGCTGATTGTCCTGTTGCTCTATCTGAACTTCGGCAGCCTGCGCAATGCCTTGCTCGCGGCGAGCGTCATACCCATGGCGCTGCTGGGCGGAATTTTCGCGCTGTGGGTGACAGGCACGGCGTTCAGCGTCTCTTCCGCCATCGGCTTCGTTGCCCTGTTCGGCATCGCCGCGATGGACGGCATTCTCATCCTCTCGTATTACCACCTGAGTCTCGAGTCGGGACTCGATCGCGCCAGTGCCATGCTGCAGACCTGCCGTACCCAGCTGCGGCCGGTGATGATGACCTGCATCGTGGCTTGCGTGGGACTGATTCCCGCGGCGCTGTCGCGAGGTATCGGTTCGCAAGTGCAGCGTCCCCTGGCGTTGGTCGTGGTGGGCGGGATGCTGCTCGCGCCGGTGCTGATTTTGCTGGTGCTGCCGGTGCTCATTCTGAAGTTTTCCACGGCACGGGAGATCCCCACGGAAGCGCCCAGAGAGGTTGCCGAGTGACGTTGCGCGCGCTCGCCACTGTCGCGGCCTTGAGCGCGTGCGCCTGCGTCGGTCCGAACTTTCACCGGCCGGCGCCGCCGGCGGTGCAGCGCTACACCGTCGATCCGATGCCGGACACGAGCGCTGCCGCGGAAGGTCCGGGAGGCGCCGCGCAACACTTTCTCGCCGACCAGGACGTGCCGCGGAATTGGTGGAAGCTGTTCGGTTCGACAGAACTCGATGCACTGGTCGGCGAGGCGCTGCGGGCGAATCCCGACGTGCGCTCGGCACAAGCCGCATTGCGACAAGCGTTGGAAAACACCGCCGCACAACGCGGCGCATTTTTCCCCACCGTGCAGGGCAGCTTCGGTGCGAGCCGCAATCTCAATGCCGTCGGCGTGCTGGCACCCAATCTGGCTTCCGGGACCGCGCTCTACAATCTCTATACGCCGCAGGTCACCGTGAGCTACGTACCCGACATTTTCGGCGCGAACCGCCGGCAGGTGGAGTCGCTCGCTGCCCAGGCCGAGGCGAGCCGCTACCAGCTCGACGCGACGTACCTGACATTGACGGCGAATGTAGTGACGGCTGCAATTCAACAGGCCGGCCTCAAGGCGCAGATTGCGGGCACCGAGCACGTCATCGAGCTCGAGAGCGAGGCGCTTGCGGTGCTGCGCCGCGAATTGGAACTCGGCGCCATTGCCGAAGGGGATGTATTTGCTCAGGATGCCGCGTTGGCGCAGGCCGAAGCCTCCCTGCCCCCGCTGAATCGTCAATGGCAGCAGGTGCGCGATTCGCTGGCGGCACTGACGGGCCGGGTGCCGGCGGATTTCAACTCTGCCCCAATCGAACTCGAGAAGCTGGTGCTGCCCACCGATTTGCCGCTGGGAATACCGTCCCAACTGGTCGAGCGTCGTCCCGACGTTCGCGCGGCCGAGGCGGAGTTGCACGCCGCAACGGCGCAAGTGGGAGTCGCGATCGCCAACCTGTTGCCTCAGGTCATGATTACCGGTGACGTCGGCAGTTCCGCCACCGCCATGCGCGATCTGTTCAAGGCGGGTACCGGCTTCTGGAGCGTCGGCGCCAACGCCACTCAGACGCTGTTTGCGGGCGGCACGCTGCTCCATCGCAAGCGCGCGGCCGATGCCGCACTCGATCAAGCCGGCGCGATGTACAAGTCGGCTGTTTTGACCGCATTTCAAAACGTCGCGGATGCCTTGCACGCGCTCGACACGGATGCCGACGCCCTGAACGCGGCCAGCCGCGCGATGAGCGCGTCGCAGAAGAGTCTGGACGTGGTGCGAAATCAGCTCGAGCTCGGCTCCGTCAGCTATCTGGCGCTCGTCAATGCCGAGCAGAGTTACCAGCAGGCCGTAATTGCACTCGCGCAGGCACGCGCCAACCGCTATGCCGACACGGCGGCCTTGTTCCAGGCCCTCGGCGGTTCGATCAGCGAGTGACCGGCGCCACCAGCAAAGCTTTCGCGTACATGGCATGCAGCCGTCCGACACCGCGCGCCAGATGCATGAGCAGCGTCAACAGCAGCACGCCCGTCAGCACCATCAGGGGCATTGCCCAAAAGGTTCCGAGCCATGCCGGGTCCATGTGCACATCCGCCGGGATGCCGAACCAGGCGAGTCGCCCCGCGGTTTCGACGAAGGGCGCGAATATGAAGGCCAGACTCACGAACAGCCCGGACACGGCCACGACGAAGTATGCAATACCGATCGGCAACATCAGGATCAAGTAAGCCAGCGTGGTCCAGGTGCGCCGATCCTTCAGCATTTGACCGACGCGCGCCCAAAACCCCGCGGTGCTGCCTTGGTGCAGCGGGCGTCGCGGCATGCGTTCGCCGGTCATGGCTTCGATCAAACGTCCCTCGGCGAGGGATACGACGCGGCTCAGTGCCACGAAGGCGAGAAAGAACGGTACGCCCACGACCAGCACGGCCAGACCGGCGGATAGGCTCAAGCCGGTCACTGCGAATGTGAAATAGATGACGCCGGTGGCGAGCGACAACAACATGAAAAATAGGGAGGTGTAGGCGCGTGGGTCGAGAAACACGCCGAAGAAAACGCCGGTCCTGCTCTTGGCGACCTTGCGCGGACTGGTCATCGCAGCCTTCACCTTTGCTTCCGTGTCGCGATAGGCGCTCGCCACCTCGTCGGGAGCTCCGTAGGTAGAGGCGATGAGTTCGAGCACGTCGGACTCGGATTTGTCGGCATGCGCGGCAACTTCGGCGCGCAAGTACTCTTCGGCGTCGTACAGCGCATCCTGAATGAGCGCGGCATCCTCGCCTGCGAGCTCCTGCCGCAATGCCTTGAGGTACTGATCGATCGATCGTGGCGCGCTGCGATTCATGGCGAGTTTCCTGTTTCAATGAAGCGGTCGACGAAGCGGCGGGTCCCCTGCCAAATCACCGTCCACTCGGCGAGAACCGCACGCCCTTGCTCGGTGATGCGGTAATAGCGACGGGGCGGCCCGGAGTAGGAGGGCACGATGCGGCTGGTCAGTAGATCGGCAGCGGACAAGGCGCGCAGCACGGGATAAATCGTGCCTTCCTTGAAGATCGAGGTCCCGTCATTGGCGACGGCCAGGCGCTTCGCAATCTCGTAGCCATACAGATCCTCACTCGAGCCATCGAGGACGGCGAGTAGCACCAGCCCGACCAGGCCCCCGTTGAGGTCTTTTTGGAATTTTCGACCGTTGCTATCATCCATTGACCAATACTATATAGTTACTAATAGTAGATGGCAACTAATATAAACAGGCAATTAATAGTGGACCCAGACCCCTGGATTTCCGTTCGGGCTCGGGCACACTAGGCGGCCATTTTTAGTTAAACGGGCGGTCCCAATGTGCGGAATCGTAGGTGTGGTCGCCGAGCGCAACTCAGTCCCCATTTTGATGGAGGGCTTGCGGCGTTTGGAGTACCGCGGCTACGACTCAGCCGGCATTGCCGTCATCGAGGACGGACGGGTCGCCCGCCGGCGCACCGTTGGCAAGGTAAGAATTCTTCAGGAAGCGCTCGACTCGGCGCCGATCGGCGGCCACGTCGGAATCGCGCACACCCGCTGGGCCACCCACGGCGTGCCGACCACGCACAACGCGCACCCGCATGTTTCCGAGGACGGGGTCGCGATCGTGCACAACGGCATCATCGAGAATCACGCCACGCTGCGCACCGACCTGCAACGGCTGGGTTACAGCTTCACTTCGGAAACCGATACCGAAGTGATCGCCCACCGGATTCATCACCACCTGGGCCGGTCGAAAGATTTGCTGGGGGCGGTTCGCACAACGGCGGCTGAATTGGAAGGGGCCTACGCACTGGCGGTGGTGTGCGAGGCCGATCCGGAATGCATCGTGGTCGCGCGCCAGGGGTGTCCCGTCGTCATCGGCCTCGGTATCGGTGAGAACTTCGTCGCCTCCGATGTCGCCGCGCTGTTGCCGGTGACGCGCCGCTTCATGTTCCTGGAGGAGGGCGATGTCGCCGAGATTCGACGCGAATCGATCAGCATCCTGGACTCGAGCGGTGTGCGCGCCGCGCGCGTGATCCGCGAGAGCGATCTGCCGGCCGATGCCGTGGAACGCGGCCAGTACCGTCACTTCATGCTCAAGGAGATCCATGAGCAGCCGCGTGCGATCGCGCAAACCCTGGAGGAGCGGGTCGCTGGAGGCAAACTGCTGGATGCGGCGTTCGGCCCCTCGGCGCAGCAGGTGTTCGGGCAAGTCAAGGCCGTGCACATTGCGGCCTGCGGCACCAGCTTCCATGCCGGCCAGGTCGCGAGCTACTTCATCGAACAAATCTGCCGCATCCCGGCGCGCGTCGAGATTGCAAGCGAATACCGCTATCGCGATCCGGTGATCACGTCGGACACCTTGTTCGTGACCATATCGCAGTCCGGCGAAACCGCCGATACCTTGGCCGCGCTGCGCAACGCCAAGCGGGCGCAGTATCTGTCGACCCTCACCATTTGCAACGTCGCGGAAAGCTCCATGGTACGGGAGTCCGAACTCGTGCTCCTGACCCGTGCCGGGCCGGAAATCGGGGTCGCTTCGACCAAGGCATTTACCACGCAACTGACGGCGCTCGCGATGCTGACCATTGCGCTTGCCAAGAACCGGCAGCAGCCGAATCAGGAGCGTGAGCTGGTGTCGCAATTGCTGCAATTGCCCGGTTTG
>Ga0210400_10003580_pt1 | contig 13736 bp, 14 predicted proteins | sample IncBWH26MmetaG_FD_155456 | JGI IMG/M metagenome (GOLD analysis project Ga0210400, IMG submission 155456) | Forest soil microbial communities from Barre Woods Harvard Forest LTER site, Petersham, Massachusetts, United States - Inc-BW-H-26-M | ecosystem: Environmental > Terrestrial > Soil >...
CGGAAATCCGCGCTCTTGAAACTTACCGCCCCAACGTGGTCACGGAAATCTATGCCGACGACGGCCAGCTTGTCGGCAGCTTCGCCTTGCAGCGCCGCATCCTGATGACCTGGGAGCAAGTCCCCAAGGTTCTCTACAACGCCGTCACCGCCATCGAAGACCAGCACTTCGAGGATCACTGGGGCGTGGACTTCCCCCGCGTTGCCGGCGCCGCCTACCGCAACATCCTGAAGCACCGCAAAGCCGAAGGCGCCAGCACCATCACCATGCAGCTCGCCGGAAACCTTTTCCTCGACCGCAGCGACCGCAGCTTCCGCCGCAAAGCGCAGGAGATGCTCCTCTCCCTGCAGATCGAACGCCGCTACACCAAGCCGCAAATCTTCACCATGTACGCGAACCAGGTCTACCTGGCTCACGGCAACTATGGGTTTGCAGCCGCAGCCCAATTTTATTTCGGGAAAAATGTCACCGACCTGAATCTCCAGCAGGCAGCTCTCCTCGCCGGGATGATTCGCGGCCCGATCTATTCGCCGCTTTCCGACCCCGCGCGCGCCCTGGCCCGTCGCAATCTGGTGATTCACCAGATGATGGAAGAGGGGAAAATCACTCCGGCCGAAGAAGAAGCCGCGAAGAAAACCCGCCTCGGCCTGCACGTGCAATATCCGCGCAACGACCTCGCCCCCTATTTCTTTGAAGACATCCGCAAGTATCTCGAATCCACCTACGGCACCGAAGCCGTGCACGAGCGCGGCCTGCGCGTCTACACCACGCTGAACATCCACATGCAGAAAGCCGCCAACCAGTCCATCCGCGACGGCTTGCACCTCTATGACCGCCGCCACGGCTGGCGCGCCAAATTACCCAACGTTCTCAAAGACAATCTCGGGAAGCTCGACACCTACGAAGATGAAGACTGGCGCCACCCCATTGAAAAGGGAAGTTACGTCACCGGCCTCGTGATGGCCATCGATGACAAGAGTGCTACCATCAAAATTGGGAACTATCGCGCGATTCTTTCTTCCCTCGACATCGCCTGGACCGGCCACAAACGCCCCAATGAGATTCTGGCTGTCGGCGACCTGGCCCAATTCTCCATCCAGGAGATTCGCGAGACCACCGCACATGTGCAGCTGGAGCAACAACCCGCTCCCCAGGCCGCGATGATCGCCGTTGATAATGGCACCGGCGAAATCAAGGCCATGGTCGGCGGCTACAGCTTTGAGGACTCCAAATTCAATCGCGTTACGCAAGCTGTCCGCCAGGTCGGCAGCTCGTTCAAGCCGTACGTTTACACCACAGCCATCGAAAAGGGATTCTCACCGTTCGACACGATCGTTGACGCACCATTCACGGCGATTAGCGGCGGACAAGCCTATTCGCCGCATAACTACGATGAAAAGTTCGAAGGCGTCATCACGTTGCGCCGCGCTCTCGCTGGTTCGCGCAACGTCCCGGCAGTAAAATTAGCCGAAAAAGTGGGCATCTCAAACATAGTGGACATGACCAGGCGCTTCGGCATCACCACGCCGCTGCCACCCTATCTGCCGCTGGCCCTGGGCGCCGCGGACATGCGCTTGATCGAGCACGTCTCCGCGTTTACCGTTTTCCCGAACGAAGGCATTCGCATTGATCCGCACATGATCCGCCGCGTCACCAGTTACGACGGTGCGCTGCTTGAAGAAGCGCATCCGGAAGTTCACGACGTCGTTTCGCCCGAGGTGGCCCACACCATGACTGCCATGCTCGAAGAGGTCGTACAGTTCGGCACCGCTATGAAGGCCAAATCGCTCGGGCGCCCCGCGGCCGGCAAGACCGGCACGACCCAGGATTTCACCGATGCCTGGTTCATGGGATTTACCCCGCAGATTACCGCCGGGGTTTGGGTCGGTTACGACGACAAGCAGATCTCTCTTGGCAAGCGGGAATCCGGCGCGCTCGCCGCGCTCCCCATCTGGATGGAATTCATGGAAAAGGCCCTGGCGGGAACTCCGGCGCTCAATTTCCCCAACGTGGTCACATTGGAAGAACAGGCTGACGAGCATCGCGTCCACACCGACGTGCCGGACACGGCTCCCGAGGAAGAAGTTCCTGCGCCGCGTCCAAAGCCTGCAGTCGCGCCGCCTCCAGTGACAACCTCGTCGCCCGCGCCCACTCCAGGTGACTGAAGTTCGCCGGTTCTATTTTTTTTGACGAAACGGATCCCACCCGGCCGCCCGAAGCGGTTCCAGTTTTCCGTCTCTCCCAAAAACTCGCACGCCGCTTCCCGCCGTAATTTCCCCGATTTGGGTCAATCGCAACCCGCGAAAATTTGCCGGGAGCCGCGAAACCCTCCGCGGTGAAACGCTGAACAGCAGTTCGTAGTCTTCGCCTCCGTGCAGCGCCAATTCTTTGGCGGATTCCCGATCCATGCCGTGCGGCAGGGGAAGTTTGCCCGGATCAACCTGCGCCCCCACCCCGCTCGCGGTGCACATGCGCGCCAGGTCGCTCGACAATCCATCCGACAGATCCATCATCGCAGTGGCCAGTTTCCTTTCAGCCAGCCATCGTCCCAGTGCAACTCTCGGCTCCGGATAAAGGTGTTTCCGTAGAGCTTCATTCTTCAGGTTCATCCTCCCCCGGCTTTTCCGAAAAAGGCGCAAACCGTGTTCCGCTTCGCCTGGCACTCCGCTCACATAGAGTAGATCGCCCGAACGCGCCCCCGACCGCAGCAACTCCTGTCCCTCGCGAATTTCTCCTATCACCGTAACGCTGATCAAAATTCGTTGGTTCCGGGTTGTGTCGCCGCCAGCCAGCACGCAATCGAGAGATTTTGCGGCGCGATGCAATCCCAGAAGGAAGCCGTTCAGCCACTTTCCACTGGTGGCCGCCGGAAGCGCCAGGTTCAGCAGAAAGCATCTCGGCGTCCCGCCCATCGCGGCGATATCGCTGGCCGCACGGGCCAGGCATTTCCAGCCCACGCTGTCCGGCGGGTGTTTTTCCCGCAGGAAGTGGGAGCTCTCCAGGAACCAGTCGCTTGTCAGGATGCTCGCAAATCCTGGTTTTGGCTTCCAGAGAGCCGCATCATCCCCGATTCCCAGGCGGAGTCCCCGTCCGCTTCTGGGCAGGAAATGCCTGGCAATTTCCCTCACTAACGCGTCTTCATTGCGGAAATTGTTCATTTTCAACCGTGATCCCAGCGCCCCTGCCCCTTTGGACAGGGGTGCAGCTTCCCAGCACTGTACCAAATAAAGGAAAATACAGGGTTGACCCGGCAGTCTGCAAAAACTAATATACATACAGTCGCGGACCAAGGCTCACGGTTCAGATCGATTGAAGAAGAAGTGGTTATCTGCGGCGACAGGGAATAAACGCCGCGTTCTTAGAGACTAACAGGCAACGGCCTGAGGGGCCCCAGCGTGATTAGCAGCAAGAACTATACATTCTATATTGCATCCACTCCCGGCAAGATGAAGAAACTCATCGTGCCTGCGTACGTCCTGCACGGTCTCGCGGCCCTCGCTATCATTGGAAGCATCACTGTTCTCGCGGCTGTTGGCTCTTACAGCCGCATGCTCTGGAAAGTCGGCAACTACAATGCGGTTCGCCAGGAACGCGACATTTGGAAGAAACAGGTCCGCGAGCTACAGAGCACGGTGAAGGATACCAATCAGCGCCTCGATGCTGTGCAGTCCCTTGCCACCGATGTGGCCATGACTTTCGGCGTGATGAAATACCACCCCGCGGCGTTTGAGCAGAGCGATGCCCCCGCAACGCCTGAAGACGTATTCGACCGGTCTGTCGAGCAGTTTACTTTTCTGAAGCGCAATGCCACCGTGATCGCCGTTTCCTCCGGCGGGCTGCGCATGATGCCTTCGATGGCTTTTGCCGATTCCAATTACACGCCGTCGATCTGGCCCGTTTTGGGCCATATTACCGACGGGTTTGGCGAGCGCCTCGACCCGTTCTCTGGTGAAGGCGCGTTCCACACCGGCGTTGACGTTGGTGCGGACTACGGCGCTGCGGTGCACGCCACGGCTGACGGCGTTGTGCTCGACGTCGGGCAGCACTCCGGCTATGGCCGCGTCGTGATTCTGGATCACGGGTTTGGCGTCACCACCTACTACGCGCATCTTTCGGCTTACGCTGTTGTCGCCGGCACCCGCATCAAGCGCGGCGAAGTGATCGGCTACACGGGTATCAGCGGCCGGTCCACCGGGCCTCACGTTCACTATGAAGTGCGCGTAAACAACGCGCCGGTAAATCCGTGGCGCTATATGCGCAGCAATCCTTCCGCTGACTAAGTCTGTCTTCCATCCCGCACAAATTTCTTGATTGAAAGGGAACCCGCTTGCTTCATCGGCGCTTTCTCGCAGGCGCGGTGCTTGGGCTTTTTTCAGGCGGATCCGCCGCGGGGGCGCTCTTTGCCGATTCCAGCAGCTGCGGCGTAAGCTCGAAAATCAGCCGCACGGACTTGGACCTTCCCCGGTCCAGCTTCTGCACTTCCGCCGATTTCAACAACCCCGCGTAGGCCTCGCGCAATTTTGGATCGAGTTGTTTTCGTGACTTGGGATCGTCCAGCCCGGCTTGCGCCAGGATCAGAAGCCCGCCGAGCATGTCGTTCAGCTGGCGAATCACCAATTCATTCGATGTTTCCGCGTCCGCCACCACGCGCAACTGGTCGCCTTCCGGTTTTGCCCCCACGGACACCCATTGCAACTGGCCCAGCAGCGTGGCAAGTTGCGGAGAACGGTAACCGCCGGGCGTCCGCTGCGATAGTTCTGTCAGCAACTGTGAATCCTGGCGCATCACGGTAAATAACGGGGTTCCCGCCATCCGCAGAAAATGTTCGCGCCATTCTTCGGAATTCATCGATTTCCCGGAAGCCTGAAAAAAGCAGGACGCGTCGTTGCAGATCGCCACCTGGTCATCCCGTAGAAAGGTGAAATACGCCGTGCGCGGCGGATTGCTCAGGTTGACGGCGTAAATCGTTTTTCCATTGGCCGTCTTCAGGGTTCCAAAATGCGCGCTGTACGCTTCGATTTTCTTACGGTCGAAACGCCCCTCCGCAACCGCCATCGTTTTTGGGCTCTGCGCCGAGCCACTGAACGAAACTCCCACGCGATCGAGATCTCGTTCGTAATTGAATCCCGTTGCCTGCACGAACTTTCCGTACTCTTCCTCCGGTTGCGGTTGTGGCGCCCAAGCGAGAATCTGCGAGAGGAAAGCCGAGGTCCGTAATTCCTGTAAATCCAGATAAACCACGGAAGTGGAGTCAGCCGGTAGGCGGGAAAGTAGATCTTCGCGGGCGCTCTGCGAATCGAGCTGATGCGAGTGAAAATAGAACCAACCCAAAACAACCACGATGCCAAGCATCAGGAGTCCAGGTACCAGCTTTTTGCGATTTAGCATGTGTTCTGTCTGCCCATAGTTGGGTTCGCTACCAGCGGTATTCTCCCATCCTTGGAGGGTTCCCCAGAAGGAAATGAGGGCAGAAGTCACTTACCCGACGGCTTGGCAAGCATCGCTGTGGATACTCACCTGCGGTGGACCCTCTGTTAACACGGTATATTATTGAAAGTGAATGGTTTGCTGCAAGTGGCCGGTTAACCATGAGGACTTCTCTTTTCCACAGGTTTTCAGCTCTCCCTGCAAGCGAATCCCCACTCCCCCCACTTGCAAGCCGTGTGCCTAATCTGCTATTCTTGTGCGGTTTGAGCAGTGCTGGCGTAGCTCAGCTGGTAGAGCATCTGATTTGTAATCAGAGGGTCGGGGGTTCAAATCCCTCCGCCAGCTCCATCAGTTGTTAGCAAGGGGAGCGAGGCGGGACGATTCCCGGCATGGTAACATAAAAGGGCTGGTGTCTTTGGACACGAGTCCATTTTGTGTTTCGCTCGCAACGCGCTCCCGTTTAACAGCATGGCAGTCAAACAGAGGGCAAGCCGTCAGTGTCTTTGCAGTTTTTCGCGCATACGCATTTCGTATCGCGAGCGCATTTTCCGGGACGGGTGGGTGAGTGGCTAAAACCAGCAGACTGTAAATCTGCCGCTCCTTGCGGGCTACGAAGGTTCGAATCCTTCCCCGTCCACCAGGATTCGAGCTTCGTAAACGAAAGTCCCGGCGAGAATTTTCCCAGGGACGCTGTTAGCGGGAATCAGCAAGTACACCGCAGGAAATCGCAACACGCGATGTTCAAAAGCGGTAGCAAACGCGGCGAGCATGCCGGATGAACGTAGTGCGCCGCAGGATATAAGTTTCTTCGGAGGATTGGATTCAGCCTGGGTAGCTCAGTTGGTAGAGCGCGTCCTTGGTAAGGACGAGGTCACCGGTTCAATCCCGGTCCCAGGCTCCAGAAATGGAGTTGGGTTTTTGTAGTGGCCGGTCTTTAGACCGGCTGCCAACAGCGACTCTTGCAACACCGGGCGGGGGTAACTCAACGGTAGAGTCTCACTCTTCCAAGGTGATGGTTGCGGGTTCAAATCCCGTCCCCCGCTCCAGAGTTTGGCCAGGCCGTTTTTCCGAAGTTGGCCTGAGCATGAGGATGAGGGCATATGGCGAAAGAGAAATTTGAGCGGACCAAGCCGCACGTGAACATCGGGACGATCGGGCACATCGATCATGGCAAGACGACGTTGACGGCGGCGATTACCAAGGTGCTGAGCAAGCACAACCCGAAGGTAGCGTTCCGGGCGTTCGATTCGATCGACAACGCGCCGGAAGAGCGCGAGCGCGGGATCACGATCGCGGTTTCGCACGTGGAGTATGAAACCCCGAACCGGCACTACGCGCACATGGATTGCCCGGGCCACGCCGACTACATCAAGAACATGATCACCGGCGCGGCGCAGATGGACGGCGCGATTCTGGTGGTTGCGGCGACCGACGGTCCGATGCCGCAGACCCGCGAGCACATTCTTCTGGCTCGCCAGGTGGGCGTGCCGGCGATCGTCGTGTTCCTGAACAAGTGCGACATGGTGGAAGACGCCGAGTTGCTGGAACTTGTGGAACTGGAAGTTCGCGAGTTGCTGAAGAGCTATCAATTCCCCGGCGACACGATTGCCGTGGTGCGCGGTTCGGCGCTGCAGGCGTTGAATGGCGATGCGGCCTGGGAAAAGAAAATCGACGAACTGATGGCAGCGGTGGACGCGAACATTCCTCTGCCGGTTCGCGATGTGGATAAACCGTTCGCGATGCCGATCGAAGACATTTTTTCGATTTCCGGCCGCGGCACGGTGGTGACGGGCAGAGTCGAGCGCGGCAAGGTAAAGGTCAGCGAAGAAGTCGAAATCGTGGGCTTCCGCGAGACGCAAAAGAAGGTCGTCACCGGCATCGAAATGTTCAAAAAGCTGCTGGATGAGGGCTTGGCGGGCGACAACGTTGGGTTGTTGCTGCGCGGCACGGAAAAAGAAGACGTGGAGCGCGGGCAGGTAATCTGCAAGCCGGGCTCGATCACGCCGCACACGAAGTTCAAGGCGGAAGCGTACGTGTTGACGAAGGAAGAGGGCGGGCGGCACACGCCGTTTTTCTCGGGCTATCGTCCGCAGTTTTACTTCCGCACCACGGACGTGACCGGCGACATGAAGCTGCCGGCCGGAGTGGAGATGGTGATGCCGGGCGACAACGTGAGCTGCGAAGTAACGCTGATCACGCCGGTCGCTTTGGAGAAGGGCTTGCGCTTCGCGATTCGCGAAGGCGGCCACACCGTCGGCGCCGGCGCCGTCACGGAGATCATCGAGTAACCCTATGAGACAAGGTGACAAAATTCGCATCCGCCTCAAGGCTTACGACCACCGCATTCTGGACCAGTCCACGCGTGAAATCGTGGAAACCGCGAAGCGCACCGGCGCCGATGTTGCCGGTCCGATTCCTCTGCCCACGACCATTAACCGCTGGACCGTGCTGCGCTCGCCGCACGTGGACAAAAAGTCCCGCGAGCAGTTTGAAATGCGCACGCACAAGCGCCTGATCGACATTCTGGAACCCACGCCGGACACGGTGGACGCGCTGATGAAGCTCGACCTGCCCCCGGGCGTGGACGTGGAAATCAAGGCGTTCGGGCACGCGGGCAAGTAGGAGAAGAGGGATAGCAGCGAGCAGATAACAGATAGCAGGAAGCAAGATTCGCTCGATAGCAAGATTTGGTTCCTGATCGCTGGTATCTGTTATCCGGTAAGGGTAAGAGCACTGAAATTCACAAGCACGGCGCAGCCAATACCAAAACGGCAAGCTGCGAAGAGAGAGAGAACATGGCAGTCGACGGAATTATCGGAATCAAGCTGGGCATGACGCAGATCTTCGCCGAAGACGGCAACCTGGTGGGTTGCACCGTTCTTCAGGCGGGCCCGTGCGTCGTGGTGCAGCGGCGCACCAAGGAAAAAGACGGCTACGAAGCCGCGCAGCTCGGTTTGGTTGAATTCGTGAAGCCGCAGCGCGTTAACAAGGCAATGACCGGCCACTTCAAGAAGGCGAATGTGGCTCCGATGAAAGTGATGAAGGAAGTTCGCATCGCGGAATCGAAGGATGAAACAAAGGTTGGCGACCGCGTGCTGGTGGAGAATTTCAAGGCCGGCGAACTGGTTGACGTGACCGGCGTCAGCAAGGGCAAGGGTTTCGCGGGCGGCGTGAAGCGCTGGCACTATGCCGGCGGCGACGCGACGCACGGTTCGATGTTCCATCGCGCGCCGGGCGGCATTGGCGGCAGTTCGTTTCCTTCACGCGTGTGGAAGAACCAGCATTTTCCGGGTCACATGGGCAACGCGCAGGTGACCGCAAAAAATTTGAAAGTGATCAAGGTGGACACCGACGAGAACCTGCTGCTGGTTCGCGGCTCGGTTCCGGGGCCAAGCGGGTTGTACATCTTCATCCGCAAGGCCAAGAAGGCGAAGAAGGCAGGGAAGTAAAGGTCTTGTAGCGGCCGCCTTCCGAGGCGGGCGCCGTTAGAGCAAGCAAGAGTTTAAGGCTAAGAGAGAGAAACGAACATGCCAGTAGTGGATGTAGTCAATCTGGAAGGCAAGAAAGTCGGCCAGGTGGAATTGGCGGACTCGGTCTTTGGGGCCGAGGTGAACCGTCACTTGCTGCACGAAGCCTCGCGTTGGTATCTGAACGGGCTGCGCCGCGGCACCCACAAGGTCAAGGAAAAGAGCGAAGTCAGCGGCGCGGGCCGCAAGCTCTGGCGGCAAAAGGGCACCGGACGCGCGCGCGTGGGTTCGATTCGTTCGCCGCTCTGGCGCCATGGAGGCACGGTGCACGGGCCCCGTCCGCGCAGCTATGCATATGCGCTTCCGAAGAAGATGCTGCTCGGCGCGCTGCGTTCGGCGCTTTCCGCAAAGCTCGCGGAACAGAAGTTGACGATCGTCGACGCCTGGTCGCTCGACACGCACAAGACGAAGACGCTGCGCACGGCGCTCGACAAGCTGAGCGCGGAAAAGACCGCGTTGCTCGTGGCTTACGGCGACAACAAGAATCTGGAACTCGCCAGCCGCAATATGGAAGGCGTGAAGCTTTCGGCCAGCAACGTATTGCAGCCCTATGACGTGCTGCGGCACGACCGCGTGGTGGTTTCGAAGGATGCAGCGGCTCGCCTGATCCGCACGCTCGATCCCGAGCATGCGGCTGTCGAAGCGCCGCATGTGGAATCGATTGCCCCGGCGCCGGCTCCCAAAAAGGAAGCGGCACCGAAGGCGGCCGCGAAGCCCGCGGCAAAAAAGCCGGCTGCAGCCAAGAAGCCCGCGGCCAAGAAGGGGAAGGGATAAGCCATGGCAGCTCCCCATTATCAGATTATCCGGCGGCCGATCATCACGGAAAAGGGACTCGGCGTGAAGGAAGTTCAGCACACCGTGGTCTTTGAAGTTTCCGCTGCGGCCACCAAGACCGAAATCAAGGAAGCGGTGCAGCAGATTTTCAAGGTGAAGGTCAGCGACGTCCGCACCGCCAATTTCCACGGCAAGATGCGCCGCCGCGGCCAGAGCGAAGGCTACCGGCGCGACTGGAAAAAGGCTTACGTCAAGCTCGCCGAAGGCGAAAAGATGATCGAGTACGCGGAGAATCTGTAAGCAAGGGATTTCAAGAAACAGTTTTTACGAAACAGGCCGCCGGGTTGGCGGGAGATTTCGAAGGTAGAGGCAGAGATGGGACTCAAGAGCTTTAATCCATATACAGCGTCGCGGCGGTTTATGACCGTGCTCGACAAGAGCCACATCACCAAAGATACGCCGGAGAAGAATTTGCTCGAGCCGAAGAAGCGCTCCGGCGGACGCAACAACCACGGCGAAGTCGTGGTCTGGCATCGCGGCGGCGGCCACAAGAAGCAGTACCGCATGGTCGATTTCCGCCGGGATAAGGATGGCGTGCCGGCCAAGGTCGCTTCGATCGAATACGACCCGAACCGCAGCGCCAACATCGCGCTGCTGCATTACGCGGACGGCGACAAGCGCTACATCCTGCACCCGGTGGGTCTGGAAGTGGGCGCGACCGTTTCGACCGGCGAAGCCGCGGACATTCTTCCGGGAAATTCCCTGAAGATCCGCAACATTCCTCCCGGCACGATGGTGCACAACCTGGAACTTTATCCGGGGCGGGGCGGGCAGGCGGTTCGCACGGCCGGCGCATCGGCGCAACTTCTGAGCAAGGAAGGCGATCTCGCGCTGGTCAAGATGCCTTCCGGCGAAGTTCGCAAGTTTTCGATCGATTGCCGCGCCACCGTTGGCCAGGTCGGCAATGTGGATCACGAGAACCAGACGTACGGCAAGGCAGGCCGCACGCGCTGGAAGGGTATTCGTCCCACGGTTCGCGGCGTCGCCATGAACCCGGTGGATCACCCGCACGGCGGTGGTGAAGGCAAGGTCAAGGGCAATCACCCGCAAACGCCGTGGGCTTTCCCGACGCTCGGCAAGAAGACGCGCGGCAACAAGCGCACCGATCGCATGATCGTGCAGCGGAGGAAGTAAGGAAGTTTTTAGTTTTAAGTAATAAGTTTTAAGTTTCCGAGGCCGTACTGAGCACTTAAAACTTATAGCTAACGACTATTTGTAGAGACGGGGCGCAATCCTGAACGAGAGCGCCCAAGGTAAGCAAGACGGCAAACGCAGTTCCCGGCTGGCGCTGGCAGGGTCGGCTGGGGAGAGCGGAAAAATGCGAGCGACACGTACACGTTCGACACGCGGAGCAGGACGCAGGGCACGGCCTGTGAAGCGAGCAGTAAAACGACTGGCGGCGAAAGTGGCTGCCAAGCCTGCGGTCAAAGTTGCCGTACCACTCGAGCCGGTGCTGTACAAGCTGTGCAAGGCCGGCTGGGCGGTGATTGTGGATCGGACACCCAATGCTCTGGGCACGCGTTTTGTTTGCCCGTTCTGTCCGAAGTCGCACCGAGTTCCCGGTCCGGTGCGGGGTTTCAAGAAGATGCGGCACGCCCAGTGGGGGCGTTTGCGCCGCGTGGAGGAATAAGGAAGCGATGGCACGCTCAACGAAAAAAGGGCCTTTTGTGGACGGCCACCTGCGCGACAAAGTGGAAGCACTGAACACGCGCAACGAAAAGAAAGTGGTGAAGACCTGGTCGCGGCGCTCGACGATCGTGCCGGACATGATTGGTCACACCATCGCCGTGCACAACGGCAAAAAATTTATTCCCGTGTACGTGACCGAACAGATGATCGGCCACAAGCTCGGCGAGTTCGCGCCAACGCGAACCTTCAAGGGCCATGCCGTCAAAGCGGCGCTCGAGAAGGCAGCCGGCGCGGCTCCTGCAGGAGGCGGCGCGCCGGGAGCAGCACCCGCGGCGCCAAAGGCATAATTTATGGCTGAACTACAGACGAATACTCCCGGTTCGATTGAAGCCCACGCGCTGGCAAGGCACGTGCGCATGTCGCCGCAAAAAGCCCGCCTGGTGATCGATTTGATCCGCGGGCAGAAGGCTCAGGACGCGTTGCAGTCGCTGCGCTACACGCCGAAGCGCGCCGCGAAGCACATTGAAAAAGTGCTGCGCAGCGCCATCGCCAACGCCGAGCGCAAAGCCGATGATTCCGGCTCGCCGCTCGACGTGGACCAGCTCTTCGTCAGCAAGGCGTACGTGAATGAAGGCTCGCGCTGGAAGCGGTTGCGTCCCGCGCCGATGGGCCGCGCGTTCCGCTACCAGAAGCGCACCGCGCACATTTTCGTCGGCGTTGCCGAGCACCATGTTGCCGCTGCCGAACGCGTCGCCGCGAACGTGGCGGAAGCCGAATCGCAGAAGGGCGTTCGGGGCACCGCGCGCCGTGTCCGCAAGGCATTGACCGGGAAGCAGGCTCCCGCGAAGAAGAAGGGGAAGAAGTAATGGGACAAAAAACGCACCCGTACGGATTTCGCCTCGGCTACAACAAGCCGTGGAAGTCGCGCTGGTATGCCGACCGCGAGTACGCGGACCTGCTCCACGAAGACGTGAAACTCCGCAAGGAACTGAAGGAGCGCCTGAAGAGCGCCGGCGTCAGCTCGATTGATATCGAGCGCGCCGCCAACAAGCTGGTGGTGCGCATCGCCACCGCCCGCCCCGGCATCATCATCGGCCGCAAGGGCGCGGAAATCGACAAGCTGAAGCAGGAAGTTTCTAAGCGCACCAAGCGCGAAGTGCACATCGATATCGTGGAAGTGCACCGCCCGGAACTCGACGCCACTTTGGTGGCGGAATCGATTGCGCTGCAGCTTGAAAAGCGCGTGGCGTTCCGCCGCGCGATGCGCAAGGCGGTTGACTCCGCGCTGCGTTTCGGCTGCAAGGGCATCAAGGTTCGCGTTGCGGGCCGCTTGAACGGCGCGGAAATCGCCCGCAAAGAGTGGTATCTGCAGGGACGTTTGCCGCTGCAGACGCTGCGTGCGGACATCGATTTCGGCACCGCTGAAGCGCAGACCACTTATGGAGTGATTGGCGTGAAGTGCTGGATTTATCAGGGCGAAAACGTTCCGAAGCGCGCGACCCGCACGGACGACAAGCCCGCGGCGGCCGTCGTCGCGTAGAAAAGTTTTTAGTAAGCAGTTCCAGGTTTTAAGTTTCGGAGCTTTACTGAAAACTTAAAACTTTGAACTTAAAACCCTTGGGTTTACGGAAGCGAGAAGATACCGATGTTGATGCCGAAGAAGGTGAAGTACAGAAAGCAGCAGCGCGGCCGCCGCAAGGGCAAGGCGTGGCGCGGCTCGAGTTTGTCCTTTGGCGAATACGGCCTGAAAGCGCTGGAAAATGCCTGGATCACCGACCGCCAGATCGAGGCGTCTCGCGTGGCCATCACCCGGTTCATCAAGCGCGGCGGCAAGCTGTGGATCCGCATTTTTCCGGACAAGCCGTACACCAAGAAGCCTGCGGAAACCCGCATGGGTAAGGGTAAAGGCGCGCCGGAAAAGTGGGTGGCGGTGGTGAAGCCGGGGCGCATCATGTTTGAAATGGCGGGAGTTGACGAAGCGACGGCGCGGGAAGCGTTGGGACTCGCGTCCCACAAGCTGCCGATACCGACGAAATTCGTCTCTCGCGCGGGAGGAATCTGAGTATGGCGCGGCGTATTGAAAAGTTCCGCGAGGACGGCAGCACCGAATTGCAGGCGCGGGAAAAGGATCTTGCGGAGCAGATTTTCCGCTTGCGGTTTCAGCTGAGCACCGGGCAGGCCGAGGCGCTGAAGCGGCTTCGTGAAGCCAAGAAGGATCTCGCGCGCGTGAAGACGCTCCTCCGCGCACAGGAATTGACCGGCGGAGCAACGCCGGCGAAGGCAGGGAAGGCGTAATGACAACGGAAACACACGTAGCCA
>Ga0210400_10003583_pt1 | contig 13729 bp, 10 predicted proteins | sample IncBWH26MmetaG_FD_155456 | JGI IMG/M metagenome (GOLD analysis project Ga0210400, IMG submission 155456) | Forest soil microbial communities from Barre Woods Harvard Forest LTER site, Petersham, Massachusetts, United States - Inc-BW-H-26-M | ecosystem: Environmental > Terrestrial > Soil >...
AACCGGCAACCTGGTTCTCGAGAAACTCGACCCAAGCCACCCTGCCGGCACCGCGGAAACGGCGGAGACGTGGGAGAAGGTAATTCGCAAGGTTCGTGCTGGGATGATGCCACCTGCTGGCGCGCCGCGGCCCGACCGCGCCACCCTGGACGCGTTCGCCGCGAGCCTCGAAACACAGCTCGATCGCGCCTCGGCCGCGCATCCCAATCCCGGAGCGACGGCGCTGCATCGCTTGAACCGCAACGAATACGGCAACGCCATTCGCGACCTGCTCGCCCTGGACGTGGACGTCAGTACCCTGCTCCCGGCTGACGATTCGGCCGAGGGCTTCGACAACGTGGCCGACGTGCTGCGCGTATCGCCTTCGCTCATGGATCGCTATGTAGCTGCTGGAGCAAGGATCAGCCGCCTGGCGGTGGGCGACGCTGCGATCGGCGCCACCACGTCTACGTATAGAACCTCATCCGCCTCGGAAGACCTGCCGCTGGGAGCTCCCGGCGGCCTCGCGGTTCGTCATTATTTTCCGCTGGACGGCGTGTACTCGTTCAAAGTGCGGGGCGGAGGCGGTATCCCTTATGACAACCGAGTCTCCAAAATCGACGTGACAGTAGACGGTGAAAATGTCAGCCCGGTCGAGGTTGGCTACTACGTCACTGCCGATTTCAAACTTTCTCTGAAGGCTGGCAGCCACTCGCTGGGTTTTTCTCTGTTGGAGAAAGATCCGCAGGAGATCAACCACACGTGGCGCGTGGTTCCGGGCAACGTCGGCGTTACTAACGTTGCGATCGCCGGTCCGCTCACCTCGACCGGTCCCGGCGATACGCCCAGCCGTCGCTCGATCTTCGTGTGCCGTCCTTCGGCTTCGCAAGACGAAGTCCCCTGCGCCAAGAAGATCCTCTCCACGCTGGCCCGCCGCGCTTATCGCGGTCCGGTGGCCGACGGCGAGCTCGAGACTCTTCTCGGCTTCTACCAGCGCGGGCGAAACACCGGAAGCTTCGACTCCGGCATTCAGCTCGCGGTCCAGAGGATGCTGGTCTCACCCCGCTTCGTCTTCCGCTTCGAGGAAGAGCCCGACGGAGTTGCGGCGGGCGCGGCGTATCGCATCAGCAATCTGGAGCTGGCTTCGCGGCTGTCATTTTTCCTGTGGGGCAGCATTCCGGACGACCAGCTTCTGGATCTGGCCGCCCATAACAAGCTGAGCGATCCGGCCATGCTGCGCGAACAAACCCTCCGCATGCTGCGCGATCCTCGCGCCGACGCTTTGGTCAAGAATTTCGCGGGCCAGTGGCTGTTCCTGCGCGAAGTGAAGAACGCGCCGGGCCCCGCGAACGCGGAATTGAAGCAGGCCATGCAGCACGAGACCGAGCTGCTGTTCCAAAGTATTCTCCGCGAAGACCGCAGCGCACTCGATCTGCTGAAAGCCGACTACACCTTCGTGAATGAGCGTCTGGCGCGGCACTACGGGATTCCGAACATCTACGGCAACCATTTCCGGCGCGTCACGGTGCAGGATCCGGCGCGGCGCGGTTTGCTCGGGCAGGCCAGCCTGCTGCTGGTGACCTCCGTCGCCGACCGCACGTCGCCGGTGGCGCGCGGCAAGTGGATTCTGGAGAATCTGCTCGGAGTAAACGCGCCGGTGCCGCCGCCGAATGTTCCCGCGCTCGAAGAGAGCGCCAGCAAGAATGAACCCCGCTCGGTTCGCCAGCAGATGGAGATTCATCGACGGAACCCGCCGTGCGCATCGTGCCACAAGATCATGGATCCCATCGGGTTGTCGCTCGAGAACTTCGATCTGGTCGGAAAGTGGCGCGACGCCGATCAGGGCATCTCCATCGACGCTTCCGCCGAACTTGTGGATGGAACCAAAGTGAATGGGCCGGCCAGCCTGCGCAATGCCCTGCTCGACCGCTCCGACGTGTTCCTGACCACCATGACCGAGAAACTGATGACCTACGGACTCGGCCGGGGCGTTCGCTATTTCGATATGCCGGCCGTACGGACTATCGTCCGCGACGCGGCGAAAAACGACGAGCGCTTTTCGTCGTTCGTTCTGGGTGTAGTGCAAAGTACGCCGTTCCAGATGAGAGTGAAGCAGTCTCCAACAGGAGAATGACGAGAAAGAGGAGAATAATGTTCATCACGAAACAGCACTTGTCACGCCGCACGCTGCTCCGCGGCCTGGGAGTCTCCATCTCGCTCCCGTTCCTGGAATCGATGGTGCCGGCGCAAACCGCGCTGCGCAAGACAGCGGCCAGTCCCAAGACCCGCCTGACCTGTATCTACGTGCCTCACGGCGCCATCATGGGCAAGTGGACGCCTGCCACCGAAGGCACCGGCTTTGAGTTCACCGAGATTCTGAAGCCGCTCGAGCCGTTCCGCCACTATCTGAATGTCGTGAGCGATCTGGCGGCTCCACTTGCCGGCGGCGTCGACAGCGATGCGGGCGCGGATCACCAGCGCTCTGCCGCGGTTTTCCTCAGCGGCGCGCATCCGGAAAAGGGCGTCGAGGCCCACGTCGGCAAGACCGTGGATCAGGTGGCCGCGGAGAAGATCGGGCAGGACACGCCCTTGCCGTCTCTCGAACTCTCCATCGAGGACGTTTCGCTGAGCTGCGGCGCCGGGCTGGCCTGCGCGTACATGAACACGCTTGCCTGGAAGACGGCGACCACGCCGCTGCCCATGGAGAATAATCCGCAAGTGGTGTTCGAGCGGCTGTTCGGCGACGGACGCAATAATACCGAGCGCAATTCGCGCCGCGACCAGTCCAGCAGCATTCTCGATTCCGTCAAGGATGAAGTTGCCGCGCTAAACAAGAAGCTGCCCGCCGCCGACCGCACCCGGCTCACCGAATATCTGGATGACGTTCGCGAAATCGAGCGCCGCATCCAGAAAGCGGCGACTGCCGTGCCCACGGACGTGACCGTGCCGGATTCGCCAGTTGGCATTCCTGACTCCTTCTCCGATCACCTGAAGCTGATGTTTGACCTGCAGGTGCTGGCGTACAAGGCGGAAATCACCCGCGTATCGACGCTAATGTACGCGCGTGATACCAGCACGGTGGTATATCCCGATAGCGGCGTGCGCTCGGGTTTCCACAGCACCTCGCACCATTCCGACGTTCCGGACAACATGGCACGGTTCGCGCAAATCAACCGCTATCACGCCAGCATGCTGGCCTATCTTCTGGAAAAAATGAAGGCGACGCCGGATGGCGACGGCTCGCTGCTGGATCATTCCATGGTGCTCTACGGCAGCGCCATGAGCGACAGCAACAAGCACAATCATGATCCTCTGCCGGTGCTGCTGGCCGGCGGAGCCTCGGGCCAGCTCAAGGGCGGCCGCCACCTGCGCTATGCCAAGCACACCACCATGTCGAATTTGCTCCTCGCGATGCTTGATAAGGTGGGCGTGCCGATGCAGAGCTTCGGCGATAGCACCGGCAAGCTTGAGATCTAACGGAGCCTGTTGCCCGCATCACAGTCGGCCTTGGATCTCAAGCTGTTCGTCGAACGCCGGAAGGTGTGCGGAGCACGGAAGGTGTGCGGAGGTCTTAATCTTGCAACAACTGGAATAGACGTTCTATATTCGACGGTCGCTAGACATATCAGGCGCGGTTAAGACCGAGAGCGGTCCGGAGTTTCTCCCGCTCGGGCGAGTTCAAGAGCGCTACATCTAGGTGTTCCTGAAAGAAGGACTTGCCATAGCCATCCAGAGGGGTAGCCGCAAATGATACGAATGACCTGAGTAGCTGTCTCACGAGAGCGCGTAGTGTATCAACCTTGCGGAGCATTTGCTGGTGCTTTTCCTTCAGGTGTCCGCCGTGAACAAGCTTGCTTCGCGTGTCGTAGAAGTCCTTCATTAGCTTAAAAAGTACACCGCGCTCATTGTCACTTGCGGCGAGGAGTCCTGCCACTCGGAAAGCAAGCTTGAACGCAATTTCTGTCTCGGTGCCTAGAAGGGCTTCGAGCGCGGTTATGATGTCTAGCAGCTGTGAATCCGCCCCGAGCGGCCAGCGATCATAGGTTCCCATAAACGCCCGCAGGGCGATTTCCAGGTTTCCAGGAGATTTATCGTATCCGACCGTCTCAAGTTGAGCCAGTTCGCGGTAGAGGGATGGATACATCCGACCCAAGTTCTCGGTCCATATGTAAGTGGCGCCCATGGCAGGAAGAGAAAAACCGACGCGGGAAAGCCCCCCTGTCCCGGCGTTGAAGCGAGCGGCACGAATCACCCACATCGGCCCGATGCTTATCTGCCCTTCAGCCAATAGACGCATTGCGCCGATTGCCCGAATAGCCTTTATCCACACAGAGCTTGCATCCATCAGGATCACATTTTCCGGCTGTTTTGGGATCGTCTGTTCGGATACAAGCACGAACGAACTTGCTCCCCAGCCGTGCCAATCTTCGGTGATCTGCCCCAGAACCGCAGCACCGAAGCCGAGAGAAGTCAGTTCGTTGAAGTTTCGACCCCGGATTGCAATTCCGTCGTCCAAATCCAGATGGAGAAACTGACTCGTGAAGTTTCTGATGTTCGCAACTCCTCGATACACCCAATTGGCCTCCTGGATTTCCGCCGTGAAGTCAACCCACAGAGCCTCAAATGCAGCTTTCTCAAATCGCGGATCGTCGACCCGGGCGAAGTACTCGTAGACAAACTGTAGAACGATCCGTCCAGCTTCTCCGAGTCCGAACCGTGCGATGAAGATAGGGATCTTGGTGACGGCCTGTCTGGCCGCATCGAACGGTGCCAGAGATGTAAATCGACTATCGCGCTCAGTATCATAGAACGCGATTCCCCGGAGCCTATCAGGGGGTAAGTTATTAGCGACGGCCATAGATATTGCCGCCTTGATGAGCGTGCGGATTTTCCTCTTTAGGGCGATCTCGATTTTGGCCTTAGCAGAACTCCTCTCACGCTTAGGAATTTGGCTTGGCACGGTTCCTCATGATTTGGGTGCGCGCCAAGACTAGCTCATCGTCGCTGTCATTATCACCCGTCGTGCGTGCGCGCCGCATGACGTGGAAATCAACTCAATCTCGCCTATCGCGCCGCCTGCGGGGAAGCCTCGTACACGATCCTGCCGCCGACCACCGTCATCACCGGCTTAATGTCCTTGATCTGGTCCGCCGGAATCGTCAGGTAGTCGCGGTCGAGCACCACCAGGTCCGCCAGCTTGCCCGGCTGGATCGACCCCAGGTTGTCCTCCTGAAAAATGAAGAACGCGTTCTTGCGGGTGTGCGCGATCAGTGCGTCCTCGCGGCTGATGGTCTGCCGGTTCACCTTCGTACCGCCCGCCATCTTTCCCGTCACTGCAAAATGCAGCGTCGTGAAAGGCAGCGTTTGATTGGCCGCGGTCCCATCGGTCCCCAGTCCCCACATAATGCCGCTGTTCTGAAGCGTCGCCAGCGGCGGCATGTCGTATGCTCCATCTCCAAAACCCTCATGCATGATCGCGCCATTGATCACCGCCCACGGATGCACCGCCGCGTACATTCCCAGCTTCTTCATCCGCTCGATCTGCGACGCGTTGATCTGGTTGATGTGAGCCAGCGTCCAACGCAGGCTCTTGATCGGATGTTCCTTGTTCACCGCCTCGATCTGATCGAGGAACGCATCGATGGTGCTGCTCAGCTCCGCGTGCACATGCAGCGGCAGGCCGGCCTGGGCGATCGCCATCGCCATCTTTCTCCATTGCTCGAGCTGCTCGGGTGTCGGATTCGACTTCGTCGCGAACATCGGGTCATGCAGCGGCGAGTAAACGCTTTCCCCGAAAAACACATTGTCGATATAACTGTCGCCCTGAAACAGCTTCATCTGCGCGATCTGCGGAAGGGCCCGGTCCACCGCCTGAGGATTTCCCGCCGCTGCGCCGCCGATACAAAACACCCGGACATTGAGCCGTTCCTGCGTCTTCCATTTCTCGAAAATCGAGAGAACATCCGCATCGCAGCCCGGAACGCCAAAAGACGTGAGACCCGCTTTATTCATATCGCGGACCAGAGCCTCGCTGCTAGCTTCGAGCTGCTCCGGCGCGACCCTGGGGAGCTTGTTCGCCACGACCCGCGTAGCTGCAATATCGCCCCGGATCACGCCCGTGGGCTTTCCGGAAGCGTCCCGTAGAATCGAGCCTTTGACGAACTCCGGCGGATCGGGCGCATTCGCCGCGATCTTCAGGATCTCTAATGCTTTGCTGTTTAAAAAGACCTGATAGTAGGATTCCTGCAGAGCGACGGGATTATTCGGCGCGATCTGATCCAGCTCTTCGCGGGTGAACGGTTTGGGATCGTCGGTGAACTGTTGATGGGCCCACCCCCCGATGTTGTAGATCCATTCTCCAGCCGCGGCCGCTTTCACCCGCGCGCGCAGCATCTCCACCGCCTGCTTGCGCGAATCCACGCCGTCGAAACGGACCTCTTTCACCCAGGTCGCCGCCGCGCGCAGCAGATGCATATGGTTATCGATCAGCCCCGGGATCACCGCTTTGCCCTTGAGGTCGATCCTGCGCGTATTGGGATCCGCGAGCTGGACGATCTCCTGATTGGTCCCGGTCGCCACGATTAGGCCGCCGCGGATCGCCACCGCCTGCGCGATCGAAAAACGCTCATCGACGGTGATGATTTTCCCGTTAGAAAAGATGAGGTCCGGCGGGGCCTGTTGCGCCTGCAGTACGACCGCGAGCAGCGCAAGCAATGAGATCCTGGACATCTTACCGCCCCGCCCGATACGTCTTGCTGAAGCCGTTTCGCGCATTGGTCACCGTGAAAGAGCCATCCTGTTGCGCCGACAACTTGATCCAATACGCCGTGCCGTTGTGAACCGGCGCCGGCGTGGCGCCCGGCCCGGGCTGCGGAGCAGGCGTTGGGGCAATCGGGATTGTCGGCTGCTGATCGTCGATCGTATTGGCGATGAACATCCCAGGCACGGTGTATTCCTGTCCGCTCAGAGTCGAGAAGTGAAGCTGCCAGAGATCTTCGAGACCCGGTGACGTATGCACCGTCTTCATCACCTCCGGTTCGCCGCCTTTCCGGGTTCCGTTGTTCATGATGGCGACGCGAGGATGCAGCGCGTGTACCATCACCTCCGAATTCGAGCTGGACTGTCCGTGATGCAACCCGAGAAGCACATCCACCGTGCCGAGACGATTGTTGGGGCACATCAGCTCGAATTCCTTGTTCTTGGTCAAGTCGCCTAAGTGAACCGTGCGGAATCGTCCAAATGTAACGTGGATGCCCACGGACTGAGGATCCTCCGCATTATTGTCTCCACCCTTGAACGTGGCACAATACGGATTCGGCTGGCCGGCGCCTGGCAACGCCGTCTTGATGGTCTGACCCGCGGAGGTGACCACGCGCACATCTACTCCCGTCATGGCGATCTTGTCACCCGGCTTTGCGACCGTGTGTTTGGCCTTCGCGATCAAAGGCGCGTACGTGTTCTTAAGAAACGTGTCCGCGGCTTCGCCCGGCTGAACGTTCGGTCCGTGATCGATGAACTCCTTGATCGGAATCTTGGAAGCCAGTTCGGCCAGTCCGCCAAAGTGATCGCCATGCCAGTGCGTGATGATCAAGTGATCGATCTGCGTGAGCCCAGCGTCTTTGATCGCATCCATAATGCGCCCCGCGTCACGAGCCGCCGCCGCGCCGGCATTTCCCGTATCGATCAGCAACGATTCATGAGACGGAGACACGAACAGCGTGGCGTTGCCGCCCTCCACGTCGATCACGTAGACATTGAGCGTTTGCGCTGAGCAAGCTCCAAACAAAAACAGCGGAAGCAGCACTCGTAGCATCTATTTCACCACCATGTGCGGGATATCCTTCTCGTTTTCATTGCAAATGAATTCCATGATCTCGGTATTCAACTGCAGGAACATCTTCTGAGTCGTAGTGGTCCAGGGCTTCGCATACGTCTTCGAATCGTCGATGGTCGCCACTACTTCCAGAGTCCCGAAATCCTTGCGCCGGAAGCGCTCCGTCACATGCATCGCATCGGTTGCCGGACGGCTTTTTTGCGTATCCAGCCAGGCCTTTCCATTCAATCCCGACGTCTCTATCACCAGCGTGTCACCGTCCCATCGGCCGGTCGAGTAGCCCAGCCACGTCGGATTGAGGTCGCTGGCGAGCTTCCGGCCGTCCATGAAAATCTGCCGGAACAGGTTCAGTTGTTCATAGAGGATCACCACCAGCCCCGGCGTTTGGATGATCTTGAAAGGAAACAAGCCATTGGTGTTGACTCGCGGGACGCCGTGTGGCAGGCAGCGGCCCAGCGGATCTTCGCCATGCTCATTCTCGATGCGCTTCTTTTGCAGGTCCTGAGCCCACGGCAGCATCGTCACATCTTCCGGCTTCAGACCGGCGGCCAAGTCAAAGAAATACGTCTGACCATCGGCCATCCACACGCCGGATAAATCCGGTTTCCCGTCCGCCAACTTCGGTGCGGGCGCCGACAAGTTCGGCTTGCCGTCCTTCGTGCGAGGAATCCCCGCTGTCGGATAATTCAACCACTGCGACGATGCCACCACGGCGAACGCCGCCAGAATGCCGATGTACTTCATCATTTGCCCACTCATTTCCCAACGAGATGCGGAACATCTTTCTCGTTTTCCTTGCAGACGAACTCCAGCATATCCGTATCGAGCGCGATGGTTTGGTTCACTGTGATGCTCCACGGCTTAGTGTATGCCTTGGGATCGTCGATCGTAACCTCGATCTCCAACTTGCCGAAACTCGGCCGGCGAAACCGCTCGGTCACTTTCGCGGCATCCGTTAGCGGAGTCCCGCTCACGTCGAGCCACAATCCGTCTTTGAAACCGATGGACTGCACCACCAGCGTGTCGCCATCCCATTTCCCGATGGAATAGCCGTTGTAGCTCGGTTGCGGATCTTCGGGCAGCGGACGCCCATCCGTGAAAATCTGGCGGTAGTTGGTGTCGCGCTCGAACAGAATCAGCAGCAGGCCGGGAACCTGGATCATCTTCCTGGGATACGGATGCAGGTGCATCTTGACGAGCCCCAACGGCTGGCAGTGCCCGTCGGGATCATCTTTGTTTTCGTCCGCCCGGCGCGCCTTGACCAGCTCCGCCGCCCAGGGTTGAAACGGCAGACCGCCTTTGACGTTCAACGCGATATCGCGGAACTGCGGATCGGTGGACGTGGCTCCCGCAACGGGCGCAAGAGATCCCCCCGACGCGGGTTCCCATAGCCCGGAAAGATCCGGCCTGCCATCCGGCATCTTCGGCGCAGGCGCGGCCAGGTTCGGCTTACCGTCACGCGTGCGCGGAATTCCCGGCGTCGGATAACTTATCCACTGCGCCGATACCACCGTCGCGAGCAACGCAGCCGGCCACATCTTCATCGTCATCATTGTATAGAATTAACAGCCAGGAGTCGTCTATGACCAAAAGCTCTCTGTTCGTCCTTCTGATCGCCGCGATTTCTCTGCAGGCCCCCCTGCAGGCCCAGGTGAAGGAGCGTCCCCTGCCCGCTGGCACCGCCAAATCCATCGTCGAGACGGCCTGCACCACCTGCCACGCGATCACCCTCATCACCACGGCCGGCCACACCCCCGCTGATTGGAAGCTGCTGGTGGAGCGCATGGTCGCCGCCGGCGCCGAGGTTCCCAAAAACCAGATCGCCACAGTCACGGACTACCTCACCAAGAGCTTCCCCGAAGGCAACGTTCCAAAGGCCGTCATCGTTCCGGGTTCTTACAAGGTTAGTTTCAAGGAATGGACCGTGCCCACCATCGGCTCCCGCCCGCACGATCCGCTGGCGACCCGCGACGGCTACCTCTGGTACACCGGCCAGTACGCCAACGTGCTCGGCCGCGTGGATATCAAGAGCGGCGAGATCAAGGAATTCCATCCGCCCACTCCCGGCTCGGGTCCGCACGGACTCGTCGAGGACAAGGACGGCAAGATCTGGTTCACCGCCAATTCCAAAGGTTACATCGGCAAGCTCGATCCCAAGAATGGCGAGTTCTCCGAATATCATCTGCCTGCCGATGCGCGTGATCCGCACACGCCTCTGTTTGACCAGAAAGGCGTTCTCTGGTTCACCGTGCAGAATTCCCAAAAGGTAGGCCGGCTCAATCCCGCCACCGGCGAGATCAAAGTGGTGGATTCGCCCACCAAGCCGTCCAATCCGTATGGCATGGTCGTCGATTCCAAAGGCACTCCCTACTACTGCGAGTTCACCGCGCCCAAGATCGCCGCGATCGATCCGGTCACCATGAAGATCAAGGAGTGGACTCTCACCAACCCGGACGCGCGCCCCCGGCGCATCGCCATCACCACCGATGACCTGATCTACTACGCCGATTACGCCCGCGGCTACCTGGGTCGCCTTGATCCCAAGACCGGCGTGGTGAAGGAGTGGCCGTCGCCCAGCGGAAGAGACTCGCAGCCCTACGGAATCACGGTCGTCGATGGGGCCATCTGGTACAGCGAATCGAACGTGAAACCGAACACGCTGGTGCGCTTCGATCCGAAAACCGAGAAGTTCCAGACCTGGGCGATCCCGGCCGGCGGCGGCGTGGTGCGCAACATGATGACCACCCGCGACGGCAACATCGTCATAGCCGAGAGCGCGCTCAACATCGTCGGGCTCGTCACTATCAGTAAGTAGGAGGGCGGGCTCGGGTAGGGTGGGGCGGGCTTCAGCCCGCGGGACTTTAGTCCCGCCTCTACTTGCCCTGCATATGCCGGACGGCCTTCTCGTTCTCGGCACAGATAAACTCGATCATCTCGTTATCGAGGATGATCGTCTGCTTCACCGTGACGGTCCACGGTTTGGTGTACGCCTTCGGATCGTCCACCGTGATCTCGATCTCCAGGTTCCCGAAATTCGGCCGCAGGAATCGTTCGGTCATCTTGCCCGCGCTGGTTAACGGGCTGCCGTTGATATCCAGCCACACGTCGTCCCGGAACCCGATGGTCTCCGCCGCCAGCGTGTCTCCGTCCCACTTTGCCGCCGAGTAGCCGTACCACAAGGGCTCGGGGTCGTTCGCGGGCAGCGGCCTGCCGTCCAGAAAAATCTGCCGGATGCCCGCGTTGCCTTCGTACAGAATCACCAGCAGATCGCGAGTCTGGACCATTTTGCGCGGTTGCGGATGCGTGTGGAATTGCATGTTGCCCATGGGCAGACAGTGTGCGTCGGGATTGTCTTTGCTGAAGTCCGCCATCCGCTTCTTCTTGAGATCCGCGGCCCACGGCTGCAGCGGCAGGCCGTCCTTCATGCCCGTGCCGATGTCCCCGAACATCTCGAGCCCCGTGGGAGGCGCATTCGGGTCGCGCGCGGGAATTCGATCGCCGAAGTCGCCCAGCCGCGCCGGCTGCGAGTTCCGCCAGATTCCCGTAAAATCCGGCTTGCCTTCAGCCGTCTTCGGAGCCGGGCCGGTCAGGTCAACGTGGGCCTTCGGATAAGGCGGCCACTGAGCGTATAGTGCCAGCGGGAGCAGGAAAACCGTCACGCGCATAATCCCGCGGAACATGGTTATCATCTTATAACCTAAGCAGGAGGATCGTCTCATGAAGCTCAATCCGCCGAAGGCTCGCTGGGCCGCTTCGCTACTCGTCGCGATTGCCGTGTTTCTCGCGCTTGCAGCTATCCAGGCTCAGGATCCGGCGACCGCCGGCGGAGCCGGACCAGGGCAAGAGAAGGCCAAAGCCAAAGGGAAGGGTCGCGCCCCTGTAGTCGATACGCTTGGCGAAGGACCCTGGGATCTCAAATCGGAAAAGGCCAACATCCACGTCACGGTCGTCACCAAAGGGCTCGACCATCCGTGGGCATTAGCGTTCGTTCCGGGTGGCGACATGCTTGTGACCGAGCGCGGTGGTCGCCTCCGCGTGATTCGCAACGTCGGTGATAGAGCCGTGCTCGATCCAATGCCTCTCGGCCCTCTGCCCCAGATCCGTGCGGTGAGTCTCGGCGGCTTGATGGACATCGCGCTGCATCCGAACTTCGCGCAGAACCGGCTGATTTACTTCACGTACTCGAAGCCTGGCGCCGAGGACCCCGCGCATGCCACTACGGCTGTGGGCCGCGCGCGATGGGACGGCGGGTCCACGCTCACTGACGTCAAGGACGTCTTTGTTGCTGACGCGTGGTTTGGCGGAAAGAGTGCGCCCAAAGGCTGCTGCGGACAAGGTCCGGCCGACGGCAATAGCCACGGCTCCCGCCTGCTGTTCGACCGCCCAGGTTTCCTCTACGTCACCAGCGGCGACCGCAACTACGGGGAACTGGCGCAGGATCCTTCCACCGACATCGGCAAGATCTTGCGGATCAAAGACGACGGGTCCATTCCTTCAGACAACCCCTTCGTGGGAATGCCCGGATACGAGCCCGAGATCTACACCATCGGGAATCGCAATCCGTTGGGCCTGACGCTTCATCCCGTGACGGGCGAGATCTGGGAGTCCGAATTTGGGCCGCGCGGCGGCGACGAAGTGAACCGCATCCAGGCGGGCAAGAACTACGGATGGATCGTCGTGACCAAAGGCGAGCACTACAACGGCGAGCCCAGTGAGAAGTCTCACGAAGGCATGGTGGACCCGGTGCTGCATTGGGAGCCGTCGATCAATCCAGGCAACCTGATCTTCTACAACGGCGACAAATTCCCGGCCTGGAAAGGCAACCTGATCATGGGGACCATGACCCGGTCCGTGCTGCGCGCGACCTTCGATGCCCAGGGAAATCCCACCGGCCAGGAGCGCATGCTGACCGAGCTGAAGCAGCGCTTCCGCGATACTCGTCAAGGTCCTGACGGATTCATTTACCTTCTGACCGACGAAACCTTCGGCGCGGTGCTCCGGATGGAACCGGGGCAGTAGCATCGACTTAAAGAGGCAATCTTTGGCGACGAAGGAAGACATCCTCGAGCAGCTGGTGGAAGAATTCCTCATCCATCGCGGTTACTTCGTCCGACACAACGTCAAGTTTCTGCCTAGAAAAGACCATATCGACTTTATTAGCAATCAGGACTCAAACCATAGCGATATTGACGTTCTAGCGTTTAGTCCGACCCGACAGGGTGCAGATCGCGTATGGGCGGTAAGCTGCAAGAGTTGGCAGGCTGGGTTCGATCCGGCAACAAAGATCGATGAGATCGAGCAGAAGAAGAAGGTAGCTGGCAGGGAGGCCTGGAAAGGCTTCAGAGAACTAGTGAGCCCAAAGTGGTCAGAAGCCTTCATGGCGACCATCTTAGCTGCTACAGGAGAAAGCAGTTTCACCTATGTCACGGCTGTCACGAAGCTCATTGGCGATGCTCAGAAATGGGAGACGCATCCACCCTTTCGCAGAGCGATTGCAGACAACCCAATCAAGGTACTGACGCTACGTGGAATGCTCGAAGAGGTGTATGGCGAGCTGAAGATGACGCTTGCAGGTACAGAAGTCGGGCGCATGCTTCAGCTATTCCGCGCTGCAGGTGTTCCGATTAGTGCAGAGGGTCAGGACGTAAGGACCAAGCGCTCGGATGGCAAGCATTTAATCCACTGAAGCTGCGCAGACGTCTCCGGAATGGTTTCTCCACGTGCGGTGCCAACGACTTCTAACGCTTTATCGACGCCCATGCCCGACGTAAGCAGCACCCCTGTGGCAATGAGTCCTGAACGTCCGATGCCTTGCCGGCAATGCACCGCAGCGTTCTGGCCTTCTTTGAGCGCAGCCGCAATCGTGCTGAACAGGGAAAGCGCCTCGCGTGTCGATGCCGGCACTCCGCGAGATCG
>Ga0210400_10003584_pt1 | contig 13728 bp, 8 predicted proteins | sample IncBWH26MmetaG_FD_155456 | JGI IMG/M metagenome (GOLD analysis project Ga0210400, IMG submission 155456) | Forest soil microbial communities from Barre Woods Harvard Forest LTER site, Petersham, Massachusetts, United States - Inc-BW-H-26-M | ecosystem: Environmental > Terrestrial > Soil >...
GGTGATGCCAGCGCCGCCGGTCGTGGCCAAGGTCTCGCCCTTGGCAATACTGCCCTTTGGCACATACGCGATAAACTGCGAACGCGTGTCGCGGTGTTCGAATTGCGTAGCATCCACCGGCGTCTCGATGATGCGCTGCCCGATCGGCTCGGTGCCACCGTCCTTGACCAGCATGTAGAACACCCGCGCGATTTGTGTGACCGGAACGGTGTCGGTCTCCACCACCTTGATATTGGCCTTGGGTTTGAGCGAGGAGAAATAAGCCGCGGCGGCTTTGATCTCTTCCTCGTTGCTGGCTTTGGCGATCGCCGTCATCACAACGCTCGGGCTGCGTTGCGGGCCGGCGAATTTCCGTGCGCCGCTTTTGTAATCCTCGATCTGCTGCATGATGTAAGCCGCCGGCAAACCAGCGAGGCTGGCGTTTTCCGGTCCGCCGGTGCCCGCGGCGCGGTGGCACGAACCGCAAGCGCGCACGTCCGGTATCCGGCCATGCGCCACCACATCCGGCATGGGAGGGTGGTCCTCGGGGTGCCAGTCAGGCACAAAGAACAGATCGCGCTCCTGCTTGACGGTGAAGCTGGCAGTACTGTCCGGGACGTGTTGCGGCACGTCGTCGGCAGGTGCGACCTTGAAATCCGGAACCCAGGGATAGGCCCATGCCGGGAACGACGACGACGGTGACGCAGAAGCGGGCGTTGGAGATTGGGTCTGCGCCATCGACACCGCATTGACGGCGATGCCCATCACCGCCATGGCGGCCAGTGTTGCTATTCGCATTGAATTCCTCCCAGGTCTATTATCAGTGGCCGCCGGCGTTTTTTGCAGCGGCATTATTGAGAACGATCAAACCGTCGACGGCGACGCCGGTTCGTGCGTTGACCAGAAACGGATTGACGTCGATCGATGCAATTCGGTTACCGGCATCCAGCATCAGATTAGACAGGCCGACGAGAGCCTTGACGACGGAGGCTTCATGCAAAGCCGGCTTGCCGCGATAGCCGCGAAGCTTCACGCCAGCCTTGGTGCGGCCGATCAGTCTTTTGGCTTCGACCACATCGAGGGGAGCGCCGGCCAGCGCGACATCTTTCATCAGTTCGATTTCGACGCCACCGGTGCCGAACAGCACAACCGGGCCCATCTCGGCATCGAGCGCGGTGCCGACAACGAGTTCGAGATCGGCCTTGACCTGCTGCGCGATCAGGATGCCGTCGATTTTCGGCTTTCCCTTCAGTTTTCCAACGCGCGCCAAAATCTGGTCGAAGGCCTTCTTGACCTCGGCTGCACTATTGAGGTTCAGCATCACGCCGCCGACGTCGGATTTGTGCAGGATCTCGGCGCTGACGACCTTGGCGACAACGGGAAAGCCGATTTGCTTGGCGATCTTCACCGCCTCGGGCGCGGTTTGTGCGATCGCTTCCTTTGACACTGGAATGCCGTAGGCCTTCAGAAGTTTTTTGGAGGAAACTTCGTCGAGCGCTGCGCCCCTGGCGCCTTTGAGGATACGCTCCAGCGCCGCGCGGGCCGAGGCGGAAGAGCGTGAGGTGATCTCCGGCACATCCTTGGCGAGACCGGCATAGTCGATCAGCGCCTTGATCGCACCCACTGCCCGGTCAAGGCCTTGCATGACCGTGATGTCAGGCAGCGACTGGCGCAAGCCCTTGGTGAATTCGGTAAAGCCGATCGACATCGTCGAGATGTAGATCACCGGCTTGTGTGCGGCTGCCGCCATTTCGTTGACGCGCCGCAAGTTGCGTTCGCGCAATTCGTGCGGCGCTTTCGGCAGTTCGGCATCGATGATGACGATGTCGGTGTCGGGATCGTCGATCATGATCTTGATCGACTGGATATAGACGGAGGGATCGACCACTGCGGCAAAGCCGGCATCAAGCGGATTGCCGACGATCGAGCCGGGTCCGAGCATTTTGGCAAGCTTGTCGCTGGCCGCCGAACTCAAGCTTGCGAAGTTGAGGCCGGCGGCAGTGAAGGCATCGATCAAAAGACCCCGCTTGCCGCCCGAGAGCGTAACCGCGGCCAACCGCGAGCCCTTGGGTACAGCGGCATGGACAAAGCATTCCGTGGTTTCGATCAGTTCATCGAGGCCGCGGACGCGGATCACGCCTTCGCGGGCCGAGATGGCATCGAAGCTTTCGATCGAACCGGCGAGTGCACCGGTATGCGCCATCGCCGCGGCGCGACCTCCCTCGGAGGCGCCAAGCTTGATTGCGATCACCGGTTTGCCAGCCGTTCGCGCGGCCTTGCAAGCGTCGCGGAAGGCCTTGGTGTCGCGGACGCCCTCGAGGTAGACCACGATGACGCGGATCGAGGGATCGACCACGAAATAGTTCATCAGGTCGGTCGTCTCGAGGCCGGCCTCGTTGCCGGTCGTCACCATGTAACCGACGCCGACACCGCGATCTTCCAGCGCCTGGCGGATTGCCATCACGATCGCGCCGGACTGGCCGGCGATCGCAACCGGACCCGCCTCCATGGTCACCAGGCGGTCGTCGATGTTGGTGAAGAGATTTTCGCCGGCGCTCAGGTTGCCGAGACAATTCGGGCCGGTGACGGCAAGCCCCGTTTCCCGGATCGCCTGTTGCAGTTCGATGGCGAGTCGTTGGCTCTCGATGTCCTGCAACTCGCTGAAGCCGGAGGTGACGATCGTTGCCGAACGGGCGCCTGAAGCGGCAGCGTCTCGGATCACCTGGACTGCAAAGCGCGCCGGCACCATCACCAGCACATGGTCAGGCTTGTCCGGCAGACTGGCGAAATCCTTGTAGCAAGGCACGCCCCAGATGGTTTCGCGCTTGCTGTTGAGCGGGTACAGGCCGCCTTCGAACTTGTATTTGATCAGGTTGGTCCAGATGCGCTCGGCATAATTGCCAGGCTTGTCCGTCGCGCCAACCAGCACGATATTACGCGGATGCAGCATGGCGTGGATTTGCTGGACGACGCGGCTGGCGCCTGATGACGGCGACCATTTTTCCGATGCCGCGTGTCCTGAACGGGCTTCCATGGGCCTTGGCCGCCATCCCTGATGTGCTTGATTTCTTCTTATTGATAGTCCGAAGGCGTGGCAACTCGCGTTGATGGAGACGGATCGCTACCAGGCGGGTCTCGGCCGCGACGGTGAGGCGATGCCGGCGAGCAAGACCGCCAGAATGCCGGTCAGGAAAATGCCATCGAAGGTGCCCGCGCCGCCGATGGAAGCAACTGGCGCGCCGAGGCCACTGATCTTGTCGAGATTGGAGAGATCTGCGCCGATCAGCGTCCCCATCGAGCCGCCGATATACGCGAGCGGGGCGGCATATTCGCGCGACAGCAGGAAAGCGAGGATCGCGGTTGCAACGACGGGCGCAAACACCGGCACCGCAATGCCGAGCCCGTGCACCGGCGTTGCCATCGAATGAATAATCAAGGCGATGGCAATGACGGCGATGGTTGCCCGGCCCCAGAGTTGATATCGAAGCACAAGATAGCTCGACATCAATGTGGGGATCACGGCGCCGCCGACATTGACGGCGAGCACGGTGCCGGGCCATTGCTGCACGAGCGGTATGACATATTGCATGCCGAAGAAATCGATCACCTGTCCGGACTGCACCGCTCCCGGCAGAACGGTGACGGGAATGTTGAAATAACTTCCGATCAACGAGCCGAACAGCAAAAACAGTGCGGCTCCCGGGCCGACCCCGAGCTTCATATAAGCGTATCGGAGAATGCGGAGCTGAATCAGGATGATCAGCCCGACGAACAGGAAAACCAGAAGGGAAAACAGCGCCGGCGTGAGCGGCAGATAGTGAACCTGGGAGTTCATGGCATTGTCGGCCGTTCAGTATCGGTTGCGCAGGTACCAATTAAATTGGGAAACTTGTCGCGAAATCGCAAGGTTCGATTTTCGACGGCGGGGACAAAACAACGGGAGGCAACGTGATCACGCTTTATCACTGCATGGCAGCGCGCTCGTTCCGTCCGCTCTGGGCGCTGGAAGAGTTGAAGCTTTCCTATGATCTCAAGATGCTGCCTTTCCCGCCACGGGTATTGGCCAGGGACTATCTGGCCCTTAATCCGCTCGGTACTATTCCGCTGCTGATCGACGGCGACACGCGCATGACGGAATCGGCGGCGATCCTGCAATATCTGGTCGTGCGCCACGGTCCGACGCCGCTTGCCGTCGGCACCGATGAGCCCGACTACGGCGCCTATCTCAACTGGCTACACTTCGGTGAAGCGACGTTGACCTTCCCGCAGGCGTTGGTGCTGCGTTATTCGAAACTCGAGCCGGAACAACGGCGCAGCCCGCAAGTCGCAACCGACTATGCGAAGTGGTTCTTCGGCCGGTTGCGCGCGGTCGAGGCAGCGGTCGCCAGCAGCGAGATGCTGTGCGGCGGGAGGTTTACGGTTGCCGACATCTCCGTGGGATATGCGCTGTTATTGGCGCAGCGTATCGGTCTTGCCCGGGATTTCGGTCCGGCGGTCGCGGCCTACTGGCAGCGGTTGCAACAACGCGACGGGTTCTGCCGGGCAGTAAAAGCGGAAGCGATCGCCGGTGAGCAGCAAAACGCCGCGAGCATTTGGTGGTGACGACCGTCGCGCCTCGCTCAACTGGCGTCGAGCAGTTTGTTCAGCCGCAGCCGCGTGATGATGTAGACGTTTTGCAAATCGTTGGCGAATTCGGTTTGCGTGTCGTTTTGCAGCCGCCGTTTGAATTCGAAGAAGATGCCTTCCTTGGTGTACATCCGCACTGCAATGATGAAAGGAAATCCGAATTTTGCCTTGTACGCGGCATTCAGGTTTGACAACTCCGCAAACTCTGGTGGCGGCAGGGCGTTGAGCCCTGCGCCTGCCTGCTCGGCGACGGACGAGGCGGTCATGGTACCGGCCTGAGCTTCCTTGCCGGCCAGATCGGGATGGGCCTGCAACAACGCTAGCTGTCGGGTGGCCGGGGCCGTTTTGGCCACGGCAACCATGGCGGCGTGCATTTCATCGGGGCTGGCAAACGGCCGCCTCTCCCAGGCTTCCTCAGCGACCCATGGCGATTTCTCGAAGATGCCGCCGAACTTTACGACAAAGGCAGCGCGATCCATCGCGTTGATCGTCGCCATGTCGACCGGGCCGGCGATCGCAGTCGCAATCAAAGCCGGCCCGAGCGCGAGGGCGAAGACCAGGCACGCAAGCAGCCGAGAACGATCAATCATTTTCAGCCTCCTTGCGTTTGGAAGTGACCTTAGCTGCCGCGGTAGGTCGTATAGCTCCAGGGCGATGCCAGGATCGGCACGTGATAGTGGGCTGTGGCATCGGCCATGCCGAACTGGATGACCGCCTTCTCCAGGAAGGGCGGGTTGGGCAGCTGAGTGCCGAGCTTGGTGAAGTACTCGCCGATATAGAATACCAACTGGTATTTGCCGGCCTTCATGTTTTCTGGCGTCAGCAGCGGTTCGGCGTTGCGGCCGTCGGCATTGGTGTGAACCGTCGCGAGCAGCTTGTAGGTTTCGCCCTCCAGCACGCTGAACTCGATCTTGATGCCCTCGCCGGGTTTGCCATTCGCGGTATCGAGCACGTGGGTGGTCAATCCCGGCGATCCGGCCGCCCAAGCGGCTTTGTTCGCAAATGCCGCGAACGCCAGCATGGCCGAGCCCGCTCCCAGCAGACCCCTTCGATTAACTACTGTCATCATACTGATCCTGCTCCGTTAGATTGCCCCGCGCGTAACGGGGTCACGCGATTTAGCGCTGCAAAAATCGCGCCACGCAAGATATTTTCTTGCGCCAACAGATGCGAGGGGAACTTCCAGTCAGCGCTTAAGCGGCGGATTGTCGCGGGACTTTGCGGCGTGCTCGGAGGAAGCCCGGGCTTTGGCCATCATCGCGTTGCAATACGCGTCGCGGTCACGATCGAAAGCCTGCTGGCGCACACGGAAGGCCGCCACCCTGCGGCGTATCTCGTCGCGGAGATCGCTTTGGCCGATCGGGGAGAGACGGGGCGGGAGGATATCGACAGGACGTTCCAGCGCGAAAGGCTGGTCGGATGATGCTGGTTTGAGGCGGGCCTCGCTAAAGCGGGCTTCGGGCCTGACGTCAGTGTCAGTCGCCTTTGCAGCGACCGACTGCACGAAGGCCATGGTCTGCGCCAGCAGGAGGTCGCGCTCTTGTTTCCACGTCATGATGCACCCCTTCGAGTATCTGAGCAAAGGGCCGGTGAGCAATCAAGCGGCGCGGGGCAGTCATCCACATCATTGCGCGCAAGTCGCGATCTTTGATGGGGTCATTAATATTTGCGCGGATGCCGTGCCGCAAAAAAAGAATGGCACGGCGGCAATCGGCGGCCGTGCCATTCCTTGCTCTGGGCAGCGCTTCAGACGAAAGCGCTGCTGCTACTCCACGCTGTGGGGTTCACTGGTGGTATTTGACGGTCAGGTAGGCGCCGAGTCCTTCGCCGACAAAGCCGCCGGCACCGTTGGCGGCGACGAAGTAGAGCTTGTTGGTGAAGTTCTTGACGTTCAGCGACACACCCCAATTGGGGTCTTCCCAGCCAACCATCAGGTTGCCGATCACAAAACCCGGAACCGAATTAACGTTGGTGGTGTCGCTCCAGGTCCGGTCGCGATAGTTGGCGCCGATGCCGAACTGGAATCCGGAAATACCACCGAGCGCGAACTTATAGGTGGTCCAGACATTGGCCATGTTGGCCGGCACGCCCTGCGGAACATTGCTGATGGTCGCCGGCGCGTTCGGAGCAACGGTGACCACGGCCTCCTGGTGGGTAGCGTTGGCAAGGACACTCCACTGATCGGTGAATTTGGCGATCAGCGAGACTTCCTCGCCATTGGTGAGCTGGCTGTCGAAAGTGACCAGCTGCACGCCCGCATTGGGGCCGGTGCTTGGGGTAAACAACGTCGCTACATTGTCACGCGAGACGTTGAAGACGGCCGTGTTCAGGATGATCCTCTCGTTGAGGAATGAAAAGCGGATGCCGGCTTCGTATTGCCGCGCTGATTCCGGCGCGCCGATACCGTTCTGCACGTTCTCCGAGTTGAAGTTGGCCAGATAGCTCTGGGAGGCGCCAATATAAGGCGCCATCCAGTTTGTGAGATGATAGAGCGTGCCGACATTCCAGCTCACCGGTGTATCGCTGCGTGTCAACGGCACCCCGGCGACGATCGGAACGTTCGTCAACGTGAAAGCGCCAGGCACGGTGATCAGCGGATTAAGGTCGGTGTCATACCGGTCCTGACGCACCCCGACACGCAGCTTCCACTTGTCGGTTAGATCCATCTGGTCGGTGGCATAGACGCCGTAATAATTCGCGACCAAGTGGTCATTGTCGCAGGAATTCGACTTGCCGCATAAAAACCCGCCCGGAATACTGTTTGGCGACGTCTCTGGTGGTGCCGGTGCGAAGATATTCGCGATGTTCGGCAGATTGGCCGTGACGCGGCTCGTGTCCATGACCTGACGCTGATACTCGAAGCCGGTCAATAGCGTGTGGTGGACACTTCCAGTGTAGAATTTCCATACCGGTTCGAACTGATAGTCGAAGAAATTGTCCGAGTCGTTTTGGTAGCGCAGCTGCCGGCCGTCCAGCGAAATCGTCCCATCGGCGTTAGTCACAAGACGGGTGCCGCTCGTACTATTGGGGGCGGTCATGCTGTCGTTGTTACGCATCGCGTCGATATCGCGATGTGTATAAGAAAAGCGATTATTGATGGTCAGGAAGTTCGTGACGTCCCATTGATCGGTAAAGGTGGGACGGATGTCGTCCTGTTTGGCGAAGGCAAACGGCGTCGAATATTTCGCGGTGTTCGGAACGCCCGTGATCGGCTGACCACCGAGATAGATCAGGCCATAGGCATCCGGCGTCTGCTCGATGTGCCGTGCGTCGAGCGCGAACGTGAAAATGTGGTCATCGACGTGCCACTGAAACGCCGGGCGGATTTCGTAATCCTTGCTGTTGAGGTCGCGAAAAGCATCTCCGCCGGTGACCGTAGTGTCGATCCGGTAGTTCAGCCCGTTGATTGTCGTCGGACCTGTCACATAGTTACTGTTGGTCACGCCACCGAACGAATTGACCTGCGTACTCGTTCCCCAATGAAAGACCGGTGACGGATCGAAGTGGACGATATTGATGGTGCCGCCGGGAGGGCCGCTGCCGAACACTGCCGAACCCGGCCCCTCCAGGATTTCAATCTGCTTGACCCCATTCAGTGAGTGCACCAGGCCGCCGAGCTGATCTCCGTCGGAGAAGCGGTCGGTAAAGACTTGGGCGTTCAGGCCGCGGATCAGGAAGTGATCGAAGTAGCCAAGCGAGTCCTGGCCGCCGCTGTTGATGCCGCTGGCGTTCCAGATGGCATCTCTCAGCAGGGTACCGCCCTGTTCGGTCACGACCTGATGCGGAATGATCTGGACGCTGGCAGGAAGGTCGCCGAGCTTGGTGCCCGTTTTGTCCAGTCCCGGCACCTGCTGCAGCGGCGGGCCGGAAGTGTTATTGTTCGGACCGTTGCCATCGTCAGGCGCGGCGGCCGTTTGAGCGGTGTTGGGCTTTGGCGGCTTGTTGGTCCGCGCAGTGCGCCGCCTTGCAGTTGACGGCGTCGCGTTGGCGCTCTGTTTCGGCGTCGCCCGATTTTTCGGCGCCTCGACCTGAACCGGCGGAAGGGTGGACGAGTTATCCTGGGCGCGCGCTACCCCCACTGAAAACGCCGGCAATGCCGCACAAAGCAGCCCGGCGTAACGATATCGAAGAATGCGGTTGAGCCGTGCGTTGTTGTAGCTCAACCGGTCTGTATCCTGCCTCTTCACTGACGCGCCCCACGTAATTTAGAATTAGACTAATGCTAAGTTGAGATGTGATCCCCCGCTCGCATGTGGACGTAACACAGTCTGGATGACGGCATTCCGCGGCTCTGCCGTTTTCCGCTTAGAAGTTATCTAGATTGAATGCCTCGCCAGGGCACGAGTGGTGAAGTCCGTGCGGGCCGGTTCGATCGCCTCGATCGAAAGCGCTATCAGCGCGGCAACATGGAAGACGAACTTCATTCGCTCCAGCGTCTCGATTGATCGATGAAGTGCGCGTGCGACGCGCATGCGATTCAAAAAAAGACGAGCCTCACCGCTTGGAGCTATCTTCAGTTTGGCGCGACGACGTCCGCTCAAGATCATCCGGGCGTTGTTTGATGTCGTCACCACCGCAGTGATCGGGGGCGGATTTTATCTCTGGATCGCTTGGCGTACGCAAAAGCTTTTGTATCTGGCCGCGGCAAGCGTCTTGGATTGATGGCCGCATTCCTGTGGGGAGATATCGGTCGCTACCTGTCCTGGCTGGGCATAAGCTGCCCCTGATCGCCTGGCTGGCCGCTTCCCGCCTGATTTGCCGCGGCTACCCCGCGGTGAAACGATTGTCGCCCCGGACAATCGGCCGGTTGCGTCCGACATCACGGCCGGAGGATTATTCCAACGCCGCAAAATGTCGCGCCGGCGATTTTTCACGGATCGGTTGCGTCGCACGCAGCAGATTTCGCTTGATCCGGTTTGGCGCATGAACAGACTATGGGACGATCTCTTCTTGGTCCTGTCGCATATCTGCATTACCTCGATTCACGGTTGTACTTGAGGGGAACGAAATGAGCGCGACTGAGCAACCGACGCGTTCGACGCGAATGGCCGATATCCGTTCATTCTATCGCCTTTCTCCGATGCTCATTGTGCTCGCGGGGCTTCTCGCGGGCTGCGGGGAGAAGCCGGCGCCTCAGGCTGGGGCCGCAGCCCCGCCCGTCACCGTCGCCCAACCCGTCAAGCGAACCGTCACGGACTGGGACGAATTCACGGGACGGTTTGATGCGATCGAAGAGGTTCAGGTCCGCGCTCGGGTCGGCGGCTTCGTCACCAATGTCGAGTTCAAGGACGGCGACATGGTCCATGCCGGCGACCTGCTCTATATCATCGACCCGCGGCCGTTCGAGGCTGTGGCCGAACAGGCGGATGGGCAATTGTCCGATGCGCGCGCCAAGGTGGAACTCGCCAAGCGCGATCTCGACCGCGGCCTCGCCCTGGTCCAGACCAGTGCGGTGTCCGAACAACTCGTCGACCAGCGCCGCCAGGCGTTGCAAGCCGCGCACGCCGCGGTGACGCAGGCCGAGGGCGCGCTGAAGGCGGCGCAGCTCAATATCGAGTTCACCCATGTCATCGCGCCGATCGGCGGCAGGGTCAGCCGGCATCTCGTCAGCGTCGGCAATCTGGTGCAAGGCAGTGAGGGTGGATCGACCCTGCTGACGTCGATCGTCTCGCTCGATCCGATCTACATCTATTTCGACATGGATGAGGCGACCTACCTCAAATACAACCGGCTCTGGTTCGAGGGTAAACGCCCAAGCTCGCGCGACAATCCCAATCCGGTCCAGGTCGCGCTGACGGGCGAGACCAAGCCGTCTCACGACGGCAAGGTCGATTTCCTTGACAACAGGCTGGACGTCTCGACCGGGACACTGCGCGGCCGGGCCGTCATCCCGAACAAGGACCTTTCGATCCTGCCGGGACAATTCGGCCGGGTACGTCTTATCGCCAGCGCGCCTTACGACGCGCTGCTGATACCCGATAACGCCATCGCGACCGACCAGTCGCGCAAGATCGTGTTCGTGGTGAAGGAGGATAACACCGCCGAGGCCAGGCCCGTCATCCTTGGACCGCTCGACGAGGGCCTGCGCGTCATCCGCGAGGGATTGAAAGCGGATGACCGCGTCGTCGTCGACGGCCTGCAACGCGTGCGCGTCGGGGCGAAGGTTAGTCCGCACCCGGCGAAACCCGCTCCCGCCGGTGACAAGACATGAATCTCGGGGCGCTTTCCGTCAATCGGCCCATTCTGGCGATGGTGATGTCCATCGTGCTCGTGATCGTGGGAGCGCTCGCCTATAACACGCTGCCGGTGGCCGAATATCCGCAAGTGGTGCCGCCCACCGTGGTGGTCACCACGCAATATCCGGGAGCCTCCGCGCAGACCGTGTCCGACACGGTGGCCGCCCCGATCGAGCAGCAGATCAACGGCGTGGACGATATGCTCTATCTCTACAGCCAGGCGACCTCGAACGGGCAGCTCACGATCACCGTGACGTTCAAACTCGGCACCGATCTCGACAAGGCGCAAGTGTTGGTTCAGAACCGGGTGGCGATCGCGACGCCGCAGTTGCCGGACGAAGTCCAGCGGAACGGGGTGGTGATCCGCAAGAACAGCCCGGACATCCTGATGGTCGTGTTCATGCTGTCGCCCGATGATTCGCTCGACCAGCTCTATATCAGCAACTACGCGCTGCTCCAGGTTCGCGACCAGTTGCTCCGGCTCGACGGCATCGGCGACATCCAGATCTTCGGCGCGCGGGATTATTCCATGCGGCTGTGGCTCGATCCCGACAAGATCGCCAATCTTGGCCTGACGGCGGGCGATGTGCTGGCGGCGATCCGGGCGCAGAACCTGCAGATCGCCGGCGGCCAGCTCGCAGGCCCGCCGATCACCGACCGGGCCTTTCAACCCAATCTGACCTTCACCGGGCGATTGAAGGATATCAGGCAGTTCGAAGACATTCTCGTCAAAGCCGGCAGCGATGGCCGCACCGTGCGGCTGCGCGACGTGGCGCGCGTCGAGCTCGGCGCGCTGGACTACTCGACCAACAGCTTCATGTTGCGGAAGACTGCGGTCGCCCTGCTGGTGACCCAGCGTCCCGGCTCGAACGCGCTGGCAACCGCCAGGGGCATCTCGGACACGATGGTCAAGTTGAAGGCGAACTTTCCGCGGGGCCTCGACTACAATATCGGCTACAACCCGACCGAATTCATTGCGCAGTCGATCAGCGAGCTAATCAAGACCATCTACGAGGCGATGATCCTCGTCGTCGTCGTGGTGCTAGTGTTCCTGCAGGGCTGGCGTCCTGCCATCATCCCGATCGTCGCGATCCCGGTATCGCTGGTCGGCACCTTCGCCGCCATGGCCGCGCTCGGCTATGCCATCAACAACCTGACGTTATTTGGCCTCGTGCTCGCGGTCGGCATCGTGGTCGACGATGCCATCGTCGTTGTGGAAAATGTCGAGCGGCATTTGCGGGGTGGCATGGGGCGGCGCGAAGCCGCGTTGCGCACCATGGAGGAGGTCGGCGGCGCGCTGGTGTCGATCGCGCTGGTCTTGTGTGCGGTGTTCGTGCCCACCGCATTCCTCGGTGGCATTTCCGGGCAGTTCTTTCAGCAATTCGCCGTGACCATCGCGGTGGCGACCGCTATCTCCTGCTTCTGTTCGCTGACACTGTCGCCGGCATTGGCCTCGCAAATCCTCGTACCTCACGAGGAGCATCGGTCGCCGGCCGCCTGGAACGTCATCGCCCGCGCCTGGGAGGGCTTTACCGGCGTCTTCAATCGCGCCTTCGACTGGTTGTCGGACTCCTATGCCGGCATCGCCGGCTTTGTGATCCGGCACCGCGCCTTGATGCTGCTGATCTATGTCGGCCTGATCGGCAGCGCCGGATGGCTCCTCGTCACAACGCCGCAAGGCTTCATTCCGGCACAGGACCGCGGCTATGTCATTGTCTCCGCGCAATTGCCCGGTGCGGCCTCGCTGGAGCGAACGACCGAGATCGTTCGTCGGATCGAGGCGATAGCGCTCGATACGCCCGGCATCATTCGCGTGGCCGTTTTCGCCGGCTTCTCCGGTGCAACGCGGACCCAGGCCAGCAATTCCGCGGCGCTGTTTCCGGTCTTTGAAGAGCCGGAGGTAAGGCTGAAGAAAGGCCTGACCGCGGCCGTCGTCACGGCCGATCTGCGCAAGCGTCTGGCGTCGATCGAGGGCGCATTCATCATCGTCATTCCGCCGCCCCCGATTCCCGGCATCGGCACCGGCGGCGGCTTCACCATGCGCATCGAGGACCGGCTGGGCCGCGGTCCCGAACTGCTGGCGGCTGCCACCGACGAGCTGGTTGCGGCCGCCCGCAAGGCGCCCGGGCTAACCCAGGTGTTCTCGCCCTACACCGCCAACACGCCGCAGGTGTTCGTCGACATCGACCGCGTCAAGGCGCAGAAGCTCGGCGTGCCGATCCAGAATGTGACCGACGCCGTCGAAACCTACTTCGGCTCGACCTACGTCAACGACTTCAACATCCTCGGCCGGACGTATCACGTCACCGCGCAGGCCGATCTGCCGTTCCGCAAAGAGGCAGCCGACCTCGCGCGGCTGCGCACGCGCAATGCCGCCGGCAACATGGTCATGTTGGGCAGTGTCGTCGATTTCAAGGACGTGTCGGGGCCCGATCGGGTGGCGCGCTACAATCTTTATTCGACGGCGGAATTGCAAGGCGAGTCGTTGCCCGGCACGAGCTCGGCGACCGCGATCGAAACCATGAAGCGCCTTGCCGACGAGACGCTGCCGAGCGGCTTCTCCTACGACTGGACCGATCTGTCCTATCAGCAGGTCACTGGCGGCAGTTCGGGTCTCTATGTTTTCCCGATCTGCGTCTTGTTTGTTTACCTGGTGCTGGCCGCGCAGTATGGCAGCTGGACGCTGCCTTTCGCCGTGATCCTGATCGTGCCGATGTGTCTGTTGGCGGCAACGCTTGGGGTGCGCATCATGGGGCAGGATGTCAATATCCTGACCCAGATCGGCTTCGTGGTGCTGGTGGGACTGGCCGCGAAAAACGCAATCCTGATCGTTGAGTTCGCGCGCGACATCGAACTTGAGGGCCGTCCCCGTCTGGAAGCCGTGATC
>Ga0210400_10003585_pt1 | contig 13724 bp, 7 predicted proteins | sample IncBWH26MmetaG_FD_155456 | JGI IMG/M metagenome (GOLD analysis project Ga0210400, IMG submission 155456) | Forest soil microbial communities from Barre Woods Harvard Forest LTER site, Petersham, Massachusetts, United States - Inc-BW-H-26-M | ecosystem: Environmental > Terrestrial > Soil >...
CTTTGCCGCCAGCTCGGTAGGCGCGCTTCCATTCAGGTTCCCCAGGACGGCCACGACCAGCTTGTCCTCTGGGTAATACGACAGGTGAGTATTGAACCCTTCAATGCCGCCTGCATGTTCAATGATGGTGCGCCCATTCCGGTTCCGTACGATCAGACCACAGGCGTAATCGTTCTTGAATGGAGTTGTCATCTTCTTGAGCGACGCGGCGGACAAGAGCTTGCCCCCAAATAATCCCTGCTCCCAGCGCAGCAGATCCTCGGTCGTGGAATACAGCGCGCCCGCAGACAAGGGGATCGTCATGTCGATGTAACCGGCATTCGTTGGTCCGTTCGGACCGGGAGTGTAGCCGGACGCGCGATGCGGGATGATCGTGGTGTTCGAGTCATAGCCCGAATCGTTCATGCTTAATGGTTTGAAGATGTTCTTCTGAATAAAGTCCTTGTAACTTTGCCCGGTGATCTTTTCGATCAGATAACCGAGCAGCACATAGCCCGAGTTGCTGTATTCCCACTTTTCTCCCGGTTGAAACTCCAAAGGCTTGTCGCGAAAGCGCGCCACGAGTTTTTCCGGAGTCGTCGGAGTAGCTTCTGTGGAGCGATAGTCGGGGAAAGAGGTAAAGCTTGGGATTCCCGACGTATGGGTCAGCAGGTTGTAGATCGTGATCTTGTCCCATGCCGTGGGAGCGTCCGGCATGTACTTCTTGACCGGATCGTCGGTTTTCAGTTTCCCGCGCTCTTCCAGCAGCAGGATTCCCGCAGCGGTGAACTGCTTGGTCAACGATCCGAGCCGGAATCTCGTCGAGGACGAATCTGGAATGTTCCATTCCAGATTGGCTGATCCGTATCCTTTATCCAGCAGGATCGTTTGATCTTCCGCGACCAGGACGGCTCCCATAAATTTCTTCCCGTCCACGTAGGATTGGACGATCTGCTCCATCCGCAATGTGGCTTCCTGGGCGACACAGATGCTCGTCAACGTCGGACCAGCCATCGCCAGCAAGACGAAGTTCAGGATGCAACGTTTGATCTTGTCGCGCATGGCGACAGCCTAGCAGAACCACCTGCGGTGGCGCGGTTCGTCGGCAGTACCTTGTCGTCGGGTCAAGCTATCAACAACGACCAGAACAGCCAAATTGTGCGACCCGCTACCGCAGGTGGTTCACTCGTCTCATGATCCGGTCGTAAACCACAGTTGACTTGAACTAGAATCTGGACGCGATGTCAGTCTTGCAAGACATTCGGCTCGCTCTTCGCCTTCTCCGGCGAACACCCTCTGTAACCGCGATTGCTCTGCTATCGATCGCGCTCAGCGTAGCTGCGACGGCTGTGGTCTTCGCAGCGATCAAATCGGTGCTGATCGATCCGCTGCCTTACGCTCGTGCCGGCGAACTCGTGCAAATCGGGATGGAGTTCGCCACTTTTGATCCCGCCGCACTACGAATAGGGCATGCGCAATCGCACGTGGATTTCGCCTTCTGGAACGACGCTCAGGAGATTATCCGGCGGACACGCACGCTTGAAACTGTCGGGGTCTACGGCAATTCCCTTGCCAATCTTGCGGGCGACGCCTCGACTCCGCCTGAGGCGCTATACGGGCTGAGAGTATCTGCGAGCCTGTTTCCGACGCTTGGAGTTATGCCGATGCTGGGGCGCAACATTCTTCCCGATGAGGACCAGATCGGTCATGCGGAAGTAATGATTCTGAGTCATGGCCTGTGGAAGCGACGGTTCAACGCCGATCGCAACATCGTAGGACGCACCATCAGGATTAACGATCATGACTGCCTGGTGATTGGAGTAATGCCGCCGGAGTTCAACTTCCCTTTGCGCCGGGCAGCGGCGCACACTCCCTCACCCTATGTTGAGTTTTGGGAGCCGCTGCTGCGTGGTGGTCCCGTGAACCCGGCAGGCGCGATAGGCGTGGTTGCGAGACTGCGCCAAGGCGTGACTCTCGCCCAGGCGCAGCAGGACGTGGCAGCGATCGGCGCCGCTCTCAGCCGCGAATTTCCCGCGACGAACCGTGATCGCACGCTTCAACTGGGCTTGCTGCAGGACCGGAGTGTGGGGAACGCAAAGAATGCTCTTTGGTTCCTGATGGCAGCGGCCGTGATGTTCTTGCTCATCGGTTGCGCGAACGTCGCCAACCTGCTGCTTGCGCGTGGACTGCTGCGCCAGCGCGAGATCGCCATCCGGATGGCAATCGGCGCAGGGCGAGCGCGCATAGTACGTCAACTTCTCACCGAGAGCTGCGTCCTCGCAGTGCTTGGCGGTGTAGGCGGCTACCTGCTGTCTGCGGCCGCGTGGAGAATCCTGCCTGCGATTGCTCCGCTGAGCGTTCCCCGGCTGGCGGCAGCTCGCACAGACTGGCCCATTCTGGGATTCGCGCTCATAGTCGCTCTGATCAACGGCGTGTTGTTCGGGATGGCGCCGGCCCTCCTCGCCGGCTCTACGCGGGTGATCGCGACGAACGACTTTGGCCTACATGGAGCGTCTGGCCAGAGGAACCGGCTTCGTGGCTCGCTGGTAACCGCCGAAGTGGCGATCGCGGTCGTGCTGGTCGTGATCGGCGCACAATTGATGGGGAGCTTCATCGAGTTGCTCCGAACCGACCCTGGTTTTGACGCGGATCACATTCTTGCGTCCGTAGTGATTCCCTCAGACGCACGCTACCGAACTCCCGAGGAACGGGGAATGGTTTACCGACGGTTTCTCGAGGCCGTTCGCGCGCTTCCCGGAGTGGAGGGTGCCGGAACGGTCGATGCGCTGCCTTTCAGTGGAGAGAACCACGGTAGCTTAATCGCGAGCAGTGAAGCCGCAGTGATGGAGTCGCGCAGTCAATTCGTAGCCGAAGTTGACGTCGTCAGCCCGGACTACCTGCAGACCATGGGAGTCCGCCTAGCCGAGGGCCGCTGGTTCAGTGAAGGAGATGCGGAGAAATCCAGCAACACCGCCATTGTGAATGACGTGGCCGCCAATCGTTTATGGCCGGGAGCTGATCCAATCGGCAAGCGGCTGTGCATCCACTGCACGCCAGAGAAGCCGAATAACTGGAAGCGAGTAATCGGGGTGGTTTCGAGCGTCCGCCACGCGGACATGGACGGACCATGGATGGCAAATGTCTACGTCTCGTCGGCCTCGCTGGAGAGAGCGGCGTTCTTGGTGGTAAGGACTAGTCGGCCGACTGGGGACTTGGAGACAGAGATTCGTCGCGCAATCGCCTCTGTCGATCCGAACCAGCCGGTCTTTCTGAGCGCCTCAATGCGAACGCTCATCGCGGATTCTCTCGTCGACCGGCGCTTCATCATGACCTTGCTTGCGATCACCGGCTTTCTCGCGCTCGCAATGTCCATAGCCGGCGTTTACGGTGTGACTTCGTACATCACTTCGCGCAGAACTCAGGAGATCGGGGTTCGGATGGCGCTCGGCGCTACTCCGGGCAACGTCCTGGCTCTAGTGTTTCGTCAGGGATTCTTTGCGGCCGCAACCGGACTCGCGACTGGACTGAGTTTCACAATGGTACTGATTCGCGTTCTTCGCGGGATGCTGGCAGGCCTCGAATCGGGAACCTTCAACCACGCTTCGCTCGCAGTAACCTTAGTCTCGCTTACGGCCGCGATCGCCTGCTGGTTGCCGGCGCGGCGTGCAGCGAGAATCGAACCAATGTCTGCGCTGCGGCAGAACTGAGGATCATGAGCTCCTCCACCGCACCTATCGTCACCTCACGGTCCGGGGTTCTGCGGGCGATCCTGTGGGGAGGCTTCGCATGCGGTGTCCTGGACATCACCGCGGCGTTCGTCGTCTATGGCTCATTCGGCCTGAAGCCGCTTCGCCTTCTCCAGGGAATCGCGGCAGGCGTGCTGGGCCCGGGCGCACTCGGCGGCGGAATCGCAACGGCCGCGCTTGGGCTGTTCCTCCACTTCGTCATCGCGTATGGCGCAGCCACTGTTTACGTTGTGGCCAGTCGATGGTTGCGCTTCCTGTTGCAACATGCAACTGCTTGGGGCCCTGTGTATGGCGTGGCCGTTTACTTTTTCATGAATCGAGTGGTCGTGCCGCTGTCTGCCGTGCGAAAGAACCCTTTCTCGGTTCGAATGATGGTGATTGGCGTCGTGATACACATCTTCTGTGTCGGCCTCCCCATCTCTACTGCGTCCCGAAAATACCTATTGCCTCGCTGATCTTCCTTCCCGCGACTGGTTCCAGGATTGCCATGAGATGGCGCCCGCCGCAAAACGTCTATCCACGCGTTTCTCACCTAGAATTGAAGATAAAATCACAAGGACCTGGCAGGACGACCCTGCCCGAAACGCCGACCCGATTCAGGATCTCAGTATCAGCATGAGCGTCCGCCTAGCCGCTGTCCTCGTCTTCGTAGCCTGGAGCAGCGCTCTCTCTGTTGCCGACATCTCCGGCATTGTTTCTGACGAGCACGGGGCGCGCATTGTCGGAGCGCAGATCGAACTGGTGGGTACGTCTGCGACTCAATCGCAAGTCACAAACGATCGCGGCGAATTCCACTTCGTCGCCCAAGAGAATGAGCAATTGATTCTGCGAATCCAATCTGCTGGGTTTGCGGCTTACGAGAACAAGTTTTCCGGAGACTCGGCGAACATAAGCGTAACCTTGCGTCCGGAGCGCGCGCGCGAAACGGTGGTGGTGAGCAGCACGCGCACGGCGCTGTCCGAACAGGAGAATCCGGCCGACGTCGACACCATTCGGGCGCCTGCGCTCGCCAGCACCGCAGCGCCTCTGCTGGATGACGCCCTGCGGCAGTCGCTCGGCTTCAGTCTGTTTCGCCGCTCCGATTCGCGTGTGGCGAATCCTACCTCGCAAGGCGTATCGCTACGCGGAGTTGGCGGAAGCGGCGCCAGTCGCGCGGTCGTCCTGCGCGACGGCGTTCCACTGAACGATCCCTTTGGTGGATGGGTGCAGTGGGACCGCGTTCCGAATGCTTCGCTGGACAGCGTCGAGCTCGCCCGAGGGGGACTGTCCGATCTGTATGGCGCCAATGCTTTGTCAGGTGCGATCGAACTGAATCCCCGACGCCCGAGCGCCAGCGCGGCAACCATGGAAGTTTCCGGTGGTAACAGCGTGCAGCCGGATGTCTCGATCTTCGCCGGCACCCAGCTTGGCTCGTGGCAGACGAGCGGGTCGGTCGAGAACATGCACAGTCCCGGTTACATTCTCGTATCCGATTCCGATCGCGGCGCCGTAGATCGCACTGCCGGCCTCGACTTCACCACCGCAAATCTGCTTGTGGGCAGGAGTTTCTCTTCCAATGCCCATGTTTTCGTCGAGGGCTCGATCTTTGCCGAGAATAGAAACAACGGCACCGTGATCCAGACCAACAGCACGCACCTTTCGCAGCTCGTAGCCGGTGCTGAATTGGGAAACTCACGCACCGGAACATTCCAGCTGCGCGCCTACGGCTCCGGCGAACGCTTCCATCAATTCTTTTCTTCCCTCGCTGCCGATCGCAATTCGGAATCGCTCATTCGCTATCAAACCGTCCCCTCAACTTCCGTGGGCGGCAGCGCGCAGTGGGACCGCGTGACGCAAGGCAGACATCACGTTGTCGCCGGCTTCGACGGGCGCATGGTGAAGGGAATCACGGAAGAAACCGCTTTCGTCGCGGCTGCCTGCGGCTCGGCCTGTCCGGGCAATGTGGTCGCGAATAGTCTGGTCAATGCGGGTGGGCGAACCAATCTTTACGGCTTCTTCCTGGAGGATTTCGTTCGCATCACGCCCCGCCTGGTGCTTTCTGGCGCTGTGCGAGGAGACGTATGGAACGACATAGATGGATTTACCTTCACGCAATCGTTGGTTCGTCCAACCAACAGCCGGACTGCATTCCCGGACCGGAATCAGAGCGCGGTGAGCCCGCGCGTTGCCGCGCGTTATGCCGTGACGGGCAACGTTGCTCTCTCTGCATCGGGGTATCGTTCATTTCGCGCTCCAACCTTGAACGAACTCTACCGCTCGTTTCGCCTGGGAAACATTCTCACTAATGCAAATCCGGCGCTCACGGCCGAGTGTCTTACGGGCGGCGAAGCGGGCATCAACGTCAATGTTCGGTCGCTTAAGTTGAAGGCTCTCTTTTTCCAGGCCGACGTCGACGATCCGGTGACAAACCAGACGCTCTCTGTCACTCCCGCTCTCATCACCCGGCAGCGAGCCAATCTTGGTACCGATCGTGCCCGCGGGTTGGAATTCCAGGCCGAGCGACAGTGGCGCGATTTCTTCTTCTCCTCCGGATATCAGTGGACCAGCAGTGTGGTAACCAGCAACGCTGCCCAGCCCAGCCTCGTGGGATTGTTCATCGCCGAAGTTCCCCGGCATCAGTTCACCACCGAACTTCGTTACGCGCGCGGGGGCTGGACGCTCGGGGTGCAGGCGCGCGGGTCGAGCAAGCAGTTCGACGACGACCTCAACACCCTCGTGCTTCCTGCTTACGGAAATCTCGACATCTTCGGCAGCAGGCGGGTGTTGAAGCACGCGGAATTCTTCGTAGCCGTGGAAGATCTCACCAACACGCGCTACATGGTGGCGCGGACGCCGGTGCCAACCTACGGACCGCCAACTCTCGCGCGCGCAGGAATCCGCATTAACGCCGGCGGAAGCCGCTAAGGAACAACAACGTTCCGGTGGTTCCGGCCGCCCCGGGCCGGTCTTGTTTTCGCGGAGGACCGAACAAAACAACACACTTATGCGCTGTTTGGCGGACCAGAACTATCGCTGCCTATTGACTATTCTGAAACCAAGGCAAAAGACCGGCCGTGAGCGGTCGGAACCACGAGTGTATTGGCGATCGCGCGCGAACTGGACCCATCTACTTCTATTTCGCGCTGTAGCTCACTCTCCAGATAGAGTTCGAACCATCGTCGCTCACGAAGAGCGCACCATCATTGCCGACCGTCACTCCCACGGGACGTCCCCATACTTTGCCTTCCGGAGTGGTAAAGCCCGTCAGGAAATCCTCGTATTCTCCTGTCGCGTGGCCATTCTGCAACGGCACGCGGATCACCTCATAGCCAGTTCGCTTTTTACGATTCCAGGAACCGTGCTCGGCGGCAAAAGCATCGCCGCGATATTCGGCGGGAAACTGCTTGCCGTCGTAGAAAGTCATCTCCAGCGACGCGTAATGCGGTTGCAGGATCACATCGGGCGTGATTACTTTGTCCTTCAGCTCGGGATGCTTCCCTTTATGCCGCGGATCCTGCACGCCGCCCATGTAGTACCACGGCCATCCGTAAAATCCGCCTTCCTTCACGTGCGTGATGTAGTCGGGAACGAGGTTGTCGCCCAGCTCGTCGCGCTCGTTCACCGAGGCCCACATCTCGCGCGTCTGGGGATTGAAGGTAATTCCCACCGCGTTTCGGATTCCGTAGGCGTAAACCCGCAGGCCGCTACCATCGGGGTTGAATTCGAGGATGTCCGCACGATGGAATTCGGCGGGATTGTTGTCCATATCGTCCACGTTCGAGTGGGAACCGACCGAGACGTACATCTTCTTGCCGTCGGGAGAGAAGATCACGTCGCGAGTCCAGTGACCGCCGCCATGCAGACGACCTCCACCGGGCAGATCCGGCACGATCGTCTCCGCCGGACCGCGCGCTTTCATGTCTCCATCAGCGTACGGAAAGCGCACAACCGATCCAGTGTTCCCCACGTAAACCCATTTCGGATGTCCGTCGTTCGGGTAGAAGGCGATGCCGAAAGGTTGGCGAAGTCCGGTCGCGAACACTTCCGACTGCTTCGCCTTGCCATTCGCGTCGACGCCGCGGAAGACCATCACTCTGTCGGCATGGCTCTCTGCAAGAAAGATGTCGCCGTTGGGCGCTGTGCGCAGCAGTCGGGGATTATCCAGTCCAACTGCATAGAGTTCCACTTTGAAACCGGGGAGAGCCTGCGGCCACGCGCCCTCCGGACGCGACACCATCTGCGCGTCGTTCTGCGCGGACTGCGTAGCGTAGGGCGCGGGAAGATCCGCGAGTGTCAGCTTGCGAAAAGCGCCGGGCTTTTCCTGGCTGTAATCGACGAACGCAGCCTGTCCAGTCAGCACATTGTGCCCGCCAGCAGGCGCCGGACCTACAGCGTACACGCATATCAAGAGCGAAAGAATCGCCAATAGCAAGACGAGCGTCTTCATCTTCATGCCTTCGAACCTGCTTTCGATGGAGAGATTTGTGTGTCCAAAACATGCATGCGAGGCAAATAAATCCTACACCGTGTCGCGTACCGGGATGCAAGTGGCCGCGGGTCGGATCGGTCTTGGGCCTAGCGAAACCGGCGGATGTGCAAGACGTGCCGGTCGGAGCGATAAAGCCCGAGAACATACAGCACGGCCTTGCCGTCGGTCGAAAAGATCGTTTGGCGGATTCTCAACAAGGGCGCGCCCCGGCTGACGCCGAGGAGTTCGGCAGCTTTCGGATCGGCCGTGGTTGCGTCGACATCTTCGTCGGCATAAGCCAACACGATCCGGTAATCATGTTCCAAAATGGAAAACAGCGAACCACGTTCAAGTTGGGCCTTGGCAATTCCCGCATATAAGTCTGCGGATAGATAGCAGGTCTCCAGCGCAAACGGCTCGTCGCCCGCCTCTCTCATGCGTTCGATCATGAACAAACGGCTTGCAGCAGGGAGCGCCAACCTGGCCGCGATGTCGTGCTCCCCCCGGATAATCGTGGAATAAAGAACCCTCGAGTGTGCCGGCATGCTTCGGCTGGACATCTGCTCGGTGAAGCTCATCAGCTTGTTGAATTCCAGCTTGGGAGGCGCGACGAAAGTGCCGGAGCCCCGCCGGCGCTCGACCAGTCCTTCGCGCTGCAGTTCGGCAAGCGCATGGCGAGCCGTCATCAGGCTCACCGAATGGATCTTCGCCAGCTCGCGCTCGGAATCGACGGCATCTCCTGGCTTCAGCCGCCCATCTTCGATCTTCTTGCGGATCGTCGCCTGAATACGCCGGTATGCGGGGAGCGCATTTCCGTTGCCGCCAGTAGCTCTCATGAATTCAGGATACCCCGAGTTACATTTTGACGGAGGAAAGGCGCGACACTCACACTTCACATCAGTCGCCGGCAGGAGACGGGGCATGCCCTGGCATGCCCCGTCTCTACCGATCGTAGTCGCGCCGGTCGCTACCGCGTCCGCCGGATCGTGACCGTGTGCCGGTCCGAGCGGTACAGGCCCAGAACATAGGTGATCGCCTTCCCGGTACTTGAAAAGATCACTTGCCGGATGCGGAGCAGCGGAGTTCCCTTGGGCACTGCCAGCAGTCTTCCCAATCTGGCGTCGGCGACGGTCGCATCGATGTCCTCATCCGAATATGCGAGGTCGGTCCCGTAATCGCGCTGCAGAAGCAAGAACAATGACTGGCGGTCGAGCGGCGCCCGCAAGAGATTCCCGAATTGCAACGATGAGAAGTAGCAGGTTTCATGAGCGAATGGTTCTCCGGCGGCCTCGCGCAAACGCTCGATTACCAGCAACGAACTCATCGGTGCGAGCGAGAGGCGCGCGGCAATGTCGGGCTCGCTGTGCAGGATTCGCGAAGACAATATTTTCGACTGCGGAGCCAGGCTTCTACTGACCATCTGCTCGGTGAAGCTCATCAGCTTGTTGAACTGAATTTTCGGAGGCGAGACGAACGTGCCCGCCCCGCGCCTGCGTTCCACCAAACCTTCGCGCTCAAGTTCGGCGAGAGCATGGCGCGCCGTCATGAGACTCACTTGGTGAATCTTTGCCAACTCTCGCTCCGAGTCCACGGCTTCGCCCGGCCGAAGCTGGCCATTTTCAATTCGCTGCCGGATCGTGCCTTGAATGCGCCGATAAGCCGGGGTAACAAACGAATCCGTCCCATTAATCTGGGCGGCCAATTTGTCCTTCTTTTCCACAGCACCGCTGGTTCGCATAAGGTCCATTCTCTTCAATGTGCTATAGAGAATATTGTTGAATGCTATAGGGCTTATAACGCAAATCTATGATTCTACTGAGCATTTTTTTCTTGACAACAACTTAACTGCTATATAGCGTAATCGACCCAAGACAGGAAATCAATAAAGTTTTCACGCTATTGCAAGGAGGCATTGTGAAACGCAGACTGCATTCCCTGGTCGGGCTCTCCGTTTTGGCATGTGTGTTCACCGTCCTCATGGTGAATCCACAAGCCGCGTGGTCTCAGGAAGTCACCGCGAATATCACGGGCACGGTGACGGATCCGAGCGGCGCTCCCATTGTGGGAGCAAGCGCCATTGCCACCGACACACAACGCGGAACTAACTACACCGGCCGTACGAACGAAGCCGGCATTTACAACATCAGCCGAATTCCAATTGGCGTGTACACGGTCAAGGTGCAGCAGAAGGGATTCGACACTGCTGCCCATGCGCCGATCACACTCGACCTCAATACCACCGCCCGTCTCGACTTCCAATTGAAGGTCGGACAGGTTACGGAAGTTGTCGAAGTCTCCAGCGCAGCTCCCCTGCTGCAGACGCAGAGCACGGAAGTGAGCACCGTGATCGACGCGACAACCCAGGTGAGCTTGCCTCTCGGGACTCGCGATTATCTGGCGCTCACTCTGCTGGCTCCGGGCGCAACCACTCCGGACGCGACATTGTTCAGCACTCCTGGCTTGATCGCCTCTTCGGGACGCCCCTACATCAATGGAAACCGCGAGCAGGCAAACGCCATCCTGCTGGATGGGATCGACGCCAGCGAAAACAACAACAATGAGGTTGGATACACGCCAAGTCCCGACGCCATTCAGGAATTCAATCTGATCACCCAGAACGCCTCGGCCGAATTCGGCAGTTATGAAGGCGGCGTGATCAGCACCAGTATTAAGTCGGGCACTAACAACTTTCACGGCAGCATCTTCGAGTTCTATCGCGACGGCAATATGAACGCGAATAGCTGGGCTAATGGACTTACCGCGGGAACCTGTGGCGGCAGTCTCGGGCCGTGCCCAGCATCGGAAGAGTCAAACGGCGTTGTCCGCAAGCCCGGCTTGGTATGGAATCAGTTCGGTGCTGCGGTTGGCGGCCCAATCATCAAGAACAAGTTGTTCTTCTTCGCCGATTACGAAGGCCAGCGCTTCGATACTCCTCCTTCTGCCGCGAACGTATTTGTACTCACGAATGCGGAAAGGGCGGGCGACTTTGGAGTGCTTTGCACGGGCAGCGGCGGAGCCTTCGTTGGTGGCGTTTGCACGGGTGGAACCGGCGCAGTGCAACTGAAGAACCCCTCAACCGGAGCGAATGTTCCAAACAACAACTTGGCCGCTGCCGGTCTTAAGGAAAACGCAGTAACCACAGCTCTGCTGAATGCGATACCGCAAGGCGATGCCGCTGGCAATTTAGGTGTGCTTAACGGCAACCAGATCAATAACGATCAGGGCGATTTGAAGATCGACTACAACATGTCGGATAAGGACCATTTCTTCGGCCGCTGGTCGCAAGCGCACATCCGCAATCCGTTCAGTAGCACCTTTGCTCTTTCGGGCATCTCTCCGGCAACTGAACCGTTGCGGAATTTCGGCGCTCAATGGGTGCACTCGATCAATAGCAGTCTGCTCAACGAACTCCGTTTCGGCTTCAATGCGGTGGATTTCGACAATCCCAACAATGTGGCCGGGAGTGTTGGCAAGCTGGGGGAACAGATCGGCATTGCTGGTGGGAACGCTAACGCTCCGGGGCTACCTTCCATCACGGCAGGAGGCTTTAACGTTGGCTCGAATGCGCTCTTTCAGGACTTCCACACCACTACCGGACAGATTGACGACAGTTTTTCCATCACTTATGGGCGTCACCAGGTGAAGCTGGGCTTCCAGTACCAGCGTCTCCGTCTCGACAATACTTACTCTGGGAATGCCGGGGAGCTGGGTAGCATAACCTTCGGCGGCGGCCAGACCGGCTCGCCGCTCGGTGATCTCTGGCTCGGTGACGCCTCCAATGCAAACCGTGGCGCAGTTCCACCGGTATTCGGACGACGCGCCAATGTTTACGGCGCGTTTGTCCAGGACGATTGGCGCGTTACAGACACGCTCACCCTCAACCTCGGGATGCGGTTCGAAGATCACACCCCATTCTATGAAATCCACAATCGGGAAGTAAACTTTGCTGGCGGAGGATTGGTTGCAGGTGGGCTACAGATCGAGCAGAACAATAACACTCTCTACAACAATTACCTCGGTATCGGAGATTTTCTGCCGCGTATTGGCCTCTCCTGGTCGCCAGCTTTTCTGCACAACAAGACTGTAGTTCGCGCGGGCTATGCAGTCTCCGAGTACACCGAAGGCGGGGGCGTCGGCGAGCAGCTAACTATCAATTTCCCGTTTACTGCGGCCAGTTTTAACGGCAACTTCTCGAGTCCAAACGGCAATTTCGGCAGCGTGTTTGCAGGCGCGCAAGTCACCCAGCCCTGCCCCAATATCACCATTTCGTGCTATCAGGGTGTAGGCAGCATTTTCATGTTCGATCCCAACTTCCGGCCAACGCTGGCGCAGCAGTGGAACTTGACCATTCAACACCAGATCAATAACTCCACGACCGCCCAGATCGGCTATGTGGGCCAGCATGGCACTCACCTTTACAACTTCATGGAGTACAACCAGGCGCCGCTGCTCGACTCCGCGGGTAAGGTCATCACACAACCTGGCGTGCTCGGCACAGCCGGTAAACCGGTCTATCTTTCCGGAGATCCGACATTGCTGAGCGAGATCAGCTTTGCCAGGGGCAATGCTTCGAACGGAAGCCAACGTTATGATGCGCTGCAAGCCGTGCTTCAGCACCGCATGTCCAATGGTCTTGACGCGCAGGTGGCATATACCTACTCGAAGTGCCTGAGTGATTCCGGCGGGTTCTACGGCACCTGGGGTTCAGGCGCACAGACTTCCCACGGACAGGTTGGCTGGACCAGTATCTTCAATCCGCGACTCGATTGGGGTCCTTGCTTCTTTGACCAGACCCACCTCCTTAGCAGTTACGTGACGTACCAGCTACCGGTTGGGCGCGGCAAGAAATTCGGCAATCATGTGAGCCGAGGCTTGGACGCGCTCATTGGAGGCTGGGAAGTCGGCAGCATCATGACGTTCCACTCTGGAAACGCCATGTCCGACTTTGTGGGTTGGGGCGGCGACAGCGTTGCCGGGGTTACGGGCGGCGCCTCTCAGCTCTTTGGCGGAGACCGAAGCAATTGCAGCGGGCCAGTCCAATACCCGAAGAAGTTTGTACCTGCCAAAGTAACCGTATCCGGCGGAGTAACCAGTGTAACGCCGGCATACATGCAGTGGTTCGATACATCAACGTTTTCGCCCCTTAACGTCACTACGGATGCCAAAGGCAACATCACGCAGAGTTCCTATGGCACTTGCGGTCAAGGTAATATTCGCGGTCCGCGTTTTGCCGACGTTGACATGAGCTTGCACAAGGAAATCTCGATCTCCGAGAGCAAGAGATTCGAATTCCGAGCGGAGGCTTATAACGCTCTCAACCATCCGATCCTGTCACGTCCTGACTACAACTTTGGCGACACAGGACCGGGCGGATTCGGAGCCATCACCGGCTCGCAAGGTGGACGCCAGTTCCAACTCGGTCTGAAGTTCTACTTCTGATCGCACGCAGAAGCAGATTGGCATAGGTAAGCGGTCGCCCGCTGTCCCTGCGACATCACCGTGCGTACGGGTCCGTACACGGCGATTCGGCGAGTTGAGCTAGCGTGGACCAA
>Ga0210400_10003587_pt1 | contig 13719 bp, 9 predicted proteins | sample IncBWH26MmetaG_FD_155456 | JGI IMG/M metagenome (GOLD analysis project Ga0210400, IMG submission 155456) | Forest soil microbial communities from Barre Woods Harvard Forest LTER site, Petersham, Massachusetts, United States - Inc-BW-H-26-M | ecosystem: Environmental > Terrestrial > Soil >...
AATTGCCATAGCGTTGGAACATCTGCGCCAGGTAAGCCCGGCCGAGCAGGCGGTTTTGGCGCAGATCGAAGCGGTCGCCGCCGCCGACGTCGAGCGCCGCCTTAAGGCTGACCTGCATCGGCCCCTGCGGCCCATCCGGCTCGGGGCGCCACATCAGCGGATCCCGGCCATGCCGCGATTCGACGCCATCGACGGCAAAGGCGATGCGGTCGAGTTCGCCACCTGTGGCCGACTGGAACAGCCCGACCGCGAACTGGCGGTCGAACCCGCCGCGGACCACCATGACCGGCGAATGCTCCGGCTCGGCGAAGCTGACCGTCTCGACCCGCCGCAGCCAGGGCAAATCGAGCCGGACGACCGGGCCGCGCACCACCCTGACCTGCTGCGCCCCGGAATCACCGAAACCGAGGATCTCGACCCCCGCCGGCGCGGCATACGCGCTGGGAACGCCGCGCACCACCTGTACCGGCGCGCGCCGCGGGTCGGCGAAGCTCACCATCTCGGTATTGACGGGGTCGCCCGGAGCCACGCCTGGGAAGGCGCGCAGCACAAGCCGCGCGCCACCGGCCGGATCGCCGGCGGCGGGCGACATGACGCCGCACGCGATTGCGACCGACGCCAACAGCGCCAATCGTGCCGCGGCCAACCCCGCTTGGCTGTCGCTCATTCCCCGACGATACCCGGCCCCCAATCCCTAGGCTTGAATCGAGGAACGGACTCGCTGTCAACCAATTTGTCGCAGGAACAGGCGCGGCCGAGCCGCTTCCGCCCGAAACGCCGAGGCCCGGTGCGGCTTGACCCCGGTCCTACCCGGCGCCTATATCAGCCCCTGCCACCGGCCGGATGGCAGAGTGGCTATGCAGAGGACTGCAAATCCTCGTACAGCGGTTCGATTCCGCTTCCGGCCTCCACAATGGGACCATGCCTCGCTTCTTTCTGGAGCGGGCTCTGATCCCCGGTAGCTCAGTGGTAGAGCAAGCGGCTGTTAACCGCTGGGTCGATGGTTCGAATCCGTCCCGGGGAGCCAACAAGGTCAAGGGACCGGGAGAGTGCTCCCGGTCCCCGGCCACCTTTCTCCGCTCCAACAACAGGCCGATGGACAAGATGAAGCAAGCCGCCTCCCCCCACTCCCGCACCAGGGAGCGTGCCGCCCGACGCAAGGCGAAGCTCAAAGCGAAACGGCGCCGGCAGCGGGCGAGGGCAGTGCGCTAGCCGCCAAGCAGGTCGGCTGGCCGTCGTCCCGGGAGGACCGCGTCGCTGGGGATCTCGGCGCCTTACTTGGCCCGGCACCGGCTTCGCTGCGTCGCGAAACCCTATGACATGGGCCGATCGCGGCGTCCTCGTATGCGCGGCTATGACGCGGTGCAATGGCCGAAAGATGATGCCGCCCTGGCACGCGGCCATAGCCAACGGCCAGGTCGTTCGAGCAGCAGGACCGGATCCTTCGCGGCCGGCTTTTTTGTCGCCAGAACCGCGCATTTGGTTTGCATTGAAACGCGTGCGCCATTTTTCCGCTGCACCGAAAATGGCTAAAACACTTTTCGTGGAAACATTGTGAAAAAGCTCGCGATCGCAGTCTTCGCGACGGCTGCAGCCCTGATGATCGCCGCCCTCGCGGCACCGTTCTTCATTCCTGCGGATCTTGTCAAGTCTAGGCTGGAGACGTTGGCGAAGGAAAGGACTGGACGAGATTTACTCATTACGGGTGCGCTTAGCGTGACGCTGCTCCCGCGGGCGTCTATCGCCGCCAATGACGTGACGCTGGCAAATCCCCCGGGGGCCTTTCGATCGGACTTCGCACGCTTCAAGACGATCGACGCATCATTCAAGCTTTTCCCGCTACTTCAAGGTGCGATCGAAATCGATCGTGTGATCCTGCTGGAGCCCAAAATCAGCCTCGAAGTGGACAAGGACGGCCAACGTAATTGGAGCTTCCACCGAGAGTCCCGCCCGTCGATAAGCGCGCATCCCGCGGGACATGCTCCATCATCGCTCGTTAGCGCCATCAGGATCATAGACGGAGAGGTGAATTACCTAGATCAGCGAAGCGACAAAAAATACGCCCTGAATTTCGTCAATATGACTGTCTCGTCCGCGAATTCGGCGAGCGCCGATGGCTCCATGATGTATAACGGCAAGCGCGTGACGATGGCGCTCACGATCGCGACGCCTGGGACGTTTTACAATGGTGGCGCCAGTCCGGCGACGCTGCGGATCATCTCGCCGCCGGTGAATTTTGCCTTCAATGGCGAGGCCACGATCAAAGAGAGAAGAGCAAATGGCGCGATCGATCTCGAAGTGCCTTCACTACGCGCCCTCGCCGCATGGCTGGAAGCGCCGTTGATTGTGCGCGGTAATGGCCGGGGACGCCTGTTGGTCGCCGGTAAGCTCGATGCGTTCGGCAAAAAGATCACCCTGGTCGACGCCAAAATATCTCTCGACGCGGCCGCGGCGGCCGGGTCGTTGAGCATTGAAGAGGGTGACAGTCATGAGTCTATCTTCACCGCGAAGCTTCGAGCTCTGGACGCCAATGTGAAGGAACTGTTGTCGGCGGTTGCTGGAGTCGATCAGATCGCCGGGCACGGCGATCTGTCTATCGACGTAACGGGCCACGGCAAGAGCATCAAGGACGCGGTCGAATCCCTGAACGGTAGAGGAAGTATAGCTCTGGCGGATGGCAGCCTGACGACCGCGAGCATGGCAGAGATGCTGAACAATGCCTTCGGCACGCGAAGTGACGACAGAAGCGGAGCGCGCGAAATCGACTACGCCTCGTTGACCGGGACCGGTACGATCACAAACGGCGTCCTGCACAATGAGGATCTGAGACTCGCCTCGCCAAGAATGACTGCGACCGGAACCGGCAAAGTGTACCTGTCGCAGCGCCGCCTCGATTATGTCTGGCTGCCGGAGGTAGCGAATCGAGGAAGCGGGCAAGTTCTGGTAACGGGGACGTGGGACAACCCGATTTACAAAGTACAGTCGGTTACGATCAACGGAACAATGCCGCTACCAAACGCACCCCCCGGCTCTCGGAAAAATTCCCATTAGGGAGGCGTCACCGGTAGCGCCCGAATGATCGCCACGCCGCGATGGCTCAGGACGGGATCCGGCGGATCGAACCGTTGAAATACTATCGTTCATCGAGGGCCGATCATGCGCGACCGTTGTAGCAGGCGACCGATAACTCGCGCCGGGAAGGTGAGCCGCCATGAGGTTGAGCGCGGGATTTCCCGGATGAGACGTTGTCGTTCGACAAAGGAAGATGGGATGGCATCATCGGTCGGATCGTCCCCGCGCCGCCGGGTGCAGAACGCCACCATACGCCGCAACAATCGCGTTGAGCGCCACGAGGTGCTGGCCAGCAGGTCGCCGAGAACCTCTCGTGAGACCTCGACAAGCTGCGGATCTTCATCCGCCCAGGGCAGCCAGTAACCGGAACGAATGAGTTCTACGCCCATGTACCGATTTCGTCTTTCGAGTTCGCGGCAATGTTCCTGCAGATTATAGCCATATTCCTCCATCTCATGATTTTTATTATCTATATTACGGATGTGCTGCTCTTGATTACTAATGTGATGCTCTTGATTATTAATGTGACGCTCTTGATTATTAATGTGCCTGTCTAGATCACGTCTGTGTTTCTCTAGATTACGGCTGTGCTGGTCGAGATGGCGGTTGTGGTGTTGCAGGTCGGCGACCTGTGCGCGCAGCGCCAATCCCTCTTCGATCAGCGAAATAATCCGTGATGCGGATCCGCGGGGGAGCAGGATCGGTTGCGAATTCCATTTTTCGCGGATCCGCTGCGCATTGGCTTCCCACTGTTCACGCGTGTGCGTGAACAGCGTCGATTCGCCATTGGTCCACCAGCGATAGATCGAAGTCACTTCGGCGCTCGAAGCCACTCCGCGCAGCATTGCCGCCCGTGTCGTGAATTCCCAGTCTTCAGCAGTCTCCATGGTCTCGTCGAAACACAGCCCGTCTTCCCAAAACAGCGCTGCTGGAAAAGCCATGCTCATATTCGGTGTATAATTGGTATGGAGATGCGCAACAGCGTCGTAAGCTGTCGGCCACTTCATCTCAAACCATGAGGCCGCCCGCCAACGCGGAAGGATATCGTTCGCTGCTCCCAATGCGAATTCCTGTCGCGTGCAGGTCGTACGCAGGAGCGCGCCTGGCGACTCCGATGCAAGCTGCCGATAGCTTTCAACCCAATGGCCTAACGCGATGTCGTCATCGTCGAGCGCAGCGATATAGGCGCCATTCGAATGATGAATTCCATCATTCAACGGCGCCGAGCGCCCCACCCGATCGCAGGCGATGACCCTGACACGCTGCCGAAAGCTAGACGGAAATTCGGCGACGAGCGTGCGAACGGTGTCGAGTATCGTCTCGCTTGCGCTGTGAACGACCAGGATCAATTCGAAATCCTGGCAGGTCTGACCAGCCAGGCTCAACAGCGTATCCCGCAAAGTGTGGATACGGGTGCCGAGCGTTCGCGTAATCACCGACAGAAATGGCCCAGCCGCCGGTCCCGCCTCGGTGAATCCGGATACCCGATCAGAGGACTGACCAACGCTCTGCTCGATAAAACTGCGCAGGAGGAGCCGTCCGGTCATCGGCTTCGCCAAGATCTTCAAGTAACGATGCTCGTCGACCAAGCGCTTGAGCTGTTCCGCGCTGCCGGCTGGCAGCAGCAGGGGACGAGTATTCAGCTTCGTGAGCAACGAAATGCCGCTGCGGCCGAACAAATCCTCGACGGCAGTTGTGCGTGAGGTGGACTCGCCGGGTTGTCCCGCGCCTTGGGCCGATGAAACCTTGAGGCCGCAGTGGAGGATGGCCTCGATGGCCAGATCCCATCCGCCGCCATCGGGAAATTTAAGTTCAAAGCGCAATCCGAGTTCGTGGAATACGCTCGTCGGGATCGCGAGTGTTGCGAAGTGGTCGTGCTCGGTGTTCGCAAAGCGGTAGAGTTGCGGCACAGGTGACATCGCGGCCTCGGACGGCAGCGCGGCCGCCTTTAGCCGCTCCGGGGTAATGCCCGGCGGAGAACCGTCCAGTTGCAGAACCATGCCCGGCGATACATCTCCGAGCGCGGCCAGCGAGGCGGTCCAATTTGGGCCAAGCGTCTCCGCATCGTCCAAGATTGCGAAATATCGTCCGGCGCAGTGCGCCACCGCGGCGTTGAGCAGATCGGGGCGCGAAATTTGGCTTGCCGGTGCAAGACGCACGCGACTGCATAAGGACTGCGGCAGTCGAGCGAGCAGGCCGGCCGACACCTCGGCGGGATCCCGGGTCGAAGGATATGCGATTACGAGCTCGAAATCTTGATGGCTTTGCCTGGCGAGGTCTTCCAGGATGGCCTGCCGAGCGATCACCGCGTCTTCACCGGCAGTCAACACAACGGACAGAAAAGGACCCGCCGGTTCGTCGCGGCTCTCGAGTAATGGTTGCGGCTGCGGCGGGGCGGCGCGGTAGAGGCGGACAAACTGATTGACGATAGCGTGAGGATTGGCCCGATTGATGAACTCAAGCAGAAAATGGCCGATTGGCAATCGGTGATTGAGTACCGAGGCGGATGCGGGAAATTCCTGGTCGCTGTGCTGTAGCAGCCAATCGCGCGCCGCTGTTTGGCGCCAGCCGACCGCGCTCATCATGCGCGAGAGTCGCGCATGGCTGTACAGCGTGACATGGGTGTGGTCGAGCAACCCTGCTTCGGTCACATCCCAGCGGCCGGTTAACAGCTTGAGGGCAAGATCCTTATGCGTCACGTTAGGTACGCTCAGGATTAATGGTGCATCTACCAGTTCGGCGATGCGGCGGAGAAACGTCAGGACCGCTTCGCCATTCGTGATGTGCTCAAGGGTGTCGAGAAAAGTCATCGAGGCGACTGGCCGGTTGCCAATTGCCTGCTCGACAACGGACCCGGCCCGGTCGAGATCGTATAGATCAATGACGTGCGTCTCGAAGCCCCGCTCATTCAGCGATTTGAGACCGTCCTCGGCAATATCGAAGCCTAGATAGGGTCGACCCAGCTCGTCGCGTATCGGCTCGGCGATGGCCCCGTAGCCGCAGCCGAAATCGAGATGAACCCCGGATCGGCCTTCGCAGTCGCGCAACAGCGAGACTACGTTGCCGTAGATGCTGACCGGCTCATACCGATGTTGGTAGATCGACGGCATATCGGCTCAACGGGGGGTATAGCGAGAGCGGGCATAGCCGCCGTCGACGAATTCGGCGACCGTATGGTCTGGATCGATCGGCGTCGGCAGACGGCCGGTTTCGGCGCGCAGCCTGAAGGCACCAGCCGCCTTGACGAGGTGCTCGTCATCCGACGCGGTAAATATTTCGATATATTTGTCGGCCAGATCCGGCCTGGAGTATTTGTAGGGGAGAAGCAGGCCCGCTTCGGCGGAGTAGTATCGTTCGGCAGTGCCCGCGATCCAGCTGCCTTCGTTGGTGAGCCGCTTGTCGTGAAACACCACCGCCAAGGGCTGATGCACCACCTTCAAGCCCGCCAGGCGCACACGCCACGAGAAATCCACGTCGTCGCAGTAAAGGAAAAACGTATCGGCGTCGAAGCCGTTGAGCGCCTTGAACAGTTTCGTCGATCCCATGGCGCAGGCAGTCGACGCCCAACTGGTCTCGCCGGTCCGCGGATCGTAGTATTTCGGATGTTCGATCGGCAGCTGACGCGCCTCGACGAATCCGGTGCCGGGTCGAGCCCAGGCGCCGACGAGCTCGATCAGCAGGTTCGGCGCAGCGAGCACATCGGGGTTCGCAATGACGAGCAAATCACTTGCGGCGTCCGCGAGTAGTCGATTGTGTCCCCGCGCAGAGCCCAGATTATTGTCGAAGAAGGTGTAGTCGATGCTCGCCAGGTTGGAAAAACGGCGGCGAAGGTTGAGCAAGGTGTCGCCGTCGATTATTCGATCCGGCGAGCAGTCGCCATACGCGACCGTGACCTGATGCGCGATTCCCGCTTCGCCGGCGACGCGCGCAGCATTGTCGAAAAATTCGAGCGCCCGCGAAATCGAGGCGAGCGGCGTCTGGTAAAGCACCGATTGAATTCGGATCGACAGCGGCGCGACCGCCGTGACTATACCCGATGCTGGTATGTCGTTCACGACCAAGCTCCGCTCGGGCGAACAGGGCAACGCTCTCGAGGGAAACAGCGAGCCGGATCCTCGGTGCGGACGCAGTCAACCGCTAAAGGCCTCATCACTCCTAGATTACAGTCGATTTTCAAGCTGCCAACCGCAAAATCTGACGGATCGGGACCGACATCCATGCCCGGCGGCTCGCTCACGGGCTGGCACAGCATAGACTGGCGGCGACGCCCGAGACGTATCGGCCGCCAGTTCCTAATGCTCAGACCGTGATAGGAGCAGCTATGCCCGATCACGTCATTTGCCCGGCTATATATCTGAGATGCCTTTCTCGAAGCGATCGAAGCTTTTTGCGATTGGACGGCACCGATCCGGCGCCCACGGTGCCGTTCGGAATGCGACACAAGCCGCTCCAACTCAGCCCAGCGAAGGCTTGCGGGCTGGTCTGGAGCCGCTCCACATCTTGTCGCCGACGCCTCTGGCAGGATCTCGCCGGCCTGCGACGCATCGGACATTCCGATCCGCTGCACATCTATGCGGCGTATGCGCGAGCGACACGGTCGGCGTCCGCCGATCAAGATCCGTAGCTTAATGCGCCTTGCAGAGCGCCCGCGGAGTGCCCTATATGACGCTTCTGCCGAGAGCGGCACCCTTCCGGCATGTGTGATTCCTGTGTAATAGCGCCAGGAAAAGTGGGGGTCGGCGGGGGTGTCGAAAGGAAACTCCCGGGGAATAGGCGTTTCGGCAACTCCCGGGAAAAGACCCGTCCCCTAGCTGCAAATCCTCGCACATCGGTTCGGTCCTCGTTCCGGCCTCCCGATCCCAAGCGATCTATGCCTTGACCACCCTCGCTACAAAGGGGAGTTCTTGAAGCCCGTTCCCGTCGCGTCCGCGATCAGCCGCCAACACCCATCCCCAGTTCATCCGCTCCTCCCTAGAATGGGACAGCATTGGCCCGTCGTTGTGGCGCTAGTGTTTGCTCTAGCCGCAATGTTCCCGATCTTCCGCGGACAAGCTTACAGCATGACGGGGGCATTGATGTCGGCCGTCTATCCCTGGGCCGGGACCACACCCGCCGCTCCGGTCACGATCCTCGGGTACGGCTTTCCGCAAACCGACCAAGCTGAGCAATTCTATCCGGCGATTGTGAACATCACGCGAGCTATCCGGTCGGGCGAACTCCCCTTGTGGGACCCGTTCACCTTCGCCGGGACGCCAAACCACCATATCGGGCCGGCCGAGGCCACTCATCCCATCCGTCTTTTGTTGTATCTTTTTTTGCCTCCCTTGATGCAGTTGCAAGCTTGGATCTTCGTGACTTTGCTGTCTGCGACGCTTGGCATGTATTGCTTTCTTCGTAATTTTGGCATCGCTCAGGCGCCGGCGCTATTCGGCGGTATGATATGGGGCCTCAACGGAGGAATGATCTTCTGGAGCCTGTTCGAGAATTTTGCCGGCGCAAATGCTTTGATCCCTTGGGTTTTGTTGCTGATCCAGCGCAGCTTCACCGAAAGGTCGATCGCTTGTCCCGTGGGGGCTGGTCTGATGTGGGGCATCCTGTTCCACACTGGTCATTTACAGTTTGTCTATGTCACTTCTATTATCCTTGCTGCATATACGGTCTATACTGTTGTTTTCCAGGCAATTACCCAGTCCGGCCCGTTCACGCTGCGATCCGTAGGACATTCAGCGGCAAGGCTTGCCTGGATTGCGATCCCGGCGCTGGCAGTCAGCGCTCCTGTTTGGATTCGCGAAATCGAATGGCAGCCTTACCTGGCTCGCACCTCGTTGCCAGTTTCCGTGTCGCTGAGGGAAGCGGTGCCGCTAGGCGAATTCCTGCGCGTCCTCGTGGTATCCGCTTTTTCGATACACAAGTTGCCGCAGCCGCCTAATCTGGCTTTGCAGGTCTATGTTGGGGCGCTGCCGCTTATTTTTGCGTTGTTTGGGCTCCTGGTGTTGCGACCGCTAGCCTGGACAGGGGCCCTTCTATCCGCGATCGGAAGCGGTTTTGTCCTTGGTTGCGTGCCGCTGGTCGCCTCATTTCGGTACACCTTGCCGATGTTCTCTTTCATTCATATCGGTAATCTTTTCGTTATTGCGGACCTGGGGCTCGCCATTCTTGGTGGACTTGGTCTTGAGTGGCTCCTGTCGGGCGCGGCACGACGCTTCCAATCCGCGTTCGGACGCGCGAGTCTGTCTGGCTTCACCGCCCTAATCCTGATTGCGCAGGGCGGCCAGTTGATTTCTGTCCTTTACAAAAGCACCCCCACGCAACCCGCCTTGGCGCAGTGGCAATTTCCGGTAACCCCGGCCATCGCGGCGATGCACGCGCTCCAAGGTTCGTATCACGTCATGCCGATGCGCGCAGAGTTTCCGCAGGGAAGCTGGTTTTCTCCAATGCTCCCCGGCCGTTTGTCGGACATGTTCGGGCTGCACTCAATCATCGGCTACGAGTCAATCATACCCTCCTATCAGCTTCGTCTGTGGCAGTCGGTATCTTCGGGCCAAGTCGCCCCGGAAGACAGCGCCTTTAGCGGGTTCTATGCCTCCTACTGGGACACCAACGTAGATTTAGAGCGCCTGCGGCGACTGTCGATCGGGTTCATCCTCGCAACGCCGCAAAGCCATCCACGCGATCGGGAGGGCCGAGATCTCGTACAGAACGGCAGCCTGCTCGCCCGGTATCACGGCCCGGATGGGATAATTTATCAGGTTCCGCAGGCGTTACCGAGGGTCTATCTCGTGCACAAAGTTCGACAGGTTACGGAAGATGCCGCTCTCGGAGCCTTAATCAATGGTGGTTTCGATGCCGCGGAGGAAAGCCTGCTGACGGAGTCCGATGGGGCTCCGCAAGCGACGAGCCACCTCGGCAACTCACAAGAAACTGGCGGCGAGGCGCGCATCACTGCTGAAAGTATGAATAGCCTTGTGGTATTGGTGTCGACCACTTCCCCCGCGCTGTTGCAGGCAAACGAGAGCTGGGCTCCGGGCTGGCGCGCAGATATTGACGGCCGCCCGGTGGCGTTGTACCGCAGCAACTACGCATTCCGGGCGGTTCCGGTCCCAGCGGGCCAGCACGTCGTTACAATGCGCTATTACCCGCGAAGCGCCCTATGGGGATTGTTGATGGAAGCGACGGGCGTCCTGATCAGCCTTGTCATCCTGTCGTGGTACGTTTGGATCTGGATCACCTGTGGGGGGCGAGCCAGGTAGTTTGTCACGGTCATAGACGTTTTGCCGCTTCACTCTTTCGAAGCGAACGCCGAGATCTAGCCCTGTCAGTGGTTCCGAAGCGGAGCTGTTGGTGACACCATCGCGATTAAGGTGGACGGAGCCTCTGTTTGGTGCGACGGAGGGATCAAGTCCCAGACGAAAGTCGGTACTCGCTGATGCTCTTGCGCGCCACGCCGAGCACATTTCAGGGCCCTCAACGACACGAACGCCTCTTCAGCTCGTCCGCAGCGTTCACACCGTTGCTCCAACCGAGGGACGGTCGCTCCGAGAATACTGCTACGTGACGGGGACGCCCAGTCCACAATGGTCATTCGGTCGCCCGTGCACTTGCGACCGATCCCTGTTTATCGGGGGCACGTGTCCATCTATCTGCTGCCTTTGCCTGTAATCATGGCGGTCTCGTATAGGGCGGCACAGGCCGGCCGGGCACTCGGAATGGGCTATGTCGCAGCGTCGTTCGTTGCCACAATGGTCGTCCTTTTTAGCGCTGGCGAACTGGTCTACCGCTACATCGATGCTCCTTTAGTCAAGTTGGCGAGGCTCCCCTCGCGGCGTGGGTAACACACGAAGGCTCGCTCCGCGCGAGGCTGTGTCGTCCGCTGAAGCGGCGGCTGGAGAGGAGCATCCCGATGGATTAGGATCGACTCGGTTCCAGGCGTCAAAGCCGATCCGTCGAACGGTTAGGCCCGCACATTCGGCATCGATGGTCTCAGATCACAAGTAGAGAAATTGGTTGGCAGTCCGTCGGGGAATATGGGCTTTTTGCGTTGATGATGTAGAGATGATTGGCGAGAAAACGTGCGTCGTGACTGGAGGGGCGGGCTTCATCGGTTGCGCCCTGTCGCGCGGATTGGTGCGCCGCTTCCAGCGGGTTGTCGTTCTCGACATCCTCCATCCTCAGATCCACCCTGAGCCGGTGCGCCCGGACGCTTTGCACCATGCCGTCGACTTCCGCCGTGCAGATATCACCAAACCCGATGTCTGGGACGACATCCTCGCGGAAGCCCGTCCTGAGCTGATCGTGCATCTCGCGGCCGAAACGGGAACCGGGCAGTCGCTCACCGAGGCGTCGCGTCATGCCGGGCTCAATGTCTACGGCACCGCGATCATGCTCGATTCGCTATCGCGTCACGACCATGTTCCCGATCACATCCTGCTGACATCGAGCCGCGCGGTTTATGGCGAAGGGGCGTGGCAGCGAAAAGATGGAACGGTCTTCTATCCCGGCCAGCGTAACCGCGAGCAGTTAGCCGAGGGTGCGTGGGACTTTGCCGACGCGAGGCCGCTGCCGTTCTCGGCGGCGCGCACCGCACCCCATCCGACCAGCATTTACGGCGCCACGAAGCTGGCGCAAGAACAGATTCTCGAAGCGTGGAGCTCCGCCTTTGGTGCCGCATTGACCATCGCGCGATTGCAGAATGTCTATGGCCCCGGTCAGTCGTTGATCAATTCGTATACCGGCATCGTCAGCCTTTTCGCGCGGCTCGCCCGCGAAGGGACGAGCATCCCTCTCTATGAGGACGGTTTGATGCAGCGTGACTTCGTTTACATCGACGATGTCGCTGATGCGTTACTGACAGCGCTCAATCGGCCTTCGAACGGCACGATGCGGATCGATATCGGAAGCCACGAAACGACGACTGTTCGAGAGGTTGCAACATTCATGGCTCGCCGCTACAGCGCTCCGGCGCCGCATGTGAGCGGCGCCTATCGGCACGGCGACGTCCGGCACGCCTCCTCGGATGCTTGCGCGACGCTGCGCCAACTTGGCTGGGCGCCTCGCTGGTCACTGGAAAAAGGCCTCGAAGCGCTGTGTGCGTGGATCGATGCGCGGCACGAACCGGATTCTCCGGCGAAGGACGGGGCGGTGGCCACGCCCGAGCTTTCTGACGATAGCGAGCGAAGCCAGCGCCAGACCGGGACTCCAGGATGAACAGCAGTCTTTGGCGCAGCCTGACGTGCGGTTCGGTCGCACGCTGCCGCCGCTCGCCCGATTGCACAATGAACGAAATGCATTGCAGCGCACTGCGGACGCGTTGAGGGTCCAATTAGCTGAGTGTGCCGCGGACGCGGCGACGTTGCGTGGCGAACTGCAGCGCCGTCAGGAGGAGCTGGACGCATCCAATATGGAGCGAACGACGCTGCGCGGCGATCTCAGGCGTCTCCGGGAAGAGCAGGCGAGGCGACAGCGCGACGCGCGCAGGGCTATCTCGTGGAACTCGACTATCCCTATACGCCAAAGGTCAGAGAGTAGGATCGATCGCCGAGCGGTAATTGTAGCCGCCGGTTACTCGTCGCGGCCGATCTCATTCCGATAAGAGTGCATCGCGTTCGAGAAAGAGCACATCGCGTGGCCGAGTTCACGTTCCGCCAGCCGCGGTTTCAAAAGCGGAAATAGATGAACGGGCTGTACGACCCCGTCAAAATCTTGGTTGCCGCGGTGCACAATACGACACCGCCGAGCGCCAGCCCGCAGCCATATGCCCATGGCGAGCGCGGCGGCCATGGGGGGTGGTCGGGAACGGCGGTCCAGGGCCGCATCAAATTCGCGACGAGGGGCGTCGCCAAAACAACGCCGATACTCAAAACGACGGTTTCTTCTCCGGTCAGCACGGGCGTGAACCCGTCCGCCGCGGCGCCGTCCGCGAACATCATCTTCCTAAGGATGCCGGCGGCTTGGGTCAAATCCTCAGCCCTGAAAATCACCCAGCCGATGATAATCGCGAACAGGGCGTACAGGTGGGCAAAGGGCGCCGGGATCCTCTCCAACACCGCGCCAAGCCCCAGCCGCTCGACCACCAGCAACGCCCCGTGATAGGCGCCCCAAGCCAGAAATGTCCAGGCGGCGCCGTGCCAGAACCCGCACAGAATGAAGACGATGACCAGGTTGCGGTAGGTCTGGACGGGGCCATAACGGTTGCCGCCCAACGGAATGTAGAGATAGTCGCGAAACCAGCGCGACAGGCTGATATGCCATCGCCGCCAGAATTCGGTGATCGACCTCGATATGTAGGGATAATTGAAGTTCATCGGAAAATAAAAGCCGGACAGCCAGCCCAGCCCGATCGCCATGTTCGAGTAGCCGCTGAAATCGAAATACAGCTGCAGTGAGTAGCTGATCGCGGCGAGCCACGCGGCCGCCGCGGACAGGCTCTGCCATTTGGCGAACAGCGGGTCACAGATGCCGGCCAACGTGTCCGCCAGCAAGACTTTTTGCCCCATTCCGAGACAAAACAGGACAAGGCCGTAGTAGACGTTTTCGGTTGCGACCGTGCGCTCCCTGAGTTGTTGCGCGACGGTATGGAATCTGAGGATCGGGCCAGCGATCAGTTGCGGAAACATCAAGATGTACAGGGCGAGCCGCACGAATGAACGC
>Ga0210400_10003588_pt1 | contig 13719 bp, 12 predicted proteins | sample IncBWH26MmetaG_FD_155456 | JGI IMG/M metagenome (GOLD analysis project Ga0210400, IMG submission 155456) | Forest soil microbial communities from Barre Woods Harvard Forest LTER site, Petersham, Massachusetts, United States - Inc-BW-H-26-M | ecosystem: Environmental > Terrestrial > Soil >...
CGTCGCCATCGTGCTGCGGGGCAGTACCACCGAAGAACTCACGAGCAGTTTCTCCCAGGAGCAGGTGCAGGTCATCGAGCAGGCGCCGGGAATCGCCCGTGATGCGCATGGGCCGATCGTCTCCGCGGAGCTTTACACGACGGTGGATCAGCCCAAGCGTTCGACCGGAACGGCGGCCAATGCACCATTCCGGGGAATCGAAACTGCGGGCCCCCGCACGCGCGCCCATTTCCAGCTGCTTGCCGGCCGCATGTTCGCAACGGGGCGCAATGAGGTCATCGTGGGTCACAGCGCGGCGCAGTCGATGACCGGGCTTGCGGTCGGGCGCGTCGTCAAATGGGGCAACAACGAGTGGCGCATCGTCGGTGAATTCACCGATGGGGGCAGCGTCTCGGAGTCTGAAATCTGGACCGATGTGCACGTGCTGCAAAGCGCCTACTCGCGCGGGGATACCTACCAGACCGTGCGGGTGCTGCTCACGAGCCCGGCGAGCTTCGGAGTGTTCAAGAGTCAGCTCACCAGCGATCCGCGTGTGAGCGTGAATGTGCTCACTGAACGTGAGTTCTACGCCGCGCAGTCCGCACTCCTTTCCACTCTGGTGCGTGGCGCCGGCACGGTGCTGGCGCTGCTGATGGGCGTCGGGGCCGTGTTCGGCGCGCTCAACACCATGTACTCGGCGGTCGCCGTCCGGGGCACGGAGATCGCGACCTTGCGTGCGCTGGGCTATGGCGGACTGCCGGTGGCGGCGTCGGTGGTGTTCGAGGCACTGCTGCTGGGCCTCCTCGGCGGCTGCCTTGGCGCGGCAGTGGCCTACTTCGCCTTCGATGGCCTGCAGACCTCGACCATGAACTACCAGAGTTTCACGCAGGTGAGTTTCGCCTTTAGCGTCACGCCGGCCCTGATCATCACGGGCACGGTATACGCCCTGCTGCTGGCGCTGATCGGCGGATTGTTTCCGGCGATCCATGCCGCCCGGCGTCCCATCATTGAAGGCCTGCGTCAGGCGTAACGGCTTGCTACCGGCGTGCGCTCGGATCTTCGGCCGCAGGGGTCTGCGAGCGCAGCAATTCCCGAAGGCGGTCCGGGTCAATCGGCTTGGTAAAATGATGGTCGAAGCCGGCGCCAACCGCCTCGGCCTTGTCCCGGGTCTGCCCCCAGCCAGTTGCGGCAATGAGGACGACGGCTCGCCCCGGGTCGTTCTGGCGCACGGAACGCGCCACCTCGTAGCCGTTCAGCCGCGGCATGCCGATGTCCAGGAGCGCGATTTCCGGTTGGAATGTTGCCCAGGTCGCCAGAGCCTCCTGTCCGTCGCGCACCACGAGGACCTCGTGGCCATCCATCCGCAGCAGCGCAGCAAGACTCTCCCCGGCGTCGATATTGTCATCGGCAATGAGCACCCGTCGACGCACCCGTTGCGCGGCGCCCGGATCGGCGGTCAGATGTTGCGAGGGCGCCGCCGTCCTGCGCAGCGGCAGGCGCACGATGAATTCGCTTCCCTGGCCGATGCCGGCGCTCTTCGCCTCGATAGTCCCGCCATGAAGCTCCACCAGCCCTTTCGCCAGGGCGAGACCGATTCCCAGGCCGCCTTCAGAATGATCGTGACTCGAGGCCACCTGCGAGAACATTGCGAAGACACTCGTGATCGCCTCGGGTGGCAGGCCGATTCCATTGTCGAGAACACTGATCGTGAGCGTCTCCTCCGTGCACGTGGCACACAGCCTCAGCCTGCCTTCCGGATCGGTGTACTTGGCCGCATTGGTCAGCAGGTTGGAGATAATCTGGGCGAGGCGCAGCGGATCGGCTATGAAGTGCACGGGCTCCGCAGGCAGCTGAATGGAGAAGTCATGGCGCCTTGACTCAATGATGGGCCGCGCCGGCTCCGTCGCCGCCTCCACGATTTCATCCAGCTGGACCGACTGGGTGCGCAGTCCCAGGGTGCCGCGCGTGATGCGCGATATATCCAGCAGATCCTCCAGCAGCAGCGACATATGCTGCACCTGTCGGCTGATGACATCACTGCTCCAGCGTTTCTGCGCCTCGGTTGCATCCCGCGATTTGAAGATATGCGCCGCCTGGCGGATGGGCGCGAGCGGATTGCGCAGCTCGTGCGCAAGTGTGGCGAGGAATTCATCCTTGCGCCGGTCTGCCTCCCGCAGCGAAGTTTCGGCCCGCTGCCGGATCATAACCTCCTGGCGCAGCGCCTCTTCGGCGAGTTTGCGCTGCGTGATGTCCCGGGCGATCTTGGAAGCGCCGATAATGCCGCCATCAGCATCCTTGATGGGAGAGACGGTCAGCGACACATCCAGCAGGCTTCCGTCCTTTCTCATGCGCACCGTTTCGAAGTGCTCGACGCGCTCGCCACGCCGGATCCTCTCCAGTATCGCGGCTTCCTCATCGATATATTCCGCCGGAAACAGCACCGTTACCGGTTTGCCGATGATTTCGCCGGCGGCATAACCGAACATCCGCTCGGCGCCGTCGTTCCAGCTCGAGATGATCCCGTCAAGCGTCTTGCTGACGATGGCATCATCCGATGACTCGACAATGGCGGCCAGATTGCGGCGGATTTTCTCGGCTTGCCCGCGCGCATCGCCCAGCGCCTGTTCGGCTCGCTTGCGATCGGTGATCTCTTCGATGATGCCGATGAAGCGCTGAACCTCGGTGCTCGTATCACTCAGCGGCGTGAGCGTGGTGCGCCCCCATATCGTGGAACCGTCCTTGCGAACGTAACGAGTCTCGAAGGCACATTGCGACACCCGGCCGGTGAACAGAGCGTGCAATTGCGCCTGCGTTTCAGGAAGATCCAGCGGATCGGTGATCTGCGCAAAGGTCATCCGGTGCAGTTCCTCGCCCGAATACGCCAACAGCTCGAAGAACCTGCGATTCGCCTCCACGAGCTGGCCGTTCGGATCGACGACGACAATACCGACCGCGGCCTGGTCGAAGGTCGCGCGCAGCCGCGCCTGGGTTGCGCGCAGCGCATCTTCGGCCCGACGCCGGTCACTCACATCGTGAAACACCATGACCGCGCCGGTAATCCGGCCGTGCGCATCACGAATCGGGGCAGCGCTATCTTCGATCGGGATGGCGCGGCCACCCTTGTTGATCAGGGCCGTGTGGTTGGCGAGCCCCACGATCTTGCCGGTCTGCAGGACCTTGCCGATGGGATTCTCGACGGTCTGCCGCGTATATTCATTGACGATCCGGAACACCCGTTCCAACGGCTCGCCCTTGGCTTGTGCAGCACTCCATCCCGTCATCGCCTCGGCGACCGGGTTCAGGTAGCTGATATTGGCGTTGACGTCCGTCGTGATGACCGCATCCCCGATGCTGGCCAGCGTGACTTCGAACCAGGCGCGCTGTTGCTGCAGCTCCGCGGTTTTTCGTTCCAGGTCTTCCTTCGCCGCGAGCAGCTCCCGTTCCGCGCGCTGTCGTGCGATGCGGATGCTTTCGGCGTTCTTCAGGGCGGCGCTGCGCAGCCGCTCCTCTTCCTCGGTGTCGGTGGACATCAGCGTATACCCAGGGCCCCGGCGGCAAGCGCGGTGCCGCTCACGCGCGCGCGAATCTTTGCAAACGCGGTTTCGCGGCTGGTGGAGGTATCGTCGCAGAAAGGCGAGAACCCGCAATCATCGGTGGTGCCGAGTTGCTCTACGGGAATGTACTCAAGCGCCTCCAAAACCCGATCGCGAACCTGCTCCGCGGTTTCGATGTGCGGATCAATGGGCACGACGACGCCCACGAAGATTCTCTGATCCGGCCGCAGATAGCGCCTGATCGTCCTGAGTAATTTGGGCCGATCCTTTTCTCCGGCAAGCGCGATATACAGATTGCCGACGTTCAGCTGAAACAGGCTTGGCAGCAGCTCCGCGTAATCGACGTCGGCGCTGTGCGTCGAATCCAAATCCCCGCCGGCACAGGTATGCACTCCGATGCGTTCCCGGTCCGCGGCCGAAAACCGGGAAAGGGCAAGATTGTTCAGGTCTATGAAGGTGCTCAGCAGGTTGCCGCTCGGATCGAGCTTGAGCGCGAAGCGCGCCTCGGTAAAATCGATCTGCACCTTGCAGGCGCCCTTCTGCAGACAGCGGCGCACCTCGGTCTCATGCTCGCGCAGCAGGTCATCGATGAACTGCTCACGCGGATAGCCGGCGATGCCCTCGGCCGGATACATCAGACTCAAGGCCGAGGGTGAAATCACGGCTTGCTTGAGCGGCACGTGCGCGTAGCGAAGCGCGAAATCAAGATACTGGTCCGCGTAGCGCTTGTACCGGAAGGGCTCGGCGGTCAGGCGCAGCATTCGTCGCGTGTGGCCGGCGGCGAACGGGATCTTGAAGCCGTCGGGGCTCGTATTCTTCAGACCATGAACACTGTAGGTCCAGAAATTGTGGTACTTGCGTTGCTCGCCGTCGGTGATGACGGGCGAACCGGTCGCTTCGAACTGCTCGATCGTGTCTCGTGTTGCTTCTGCGTACAGACCGTCGAGACTCGGGTCGGTACCGTCGCCGCAGGCATGGACCGCTTCAATGAGCCTGGTCGGGCGAGGGATGCTCCCGATGGGTTCGGTCGGGATCTTCAAGGCCACGCTCCATGATCCGGCGCGACCAGTCGCGCAGCCGATCTTAACAGCCCAGGCAACCCCTCGGGTCGATCAAGACGGCGAAGGCGATGGTAGGAATTGTCTGACGATGCCTGATGTGAGGGGCCGACACCTGACGACTTGCCCACGCCGGGCGTATCGCGCCGCCAATTGCGCGACGATGAACGTCCGTTGAATCGTTGCATCTTACGGGTGTCAGGAGCGGAGTATGGACAGGCGAATCGTAGCCATGGCGGCCGGGCCGCTCGCGGTGTTCCTTGCGGTGACGACCTGGGCCCAAGTGGCGCCGGCAGGCAGTGGCGGACCCGTTGGGGAGGCCAATGCCGTCACGCCGGCCGCTGCGGCCAGCGTGCGAACCCCGGGCACCCCCGGAGCCCCCGGCACCCCGGGGGCCATGCAGACGAGTCCGAACCGCGATTCGCAGGTCCCGCATTCAACCGTCAAAAGCAAGAAGCATCCAAGCAGGACTGCGCACAGTAGCGCACCGGGTGAATGAGTCGGCGCTCGAGGTCTAGCCGAGCGCCCGGACGATTTCTTCCGTCATCTTCTTCGCATCGGCGAACAGCATCATGGTGTTGTCGCGGAAGAACAATTCATTGTCGACGCCCGCATAACCTGATCCCATGCCGCGCTTGATGAAGAGCACGGTCTTGGCCTTTTCCACATCCAGGATCGGCATGCCGAAAATGGGTGAAGTAGGATCGGTCTTGGCGGCCGGGTTGGTCACGTCATTGGCGCCGATCACATAGGCGACATCGGCCTGGGCGAATTGCGAATTGATGTCGTCCAGCTCGAAGACTTCGTCATAGGGCACATTGGCTTCCGCCAGCAACACATTCATGTGACCGGGCATGCGGCCCGCGACCGGATGGATCGCATAGGACACCTTCACCCCTTCGGCCTTGAGCCGATCGGCCATTTCACGCACCGCGTGCTGCGCCTGGGCCACGGCCATGCCGTATCCGGGCACGATGATGACGCTGGAGGAGTTCTTCATGATGAAGGCGGCGTCTTCCGCCGAACCCTGCTTGACCGGTCGCGTCTCCTTGACGGTGGCCACCGCGGCTTCGCCGCCGAAGCCACCGGCAATCACCGAAACGAAGCTGCGGTTCATCCCCTTGCACATGATGTAGGAGAGAATCGCGCCGGATGAGCCCACCAGTGCGCCGGTGATGATCAGGGCGGTATTCTCCAGCGTGAAACCGATGCCGGCGGCCGCCCAGCCGGAATAGGAATTCAGCATCGACACCACTACCGGCATGTCGGCCCCGCCGATGGGGATGATCAGGGTGATTCCGAACAGGAAGGACAGGCCGGTGATGCCCCAGAAGGCCCAATGCGGCTGGCGCATGACGAAATGGACCATCAGGCCGATGATCAGCAGCAGGATCAGGAGATTGAGCACATGGCGGGCCGGAAGGATGATCGGCGCGCCCGACATGTTGCCGTTCAATTTTGCAAAAGCGATGATCGAACCGCAGAAGGTGATGGCGCCGATGGCCACGCCGAGGCTCATTTCAATCAGGCTCTGGGTACGAATGGCGCCCTCGGTGCCGATGCCGAACGCTTCGGGCGAATAAAGCGCCGCGCCCGCGATCAGGACGGCCGCCAGGCCCACCAGCGAGTGAAAGGCCGCCACCAGCTGCGGCATGGCGGTCATGGCAATACGCCGGGCCATCACCGCGCCGATGCCGCCGCCGATCAGCAGTCCACCAATCACCAGTCCCCAGGTCAGAGGATCGGAGACGCGGGTCACCCACAAAGTCGTCAGTACGGCGATGGTCATGCCGAGCATGCCGTTGCGGTTTCCGGTGCGCGAGGTGGCGGGCGATGCGAGGCCCTTCAGGGCCAGAATGAACAGCACCCCCGCAGCCAGGTACAGCAGGGCTGCAAGATCCGCGCGGCCCGTCACTTGCGGTCCTTCTTCCGGTACATGGCCAGCATGCGCGCGGTGACCAGGAAGCCGCCGAAGATATTCACGCTCGCCAGGATCAGGGCGACAAACCCCAGGATTTTCGAGGTCCAGGATGCGCCGTGGAAAGCCGGGACCCCGACCGCGACCAGGGCGCCCACGATGATCACGGAAGAGATGGCGTTGGTGACACTCATCAGCGGCGTATGCAAGGCCGGAGTCACGCCCCAAACCACGAAATAACCGACGGTAATCGCCAACACGAAGATCGAGAGCCGGAAGACAAATGGATCAATCATTTCCATGGATCAACCTCGCGCCGCCGGATGGACTGCCGCTCCGTCCCGGGTCACCAGCGCGCCCTTGACGATTTCATCATTCCAGTCGATCGCCAAGGCGCCGGTCTTCCGGTCCACGACCAGGGAAATGAAATTGAACAGATTGCGTGCATAGAGCGAGGAGGAATCCACGGCCAAATGTCCGGGCAGATTGGTATAGCCCATGATGGTGACGCCATGCACTTCAATCACTTCGTTCGCCCGGGTGAGCGGAGTATTGCCGCCGGCGTCCGCCGCCAGATCGACAATGACCGATCCGGGTTTCATGGTCTTGATCATCTCCTCGCTCACCAGCAGGGGCGCCTTGCGGCCCGGGATCAAGGCAGTGGTCACCACAATGTCCTGCTTGCGGATGGTCTCGGCCAGCAGGGCCGCCTGCTTCAGTCGATAGTCCGGGGACATTTCCCGGGCATAGCCGCCGGCGGTCTGGGCATTCCGGAATTCCTCGTCCATCACGGCGACGAAGGTGGCACCCAGGGATTCGACCTGCTCTTTGGTGGCTGGACGCACATCGGTGGCGCTGACAATCGCGCCCAGTCGCCTGGCGGTGGCAATGGCCTGCAGGCCCGCGACGCCGGCGCCCATCACCAGCACCCGCGCCGGTGCGATGGTGCCGGCCGCGGTCATCATCATCGGCATGGCACGACCGATTTGCGCGGCGGCATCGATGATCGCCTTGTAGCCGGCCAGATTGGCCTGGGAAGACAGGACATCCATGGCCTGGGCGCGCGAAATGCGGGGCAGGAATTCCATGGCGAAGGCGACGATGCCCTGTTCCGCCAGGGCCTGAATCGCGTCCTCTTCGGCGTAGGGAGCCAGCAGCGCGGCCAGCACTGCACCCTTCTTGAAAAGAGCGGTTTCAGCGCGTTTCGGTCCGCGCACCTTGAGAACGACATCGGCGCCCTCGAGAGCCGTCCGGGCATCGGGTGCGATGGAGGCGCCGGCGGCCAGATAATCAGCATCCGCAAAGCGCGCGTGCTCGCCCGCGCCGGCCTGGATCACCACATCGAGGCCCAGGCTTTTGAGCTTTTTCACCGATTCCGGAGTCGCGGCGACGCGCGTTTCTCCAGGGGAGGTTTCCTTGGGGACAGCGAGCTTCAATGTGGTCTTGGTTTTTGTTAGGTGCGGATTGGGCGGAGCGGGAAGCAGCTGGAATTATATAGGCGTGCAACCTGCCGTCCAGCGCTTCGGCGAGCGCAGCAGAAATCCGGTCGTGCGCCTAACTGACCCGGCAGACGGGTCGTACCAGTCCTGCGCCGAATTTTATGGTGCCGTCAGGCTGCGGAACGATGATCGGAGACACCTTCACCGGCGCGACACCCAGGCGACGCGTGAGGCCGATCTTGAGCGCCGTGACCGGCGATAGATCCACGATGCGGCCCGCCACGTAAGGTCCGCGGTCCTCGATCTGAACGATCGCAGTCTGGCCCGTGGACAGATTGGTGACCTTTGCCGTGGTGCCCAGGGGCAAAGTCTTGCTCGCAGCGTTGGAGCCGCGCGGCCTCATCCTGGCGCCGTCCGCCATTTTCCGGTGATAGAAACTCGCGGCGTAGAAGGATGCCTTGCCGAGCCGGGTCCCGCCGGTAAGGTCAGGTTGTCGGGAGACGGCGCCGGCCTGCCCCGGGCTCTCATCCTTGGGCATCGAACAGATGACCGTGCCGCCCCGCGGGGCACCGCATCCGGCAGCGGTCCCAATGAACATGGCAAGGAGCGCAATTGTCGGCAGACGGTTCACGGTGATCGAACCATAGCCTCACCGCCCCGACCGGCTTGTAGGTACGCAGCCCGATGCGCGCTTCCGGATTTCCTATAATTTACGGGCTGCGCGTGTCTGCATCAGCGAGCGTCACGGGGTTGTAGACGACCATGGTCAGATCCGGCCGGCCATCGACGGCGAACGCTGAGTACTCGAAGGCGAGCAGTCCCAGATGTGGGTGCCGTATGCGCTTGACGCCCTCGCCGTGCGTATGGACGTCGTTAGCACTCCACATCGCCTTGAACTGCGGGCTGAGCAGGCACAGTTCATCGATGAGGGGTTTCACCTCGGCAGCCGCCCCCGCCCGTGCCGCATCCGCGCGGAACGCGCCCACCACGAACCGCGCCACGCTGTCCCAGTCGTATTGCGCCGCGCGGACCCGCGGATCCAGGAAGATGAAGCGCAGGATGTTGCGTTGCTGCGGTGGCAGTGCCCCGTAGTCGATCAGCATGACGGTCGCCGCACGGTTCCAGGCAACCACATCCCAGATGGCGGTCCGGATGAGAGCGGGGGCGGGCTCCAGGGCATCAAGGACGCGTTGCAACCGTGGCGTGACGCCGTCGTCCTTGCGATAGCGCACCTCCGGCGGACGCCCCAGGCCGAGCAAGAAGAGGTGCTCGCGCTCGACATCCGTCAGCATCAGGGCGCGCGCAATCCGATTGAGCACATCGGCCGACGGCGCCCCGCCGCGACCCTGTTCCAGCCAGGTGTACCAGGTCGGGCTGATATTGGCGCGGTGCGCGACTTCCTCGCGGCGCAGGCCCGCGGTGCGGCGATGCCCAAGCGGAAACCCGAAGGCTTGCGGATCGAGCTTGGCGCGGCGGTCCTTCAGGTAGGCCCCCAACGGGGTCGCTGTCGCCATATCTCGGCCTGCCAATTAGCAATTATACCAGGATAATGTCACTACTTTACTAGAATAACCCGAACGCCGACATTTGTCTCCCGAGGAAACCTGGAGACCGTGCCATGCGTATATTTGTCACCGGAGCGACCGGTTGGGTGGGCTCGGCCGTGGTCGCGGAGCTGCTCGGCGCCGGCCATCAAGTGCTCGGCCTGGCTCGATCGGACGCCGGGGCCGCGGCGCTCACCGCGGCCGGCGCCGCGGTCCATCGCGGCTCGCTTGCGGATCTGGACAGCCTCAAAGGCGGCGTGACCGAAGCGGATGCCGTCATCCACGCCGCCTTCAATCATGATTTCTCGAAATTCGCGCAGAACAGTGCCGAGGACCGGCGCGCCATCGAGACGCTCGGCGCCGCGCTCGCAGGCTCCGACCGTCCGCTGCTCGTCACCTCCGGCGTCGCGCTCCTCGCCCCAGGCCGCACGGCCACCGAGGAGGACATGCCACCCTTGCGGTCTGCCTTTCCGCGCAAATCAGAGGAAGCGACGGCCGCGCTGGCGCAGCGCGGCATCCGTGCCTCGACCGTACGGCTTGCGCCCTCGGTTCATGGGCATGGCGATCACGGCTTTGTGCCCGTCCTGATCCGGATCGCGCGTGAAAAGGGCCAGTCCGCCTACATCGGCGCAGGGCTCAATCGCTGGCCGGCCGTACATCGGCTCGACGCCGCCCGCCTCTACCGGCTCGCGCTGGAGCGCAGCGCTGCGGGTCCCTTCCATGCCACCGCCGAGGACGGGGTGCCCTTCAAAGCGATCGCCGAGGTGATCGGCCGCCGCCTGAAGCTTCCGGTGGTTTCGAAGTCACCCGAAGAGGCGGCCGAGCACTTCGGCGGGTTCGCGATGTTCGCAGCCATCGACGCGCCGACATCGAGCGCACGGACACAGGCACAGCTTCACTGGCATCCGGAACAGCCCGGCCTCATCGCGGATCTGGATCACCCGGCTTATTTCGCTTAAGCGAGCGACGGGGTTCGGGTATAAGGGTTCGATGCTCGCGAATTGGGGTCACGCGTGGCCATCGATCGTGGCCGCGTTTCTCGCCTCCCTGGTCGAGTGCGTCGAGGCGCTGACCGTGGTTTTGGCGGTGGGCACGGTACGGGGCTGGCGCGGCGCACTCGCAGGCAGCGGCGCCGCGCTCGGCGTGCTCTTGCTGATCGTCAGCCTGCTCGGACCCGCGCTGGGCCGAATACCGCTGCAGCACCTGCAACTCGCGGTGGGCGCCCTGTTGCTGCTGTTCGGTATGCGCTGGCTGCGCAAGGCGATCCTGCGCTCAGCGGGTCTGATTCCGTTGCATGATGAGGAGGCGGCTTATGCGAAGGAGTCGGCCGCGCTGCGGCAGGCCCTGCGTGCTGATCGCGGCTGGGACGCGGTCGCCATTGCGACTGCCTTCAAGATCACCATGCTGGAGGGCGTCGAAGTGGTCTTCATCGTCATCGCCGTCGGGGCAGGCGGGATTGGCCTGTTGATCCCGGCGAGCATCGGGGCGGTCGCGGCGCTGATCGTCGTGGTCGTTCTAGGAGTACTGGTCCACAAGCCCCTGTCGATGATTCCCGAAAACACCCTGAAATTTGCGGTGGGCGTGCTGTTGACGGCCTTCGGCACATTCTGGGTCGGCGAGGGAATCGGCCTCGCATGGCCGGGTCAGGACTGGTCGATTCTGGCGTTGGTCACCGGATTCCTGACGGTCGCCCACCTGAGTGTGTTGGGTTGCCGGGCCCGCGCCCATGCAACCAGCGCGACTGCACAGCCGTAGGAGGCACGGATGCGCTGGCTGAAGACAATCCTTGCCGAGATTTTCGGTTTGTTCGTGGACGATGGTCGCTTCGCCCTCTGCATCATCGTCTGGCTCGGGGTGATCGGGTTGGGGTTGCCGCGGCTCGACCTGCCGGCGAGGTGGAACGCCGTGATTCTGTTCGCCGGCCTCGCCGCCATACTGGCCGAGAGCGCGCTGCGCAGAGCGCGCCGCAAATCCCCCTAGCAGGATTGGCTAGCCACGGATGCCGGTTTTCCGCTGCCGCTCTTCCGCGATGCGCGTGCGGATGAGCTTCCGGACCAAGATCCCCGGCAGCGATTTTGCGGGATCGAAATGCAGGGAGCCCTTGGTCTGCTTGAAATCGCGAATCTCATCGGCCAGCGTCGTGAGCGTCCTGCCGCTGAATGGAAAATAGGAACAGCCGTTGCGCGTGGCCATGAAGCCTGCAACCACGATGCCATCCAAGCGGAAGGCCGGCATTCCGTAACTGAAGCACTCCTCGGCCTTTGGAATGACGGATCGTATGGTCTTGCGGAGCCTTGCCAGCGCGGTGCGCCGATCATCGCTGACGGTCGCCAGATACTCATCGATGGTCTTGAATTTCCGGAGCATGGTGTCGTGGCGATCATACGACACGGTATCGTTGCATCAAAGGTCGCCGGGTATTGATGTCCGGCCACCCTTGCTGGTATAGCGGTGGATCCGAGGCGGCGAGCAATCCTTGATGACGATCTGGCGACCCAGTCCTGAACGGGTGGCAGAGGCGAACCTCACGCACTTCATGCAGCGGCTCGCGCGCCGCCGCGGTGTTGCCGTGGCGGACTATTCGGCGCTCCTTGCATGGTCGGTTGCCGAGCCCGAAGCGTTCTGGAGTGAACTTGCCGGTTTTGCGGAGGTGCGGGCCGATTGGGGTTCGGGGCCGATCCTCACGGACGCGGGAAAAATGCCGGGCGCCCGTTTCTTTCCGGGCGCGACACTCAATTTCGCAGAAAACCTGCTGCGTCATCAGGACGAACAACCCGCGCTCATCTTTCGCAACGAGCGCGGCCAGCGTGCCCAGCTGTCGTTCCAAGCGCTGCATGAGGCCGTGGCACGAGTCGCGGCATGGCTCGAATCCCGTGGCATTGGCCGCGGCGATCGGGTCGCGGCCGTGCTGCCGAACATTCCCGAGGCCTGCATCGCCATGCTCGCGACGGCGGCGCGGGGCGCGGCCTGGTCTTCCTGTTCACCCGAGCTGGGCGCGAGCGCCCTGCTGGAGCGCTTCGGCCAGATCGCCCCGAAGGTGCTGTTCGGTGTCGATGGCTACACCTATGCAGGCAAGAGGTTCGAGAGCCTGCCGGCGCTCGCCGAAGTCATCGCGCGCTTGCCGAGCCTCGAGCGCGTGGCCCTCGTCAGCTACCTGCACCCGCGCGCGCCGCTCGCCGGGCTTGGACACGCCGAACGCTTCGAGGATCTCGGGCGCCACGCCCAGGACCTACAGTTCGAACGCGTCGGTTTCAACGACCCGCTGTACATCCTCTACTCCTCCGGCACCACCGGCGCCCCGAAGTGCATCGTGCATGGGGTCGGCGGCACGCTGCTGCAGCACCAGAAGGAGCATCTGCTGCACACGGATCTTAAACGCTGCGACCGGCTGTTCTATTACACGACGTGCAGCTGGATGATGTGGAACTGGCAGATGAGTGCCCTCGCCTGCGGCACGACCCTGGTGCTGTACGACGGCTCGCCCTTTCATCCCGAGCCCGGCGCACTGTGGCGCATGGCCGAGGCGGAAGGCATCACGGTCTTCGGCACCAGTGCCCGCTATCTGGCGTCCATGGAAAAGGGCGTGTTCCGGCCTGCCGAGCAGGTTGACCTGGCGGCGCTACGCGCGATCCTGTCGACCGGCTCGCCGCTGCCCGCGGCCAGTTACGAGCGCATCTACCGCGATATCAAGACAGAGGTGCAGGTCGCCTCGATTTCCGGCGGCACGGATATCGTGTCCTGCTTTGCACTGGGCTGTCCGCTGCTGCCCGTGTATCCCGGAGAGATCCAGTGCCGCGGACTGGGCATGCGGGTGGACATCTTTGATGAGGCCGGACGCCCGCTGCGGGGCGAGCCGGGGGAGCTGGTGTGCACCGCACCGTTTCCGGCGATGCCCATCGGGTTCTGGAACGACCCCGACGGGCGGCTGTTTCATGCCGCCTACTTCGAGCGCTACCCCAATGTGTGGCATCACGGCGATCACGCCCTGATCACCGAGCACGATGGCCTCGTGATCCTGGGCCGCTCGGATGCAATGCTCAAACCCGGCGGGGTGCGCATCGGCACCGGTGAGCTGTACTCGGCGCTCGCCGGCATGCCGGAAATCATCGAATCGCTCGCGGTTGGTCAGCGTTTCGGGGGCGATATCCGCATTGTACTTTTCGTGCAGCTGGCGCCTGCCGTCAGGTTCGATGAGACCCTGAGGCAACGCATCCGCGAGCGCATCCG
>Ga0210400_10003589_pt1 | contig 13717 bp, 10 predicted proteins | sample IncBWH26MmetaG_FD_155456 | JGI IMG/M metagenome (GOLD analysis project Ga0210400, IMG submission 155456) | Forest soil microbial communities from Barre Woods Harvard Forest LTER site, Petersham, Massachusetts, United States - Inc-BW-H-26-M | ecosystem: Environmental > Terrestrial > Soil >...
CGGTTCTCTGGTTCCAGTTCCGGGGAGGGATATCGAAGTGCAGGCTTGGTACCAGGGCGGGGTCTCGGTGATGGACTTCACCGATCCGGCGAACCCAGTCGAGATTGCCTACTTCGATCGCGGGCCCATCGATCCGAAGATGCTGGTGCTCGGCGGCGAGTGGTCGGCGTACTGGTACAACGGCTACATTTACGGCTCGGAAATTGCGCGCGGTTTAGATGTGTTTCAACTGACCCCAACCAAGTTTCTCACCCAGAATGAAATCGACGCCGCCAAAACGGTTCAGGTGACGGAGCTCAACGTACAGAACCAGCAGAAGCTCATGTGGCCTGCAAACCTGGTTGTGGCGAAAGCCTATGTGGACCAATTGTCGCGGTCGCAGGCTCTGGCTGCAGGCCGAATCGCTCAACTGCAGAAGGCGATTCACAGCGCAGAGAATTCGCACCTGAGCAACAGCAGTCTGGAGAAACTGAAGCGGATGGCGCCTTCGTTGGAAAAAAGCGCAGCATCCGCGAAGACCCCGGCTGACGCAAAGCGGATGCATGCGCTGGCAGACGTTCTGAAGCATCCGTCCGCCTGAACCAGTGCCGGAAATCCTCGATCAGAGCTTCCAGTCGGGGGACTTTCGATCGGCTGATGTCTTGCGCTGACGCGAGACGGTGCGTCGGAAGACAGAGGGGAGAGCGGGAATCTCGGCGTTCGAGTCTAATGCGAAAACAGTCGCGATAACCGGGAGCCGAACATCGAAGGAGAATCCGAGCGGAACCCCAGCGCTCGCCCCAGAAGGTTCAGGAGCAAACGCGCGCTCATGACAAAAACAGGAATTGGATCGGCACTGCTCCACCACGCCAGTTCTCGGCTTTTCGCCGGGAGATATTTCGCTGCATCTTCTTTCGAAGCCCCCCGGGGCAACCTGCGAAGAAGCGCCAGAACATAGAACGACTCGACGCTGAACAACCGGCTTTCGACCAGGGCCGCGTTTTCGATGCGCCGCCCGGACAAGTCCAGGTGCTGGGCGCGAACCACGTCAATTCCGGCAGTGCTCTCGAACATCCGAAAGTTCTGGCCGACGCGCGGGTTGCAGTCGACAATTTTGTACTGTCCATCCCGTTCATCCCTGCGCCAATCCATGTCGATGATTCCCGAATAGCCGACGGCATGCAGCAACTTCTCGCTGGCCAAACACAACTCTTCATTGGCAATCGAGAGGCCCAGCGCGGTTGATCCGGTGTCGCTCGGATACGACCGTAGTTTTCTTCCCGTAAAGGTCACGCTTACATTGTTTTCTGAATTGTAATATCCGTGGCTGATCCAATCGTCTCCGGGAATGTACTCCTGAACAATCAGAGGCTGGCTTGTTTCGTAGTTGCAGTTTTCACAGAAGCGGGCGAGTTGATCAGATGTCTGAATCAGTCTCGTGCTGGACATGTCCTTGAGCGGAGCCCACTGCTCAGCCCCTTTCACCAAAACTGGAAACTTCGTCTCCGCGGCGAAGGCGCGAACATCATCGAGGGAGTGAGGGAAGATCGTCCGCGCACTGGGGATTCCGATCTCTGCACACAAGGCATGGAGGCAGGCCTTGTTGGCCAAGCGATGGGGCAGATCTGGCGGAATCGTGGGCACGATAAACCAGGGAGCAAGACTGGCAGCATTTGCCGCAACAAATACAGCGGATAAATCGTCCATCGGAATAACGATCGTGGGCCGCGCGATCAATCTGCCAATCTGAGACATGGCCTTTACGAACCCTTGTGGATCGTTCGGGCAACTGTCCCAGACGAAAGCTTTCCTGAGATAGCGTGTCATCGCCAGCGGCGTGTAGGCGTCCTCAACCACCGCGTAAACCGGCACACCTGCCCGGCCGAGCGAGCGTGCGACCGCCAATGCTCCGTGGTGAATGACACCGCGGCTCATCTTCAGAATAAGCGCCGGATAGTTTGGGTCCAGACTAGGCAACATTTCTTACAGTCCCTGATTTTCCGTCGATTTCAGTTCTCGACGCACTTTCTTGACTGGGTAAACGCAACCGTCTGCATGCGATGCTTTCTCGCGATGTGCGTCGATATTTGACGCGCCGTGAAACCCGTTCCCGCTATGAACCGCATGACAGGGCCGAAAGAATGCGCGCTGGCAAGACCGGTGAAATACAAGCCAGGAACCGAGGACTCGAAATTGGACGAGAGCCGAGGCATCTGCACCTCGTGCCTGATTGCCGATTTCAGGCTTTGATCCAGGAACGGAAGTTTTTCGAAATCAAACCGGTACCCAGTCGACGCGATCACGTGATCGGCGATTAAGTCCTTTGACTGGCCATTCTGATCGGTGAACTGCAACGCGACCCGCCCGCTCCGCGTTTCAGCGGCACGCAATTGATGACCGACGAGCACCGGCATCTGACCCAGGACCCGCTCTTTCAGCCACCAGGCTCCGGCCGGACCGAGGGATGCTTTCACTCGCGCAAGTCGCGTCTGCCGCGGCAGACGCTGAAAAATCTGAGGCGTGTTATCGTAAACCCAAAGCTGAAGCCCCTCGCCGAGTTGCGTTCTGGGGCGGCGCAGACGCTGATAGAGAGAGCGATGGGCCGTCGACGGAACTTTGTTCCAGGCAATCGACGGCGCACGCACGACCAGCGTGACCGAAGCGCCCTCTTCCCGCAAAATTGCGGCCGTCTCCAGCCCGGACTGTCCGCCGCCGATCACGATGACATCCTTGCCCTTGAACTTGCTAAGGTCGTAGTGAGCCGCGGAGTGCGACCATAGTTCAGCCGGCAACTGGCTAATTTGCTCGGGCACGTGTTCCATCCGATCCATGCCCGTGGCCACGATAACCTGGCCCGATCGAAATGTCTGCCCATTGCGCAGAGATACATCGAACCCTCCGTCGGTCTTTCTCACCGCGTCCACTAAAACATCTTCCACCTGCGGTACGAATTTTTTCTGAAAGGAAAGCGCATAGCTGGCGAAGGTCTCACGCGACAATGGGGAGCCGTAGTCGACGAATGGGAGGCCTTGCGCGCCGCAGAATTGTGGCAGCCCGTAGCGGCCCTCGGGATCGGGCAGACCAGAGGCGCATCCTTCTGACTTCAAGAGCATGGCTTTCGGCATCTGGGTGAGCCAGCGTTGCATCGTCGATCCGAAAATGCGGAATTCCACGCCAGCATGGCGCAGGTGCGCCGCGACCGCGAGACCATAAGGTCCCGCACCAATGATGCAGACTTTTGTCTGCGGGACGGAGTTCAAGATTAGCTCCTCTGATTTCTGGGCCCTCGCTAAGTTGCGGAACCCATTGTTGTTTCGAATGATGATGTTTTGAATGATTAAGTCTGTGGCCCGCGAGGGAGAAGCAAGCGGGAACGACACTGCAAGGTGGGGGGTGCGTTCGCGTGGCAGGTTTGTCCAAGCAACTAAGCGGGAAATGTCTTGCCGGGCGGACGCGATTCAAAAACGCGCGATCGCGCTATAGAAACAAAAACGGCGCGCCGCATCTCGCCACTATCGAGAAAGGTGAGCTAACTCTTTATTGCCCGGATTCCCTTCGGCAAGTTTCCTCAGCTCGCCTTTCACGATCTTTCCTGTCGGCGTCACGGGCATTGCGGAAACCAGAACAATTTGAGACGGCCGTTTGTACGCCGCCAGATGGAGCATGGCGAATTCTGCCAAATCATCGCGCGTCACCGGCGAACCAGGCTGCGGCTGAACAAACGCAACCACTTCTTCGTCTCCTCCCACGGCGCGGCCGACGACCGCGGACCGGAATACTTCAGGATGCGCGTTCAGCACCGCTTCGACTTCCGCCGGGTAAACGTTGAACCCCCGGTGGACGATCAAATCCTTCGTGCGTCCAACAATGAAGAGATGGTCGCCGTCCAGCCGGGCGAGATCGTAAGTATTGAACCATCCTTCGCCGTCGATGGCAGCGGCGGTTTCCTCCGGAGCGCGATAGTAGCCCTTCATGATGTTAGGACCGCGCACCCGCAACTCGCCGACTCCACCGGCAGGCGCCGCCTGGCCGTCGCTTCCGACCAGCTTGATCTCAACTCCTGGAAACGCAATACCGATTGATGTGTCGGTGCGAGGCGTTTCAGGTCGGGTCAGGGCAATGGTCGGAGAACATTCAGTTACACCGTAACCGTTGTGCAGCACCATCCCGAAAAGACTTTCGATACCAGATTTGGTAGCGGGGTCGAGCGGCGCGCCGGAAGAAGAAACGATCCGTAACGCAGGCAGCTTTAGCGAAGAAACATTCCTTAGCTTGGCGTACTGCAGAATCTGGTTGAAGATCGCCGGGGATCCTAACAACAGAGTCACGCGCTCCTTCTCCAACAGCACGCGCGCACTCATGGGATCAAAACGCGGAGTCAGGTAAAGTGAAGCGCCCGCGATTAACGATCCCAGCAACACCACCGACAAGCCGACGGCGTGAGACATCGGCAGCACGCCATAAAGCCGGTCGTCCGGACTCACCGATCGGATTCTTGCCGATCCCTCCGCCATAAACAGCAGGTTCCGGTGGGACAGCATCACTCCCTTGGGAACGCCGGTCGTGCCGGAGGTGTAAATCAAGGCGGCAACGCAGTCCGCAACGTTCGCTTCGAGCGGCTCCGGAACCACGTCTCCATTCAGCGGGCCGATACCGACCGAACCGAAGCCGTCCCTCTCTTCGACCAAAGCGCCGTGCCGATTGGCGTGATCGGCTGCGTGCGTCGAAACGCCCGTCGTATACAGAACACGTCGCGCGCCGCAGTGACTCTGAATTTCATCAACTTCGCGAGGCGAGAGGCGTGCATTCACCAGCACCGGCCACGCATCAAGCGCCGCCGTGGCCAGCAAACCTGTCACGAACGCCCGGCAGTTCTCCCCGACGATCATCACCCGATCGCCCGGGCGCACACCCAACCCACGCAGCCACGTCTGCGCGTCGGCGATAGCAGACGCCAGTTGCCCATACGTCCAGGTCCCAGTGCTCTCCACCAGAGCCGGACGATCCGGAGATCGCTCCGCCCACACTTTCACTACGTCGCTGATGCGAGCGGGAGCGACTACTCTCGTGTCGGACACGGAATCATTCCTCTAGGAATTCTCTGCTCGAAGGAACGCGCTTGACGTTTGCACTGAAGCCTACGCCTTGGCGTCAAGCTTTCGCGCGACGTATGCCGCCAGATTGTTAATGGTGTCGAGGTTGCTGGGCATCACTTCTTCATCCTCGACGGTGATCTTGAACCGGTCCTGCAGATATGCGACCAAGTCGAGAACTCCCATGGAGTCGATCACGTCCCCGAGCAGCGATCCATCATCGCGCAGTTTTTCGGCGTGCCCGGTGAGAAAGTGCTCGACTACAAAGTTGCGGACTTCCCGTTCGATTTCAGTGGTTTGGGTTGATTGAATAGGCTGTGGCATTGCGTCAAAATACCTCGGTTCGTTGTTCCTCAGAAACCTGAGGAAGATTTGTTTTCGTGCTGTTTTCCATCTGCGCTTCGGAAGCGCGATGCAGAGGGGAACTGGAATACGAAGGCCGGATCAGCGTCGCGTCACCGTCGAAGGGGGTGGCGTACCATGCCTCACCGTCAGCGAGCGCCGCGTGAAACTCAGGATCCGCCGCCTTGTAGTAGTACGGGCACGCGGGATATTTCCTTACATACGGATTCCATTCGGTGCATACTTTGCGAATGGCCGGCGGAAACCCCATCACCTCAAGAACGTCACTTCCTGCAAGCTTTGCGCCCTCATAGGCGGCCGCCCACAGTGCCTTCACGATTCTGGGCTCGTCCTGCCGGACCAAAGTATCGGCAATGACCGCCTTCCGTAGACCGGTTTCCTGATCCGCGTCAGTCCGAATCACCGCGTATCCAACAAGTTTGCCATTCTCGTGACAACAAAGTACGCGCGCAGAACCGCGGTCGCCCGGTATCTCGAAATGCCATCGCAGCGCCGCCGGGGTACGGTCGGCGAACAGCCGCGAGCGTTCGTTCAGCTTGGCTGTCCACAAGGACTGGAAATCATCTCCAATGTCCTTCGGCGCGATTTCAGTAATTGTCAAAGAGGTCACCGAATGTCTTGGCCCTCGTCGGCGAAGGATCTTGTCACAACCAACTGCAATCGCAGTGAGCACGCTGCCGATCCGGGTCGATGCCGGGCCCAGGTTCAGTTTTTTCATCAGCGCTCGAGCGAACGGATACGGTTGCAGCACCCAGAAGAGAACAGAGTCATAGTCCGGCTGCGGTAGAGGAGAGCACTTGAAGGCCCGCGCCATCTTGCCGACCGCCTCGATTGCGGTCGTAGCGATGTAAAGGTCGGCAGATTTCTGACGATAGAAGGGCGCGACCACCGTCAAACTCATGGCGCGGTACGGCGTGTCTACGACCAATCCGTGGGAGGTGACCGCGGTCAGCGTTTTTTCGCCGTAGCGACACTGCAGGGAAATATTCCCCATGTATCCGACAATTGCGCCATCCGCTTCCAGCACCCAGCCGATGGGCCGCTCCACTTCGCCGCGCAGCAGCGCCGGATTACGATGCCAGAGGCGCTCCCAGTTCTCCAGTGAATCGGCGTCGACACCCCATCGCTGCTTGAGCTCAGACACAGCCTCGAAATCCGAGAAGCGCGCTTCCCGAACTTTGGCCGGAGCAATCGCGCGCGTCGGCTGAAGATCATCCCTTCCCGGGGATGCGGGCTCAGTTCGCCGCTTCCGGATCACGGTCAGGATCGTGCCAGCGAATTTTTCTTGGAGAGAGGCCATCGGACAGAACCTGTATTCACTGCAGCCATCGATCTAAGAGCGCAGCGGTGCGATCGAGATTAGCGACCTGGTTACGCGGTTTCGCTTTCCGCCAGTGCGGACCGCGCACCTGCCCGAGCCATAACGGCAAACGCCGAGCTTTCCGTCTTTCGCGAGTCCAGATACCGCAGCCAATTGCGGTATACGCCGGTGGCCGATGACTCCCAGGTATTCTCCAGTCCACCGACAACCGCATTTTCCGGAAAGGCTGCGGCGATTTCTTCGCGCCGGTCGGCGATTGCGGTCTCTCGAAAATCGTTGAGCAGGCGCGTCGCAGCTTCTCCGAAATATCCCGCCGGCATCGTCGGATAGGTCTCCCGCTCCTGACGGAGAAATCGCTTGATGTCTCTCCGGTATTCCTTCAACAGAGTCTGCGCCCCGTATTCCGGATGTCCCTGAAAATGTACAAACAGGCTGTTCCTCTTGCGCTTCACAAACAGGTCGACTCCGGCCTGTTCTGAGTCGGTGAGAACCGTATATCCGCTCGCCGACAACTCAGCCGCTCGCACTTCGTTCCAACGTGAGTGCGGAAAGCGAATCTCATCGGCAATGCCGCCGGTCAGCGCGTGAGCGCCACGCTTGCTCGAAGCAAACACTCCAAACTGCTTGTCCGCCAGGCGGTGACGCGGAATACCGTCACCGTGGAGAACGCTGGCGTGCGCCGCCAAACACGACAGCACTGTCGAGGACGTGTTTCGTTCCGCCCAGTCAAACACCTGGGTCAGAGTCGACCAGTAGGGCTCATCCTGCAGGTTCGCCTGATGCGGTTCAGTGCCGGTGACAATGACGCCATCGAATTTGCTGTTCCACAAGTCGTCGAAACCAAAGTAGAAATTGTTCAGATGCTGCTGTCCGCGATCGCCTCGAGGAATCCCCGGCAGCGAGTAAAGCTTTACGGTCACGGGAATGTCGCCCGACGCGGCATCCAGCATTTCAAAGAACTGCATCTCGGTATCTTCGAGCGCAGGATCGGGCATGTTGTTAATGAACCCCAGACGGACGCAGCCCTGTGGTGCGCGGTCACTTGCCGAAGCCACGGGACGCCGCCGTTGTCTCTCAGCCCAACGGGTCGGTACTCTCGCTCCGTCAATAATCAGCGGCATGTTGTTCCTCCCACACCGAAGCGTTCCATTTCGCGATGCTTCATCTTGCAGCCGTTTCCAATGCCTGACCGAGATCCTCAAGAATGTCGTCGATATGCTCGATGCCCACGCTGAGCCGAATCATCTCCGGCGTGACACCAACTTTTTTCTGCTCTTCTGGCGTGAGTTGCCGGTGCGTGGTTGACGCGGGATGGCACGACAGCGATTTCGCGTCGCCCATGTTCACCATGCGCTTGAAAAGACGAAAAGCGTTGAAGCACTTCCGTCCGCCCTCGTAACCGCCTTTCACGCCGAACGTCAGCAGCGAGCAGAAGTTGTCGCCGAGATAGCGATGGGCCATGGGATAAAGCGGATTGTCCGGGAACCCAACGTAGTTCACCCAGTCGACCGCGGGATGAGCCCGCAGAAATTTCGCGACCTTGCGCGCGTTCTCCACGTGCCGCTCCACGCGAAGCGCCATCGTCTCAATGCCCTGCAGGAACAGGAATCCGTTAAACGGAGAGAGCGTGGCGCCGGTATTGCGCTGGCATACCGTTCGGCAGCGCGCGATGTATGCTGCATCTCCGAAATGGTCGACATAGACCACGCCGTGATAGGCGATTTCCGGCTGGTTGAACATGTAGAATTTTTCCGCATACTTTCGCCACGGAAATTTTCCGCTATCCACAATCATGCCGCCGATGCTGGTCCCGTGCCCGCCCATGAATTTCGTCATGGAGTGCACCACCACGTCGGCGCCATACTCAATCGGCCGCAACAGAACCGGAGTCGCCACCGTGTTATCCACGATCAGCGGCACGCCGTGCTTGTGCGCCACCCGCGCCAGTCCTTCAATGTCGGCCACGTTCCCCGCGGGATTGCCCACGCTCTCGCAGTAAACCGCGCGGGTGTTTTCATCGATCAGCTTCTCCACGTCTTCCGGACGGTCGCTGGCGGAAAAACGCGAAGTGATTCCCCGCTTCGGGAAGATGTGCGCCAGCAGCGTATACGTAGCGCCGTAGAGTTGAGGGAGGGAAACAATGTTGTTGCCGGATTCGGCAATATTGATCAGCGAATACTCGATCGCCGCCATCCCGGAACTCACGCTGAGCCCTTCGACACCGCCCTCGAGCGCAGCCACCCGCTTCTCGAGGACTGTGTTGGTGGGATTTCCGATCCGGGTGTAGATGTTCCCGGGGACTTCCAGGTTGAATAACGCCGCGCCGTGCTCCGCGCTGTCGAATTCAAACGCCACCGTCTGGTAGATCGGCACCGCCACGGCTTTCGTCGTGGGATCGCCGTCGTACCCAACGTGAATTGCAATGGTCTCGGGCTTCATGGTTTCGTGAATACGCGGAATGCCGACATTTACTTCGAAGCGCTTGCTGCTGCTTTGGTTCCGAAGGTCACCGACTCGCGGGCCAGCGACTTCGCAACGGCTTTCGACACCGTGCGGGCGGTGAAATCGGCTCCGAATGCGAATCTCATGACCGGCCCGAAGCTATTCGCCGCCGCCAGTCCCGCAAAGTAAAGCCCCGGCACCGACGATTCAAACGAGGACGATAACGCCGGAGACCCCTCGACGGTCTTGATCCGGGAACGAGTCTGGTCACTGAGAAAAGCCAGCTTTTGCAGATTTACCTTGTAACCAGTGGCCGCAATTACGTGATCCGCCGCGACCTCACGCTTGGCGCCGTGTGCGTCGACCAGGGAGAGGCGAACTTTGCCGTCCTCGACTCGCGCCGCGTCTACCGAGTAGCCGATAAGCGTCGGAACTTTCCCCTCAACCTTGTCCCGGATAGACGCTCCTCCCGATGGCCCCAGTACGCGTCGAACCAATTCGACTCGCAGTCGCTCGGGCAGAGAGTGAAACAGATTGGGGTAGTTCGCAAAAAAGAATGACTTCCATCCCGGCCCGAGGCCCGATGGAGGCCGCCGAAACCGGTCCCACCAGGGACGAGCCTTGTCGCTCTTGCTGTGAAACTTCAAAGGTTTACGGGCTACCAACTGGACGTCAACTCCAGCCTCCCGCATCAACCCGGCAAGGTCGAGTGCGGAAGACCCCGCCCCGACGATAACCACACTCTTGCCGCGTAGTCGCGTGACCTCGGAATGTTGTGCGCTATGAGAAACGTACTGGGCCGAAAGGTGAGCCAGCGTTTCGGGGATGTAGCCGAAATGCGTCACGCCCACCGCCAAGACTACCTGTCGTGTACGAAAGATCTCGCCGTTATCCAGTCCGACGGTGAAACCATCGGAGTCCGGCTCAACACTCACCACAGTCTTATCTTCCAGCTGCGGCACGATCCGTTCCTGGAAGGCGAGCCCATATTCGGTGAACGTATCCAGGCGAACAGAAACGCCTTTGTCGCCGTATTCAATACCCCGCTCCGCACAGAAATTTCCTAGTGTGAGCCGGCCGTCGGGATCGGAAATGTTGGACGCGAAGCCATCCGATTTGAGCAGCATACCCTTCGGCATGTGCTCCAGCCAACTATCCATGGGACGGCCAAAAATGCGGAACGACAGGCCGCGTTTTCGCAGGTGCGCGGCAATGGACAATCCGTACGGACCGCTACCGATAACAGCAATATCTGGCATAGCCTAAAAAGGCCTTTCCGGGGGAGGGTTAGAAGGACAAAAAATTAACGAGAAAACTTGCTTGGGAGGGTGAACTGATAATACCACGGCGGGGTCACATTTTCTGCAGGATTTCGGCAATACGAGCGCCCGCCCGTCCGTCCCACAGCGGAGGTGTAACACCTTTCTTTTGTTTGCCTTCCAGGATCGCTGCCAACTCGGTAGCGAGCCGTTTCCGGTCATCGCCGACCAAGACATTCGTCCCCAGGCTCACTGTGATCGGACGCTCGGTGTTGGGCCGCAAAGTAAGGCACGGCACGCCCAGATAGGTGGTTTCTTCCTGAATTCCACCGGAGTCCGTAATCACCACCGCGGCCCGGCTCTGGAGCGCCAGGAACTCAATGTAGGGCATGGGATCGAGGAGCCGGAGATGCCGAGAATCGATGCGGAACTCTTCAATTCGCTGACGCGTCCGCGGGTGTACCGGGAAAATAATGTCCAGTTCCTGGCTCACCTTGGTGAGCGAGTCCAGGAGTTCGCGCAGGGTTTCGCCTTCGTCGACGTTGGCAGGCCGGTGCAGCGTTACCAGGGCAAAGCGCTCGGGAAAACCGTTCCTCGGACAACTCTTCGCCGCCGGCAAAAGCTGGATCAGCGAGTCGATCATCACATTGCCCACAAAGTGAATTCGTTCTTTGGCCACACCTTCGCGCAAGAGGTTGGCGTCGCCGTCTTCCGAGGGCGTGAACAGAACGTCGGAGAGGCGGTCGGTCACGATCCGGTTAATCTCCTCCGGCATGGTGCGGTCGAAGGATCGCAGGCCGGCCTCCACGTGACCCACGGGAATCAGCAGCTTGGAGCAAACCAACGCAGCAGCCACGGTGGAATTCACGTCGCCATACACCAGCGTAAGATCCGGCTTGCGCTCCAATACGACAGACTCGAACCGGCGCATGATCTCCGCCGTCTGCCAGGCGTGACTTCCCGAACCGACTTCGAGATTGAAATCCGGTTCGGGAATCTCCAGCTGGGTGAAGAACACGTCCGACATGTTCCGGTCATAGTGCTGCCCCGTATGAACCAGCGTTTGCCGTATGCCGCGCTCGCGTATAGCCCGCAGTACGGGCGCAGCCTTAACAAAATTCGGCCGGGCGCCAACAACGTGAAGAATATGGTTCATTTGTTCACTTATCTTTTGCCGAAACGGCGATTCAGGATCACTCAGGGAGAGAGTTCTGTCCCGAAACCTGCACCGGCGTCACCGGCCGGGTTCGTTTCCACACCGACGACAACCTCTCTCTCTGTTCGTGTCGTAGAAACGAAACGAATTCATCCGGCACTTCGCGTGGCTCCCGGCAGATCGAAGGCCAGATAAATCCCGCCAGTCGAGCGAGCGCGACCAGAAAGTAAGGACTCTCGCCTACCCGGCGCAGGCATTTCATCAGTTCGAAAATCGGGTCGCTGCCGAAGGAGTAATCCAGCTTCCCCAGGCGGAATGCATTTCTGAACCAATGACTGCTTCCTCCGGTGTGCCGGTGGTGGAAGATCTTCAATTCGGGAAAGGACTCTACCTCCCATCCCATCATCCTGGCCTTGATCTGCGCACACCAGTCCTCGCCGCCATACTTCAGAATCGCGTATCCACCAATCGCATCGTAACACTCCCGCCGGACCAACTGGGCCGCATGCGCGACGTTCCGCACGTCGTTGACGCTACGGCTGCGATACTCCCCGCCCGCGTCCGCGGCCTCATAAACGAATCCTCCCACCAAACCTAATCGCGGAAATTGTCGAAAACGCTCGATCAGGTGTTCAAAATACGAGCTTTCCAGCGAGATGTCGGCGTCGAGATTGCCGATGAATTCATAGTCGGCATCCTCGAGCAGCTTGCAGCCCTGGTGCAGCGCGAGCACTTTCGCGCCAAAGCTGTGTCCGGGCGCCCTCGTGATGCGCAAGAACCGGATGAAGTCATGCTGTCTGGCGTACTTCTCGACGATTTCGTCGGTGCGATCGCTGGAATTATCGCTGACAATAACCCAGCGCTTCGGCCGCACGGTCTGAGCGAGCACACTCTCGATGGTTCCTTCCATGAAGGACTCTTCGTTGTGCGCGGCGGTCATCAGGACATACGTCCCGGGCTGCTGTGACGGAGTGGGCATGGTTTAGATGGTGAAAAAACGCTGGTGGGCAGGATCCTTCGCGCGATCGGTTTCGCCTGCGTGGTTCTTGATTTCCTCAAGATCGGTGAAAGGCTCGGCGAAGCTCGCTTCACCGGTGGGAACTCCAACTGCCGCTTCAGTCAATTTCTTAGTTGGACGAGCAACTGTGGCTGCGCAGATTGCAGCCAGCAGTCCCAACCACACGACCTGGGTTTGATCCCAATAGGAAATTCCCACGAAGGCGACAACGTTGGCAAAAAGCGCCGCTCCCAGTGCCCACAGGAATATTTGCTGCTTGCGGTTTTCAGCCAGCTTTCTGGCCCTTCCCAGGTACTTAAACCCGTACGCAATGATCGCCAGAAACAACAGGAACGGCAGGAGCCCGGAAGAATCGCAAATACCGACGTACTGGTTGGCCGTGTCCCACATGTCCCAGCCCCAATCGTAGGTCGACTTCACCCCGACCAGCCACCAGTCCCCAAAATGACGTATACACTGATCGACCAGCATGAACCGGTGATAGCCCGACGATCCGCCCGAAATGTCGATCCGGGAGATGAGGTGCCAGACCGGCGCTTTCATGACCATGTGTAGGGACACGATCGTGATGACCACACCCCAGCGCACGACCCGCATCCAGTTCCGTATCGGCCACAGGCACAGGGCCATGACTCCGCCCGCGTAAGCCAGGATTGGCGTGCTGGAATTTGAGGTCAGCGTGATCACGGTCGCCGCCACCAGCCCGACGCCCGCGAGCACCCGGTTCTTCCGCCCGCGTTGCCACAACAGCACGAACAATGGCAGCAGGATCGCGCCAAAAGTTCCCGCCAGGATGGGGTGGCCAAAACAGCCCAGCGCGCGAAAACGGTCGGCCCGCTCCACCACGTTGGCGTACAACCCCGCCCGCGCTCCGCCCAGCAGCGCGTACGGATTATGTCCGGTTACGATCTCCCACGTCATCACCAGCGCAACCACGGCCGCCACGTAGGCCAGCGTTCGCACCATCACCACAATGTCTTCCTCGGTGCGGATCAGAAACCGCAGCAGGAAGTAAATGCCGAAGGTCGAGTAGATGTTCCCCAGCTGAAAGATCAAGGCCCCAGACTGTCGAAACAGCAGGATCCC